>Ga0099364_10004376_pt1 | contig 21439 bp, 20 predicted proteins | sample TergutTh196P3_FD_73070 | JGI IMG/M metagenome (GOLD analysis project Ga0099364, IMG submission 73070) | Microcerotermes parvus P3 segment gut microbial communities from Pointe-Noire, Republic of the Congo - Th196 P3 | ecosystem: Host-associated > Arthropoda: Insects > Digestive system > Gut ... | reverse complement strand
AGAAAGCCGTTCTGACGGGAAACAAGCTGCACCAGAAAATGCACTACACGCACAGCGGATATATGGGCTGGCTGAAAACCGAGAGTTACAAAGATATGATGAAAAATAACCCGGAAAAAGCCGTCCGGTTAGCCGTGAAAGGAATGCTGCCGCATAATTCTATCGGCGACGCGAGCATAAACAGGCTGAAAGTTTACAGAGGTCCGGAACACAGGCAGGCTGCGCAGAAGCCCGTTCCGTGCGAACTTTAAATAATAATATTAGGAGGATTATAATTAATGGATAATATCAAGCCGTATTTTTACGGGACCGGCAGAAGAAAAAAGAGTATAGCCCGCGTGCGTTTGCTGCCCGGAACGGGCGCGGTTAAAATAAACAAGAGAGATATAGACGATTATTTCGGACTCGGCACGCTCAAGCTGATAGTAAACCAGCCGTTCGGCGTGACGGATACCGTGGGCAAGTTTGACATAAACTGCACGGTTGTAGGCGGCGGAGTATCAGGGCAAGCAGGCGCGATACGCCACGGCGTTGCGCGGGCATTGCTCCAGTCTGACGAGGAATTAAGGGGAGCGTTAAAGAAAGCGGGCTTTTTGACCCGCGACCCGCGCATGAAAGAGCGCAAAAAATACGGCTTGAAAGCCGCAAGACGCGCTCCGCAGTTCAGCAAGAGATAATTATTTGATATGAGGGCGGAATATATTTCCGCCCTTGAATTTTAATATATATTATTTTGCGTATAAAATTTATATAATATGCAGGTAAAGATTTATTATAAATTAAACTTTCCCTTGTATTTTTTATGTTCACATGATATAATTGTTTTATAAAATGAAAGAAAGGAGGAAACGCAAATGAATAATATAAAAAAATTACGGAGGGTTTTTCATGAATAACTCTCCGTAACAAGAGGGGAGTAAATAAAAAATGGAAGATATTGGTAGATTCAAAAAACTTGTTTGTGAAACTTTTCCTGAACTTAAAATTAATAAATTCAGCTCATTATCAGAGGGAAAAGAAGGAGCAATTTGTTTAGCAAACGACGAAATAGTATTCAAGATTCCCTTTCTTAAGAACGAAGGAGTCAACGAAGCTACTGTTTTAAGATTTTTAGAGAACAAATTAGATATAGAAATACCCAAAGTATTATATTCCGCTTATTCTGAAAACGGGCTGTATATAATAGGCGAAACTTTACTTTCCGGTATTGCTTATTCTTATGAACTGCATGATACTTTTGATTTTGAAACCAAAATCGATATTTGCAGGCAGCTTGGCAAAATAGTACGCAGCCTGCACGAAGCCGGCGGTCACGACCCGTCTTGGTTAGGCTGCGAAGAAACGCCCGAAGACTGTATAAATGAATTTAATAAAAGATGGACTCCTGAAACGCGGAATCTTTTTTCGGGTGATGAAATCGGCAAAATAGAAAAGATTGCGGAGCGGTATAAAAAAATATCCGCGGAATACCCCGTAAAGCCTGTTCTTTGTCATGGTGACTTGCATTTTTATAATTTGATGTTTGACGAAAAAAATAAAAGAATATCAGGCGTTCTGGATTTTGGCTGCGTGAATTATGGGGAACCCGCAGGAGAATGGTATTATTATTTTGACCCGAAATATTATCTTGAGGGTTACGGCGACAACGGAGATAAATATTTTTCAGATAGACAGATATTTCATGCTATGTCGTGTTTATTAAATAATCTTCCCGAACAAGTTGCAAATGAAGATTATAAAGCTCTTGGGTTCATAAGAAAATTTATTTTGAATGAGTGAAAAGCATTTTAAAATTATATGTTGTCCTTACAATAAAGTTATCAAAAACCGCGCCGAATAAGCATTATATACATCAAGAAAACACCCGCCGTCTGCGGACGCCGCCCTCTTTCGTAAAGAGGGCGGCACGAATCGTAGCGAGTGACGGGTGTTTTCTTGATTTACGTAATTAATTTATATAATATACAGAACAGAGAGGGAAAAATAATATGATTGTGTGCAATTTGTGCAAAGCTGTAGTTAGCGATGAAACAACTGTGGGAAACCTCATCAAAGAAGCCGATACTCTCCGAAGAGAGGGTATGCGAAATGAAGCTAAACTTATACAAGCTATGGAAAAATACTATACAGCTTGTAAGGCTTTAAGTGAAAGCCATGAGGAATGTGTAAAATGTGTTAATAAGCATTATGAAGACGTTTACAGGCTTATACAAGGTTCGCGTGCGTAATAATGGGTATATTCTCCCTGATAGATATTTTTGATGTTATCATAAAATTAAATAAAAAAATATTGTAGAGAACGCCACCCCCTACGTCCCGTGAATATGATTTTATGTAGGTTTTATCAGCAGTGCGTCAAAGATATTTTGTATTCTGGAAAAATTACGTTAAAATATCGCTAAAAATTTTTATTTGATTACCATAAAAAACTATTGACAGATAAAATAAAGTGTGATATAATATAAAACAATATAGCTATATTATAAAAATAAATATTTATTTAAACCGTTGAAGCAGAGATAAAAACAGTATATGCGCTGTACAGAGATTTCGGGGTGCTGAGAGCCGAATAGAAACGCAGACTGTTAAATGGACTGCCGAGGGCATGATTAAAAGCGTATAACGCCGAGTATCTCATGACGTGACGCATACGTAAGTTGCGAGGGATATTTTTGTATCCTGCAGAGAGTACAGAATTTTTTCTGTAAAACAAGGTGGCACCGCGAATAAAATTATATTCGTCCTTGATGAAAGATAATATCTTTTGTTAAGGGTTTTTTTGTGCCAAATAATAATTAATTTTAGGAGTGAAACAAATATGTATAAAGAAATTATGGAAAAAATCACAACAAAACAAGAACTTTCAGAAGCGGAAATTTCCGAATTAATCGCCGATATAAACAAAGGAACTGTCAGTGATATTCAAATTGCGGGATTTCAAGTGGCTCTGCTGATGAAAGGAGCTTCGCTTCAAGAGACTGCGTATATAGCCAAAGCTATGCGCGACAACTGCGTTCCGATTAGACCGAATGTTGCTGATGAATTAATGGACACCTGCGGCACAGGCGGCGGACTTTCCACTTTTAATATTTCAACGGCGACGGCGATAGTCGCTGCGGCTGCGGGTATTCCCGTTGCCAAACACGGCAGCCGTTCTATTGCCAGTCTTTCGGGAAGTGCCGATGTGCTTGAAGCTCTTGGCGTTAATATTAACTTACAGCCGCATGAAGCGTCTGAAATGATTGAAAAAATTGGAATTGCTTTTCTCTATGCGCCACTGTTCCACCCGGTAATGGGAAAGGTACTGCCGCCCGAGCAAGATTTAGGCATTAAGACAATATTTTATTCTATTATCGGACCGCTTATAAATCCCGCGTTTGCATCGAGACATCTTCTCGGCGTATATAAGCCTGATTTGCTCGATACCGTAACATACGTAGCTAAAGAATTAGGCTATACCAATGCTATGTTTGTTCACGGGTTAGACGGATTGGACGAAATTTCACTAATCGGGAAAACCAAAATCAATCACTTGAAAAACGGTGAAATTAATACACTTGAAATTGTTCCTGAAGATTTTGGGTTGTCAAGATGTGTTCTTTCAGATATAAAAACCGGCACTCCCGCCGAAAATGCCGAAACAATAAACGGCGTCTTTTCGGGAAAAATTAAAGGGGCACGGCGTGACGCTATTATATTAAATGCCGCAGGTGCTCTTATCATCGGAGGAAAAGCCGACGATTTCAAAAAAGGCATAATTCTTGCTTCTGAATTGATAGATAGCGGCGATACGGCAAAAAAACTACAGGAATTAAAAGATTTATCCAATGTTTTCGGCAAAGCTTTATGAGTTACGGATTCGGTCGGTTCTCATCTGCTGTAATCTCCGAAAATAAACGCGGGTTTGCCGCAGTTATACCGGATATTAAATGTATTTCACCTAAAGAAGGCGATTTGTTGCGGGGACGAGACCCTGTAGATACGGCAATTTATCTCGTCCATCGCGGCGCGCCCGCAATATCGGTAGTCACCGAAAGGGAACATTTTGGCGGCAGTCCTCAACTGCTTCACAATATAACACAGCGCGTAAACGTGCCTGTTTTACGTAAAGATTTTATAATAAACGAAGACCAACTTTCCGAAACGGCGGAACTTGGCGCGGCGGCTGTTTTGCTTATAATCGCTATTACAGACGAAAAAAATTTATTTAAGCTTTACGAAAAATCAATAAAACTTGGTCTTGAGCCTTTTGTAGAAGTCCATACATCTGAAGAAATGAAACTGGCGAAAAACTTGGGCGCGTGTCTAATAGGCATAAATAACAGGGACATTGTGACACTTGAACGCGATAGCGGCGGAGCGTCGCGAACAGCCGAACTTATATCTGAAGCACCCGCCAACTCGGTATTAGTCAGCGAAAGCGGTATCTTGTCGCGAAAAGACGCGGAATTGGCTGTTTCTGTCGGTGCAAACGCTATTCTCGTAGGAACTGCTTTATGGCAAGCTCACGATATGGGATTAATGTATCAATCTCTTCGAGTTGGTCTATTGCGAAACGATTGTATATTGTAAGGGTTGGCGTTCTCACAGTCCATGTATTTAACCCAAAATTGAGTAGGGACGACCGCCCTCGGTCGTCCGTGAAATTTAAATCCATGCGTCCATCGTCCGTGAAAACAAATTCAATATGGCATATATTTACGGCGTGCCGAGGGCGTCACGCCCTTGAATAATATATGATTATTCATCACTATTGCAGAAGGCAGTGTCTCGCCGTTAAAAACGATGTAAAATTAGATTTTCAGGACATCGAGGACGCTGTCCCCTATAGAAACGAGTTCAACAATCAAGGAGGATTAACTCTTGTATCCAAAAGTAAAAATCTGCGGGCTTATGCGATTTGATGATGTGCGTATGTGCGTTCGTTACGGGGCAGATATAATCGGATTCGTCGTCGATTATCCACACCCCGTTCCGTGGAACTTGAACGCGCAAACCGCAAGAGAACTTATGTCTGCTGTTTCCGAGCCATCTGAAACTTGTATCGTCACGGGAGGCGAGGCAGAGAAGATATTGAAATTAGCTTTTGAATTACAGCCGAACTATATCCAACTTCATGGCGGTGAAAGTCTTGACGAAACCGCTAAAATAATTTATAATCTAAGAAAAAGCGGCGTAAAAATTATCAAAACACTTTTTCCGGATACGCCTGACTTGGAAAAAACTGCGGCGGATTTCTGTGATTTGGGAGTTTATTCTTTGCTTTATGACCCGCGCACTCCGAATAATGCGGCGAGCGGTGGGACGGCAGACCTTTATTCTTTTAAAAAACTCAGGGATTCCGTAAGATGTCCCGTTATTCTTGCAGGGGGGATAAATTCCGAAAACGTGGCGGATATTATTAAAAAGACCAACGCTCAAATAATTGATTTGATGACGGGAGTAGAATATTCTCTCGGCGTTAAAAGCGAAGCTAAAGTAAATTTGCTTTTTAAGGCGTTAAGACGTTCTCATATATTGTAGGGTGAGCCGTTTTAAATGTCTGTATTGGCGTAAATTCGCGGCGCGTCATAAAATAAATTCAACGTCGGTGTAAATTTGCGGTGTGCCGAGGGTGTCACGCTCTACAAAATATGCTATAAAAAGAACAACAAGAAATTTTTAAGGAGAAATTAAAAGATGAACAATAAAAAAGGAAGATATGGAGAATACGGGGGGCAGTTTATTCCCGAAACACTGATGAACGCAATACAAGAACTGGAAAAATCATATATATTTTACAGAGATAACGCAGATTTTCAAAATGAACTTACAGATTTATTGAAAAATTATGCGGGGAGACCCTCTTTGTTGTATTATGCCGAGAAAATGACAAATGACCTCGGAGGAGCAAAAATATATTTAAAACGTGAGGACTTAAACCATACTGGCTCACATAAAATCAATAATGTTCTCGGACAGGCTCTTCTTGCAAAAAAAATGGGCAAAGCCCGTATGATTGCCGAAACGGGAGCGGGACAACACGGAGTAGCGACGGCAACGGCGGCGGCATTGATGAATATGGATTGTGAAATATTCATGGGAAAGGAAGATACAGAAAGGCAGTCTCTAAACGTATTCAGAATGAAACTCTTGGGGGCGAAAGTTCACACAGTAACGAGCGGCACAATGACGCTTAAAGACGCAGTTAATGAAACAATGAGAGAATGGGCGGCGAGAATGGAAGATACTCATTATGTTTTAGGGTCCGCCGTGGGACCTCACCCTTTTCCAATGATGGTACGGGATTTTCAGAAAATCATCGGCGAAGAAATAAAAGAGCAGTTAATTAAAAAAGAAAAAAAGCTCCCCGAAGCAATAATTGCGTGCGTAGGCGGCGGCAGTAATGCAATCGGTGCTTTTTATGAATTTGTCGGGGACAAATCAGTGCGGCTTATAGGCTGTGAAGCCGCAGGTCTTGGCGTTGATAATCCCAAAAACGCCGCTACGATAGCGAACGGCACAGCAGGTATTTTTCACGGAATGAAATCATATTTTTGTCAAGATGAATACGGACAGATTGCGCCTGTATACTCAATTTCCGCCGGGCTTGATTATCCCGGGATAGGACCTGAACACGCATATTTATTTGATTCGGGACGCGCCGAATATGTGCCTGTTACAGATGAAGAAGCGGTAGAAGCGTTTGAGTATTTATCGCGGACAGAGGGAATCATTCCCGCGATAGAAAGTTCTCATGCGGTGGCTTACGCTAAAAAACTTGCGCCGACTATGGACAAAAATCAAATTATTGTGATTAATCTTTCAGGCAGAGGGGATAAAGATGTTGCGTCTGTCGCAAGATACAGAGGGGAGAATATAAATGAATAGAATATCAAAAGCATTTGACGGTAAAAAAGCGTTTATCGCGTTTATTACCGGCGGCGACCCCGATATAGAAACCACGGAAAAACTTATTTTAACAATGGAACAGGCGGGCGCAGATATTATCGAGATTGGGATTCCTTTCTCTGACCCTGTAGCGGAGGGACCTATCATAGAAGCTGCTGATATGCGCGCTCTCGCGGGGGGCTGTACTACGGATAAACTTTTCGGTATGGTGAAAAGATTGAGAAAACAAACAGATATACCGTTGCTGTTTATGACATACGCCAATCCGATATATAAATATGGAAAAAATAAATTTATGGAAAAATGCAGTGAAAGCGGTATTGACGGTATTATAGTTCCCGATGTACCGTTTGAAGAAAAAGATGAATTTAAAGACGAGAGCAATAAGCATGATATTTGCATGATTTCGATGATTTCGCCTACTTCGGGTGAAAGAACCGAAAAAATCGCCCGTGAAGCTGACGGATTTCTCTATTGCGTGTCCTCTCTTGGCGTTACGGGAATACGGAATGATATAAATACAAATATTGAAGAATTGATACGAGCTGTCAAAAAAGTATCGACTATTCCCTGTGCGGTTGGATTTGGCATATCTACCGCAGAGCAAGTTAGAGAAATGGCGGCAATATCAGACGGAGTTATTATAGGTAGCGCGATTGTTAATTTAGTTGCCAAGTTTGGCAAAGACAGTATAGAACCGATAAATAAGTTTATTAAAGATTTAAAAAGCAATATGTAAGTCTATAATGATAGGCGAGCGGACAAACGAAAGCATTTTTTGACATGACTTTTCCGACGTTAATCTATATACTATTTAGGAAAGGAGAAATCAATCATGGAATGGAAACAAAGCATAACGAAAGCAATCGGCTATATTGAAGATAATCTGACGAATGAAATAAGCGTAGAGAACGTATCTAATCAAGTTTTTATGTCTAATTCTCATTTTCAACGTATCTTTAATTTTGTTACTGGTATAACTATTGGCGACTATATCCGCAATAGACGCTTGAGTTTAGCCGGGCGGGATTTACTGCTTACGAACACCAAAGTTATCGAAATAGCTATGCGATATCAATATGATACTTCTGAAAGTTTTTCCAAAGCGTTCACTCGTTTTCATGGTATTCCTCCGTCACTTGCGAAGAAGCACGGCACTACTCTCAAGTGCTTCGACCCTATCACCATTAATATATTTATTCAAGGAGGATTTAATATGTCGCACGAAGTTATGGAAAATGAACAAGGAATAAGGTTAATTCGTGAAAGATTTGAATACAAACATACGGGTAGCTTGCGTTTTATAGGGCTTGACTTGAGGGCAAATCCGGGAATTTCAATAAAGGATACTATTGAAAAAATTGCACTTCTGCTTGACCCGCTCAAATCTGAACGCGAAGGGGAAATAACCGACTATTGCTATCTCGAACATCACAACGGCGGTCAAGTGAACGTAAACGAAACTGGTATCGGCGGTTGGTTTTTTAAGACCGACACGCCTGTGCCAGAGGGCTGTATATTTTACGATGTCCCAACAGTAAATATCGGGTATGGCATATACAGCGGAGATGAAAATTTCGGTGGAGATACTTTTGACGCATATGAGTTCACCCGCGACAAAATATTGAGTGACGGGATTGAAATACCCTATCCGCAAGCATATTGGACAGCCGTGCAATTTATTGACGGAGAACCGAGAAAAGGGATATATCGTTTTGGGTATATGTTCGGAGTAGGGGAATTAAAATAATATAAGTTCGACAATAATCACTATAAACAAATGACACAATACAAAAGCGGGCTTTTATGCCCGCTTTTGTATTGTATTTATTTCAACGCTGAAGTATCTACAGTATCATCAAGTTCACGCCCGCCTTTTTCATATAAATCGCGTCTTGCGATTTTGTCGTTCTTCATCTCCTGATACGCATATTTATACACGTCGTAAATAAGTTTGTTGGGTACGACAATCACACCGTCGCCGTCGGCTACTATCAAATCATCGGGGTATATCGCAACGCCGCCTATCGCTATAGGTATATTTTTTTCGTAATAGCGTATGCGCGCTTGGTCCATAGGCTGTGATATATGCTTTGTAAATACGGGGATTTTTTGCAGTATAACCTCGTCCGTATCTCTGACACCTCCCCCGTTCAACAGAAAACCTACCGCCCCTTTGTTCACACAGTTCAGAGTATTATTCGAGCCTAACAAACCGACGTCGATACCGCATATATCCAAACAGATAAAATCTCCTTCAATAATATCTTCCGCCCATTTATCGGTACAAACATTGCCATAATACCAACCGACCCATTTTGTGTATTCCTCTCCCGTAACCATAGGGACAGGTCCTTCATACGGCAGATAACGCGCCGTGCGGGCAAATCCTATAGCATGGGTTTTCCATAAAGGCTGTATGCTGTGATGCACGGTGCCGTAATGATGATATCCGCACCAGTCCATACCGTCGCGGACATCGGTTACGCGAAAATCCTTGTACATTTCTAAGATTTTTCGTCTTTCTTGGCTATCCATAAAATTTTCCTCCTGAATAATTAAATAAATTTATATTATAACGTGAGTTCGACAGAAAAATAACGAATAAAAGCAGATGAAAATAAAAATTCAACTCCAGTATTTTCTGTCAAGAGAACGGTATTGTATCGCTTCGGCTATATGATTTTTTCTTATGATTTCACTCTTTTCAAGGTCTGCTATCGACCTTGATACCCTTAATATTCTGTCATATCCCCTTGCAGACAGCCCTAAACGCTCGAACGCGGATTTTAAAATCGTTTCGGCGTCATCGTCAAGCACGCAGTATTTTCGTATCTGATTTGTGTTTAGTCTCGCATTATAAAACAAAATAGAATTTTTATCCCCATTTTTTTCATCTTGTCTGCATCTTTCAAGCATAAACGCTCTCGCCGACATAACCCGCTTTCTTATGTCCGCCGACGATTCCCCTTTTTCGTTTGACTTCATTTCATCATACAGAACGGGCGGCATTTCAATTTGTATATCCACTCGGTCTATCAGAGGTCCTGAAATTTTAGATAAGTATTTTCGTCTGTCAGATTCGGTACACTTACATTGTTTTGACGGATGCCCGAAATAACCGCATTTACACGGGTTCATCGCGCATATAAGCATAAACACGCTCGGAAAGCTAACTTTTCCGTTTGTGCGGATAATATTCACTTCGCCGTCTTCTAATGGCTGTCTTAAAGATTCTATAACGTGCTTCGGAAATTCCGGCAATTCATCGAGAAATAAAACTCCGTTGTGCGCTATACTTATTTCACCCGGCGCGGGTATTGTCCCCCCTCCGCTAAGTCCCCCGCGTGATACAGAGTGGTGCGGCGACCTGAACGGACGCTCCGTGACAAGCGAAATATCTTTTTTTAGCAGTCCTGCGACCGAATGAATTTTTGTTGTTTCGACTGCTTCGTCCAAAGTCATTTGAGGGAGTATTCCCCCGATTCTCTTTGAAAGCATACTTTTTCCTGTGCCGGGCGGTCCTATCAAGAGTATATTATGCGCTCCCACAGCCGCAACCTCCATCGCCCGCTTTGCTTTATCCTGCCCCCTCACATCGCTGAAATCAAAGTCGCTGTTAAAATCCATGCTAAAATAATCCGATTCGTCAAATTTAATTGATTCCATAATCCGATTTTCCGAAAGATGATTATATACTTCAATTATATTTTTTACGGGATATATTTCTATTCCCCCCGCGACACTCGCTTCTTTTGCGTTGTCGAACGGCACAAAAATTTTTGTAATCCCGGCTGCCTTTGCCGCAAGGCACATAGGCAAAACGCCGTTTACGCTCCGTATATCCCCTGCTAACGATAATTCGCCGATAAAACACATTTCTTCAAAATCAAACTCCAAATGTTTTTCCGTAGCGAGTATACTTGCGAATATAGCCAAATCCAACGAGGAGCCTTCTTTTCTTCTGTCGGCGGGTGCCAAATTTATGGTGATAATTTTATTAGGCAATCTGAATCCGCAGGTCTTCATAGCGGCTCTTATTCTTTCTTTTGATTCTTTAATAGACGTATCGGGCAGCCCCACTATATCGAAAGTAGGCATTCCGACGCTCATGAAACATTCTACTGTTATGATAAACCCGTCTATCCCGAAAAGTCCGGCTGTAAATATTTTTTTTATCATGATTATTTTAAATTCCTTTTTATTTCACTTATTTCAAATTTAACATAATCATTATAACGTATATTTCACGAATTGTAAACACTTTTTTTGTTTATTTATAATCTAATATATAATTATAGCATAATTATTCAAAAAAATCAATTTGAATATTGCAAGTATATGGCAAGAGCATAAAAAATTCGCATTAATATTTTATAATTATTAGGCGATTAACCGTAGGGATGAATTGTATTCGTCCGCAGATTAAATTTCACGGACGACCGAGGGCTGTCGTCCCTACAAAATTCGGAAATAAATTATTCATCAAAATAAATTTAAAATATTCCAAATAATTATTGCAAATTTATTTTTTTGTGATATAATCTAAGTATAAGTTGCAATACTTTATATTAAATATAAAATTTATAGGAGGTTTCTATATGCTTACAACAGCTCAACCTACCCCCGGTAATACAAAATGGTTTCAGCATGACCGCTTCGGACTTTTTATACATTGGGGAACATACGCCCTCGCGGCAAGGCATGAATGGATAAAAAACATGGAAGCTATCCCCGACGACGTGTATAACAAATATTTTAAGTTTTTTGACCCGGATTTATACGACCCCGCTATTTGGGCAAAAGCGGCGTCTGACGCAGGTATGAAATACTTTGTAATAACTACTAAACACCATGAGGGATTCTGCCTTTGGGATACGGATTTGACTGATTATAAAGCGACGAATACCCCTTACGGAAAAGACTTATTAGCCCCTATGGTGGACGCTTTCAGAGAGAAAAACATGAAAGTCGGGTTCTATCACTCATTGCTTGACTGGCATCACCCCGAATACACGGTTGATGAATGTCACGCGCTCAAAAACAATGCCGAATATGTGGAAAACGCAAAAAATCGTGATTTGAGCAAGTACGTTGACTATCTTCATGGTCAGTCAAAAGAACTTTTGACGAGATTCGGCAAAATAGATATACTTTGGTATGACTTTTCAATAGGACCGTCGAGCCGTTATCCCGGCAAGGGCAAAGATGAATGGAGAAGCGAAGAATTAATTAAAATGATTCGCGGTATTCACCCTGAAATAATAATAAACGACCGTTTGCAGATAGACCAAGACGTAAAAACCCCCGAACAGTATCAGCCCCGCGAATGGGTAAAAGTTGACGGTAAACCCGTAGTGTGGGAAGCGTGTCAGACATTCTCCGGTTCATGGGGATATCACAGGGACGAGCAGACATGGAAAAGCATAGATATGCTCGTGCAGATGCTTGTAGATACCGTGAGCAAAGGCGGAAATTTATTGCTTAACGTAGGTCCTACTGCGAGAGGCGAATTTGACGAGAGAGCATTAAATTGCCTTTCGGGAATGGGTAAATGGATGAAATATCACAACCGTTCGATTTACGGCTGTACACAAGCTCCCAGCGAATTTATCACTCCGCAGGACTGCCGTTTGACTTATAATCCCGACAAAAAACGCTTGTATGTTCATCTGTTCGCGTGGCCGTTTAAAAAGCTGCATATCGACAACGGCGGTACAGGCGACGGCTTGCTTCAAAGAATAGAATACGCCCAGTTGCTGAACGACGCATCGGAATTAAGATATAATATAAACGGAAATACGCTTACATTTGATTTGCCTATAATAAAACCGAACGTAACCGTACCAGTTATTGAAATTTTCTTAAAATAGATTTCAAGATGTAAGGGCAGACACACGAGGTCTGCCCTTGCTCAAATTTAGTAAAATTAAGATTTGTTAGATAAATGTTGAAAATTGGATTTATTAGAGGGAGTGCTTTTATGATTATAAAAAGAAATATTGACGATATTCAAGATTATCATCAGAACAAACATAAAAATTTTGAATATTATAAAAAAGATTTAATAAAACAGAGTGAAACGAAAAAGTGTAAGATTGCGTATTATACGATTCCTCCGAAAAAATCAAATTATCCGTATCATCATCATTTACAGAGTGAAGAGATATTTTATATCCTTAGTGGTGAAGGTTTAGTTAAAACGCCTGACGGAGATATTTCTGTATCGACGGGAGATGTTATATATTTTCCCGCAAACGAAGAAGGTTCGCATAAACTGACAAACATATCTGATTCGGAAATGCTTATATATTTAGATTTTGATACTCATGATTCGGTTGATGTGTGTTTTTATCCTGAAAAAAACAAAATTGGAGTATGGGGAGACGGATGGGGACAGGTCCATAAAATAGATGCACGTATTGATTATTATGATGGCGAATAACTTGTTACCAAAAATCAACATAGCGATTCTTTTATTTCCCTGCACAAATTCTAATATATTTAATTTTTGGATTTAACAGAATGGAGGATAATTTATGACGCATAGAGAACGGTTTCGCAGAGTTGCGGCGCGTGAACCCACTGACAGGGCTGTATTTGATTTATGCGGCTGTCCGCAAACTTTGATTGACTATGAAGAAACACGTATCGGATTGTCCGCGCATCTCGGCATTACAGGGGAAAAACAAGGTGAGTTTCCGCTCGATGAACGCATATTGCGTCGCTTTGATATAGATACTCGCGTTGTAGGCGGTATGCCCACTCCCCGAACTGTACACAACAGAAACGAAAACGGCGTATATTACAACAGTTACGGCATAGGCTATAAAAATATAAACGGTCATTATGAAATCTGCCATCACCCGTTGAAAGACTGCTCTATTGATGAAATGTTGGCATTTCCGATGCCCGACGCTGAAAATATAGATACGGCGTTGATTCAAAAATGGGCGGACAAGGCGCGTATGCTTCATGAAAGCACGGATTATGCGATTGTCGCGGAACACCCTGTCCTCGGCGTGTTTGAGATTGGCTGTTGGATGTTCGGCTTTGAGGATTATTTGTATAGATTCGCGGCGGAACCCGAGATTGTTCATGCGTTTTCCGAACGCATACTCGCATATCAAAAACGCGCTGTAGAGATATATTACGGCGCGCTCGGGAAATATATTGATTGCACGACTTCCGGCGATGACTTCGGCACTCAGAACGGCGCGTTTGTTTCGGCGGCAATGTTCAAAGAACATATAAAGCCTTACTTGAAAGAACGTGTGCGTTATACCAAAACTTTTACTGATGCTTTTTATCAACATCACACCTGCGGGTCCGTATATTCGCTGATACCCGATATTGCAGACTGCGGAATAGATATAATAAACCCGATACAGCCGGGGACTTATATGATGGAAGCGGAACGGCTGAAAAGCGATTACGGTCATATGCTCACTTTTTGGGGAGGAATTGACACGCAAGAGCTTCTCCCGAACGGGAAACCCGAAGATATTAAGTCAGAAGTTCGGCGAATCCTTGAAATAATGGGCAATACTGGATATATCCTCTCCCCCGCGCACTGCATACAACCCGACGTGCCTCCCGCTAACGTAGCTGCGATATACGAAAGCGCGGCGGATTACTATTCTTGATAAAAAAAATTTTTATTTTCTCTTGACATATTTTTATATTGAGTATATAATAATTCTAAAGAAATTTTATTAAATAATGCGGAGTGCAAACGGAGGTCAAGATGTGTGATAATTCTTTTTAAAAAAATCAGATAATTAAACTCAATTTAAATTATTGTTTGAAAAAGACAATGATTTATATAATTATGTTACGCTGATTTTTCAGAGAAGAATTATTGATAGCTTTGGTGACGTATGCCGCCATATAATTTTGCTGTGTAAAAATTTTTTCTTCCTGAAAAATCAAATTTTATTAATTTGAGAATTTTAAGGGGGAATTTTTTTGCTATTGTTAAAAGTTCAAAATATAGAAATATCGTTTGGTATAAATTTGATATTTCAACTCGACAAACTCGAAGTATTTAACTATGACAGGATTGGCATAGTAGGTAAAAACGGCGGCGGCAAAACCACGCTGCTGAATATATTGAGCGGAGATTTAAAACCAGATTCGGGGTCAATAAAAGCTTTCTCTGAATATTCGTATCTGAAACAGTTTAATAGCCTTGACGATATAAACGACGGATTTGACAACGACGAAAACGAAAATTTAAGCGGCGGCGAACTGACAAAAATATTTCTCGCAGATGCTTTAAATAAAAATACGCCGTTATTATTTTTAGACGAGCCGACTTCAAATCTTGATATTTCATCTATAAAAATGCTGGAAAAGCAGCTTTTAAATTATAACGGCGCGGTAATATTAATATCGCACGACAGAAAACTGCTTGCAAATATTTGCACAAGAATAATTGATATAGAAAACAATAAAGCGACGGTTTATGACTGCGGATATGATGAGTTCGTCGAAATAAAGCGAATGAAAGCGGAGAGGGAGCAGTTTCTCTACGAAGCCTATAACAAGGAAAGAAAGCGGCTTATTGAGGCTATAGGCGATGTAAAATCAAAATCAAAGTCAATAAAAAAAACTCCGAAACGCATGGGAAATTCCGAAGCGAGGCTTCATAAAAGGGAGGCGGGGGAGAAAGCCGAAAAAATAGACGGCGCGGGCAAAGCTCTGCAAAGCAGACTTGAACGTCTTGAAGCGCATGAAAAGCCTAAAAAAACACGCAGAATAGGCATAGAACTGAAAGATTCTAATATTTGCTACCGTGGAAAATATATTATCGAGGGAGAAAATGTTCATATAGCGTTTGGCGACAGGGTTCTCTTGGATAACGCTGCGTTCAGAATAGAAACAGGCGGAAAAACCGTTATTATAGGAGATAACGGCTGCGGAAAAACCACGCTTATAAGGCAAATACTCGCGAGAGAAAACAATATCAGACTTAACGCTAAGAAAATTGCATATTATGCTCAAAATCTTGAAATTCTTGATACGGATAAAACAATTTTGGAAAATGTTATGTATGACAGCGCGTTTACTGAATTAGAGGCAAGAAATATCTTAGGCAGACTTGGAATCCGTGAGGATAATGTCTATAAAAAAGCGCAAAATATAAGCGGCGGCGAAAAAGTAAAAGTATGTTTCGCAAAAATTTTTACGCATGGAGCGGACTTGGTGATTTTAGACGAGCCGACGAATTATTTGGATATAGACTCCGCGTTCGCGCTCGAAGAAATCATAAACGAATATAACGGCACGGTTTTATCCGTATCACACGACAGAAGTTTTATAGAAAATATAAGCGACTCTATAATAGAGATAAAAAATAAATCGCTTAATTTTATTTTTAAAGAAATTTTATAAAATACTTGACAAAAAAGATATAAAATGGTATAGTAGTTAATAGTAAAGGTAAAATCACAAAAATTTAATTTAAGAAAGGAAAACTGCCGAAAAATATATTTTTATTCGGCAAAAAAGGAGATTTATGAAAAAATTTATTTGCATTTTAATGATATGCGCGCTTGTTGTTGCGCCTATGTTCACACTTAGTGTATCTGCCGCTGATGAATTGAAAGAATTGGTTTCCGGTAAAAACGGTGTATTAATGAATGGAGCTTCTTTTCATAACGATGCCGTACGCGGTAGTGTTTTGCATCTCAATAATGACGATATTATGACTCCCGGTCAAGGACTTGGTTACGATGCTGAAGGTCAGCATGCAGTACTCGCGGATTATCACCTTCCCAACAGCGATAATATGACAATAAGCGTCTGGTTTTATTCAAAAGATGTACGCAACTGGGCGCGTGTAATTGACATTGGCGACGCCGATTATGATAACCCTCAACGGTTTATTAACATTTCGCCTTTCCCGAATAGCGGCGAATATACTTGTGGTACAATCAATATAAATGACGGCGGCGGTCGTGACAGAGTTTTTGCAGATACGTGTAATGACGGCGAGTGGGTACACGCTGTATTGGTTATAAATGCGAACAGCGGCAACCCCAATACTCTCTATGTAAACGGTGTTCCTTTCCAAAGCACAAAAGGAAATATGGGCGATGACCCTGAGCCTTCTACTCTTTCGCCAAAAGATATTCATGAGGCAGCTATGGGCTTAGGCGATTCTTACCTTGGTCGTTCCCGTTATGGATTTAACGCCGACAATATATTCAACGGATACATTGATGACGTTGCTATATTCGACGTTGCTCTTACAGCAGACCAAGTTGCGGCACTCGCAACGGCTGACTTCAAAGCAGGTGTTCCCGCTGCCGGAGCAGTTCCTTACGGTAATATGATAGCTCTTTACAATATGGAAACAGCCGCGCCTCCTCCCCCCGCTGTTGAAGAAGCTGCTCCCGCACCCGCTCCCGAAGCTGCACCCGCGCCTGCGGCGGTAACTCCCGCTCCCGCGCCTGTTGCTTCTGTTCCTGTACCTCAGACGAGCGACTGCGGCATAGTTATGACGGTTTTATTGATGGCTGTAGCTTTGTTAGGCTCCGCAATTTTTGTATATGTCAAAAAAAACCGCAGCTATTAATTAATTTGCACAAATAAATATAACTTTTAAAGTTAAATTTAACTGTAGGGGCGAATCTCATATTCGCCCCTTAATTTTTTATATATGGTAATCGCATAAAAATTTTATGACAATTTTGTAGGGACGACCGCCCTCGGTCGTCCGTGAAATTTAAACCCATAAAAACCGAATTATTATTAAAACTATTGTATTTTATAAAAATTTGATGTATAATTGATATATATTAATAGCGAGGAAAGTAATTTTTATGATAAAAGGCAGAATATTTAATGTACAGAGGTTTTCGATACATGACGGACCGGGTGTGCGTACAGTCGTGTTTTTTTCGGGTTGTAATTTAATGTGCAAATGGTGTCATAACCCCGAAGCAATACCGAATAAGCCTTTGCTTCAATTTTACGGCGAACGCTGTATTTCCTGCGGAAAATGCTTTGATATATGCCCGAATAACGCCCATATAAAAAAGGGCGGCGAACATATCATAGACAGAGATATATGCGACGCTTGTTTTCTCTGCGGGGAGTCATGTTACGCCGAATCTCTTGTATTTGCGGGAAAAGAAATAAGCATTGAAGCACTTGAAAAAGCAATCGCAACAGATGAAGAATATTTTAAGCGGAGCGAGTCGGGCGGCGTTACTTTTTCAGGCGGCGAGCCTATGTTGCAAATAGATTTTCTCGAACGGATATTAAAAATCTGCGGAGAGAGAAAAATACATACGGCTGTTGACACTGCGGGAGCCGCCCCGTTTGAATATTTTGGGCGTATCATGCCATACTGCGATTTGTTTTTGTATGATATAAAGGCATATGACGGCGAACTGCACAGGCAATTAACGGGCTTGTCAAATGAGCTTATATTGGCTAATCTCAAAAAACTCGCGGATTTGCAAGCGAAAATATGGGTTCGCATACCCGTTATAAAAAGCGATGAGTTGACTAATATAAACGAAATGGAAGATATTGCTTTATTTTTAAAAGATATTAATATTGACAAATGCGAATTATTGCCGTATCACAAGTTAGGCGACAGTAAATATAAAGCGTTGGGATTATCTCCGTCGGCTTTTGAAACGCCCTCTGAAAAAGAGATAGACGAGATTAAAGGGATTTTTTTGAAAAACAAAATAAACATGGTTTAGATAATATTACGGTAAAAGGGGTGGGTACAAATGCAAAATTTCAACGGGGTTTTGCCTGAAATAATAGTAAATGATGTAAAAGATATAGTTAAAAATTTTTCACGTTCGCAGTTTTCGGACAACATAAAAAAAATTATACTGTTCGGCAGTTTTGCAAACAAAAAGTATCAGCCTGACAGTGATATTGATATAGCTGTTGTGGTAAGAAATAAACCTGAAAAAAAACATCTCGCGGAATATTATTTAATCACGGATAATATACAGAGGGGTACGGATTTATTGTTTTGCACGGAAGAACAGCTTTTATCGGGAAAATATGTTTTTTCCGAGATTTTACGCGAAGGAGTGATATTGTATGAAAACATATAAAGAAATAGCGGAAGACGATTTTAGGGGAGCAAAAGGATTAGCCGAAGTTGAAATGTGGAATTTAGCCGGTCAGCATTTACAGCAAGCCTGCGAGAAACATCTGAAAAGTTGGCTTGAGGAAAATAATAAATTGAATATTACTCTTGCCCGAACGCATAATTTAAGAAAGTTATTGCGTGAAGTTGGAGATTATGAAGAAGATTTTTATAAAACCGCAGCGTTAGTTGAAAATTATTACTTTGATACAAAATATCCGGGGGACGATTATATCGAATTAACCAAGCAGGATATTGACGCAGCGATTGAATTTTATAATGAGTTGGTAAATTTTCTTAAACGCAAAAATTAAGCGTTTTATTATAAAATAACTCTGCGGCAGATATGTGTATTGTTGTTGAGTTTTTGGTATGTATAAAATTTATAATATGTGAAACGGGAGGGTTTTGTGGAAATAAAATATATAATTAATGGAGCAATGACAGATAAACAACAAAAAGATGTAGATATAATAAATAAAATTTGTTTGGGTGGTCCGATTAATCCTGATGAACCGGAAGAAGAATTTGATATAAATACGTATGAATATAGTGCGCCAGAAGATGGTATGTTTCTGCTTTTTGATGGTGAAAGAGCTGTCGGGCGGGTAGCCGTGCATAAAGTGCTGACTGAATATGATGGAAAGAAATATTGGTTGGGTGGATTCGGAGGTTTGGCGGTTTTGCCTGAATATCAAGGGAAAGGCTATGCGAGAAAATTGGCTGAAGCGGCGTTAGAAAAGTGTTATGAAATTGGGATAGATGTTGCTTGTATGGAAGTTGATACGGAAAGCGGCATAACTGATTTATACCAAAAGTTAGGGTATAAATTTCTTAACCGTCTTGCTTATTTTATTAATCATGGAAATAATGAAGTAACAGATGATAAAGTTATGATTATGGGTTTGAATAATAAAAATCTGGCTGACGAAATTCTTGCAACAAATCATAAATTCCATTATGGTAGGCATTTAGGGCATTGGTAACTTCGCATTATAACCATTTTCTGCGTAAAAACGTAAAATAATTTTTATTGCCAATATATTTTTATATAGTACGGCAAAAAACATAAAATAAAAAAGGAGAAAGAGTATGTCAAGTATATTAAACGAAGAAAAAGTAATATTATCCCCGCTTTATGAAAAGCGAATTAAAAATCTGCGTGAAGATAAACAAAAAATAAACGAAGCAAAAATAGCGGCTTTAGGAAGCATAGACATCGACGACCACGGATTTGTGCATTTCCCCGATTTTAGTTTTACGCCTGTTATCACACATAAATCGGGCAAAGTGACGGGTATGAAATCTATCGGCGATAATTTCCGCAAATTTTTAAATGAAATCCCCCAATACGTCAATAAAAACAGCGCGTTGGGCGGCGCATGGGTCGGACAGCTTGCAAAATGGACGCCTATAGGCATAGTTCCCGAAGATTATCCCGAACATCTGCGTCCCATATGGGAAAAATATGTAATAACTCAACCCGGATTCGGCGCGATGAATCACTGTGCGGGCGATATAGAAATCGGCTTAAAACTCGGGTGGAACGGCATACTCGAAAAGATAAGATATTACAGGGAGTTTAATAATCCCGCCGACACGTCTTTTTATGACGGCGAGGAACAGCTTGTATTGGGCATAATCGAATGGATAGAAAAAATAGCGGCTCACGCGAGAGCTATGGCGGAAAGCGAAACTGATGAAACCGACAGGCAAAATTTGATTGAAATAGCGGAAATAAACGAGCATCTGACAAAACAGCCTCCGTCAAGTCTGCGCGAAGCGTGTCAGTTTATCTCCCATTTTCAAAGCGTTGACCGTATGTATTTCGCAGGCGGTGCGTTGGACCAGCTTGACGAAAAACTGCGTCTGTACTATGACAACGACATAAAAGCAGGCATACTGACGGACGAAATGGCGGTCTGGTATATAGCGAGTTTATTTTTCAACGATACGCATTATTCGCAGATAGCGGGTTTAATTCCCGATGGGAGCCGCGATATGACTTCGAGAATGTCGTTTATAATTTTAGACGCGATGCACTATTTATATATCCCCGTGAATTTGGCGATACGGGTTCACGACGGCATAAATAAGGCATTGTTGCGCCGCTCCCTCGAATATATGCTTGAGGACGGCACGGGCGTTGTCTATTCGTGTAACGTGGGCTGTGAAGCGGGATATGCGAAAAACGGTTATCCCGAAGCATACGGCAGACTCCGCGCCAAAGTAGGGTGCAACTGGACAGCGATACCCGGCAGGGAATATCCGTTGCAGGACGTTACAAGGGTTAATATGGCGCAGACGCTGTTAATCGCGCTGAAAGATATAAGAGAATCAAAAGAATATAACCTCGACGTTTTATTTGAAAGATTTTGCTTTCACTTAAAAATAATGATTGACAGCATACTTGAGGGGTAT
>Ga0099364_10004375_pt1 | contig 21440 bp, 17 predicted proteins | sample TergutTh196P3_FD_73070 | JGI IMG/M metagenome (GOLD analysis project Ga0099364, IMG submission 73070) | Microcerotermes parvus P3 segment gut microbial communities from Pointe-Noire, Republic of the Congo - Th196 P3 | ecosystem: Host-associated > Arthropoda: Insects > Digestive system > Gut ... | reverse complement strand
GGCAGCTTTATTCTAAGTAATCTAATCCAGATAACAACAGGAAAGAAAATAACAGACCCAACTTCCGGTATGCGTTTATTTAGCCGCGGCATGATTAATGAATTCGCATATAATATGAACTATGGACCGGAACCGGATACAATTGCTTATTTACTCAACAACGCCGTGCGCATTGAGGAAGTGCAGGTAACAATGAATGAGCGTGTTACTGGGGAAACATATTTGAATGTAACCAGGGCGCTTAAATATATGACTCATATGATACTCTCTATCATTTTTATTCAGTGGTTCAGGAGAAGAGATAAGGTTTCTCAACGATAGCCATGCCTATGATATTACGGATTATTTTGTTTGTCTCAAGCGTTATTTCTTTTTGGTTCGTGATGCATCAAATTCGCAAATTGCGATTGCAAGTTGAAGATGCTGTCTTTTGGATCTTATTTATGCTTGTGTTGTTCGGGGTGAGTGTTTTCCCCTTTCCTATTATAGTTTTGTCTGATTTTTTAAGAATTGAGAGCCCGGCAAATTTTGTTTTTTTGAGCGTTATTTTTGTTTTAATCTTAAAAGTTTTTTCTATGTCATTATATATATCTAAAATTGACAGCCAGGTTAAAGAGTTGGTGCAACGAATTGCTTTAGAAAAAGAGAAGGAAAACGTATAGGCAAATTATAATAGGTTACTATTTCCTATTAGTTGGAGGTGCGTCAACATTTTTTTAGCAATAGTTTATATATTAGCATCAACATCAGGCTTAATATTTATAAAGCTTGGTAATGACCAAGTAAAATCAATTGTGTTGTTTAGCAGCAACGCTATTCAGGTAGAAATAGGATATTTTACGATAATGGGGCTTTTATTTTACATTACAAGCTTTCTTCTTTTTTTAGTGATCGTAACAAGATACAATTTATCATATATTTACCCATTGTTAGCGGGATGTGTATATGTTGCTGTCTTTATAGCGTCAGTAATTATCCTTAAGGAAAAGGTTTCGTTTCTTACCGTGGGCGGAATGATCGTTATTCTTATTGGAATATTGATATTAAACCTTGAAAAAATCTTATTGAAATGATGTGATTTGCTTTAAAAGCATAAAGCCCAAGGGGAAACAGTGAATATCCTTAAATATTGAGCAACTACTGAGTTCTTATCCATGCCCCCCACTTACCTTCAAGGAGTTTGTACTGTTCTGTTTGAATGAATTTTTTTACAATGCGTCCGATGCAATCAGAAACCATTATTATAAAAAATGGTTCTATTGGTAAGCGATAGCGCAATGACGCTATTACAACTACGTGTATAAATGTATAGTAGGCGATTAAACAATATATTGGCAGAATTTTTTTCCACGTTTTTCTGTTAAACCAAAAAGAGGCGATTCCAAGACAAAAAACCGGCAACCAGCTCAATAACAAACTTATATTGTACATTCTAAAAAATAACGATTGTTCTGTTGGCGCATCATAATTAGAGGTAAAATTCCAGAAACGTTTAAATTTAAGCCACGCATTTCTCAGGAAAACCCCAGGATTGTTGGTAATGTATTCTTTCGATTTTTGCGTAAAAGCGTTTGATATTTCAAGTTCGTCTTTTAAATCGAAAATTCTTTTTACTTCATCTTGATCAACTGCACTTATGCCCCAATCAATGCTGGCTGTAGTATTCACCGGATTATTGCCTAAATACAAGTTCCAAGAAGCGGAAGTTGTAAATGGTATAAACTTTCCAAAAATACCGTAATTGCGTATCCACCAAGGGGATAGACAAACGGTGAATACAATTGCTGAAATTAACGTGTATCGCAATATTTTTGAGAAGTTCATATTTGCTCCGTATGCCGCGAGTAACACGAAAACAGGAATGACGAATGTCAGAGTTGCCCTGGTATAAGCGGCTAGCGAGAATGTTATTATGCTTAATATAAGCCACATTATTTTTTTGTTTTCCATCCATAAATAAATAAACGCAAAACTCCACACAAGGAAAAAAATAAAAAACAATTCAGAGAGCAGAGTTATATGATATGCGACCAATGAAGGGTAAAATAGTGTCATAATTATTGCCGCTAAATAAGCTATCTTATCTTTAAATAAAAATTTTGATATTTGACCTACACCAAGGGAAGTTAAAATTAAAATCATTGCCTGAAAGATTCTTATGGCTGCAATAAAATTATGCTCTCCAAAAAAATTATAAAAAACTGAGTAAATTATTGCTGTTAAAGGCATTTCCCACGCGCGATATTCTCCAAAAACCGTAAATTCTCCCGTTGTTGCTATTGATATGGCTTCTCCTACAAAACGAGATTCATCAGGCCAAAATGTTCTTTGCGGGAGAAATAAACCAATCGCGGCATATATGATAAAAACAACCAGTAAAATGATTAAAAGCACCCGGTTATTTTTCATTCTATAATCAACTCGATTTCATTTTAAACTCATACCCAGCGGAACCAGATACAGCTTTATATTTTTGCTTATTGCTGTTCAGTTTATCCGGAATAGTCATTTCGATCAATCCAAGTTTCAAAGCGGGGCGCAAATAGTTTGTGGTGAATGTAGGGCGGTGTTTCAAGCCAAGCCGCTCCAGAAGCTCTCTGGTAGAAAGCGTTTCGCCGCCGAGCGCGGCTAAAAGTTTTTCGACTTGTACGGTCACTTGTTCGCGTACTTGTTCGGTTCGAATCAATTCACTCAAGGCATCATGTATTGCGCGAAGCATAAATTCGATAAAAGCGGTGGAATCCGCCGCTTTGTCGGCAATAGCCAAAACATTGTAATACTCCTGCCGGCGTTCGCGAACCAGTTCTTCCACAGGCAGCCACGCAAAGAGCGGCCTCCATCCGGCGAGTAACAATGTCTGCCACATGCGGCCCATTCGTCCATTGCCATCGGCAAACGGATGAATAAATTCAAATTCGTAATGAAATACGCAGCTCTTGATAAGCGGATGCGCGTCAGAAACCTTAACCCAATTTATCAGGTTGATTATATGATCCGATACAAGATTCGCGGGTGGAGCCATATACACAAGCCTTTTGCCGGCGAATACGCCAACGCCGCCGGAACGAAAACGCCCCGCTTCCTTTGTCAAATCAGCCATTAAAATTCTATGCGCGTTCAGCATATCTTCAATATTGAGCGGGTCAAACGTAAGCAGAAGGTTGTAAGCTTCATAAGTGTTCTTAACTTCACGGATTTCATTTGGCGCGCCGAGGACTCGCTTACCGTTTATGATATCCGTGACTTGTGCCAACGATAAAGAGTTGTTTTCTATCGCGAGCGACGATTGAATGCTGCGTATTTGATTTTCCCTGCGCAATTGAGGGTTTACGGCGGTTTCGCTTTTAATTGTTACAACGCCGATTTGCTCGCTGATTTCAGCGACCAAATGAATAATCGTGTCAGTTACATTGTACGGAGGTACATATGGTTTTTCTGTCACGCTCGGTCTCCTCGTCTTTAACTTGTGTCCGGCATCATATCGTATATGATGCCGGATATCAAACATTTTCGTTTTCCTTGACCAAGACTCACAAATGACTTAGGATTTTGCGAGGAGGGCTGCCATAATGGTCACAACATTGATGAATGAGGCGCAAAAAGTGTTTCTGGCCAATGCCGCGCAGCGTTATATTTGGTGGGAAACAGCAAATTACGCTATAGTAAATCCCCAAAAGATTTTGGCTCAAGTCATGAATATCGGGGTATGGGACGATATTTGCAAGCTTGTCGAACTTTTCCACGAAAAGGATTTGATTGAAGTTCTCAATATGGCTGACATAGGACAGTTCAATGAGAGATCATGGCATTTTTGGCACAATCGTTTTACGGATAAGGTTCCTTCCATGCCAAAAAGGATCTTGCCATGAAAACATTTGTTCCCCGCCTTGAAATTTTGCCTGAGGAACAGAAAACAATATTGCCTGAACTCTCGCCATGTAAAGATTTAGGATTTGTTTTGTATGGCGGTACGGCCATAGCTTTACAACTCGGGCATCGCTCCTCTGTCGATTTCGATTTCTTTTCCCACCTTCCGTTGAATGAAGGCAAAGAGCATGAAATACTATCCGCGTTGCCATTTTTGAACGACTCCGAACTAATACAGGTTGCGCCTGATACCCGTTCTTACTTGACCGCAGCAAATGTGAAAATCTCTTTTTTCGGCGGTCTGCGCCTTGGTAGAATAGGCGAGCCGCAAACCACAAACGATGGTGTTTTGAATGTCGCGTCTCTGGACGACCTGATGGCTCTCAAACTTGTCACCATCTTAAAACGGGTAGAAGCGAAGGATTACAGAGACATTGCCGCCATGCTGCGAAGCGGCGTAAGTTTGGAAAAAGGAATGGCCGGAGCCGTCGCGCTATATGGGAAACAGTTTCCGCCTTCTGAAAGCCTCAAAGCATTGACCTTCTTTCAGGGAGGCGACTTGCGGTCGCTGCCTCAGGTTGATAGGGAAACTCTGCTTCAAGTTGTCCGGGCGTTTCCCCTGCGCGCGTTGCCACAAGTAAAGCGGCTCTCCGAAAATATAACGGATTCCGCGGCGTCGTAAGGGCGCGCATTGCGCGCCCTTTGCTGTTTCAGCCGCGTTATTCAGGGATTATTTCAATCGTCAAAAATTTTGTGAAGCCTGCTATATTGAAGATGGCCATGGCGGCAGACGAGGCATTTTTAATCGTCATTTTCCCCTGAGCGGACATTTTTTTATGCATCATAAGCAAAATCCTCAAACCGGCGCTTGAGATGTACTCGACGGCGGCGATATCAACGGTCAATTCTTCTACGCCGTCAAGAATGGTTAATTTCCCGGCGCCGCCGGGATTCGTGAGCGAGTCTTCCAGCTCGGCAGAGTAACCGGCGCCGAGAGGTTCCGTGAGCGTTATCGTGAGCGAAGCGCCGTTATGTTGTTTTTCGATTTTCATTTGCGGCCTCCTGTTTAGAAATTTAATCACAACGTAAACAGTCTAGCATTTTTCGGGGCAGAATAGGATAGAGTCAGGAATTTTAGTAACATTATGGACTTTCTGTTCTTTCTGTTCTATAATCCGGTAAACGCCTGTATTACTGGCACATGAGAGGTGCAAAAATGATAAATAGGCGCATATATTGTTTGGCAATATTCCTGATAGTCATGTTACTGACAACGACGCCTGTTTTTGCGCAAAGCGACCCGTCAAATATGACCGCTCAAAGCAATCTGGTGATAGCGACCACCGATAATCAGCCTCTCGCGGTTGACAGGCTCGTGTATGTCGCTTTCAGAAACATCAGGCAAAATGTCGATTTCGTGTGTCCAATCGTAAGGGAAGGGTACATCCAGGCCGACGAGGGGATAAACGACGGTGTGATCGCGGCGTACCCCAATTTGAGCAGCGTTTATACAAACCTCCGGCAAGTGCCGGTTCCGCTTGAAAACAACAATGTGCGCGTGTTTGCCCTCGAAGGCAGCGACTTGGAAATCAACAGCTGGGATGAACTCGACGGTCTGCGTGTGGGGATTCTCGTAAACAGGACATATATCCTTGAAAGGCTCCCCGAAAATGTGACAATTACCACCAAGGAAACAAACAGGGCCGTACTCAGCGGGATAATAAACGGTGAATACGATGTTGCCGTTCTGGTTGAAAGGGATCACGAAACGCTGGGAGAGAGGCTCGATGTGATCCGCGTCGGACAAGTGGATATGCTCACGGAATACCTTTATCTTCACAAAAAACATGAGTCGCTTATTCCGCTGTTGACCGCTTCGTTGGAAACCATGAAAAACGATGGGAGCGCAAGTCAAATTCTCAATGTTATTCCCATGCCGGAAATCAATCAAAAAAAGACAATTGTCCATATCACTTCATCCAGCGTTGAGACAAACAGGGAAGACAAATTCAACGAATCCCTGAGGAAACGATTTGAAAACGACACCTCGATCGAATGGATGACGGTTAATCTCGACGCAAAACGTTTTGCGAGGGATCAGTACAGTATGGCTCACATAGCGTTTCTGCTCCGCGCGGACTGCGTGTCGAGAAATGTCGCCGCGGTTATCGTTTCGGGGAATACCGCGCTGGATTTTTTGAAAGATTATTACTATCTGTTTTTCCGAAACGTCCCTGTTTTATTTTATGGCGTCAGCGAAGAATACAGCGAGATCATTCACGACAACACGCATTATTTCACGGGCATCGTAAAAAATATCGAAGCGCGTCAGACAGTGGAGGCCGCGCTCTCGATTTTCCCCGAAACAAAGAATATTTTTGTAGTAAATGATTATACTATCGAGGGCATTCAATACAGAAACGAAATTGAGGCCGAGCTGAGGCCGCTCGAAGGACGCCTCAATATCGAATACAACGAAAATATCAATAACGAATCGCTGCTCGCGCAAATCAATGCTTTGCCTGAAGACAGTTTGGTTTTTATGGGCTCGTATTTTGTCGACGGCGACCATCAATTTTACTCGATGAACGAAATGAAACGGCTGCTGGAGAGAAACTGCGCCGTTCCAATCGTATCGATTTATTCAACTGAACTGGCATATAACGCGATCGGTGGAAAATGTCTGGACTATCACCGATACGGCGAGGAAATTGCCGATATGCTTGAAGAACTGCTAGACGGCGTCAACGCCGAGGATATTCCCGTCGTGTCCGATTCGGCCGTGTACAACCGCTGGGTATTCGATCAAAACCAGATGGACGCGTTTAATGTAAAACCAAATGCTTTGCCCGCCGGCTCCGAGATCATAAACACGATTCCTTCCATCAGGGAATCCAATCCGCAATTCTTCACCGCTTTGGTGATCCTGTCGATTATCAGCGCGTTACTGGTAATCGGAACCAGTGTTTTCTTTATTGTCAATCATAAGCATAATAAACAGAGAAACAAGCTCCAGGAGGAACTTGCGATTGAAAAATCCATGCTTGAAACAATTTTTTATTCTGTCCCCGAACTTGTATATGTAAAAGACTTAAATCTCAACTACATTCGGGTAAATAAAAAATTCGAGGAACACTTTGGTTGCAGCGAGGAGGAAATAATAGGCCAACGCAGTTTCAAACTCAATGTGCCGGTCGAATTAGTCGAAAATTATGAGGAGGCGGACAGGACGGCAATAAGAGAAAACCGCCTTGTCATGCTTGAGAATAACATACCCGCCGTTAATGGAACTTCGCCCTATTTTGAAGTAATAAAAACGCCGCTGTTTAACAACGAGGAAATATTTGGGGTTCTCTGCATTGCATATGACATAACTCACCGCAAAGAAATGGAAGAAGCCGCGCAGGCGGCGTCCCGCGCAAAAAGTAACTTTTTAGCCAATATGAGCCATGAAATGAGAACTCCGCTTACGGCCGTTCTCGGATTGACGGAATTGACCCTTGAAACCGTACAGCTGGACGACGAAACACACTCAAATCTTGTAAAGGTATACAGGTCCGGCGAAACCCTTCTGTGTCTGGTAAACGACATTCTGGACATATCGAAAATCGAGGCGGATAAGTTTGAGCTGAATCTGCTCGAATACGATATTCCCAGCCTGCTTAATGACGCGATTACCCAAAGCATTCTGTACGTTGGGGAAAAACCCGTCGAGCTTATTCTTAATATTGAAGAAGATCTGCTCAACTACCTGTATGGAGATGAGCTTCGGATAAAACAGATTTTAAACAACCTTCTCTCCAATGCTTTTAAATTTACCAAAGAGGGAACTGTTGAATTGGGTGTGCGCACCGAGCGGGATGAAGACACAGTTTGGCTGACGGCTTGGGTTCGTGATACAGGCGTCGGCATCCGGCCTGAGGATATTAACAAACTTTTTAACGTCTACTCCAAAATGGAAGAGGAAAATAACCGAAAGGAATCCGGCCGCAGAACGGAAGGAACAGGTCTGGGCCTCTCCATCTCCAAAAAGGTTGCCGGTATGATGGACGGTTCGATCACAGTGGAAAGCGAATACGACAAGGGCAGCGTTTTCACGGTGAAACTCCGGCAAAAGTATGTCAATGACGTTACAATTGGCCCGGATGTGGTGGAAAGCCTGAAAAAGTTTCATTACTCAATCAATAAATTCGAAAATGAGAGGATAACGCGTATCAATATGTCTTATGCACGGGTGCTTCTGGTGGACGACAATGTCACTAATCTCGACGTAACGAAGGGGCTGATGAACCTCTACGGGATGAAAATCGACTGTGTGACCAGCGGACAACAGGCGATAGACGTTATTCGTGATGAAAAAGTCAGATATAACGCGATTTTTATGGATCACATGATGCCCGAAATGGATGGAATCGAGGCGACGCGGATTATCAGGGAGGAAATAAATACGGAGTATGCGAAAACAATACCGATAATTGCCCTGACAGCCAATGCCATAGTGGGAAATGAAGAAATGTTTTTAAGCAAAGGCTTTCAGGCGTTTATACCAAAACCCATTGAATTGCAGCGCCTTGACACTGTTGTCCGGCAATGGATACGGGATAAGGAAGCGGAAGCTCTGCTCCCTGACAAGAGAATAAGCATTGAAAAAAGACGCGGGAAAGAAAAGCGTACGTTTGGCGTAAATATCCCCGGATTGGATATAAATAAAGGGATAGCGCATTTCGGTTTCAGCGAAGACGCTTTTCTTCAAATATTGCAGTCTTACGTAAAAAATACGCGGCCGCTCCTCGACGTAATCAAAGATGTGAATATTGATAATCTGGAAGTATATTCCGTAATCGTCCATGGCGTCAAAGGCGCAAGCCGCGGCATATTCGCGGAGATTGCGGGAAACGAGGCGGAGGCTCTGGAAGATGCGGCGGCGCGCGGGGATTTTGACTTTGTGAGCGCTAATAACCCAAGGTTCATCGATACCATTCTTCAACTTGTGACTGATATCGAGGACGCGCTCGTGAAATGCGGGGAGGAGAAAAAAAATAAGGATAAGCCCGACGAGGCGTTGCTGACTAAACTCCTGGGAGCCTGCGAAAATTTTGATATTGATGAGATAGACGCGGCGATGACCGAGATAGAAAGTTATGAATACACATCAGACGACGGGCTTGCCGTTTGGCTGCGTGAAAACGTTGACCAGGGAAAATATAAAAACATCATTGAAAAACTCTCGGCATTTTTAGGGTCTGCCGACACTATCTGATGCTCGAAGTTACGGAGGTGCAATCGTGGATCAAACCCGCGCGAAAGTAGTATTGGTAGACGATAATATAGCCACGTTGAATCAAGGTAAAGCCTTACTTAAAGCATTTTACAAAGTCTATACCGTTCAGTCAGCCGTTACGCTTTTTGAAAATCTGGAAAGCGACATACCCGATCTTATCCTTTTGGACGTGGAAATGCCTGATATGAACGGTTTTGAAGCAATAAAAAAATTGAAAGCCGACGCTCGCTATAGAGATATTCCCGTAATGTTCCTCACATCGAAAAGCGATGAGGAAAGCGAGAGGGAAGGGTTCAGGCTGGGCGCGGTAGATTATATAACAAAGCCCTTTTCCGGGCCTCTGCTGCATAAGCGCATTTCCAACCAGATTCTCTATGTCCGCGTTCAGGCCGCGATAGAAGATTACGCGAACGACAGAGATATTATGGTGGATGAAATAGCTAAAGCGAACGAACGCACAAAGATTTTGCTGGACAAAACCCCGCTTTGCTGCCAGTTATGGGACAGCAATTTCAAAAAAGTAGACTGCAACGAAGCGGCTGTCAGGCTTTTCGGTTTTAGGGACAAACAGGACTATTTGGAAAGATACGCCGAGATGCACCCCGAATTTCAGCCCGACGGACGGCGCTCCGACGAAAAAGTCACGAAATACGTCAGAAAAGCGTTTGAGGAGGGCGGTTGTATCTTCGATTGGACTTACAAAATGTTTGACGGTACGCTCATGCCCGCGGAAGTCACTCTTGTCCGGGTCGAACTTGAAGACGGTAATGCCGTGGCCGGGTATACCAGAGATTTGCGTAAACATAACGAAATGATGAAGGATATCGAGTATCGCGGCAATCTGCTGCAAGCGGTGAACCGCACGGCCACCGCCCTGCTCGATTCGGATATTGACTCCTTTGATAACGCTCTATATAACGGCATGAAGGTGTTGGCTGAGGCCGTGGCGGTTGACCGCGTGCGTATCTTTAAAAACCACACAACAGACGGGGAGCTTTATTGCACTCAACTGTATGAATGGTCGGAATTCGTGGAACCAATGCGCGACAAAGAGGAAACGATCAATGTGTCGTATAACAGACAAATACCAGGTTGGGAGGAAATATTATCAAATGGAAATTGCGTAAACAGCTTAGTACGCAATATGTCGCCCGATGAACAGGCTCATCTTTCCCCTCAGGGTATTTTATCTATTTTAGTGGTGCCTGTATTTGTGGAAGATCAGTTTTGGGGCCATATCGGTTTCGATGATTGTCACCGTGAGCAGATATTTACGGAAGAAGAGGAATCGATCCTGCGTTCCTGCAGCCTGCTGTTTACCGAAGCCATGCTTCGAAATGAAATGGTTGTAAACCTCCGCGATACCGCCGTCCAATTAAAAACCGCCGCGGAAAAGGCGTTTGAGGAGGAAGAGCGAATGCATCTCATGCTTGACGCAACGCCCCTTGCCTGCCGCCTGTTAGGTCAGAATTATGCATTTATCGACTGTAACCAAGCGGCACTGGACCTGATCGACGTGCCCACCAAAGAGATATACCGCGAAACTTTTAACGACTACTTGCCGGAGTTCCAGCCGTGCGGAAGGCTTTCGCAGGAACTCAAAATGGAATATTTGGATAAGGCGTTTAAAGAAGGTTATGCGCGCTTCGAGTGGATGTACCAGAAGCGTGACGGCGAGTTTCTGCCATGTGAAGTTACTATGGTGCGCGTCATGTTAAGGGGCGAATATATCATCGCCGGGTACGCTAGGGATTTGCGCGAGCAAAAAGCGGTTATCGAGGAAATGCGCCGCGCGGAAATCGCCGAGGAGAGCAACAAGGCAAAAAGCAGATTCCTGGCGGCGATGAGCCACGAAATCAGGACGCCTATGAACAGCATTCTGGGGTTCGCGGAGCTTGCTCTGGATAACGACGTTGATCCTGAAGTCAGGGATTATTTAAACAAAATTACAAACAGCACAAAATGGTTATTGCATATCGTAAACGATATTCTCGACATTTCGAAAATAGAATCCGGCAAAATGGAATTGGAACACGTGCCTTTCGACCTGTATGACGTCTTTTTGCGCTGCCAATCCGTCATTCTGCCGATCGCTAAAGAAAAAGACATTAACCTGAATTTTTATGTGGAACCGCTGGCTGGTAAAAAGCTGGTGGGCGATCCGGTCAGACTTTATCAGGCGATAATAAATCTTCTGTCCAATGCCGTTAAATTTACGGACACCGGGAAAGTCAAGCTTTCATCGGTGGCAAAAAATACAAGTGACCATTATACGACTGTATATTTTGAAATAAAAGACAGCGGTATAGGCATGAGTCCCGAACAGACTGAAAAGATATTTGATTCGTTTACCCAGGCTGATTCAAGCACGACGCGGTCTTACGGCGGTACGGGGCTTGGTCTTTCGATAACCAAAAATATAATTGAACTGATGGGCGGGAATCTCTCGGTGGTTAGTTCACCCGGTACCGGCAGCACGTTCAGCTTTGAAATTATATTTGAGACCATAGAGGCGACTGACGATACCGATGGGTATAAAAAAACCAGCGCAATAGAAAAACCGCACTTCGAAGGTTTGGTTCTTATCTGTGACGATAACCCCATGAACCAGGAGGTTATATGCAAACATCTTGCGATTGTGGGCCTAAATACAGTGGTGGCGGAGAACGGAAAAATAGGCGTGGAAATGGTTCAGGAACGCATACAAAAAAATGAAAAGCCGTTTGATTTGATTTTCATGGATATTTTTATGCCGGTAATGGACGGAATGGAAGCCGCGTCGAAAATCACGGAATTGGGTACGGGAACGCCCATAGCGGCGATGACGGCAAACGTAATGGCCGGCGAAGTGGAAAAATACAAAGAGGGCGGAATGTTGGACTGTTTGGGCAAGCCCTTCACATCACAGGAATTGTGGAGCTTCCTGTTGAAATACCTGACGCCCGTAAGAAACGACCTCATAGACGAACATGAGTTGAAACAGGATAACGAAGAACAGCAAGAGAAACTGCGATTAAATTTTGTAAAACACAATCAGACAAAATATGACGAACTTACCAAAGCGATTGCGGCGGGTGATATCAAGCTGGCGCACAGAATAGCCCACTCCCTGAAAAGCAACGCGGGCCAGATTGGAGAAACCGGACTGCAAAACGCCGCCGCGGCGGTCGAGGCTCTGCTTAAGGACGAAACCGCGGGGATTCCAGAGGACAGCATGAGCATACTCAAAACCGAGTTTACGTCGCTCATCGAGAAACTGAAATCGCTGCCTGATGAATCTGAGGCGCGGGAAGATTCCGCACCGCTGAGCGCCGAACAGATACTCGCATTGTTTGAAAAATTGGAACCCATGCTTGAAAATCTAAATCCAGAGAGCACGGACCTGCTTGATGAAATCAATGCTGTCCCAGGGGCGGAGGAACTTGTGCGCCAGATAGAAAATTATGACTTTGAATCCGCGGTACATACATTAGCCGAACTAAAGAAAAAGAAGAAATGGATTTAGCGCGGCGGCCGCTCTGAAAAAAACATGCGCGGATAAGGAGCTTTTAGCATGGAAGGAGTATCAATTGTCGTCATCACCCTGAATGAAGAGCGTAATCTGCCGCGTATTCTTGGAGATTTGGAACGCCAGACGGCGAAAAATTTCGAGGTGCTCGTGGTTGACAGCAAAAGCACTGACGGCACAATAGAGGCCGCGCGGTCATTTTTGAATCGCGTGCCTCTCCGGATTATCGAGATGTCCGACAGGGGCGTGAGCCTGGGACGCAACACAGGCGCTTCGCTGGCTCGATACGAACGGCTGCTCTTTCTCGATGCCGATACGCGATTGGATTCGGACTTTCTGGAGAAAGCCGTTGAAGAACTCGAAGTTCGCCGGCTTCAAATCGGCGGCGTCTATATGAAGCACAACGACGCGCCTTCATTGCTCGCCGCAGGCATACGAGTATTCAATGCGGGGATTTGGATGACTCAAAAAGTTTTCCCAATGGCTATCGGAAGCTGTCTTTTTTCCACCAGAACCGCCCATGACGAAATCGGAGGGTTCGACGAGTCTATAGTTCTCTGCGAGGACTGCGATTACGTTCGGCGCGCCTCTAAAGAGGACGGGTTTCGTTTCGGCATGTTGAGGCAAAATTTTTATTTCCACCCACGGCGTTTCAAACGAGATGGGGTTTTAAGAACGGGGTGTACCTACCTTCGCGCCAATCTTTATCGGTTATTCGTTGGAGAACTCTACGGAAATCCCTACTCTTACCGGTTCGACCACTACGACAACCCCGCGGAAGCCTCGAATAGCACAAGCCGCCGGCCATTTATTTAATAGAGGATATCCCATCAGGCGATAGAGTTCGGCCGGGCGATACGATTCCCGGCCGAATCTTGGAAGGGTTAGCGGATTGAGTACGCGTGTTACCCAACGTTTTTGAGAACTGAAAACAACAAATCACTGAAAATCCAAGATATCGTAATAACCCGAATCGACCAATACGCTACTGTAGTTGTCCTTTGTCACTAAAACCGGTTTGCACATAAAAGTCGGGACATTTTTTATATTGTTGTTGTACGTACTGGAGTCGTTTGTTTCGGGCGTTTTCTTCAGCAGGATATCGTCAATCATGCGGAAGGTGCGGTCAGCCAGTGTTCGCGTATCTTTGAAGACGGTCATCGACTGTTCGTTTCTCAATATAGCCCTTACGCTTTCCAGTTCGCAGTCCTGCCCCGTCAGCAGCGGGAAAGGTCTTCCGTCGTCCGAGTAGCCGAATTTCCTGAGCGCTTCAATGATCCCGAGGGCAAGCCCGTCATTTGGGCTTAGTATGGCATGGAGTTCCTCGCCGTCGCTGTAATAGCTGTTTAACAGGTCCGTCATGCGTTTTTCCGCGTCGCTCGCGACCCAGTGCATAATAGAGGTTTCCAGTCTTTCTGTTTCGCCGCTTCTCGCCACCAATTTTCCGTCGTCAATATATTGTTTTAGTACGCTCATTGCGCCGTCGTAGAAAAAGACAGCGTTGTTATCGGTTGGCGAACCGGCGAAAACCTCAATATTGAACGGTCCGGGGGCGTTTTTCAAATCCAGCGCCATTTCCAAATACTCGCCCTGGAGCCTGCCAACTTCGAAATTATCGAATGTGACATAATAATCCACATTCGGAGTGTCCATCAGCAGCCGGTCATAGGCGATTACCGATATTCTGTTGTCGGCCGCTTTTTTCAGGACGTCCGTTAATTCCACGCTGTCGATTGCCGCTATTACCAAAACGTTGAATTTGTCGTCGATCATTGCGTCAATTTGCCTGATCTGTTCGCCTATGTCGTCTTCCGCGTTCCGTATTTCCGCCTGGTAGCCTTTTGCCTGCAATTGCCTCGCAAGGCTGTCGCTATCCTGCTGCCAGCGCATTTCCTTTCTGGAGGGCATGAATATTCCAATTTTACTGACCGTTTCTCTGGTGTTCCAGAGGTATACCGCGACCGCCGCGGCGACTACAAGAATAAGCAGCGCTGGAAAAACCATCCGTTTTTTCATGTTTTTTTCCTCCTCGTATAATTCATTCTTAGCACCATTTCTTTAGTTTAGTCACAACCACGTCAAAATCAATAGGCTTTGCTACGTGGTCATTCATGCCGGCGGCAATTGCCTTATCAATATCTTCTTTTAAAGCGTTGGCCGTCATTGCGATAATCGGTACCGTATTATCCGCGCGGTTGCTTGCGCGAATGACGCTGCAAGCCGTATATCCGTCCATTTTCGGCATCTGTATATCCATTAAAATACAATCGTAATATCCCTCTGGCGACCGCTTGAATTTTTCGCAAGCTTCCTCGCCGTCGCACGCTTCCTCCAGTTCCGCGCCTGTATCGGCAAGCACTTCGCCTATGATCTCACGATTTATGTCAATATCGTCTACAAGCAAAACCCGCTTTCCTGTGAAAGAGAACACAGTATCCGGCGTTATTTGCTCTTTTTCCATCTCCTCTGGGATTTCCGATAATTCAAAGGGAATATGGAACGAAAACCTGCTGCCTTCCCCAAGCTTGCTTTCCACGACCATGTCGCCGCCCATCAGCTCTACCAGATTACGGCATATTGAAAGACCCAGGCCGGAGCCCTCATATCTCCTGCTCATGAAGGAATCTTCCTGTTCAAAAGGAATGAACGCCTTCTTAAGAAATTCGTCGGACATGCCAATCCCGGTATCGGCAATCGTAAATTGTATTGTGCGGTAATCTTTACCATTATCCTCACCGCGTTCGATTACCTCGGCAGACAAGGAAATTTGCCCGTTCTCAGTAAATTTCACAGCGTTGGACAGAAGGTTTATCAATATCTGGCGTATACGGAACTCATCGCCGATCAGAGTTTCGGGTATACCAGGATCGACGGAGACGGCAAGCTCGTTGTTGTTTTCCTCCGCCTTCATCATCATCAGCTCCGCGCATTCCTCCACCATTCCTTTTAAGTGCAGGGGCGCGCGGCGTATCTCCGTTTTACCCGATTCCATGCGGGACATTTCCAGAACGTCGTTTATGATGTTTGACAAATGCCCGGACGACGTTACGATTTTTCCAAACCGATTTATGCTGTCCTCCAGCCGCTTGTCGTGCGTCCCCAGCTTCGCCATGCTGAGGATCACATTGAGCGGAGTGCGAAGTTCATGGCTTACGCGCGACAGAAATTCGCTTTTCGCTCTGCTTGCGGAAAGCGCGTTGTCTTTGGCTGTCACCAGTTCCGTCGCATCTGTTATCGCGATTATCGCGCCGTTCACAATTTCGTTGCGCATGACGTTGCTGCATAAAAACGACAGACATCGCCGGCCTTCCGTAAAATCGAACCAGGCTAAAGCGGAAAATTCTCCTTTATCCATACGCTTCGCCAATTCGTTTTTCAGCTCGTCAATATCATTTTCGTCCGTCTGGAGCATTATCTGATATATGCCGCAATCGCTGACGCCGGTGAAAAAAACCCTGAACTGCCTGTTGACGTACACAATATCATAATTGGCGTCCAAGATGGCGAGAGGTTCCGGAATGTTGTCAAAATAATTGCCGATGACGTCCAATGTATCGTTAATTTTGTTCACAACTTCGGCATAAAGCCCGCCCAGGGACGCGGGATCGCCTCGTACGTCCAAATTGCCTGACATGGCGGTTTCGAACATAACATCGTATTTACTGAGCATTTCCCGGAGAACCGCGCCTATTGACGCGTAGGATTTGCCTAAAATACCCATTTCATCTTCTCTTTCCAGTATCCAGGCCGGTATCTCACCTTCGATATTACCGGCGGCAATTTCTCGGGACAGCGACGTCAGCTCCCGGATCGGTTTCGTTATAACGCCGCGCAGAGGAAGGTACATGGCGCCCAGAAGCAGAAATGAGCCGAGCGCGATAATAGTGATGCTGTTTATTATGAAAGATCGAAATTCTATTCTCAGGGCCTGCATGTTGATTTCCGTTCCGATGACGGCTATGACGCCGCCGTAACCGTCCTTGATAGGCATAAATGAATAGTAAATATTTTCAGGCCTGCTGCCTCCCGAATTTTCCATTACGAAAACAGGATTGCCGGTTTTGAACACTTCCTCGGCTTCGCGGTGCTCCGATTTTATATACGGCATCCCGTAATCCTCGCCGAAATAACCCGTCACTTCACCTTGATACACAGCGTTGAATATCTGGATATACTTATCAGGAAAACCCAGATCCGCAAAAATGTAAAAATTTCTCAACCCGGCGCCGCTGTGCAGCTCAAGCATCGTCCTTTTTATTGTGTGATACTTGTCGTCCTTCAATTCCGACAAAGATTCGATATAATTTTCCGTCCGCCGCACCGCATCGTTATATTCAGCGGTGTTATTCCCCCCATACCTGCTGTTCCTGTTCGCCTCCAGCACATATTGCCTGTCCCTCAAGACTTGCGCGCTTTCTTCCTCCAGATTTTCTCGTTCCATCAGCTTGTCAATATACGGTTCGATATCCCTGTCGGTATATCGCGCCAAAAAAACATGCCCGGATATTTGCAGCCTGTCTTCGTATCTCTTATAAAACACATCGCGGATCATGAAGCTGCTGAAAGCGGTCAAAAGCGCTGTCGCGATAACAATGCCTATGAGGTTGATGAGCAACAGTTTTGTATTTATTCCGCTCTTCATCTTCTGTTAAGCATGAGTTTTCATACCGTCCTCTTCCAAGCAACTGGTCGTTATATAGCATTATACCTTTTTTGGAAGCACTTACGGACTTTAAGAAACTTAAATCCTGAAACGGTCCCGCATGCTTATATCTCTGTTCTCAACACCGCGGCAGGATCCTTCCTCCGGAGCTTAATAAAGCTGCTATTATATACTCCGCAGCTTTTTTATTAACGGTGGAATATCATTCGTCAGCGTATCCCAAATGATCCGATACTGTATGCCGTCATAATCGTGGACAATCCGATTGCGAATACTCCTGATGGCGTTCCAGGGAATTTCCTTATGGTTTAGCTTCACTTCATCGTCAAGTTTAGAAATCAACTCCCCAAGCTGTGACAGAGAAAATACCGCAAATGTAAGGATAAGTTCGTTACTGCTGAACGACTCAAAATCCAAACCATCAATGTATTTAACCGAATCCTCGCAATATTTAATCATTTTGCGTATAATAATTTCACTCTTTCCGCTCAAAAATCACCACTCCAGATTCATTTATCTGACGCGCCAGCGGCGATTCGGGTATAACGTCCAAATCGGGAAGCAGGTCAATGTCCATAACAAAAGCGTCCTCAATTCTGGATTTCAGATCATAGAAAGCCAGACCGGTAATCTCCCCGTCGCTAACCATGTACAGGTCTATATCCGAATCCTCAGAAGCGGTTCCTTCAGCGTAAGAACCGAAAAGTACCAGTTTTCTCACTTTAGTATCCTCGACTATAGGCTCAACGGCAGTTTTTATATCCGCTACACTTAACATAATGATCACGCTACCTTCCAAGCATAATTAATACGGTTAAGTTTGTCGTCGTCAACGATCCGAGATTGCTAATAAATGCGTTTTTTTATCTAAAAAACGTACTATCAGATAGAAAAGAGTAGTGATTGTAAACATACATATCCAAAAAGAATCAAAAACCAAATCCCCATGGAGATATACGTCTGCCAGGATTTCCCAAAAAAACATAACGCAAACCAAACCGTAAACTCCGTGATATTCCCGAGATAATGCCATTCTCCAAGAAAATGGTAAATTCGGCCTGACCCATTTAAAAAAATTAGGGAAAAATGCCGGTGTTTTCGAAGCCCATTCGATAAACTCATTCCCAAATTTTTCTCGGAGAAACATCTCTTCCGCGAAAATTATCCGCTCATAGTAGAGAACAAACGCTAAAACGAATATGGCGCTGACTGACCAAGAGCGAATAAAAAGAACTGGGGCAATAAACATTAAAAAGTTTCCAAGGTAAAGAGGGTTACGAACGGCGGAATACATGCCTGTTGTGTTGAGGCGCGACGCAAAAGGTTTTTCAGTGCCTCTCCCAGAAGTTCCTCTTGGGACAAACCCGACCGTTATTATTCGCGTGGTCAACCCCAACGCGCCGATAAAAAGACATAATATCTCCCACATCAAATCAATGTCGTGTCTTCCGTAAGGATAATGAAAATCTCCCAGTGCCATGAAGATTACCGCGAAAAATAATAAAGGCAAATAGCTTCTCCAACGGAACAAAAAGTTCCCTGCTTTCTCGAACTCCTCAATCATTGGCATTATTACATCCTCCTCGTCAGGGCTTTATGCCTAAACGTACAATACTTGACATTCTGTGAACTGGTCCCAAGCTTTCTATTACATTGTGTTATCTAAAGCTGTACAAAAATTCCCGCCGTTTTACTCACCACATAGATATTTGTTGATGTTATAGGCTTCCTGCAATAAGTCTATGGTGAGATAATTTCGCACTGCGGTTACGTTCCCAAACTCCTTGTTTCATGCAAATCACCGTGTTTGTTGAGCTGTGGTGAGAAATAACACGGGAATTACGGTTTAATACCGGGGATAATGCCGCTATTTAATTCTTGTTATCTCGCCTGTATCGGCGTGAATATAAATTTCATACTTTTGCCCGTTATGCCTTAATGTGACTTCATAAATCCATGTACCATCGTCACGTTCAAATTCGACATAATTCACAACCCCACCGCCCACCTTTTCGAGCGCGATTGCCATTGCTTCACCAAATGTTATTTGCGCTGAATAGCTTGGTGCGTAAGAACTTTTATTCTCTTCCTTGAAAGAAATGACTTCCCCTGTTGCCGCGTCAATTCTCATATCATATTCTTTACGTTCAAACCTGCCTTTTATCCTATAAATCAGTGTTTCGCCCTCACGAACAAACCTTATTTCCTCTATAATGCCACCGCCAACGATAGTTAACGCCGCTTCTGCCGCTTGGTCTATTGTTAATTCCTCATTTGATGTTGTGATGTTTGAAGAAGTATCCGGCACAAGGATTTCGATTGATTCAAGGCGGTAATTTGCAACAAGTCCGTCATCTGCTTTAATATCCATGCTGTATCGTTTATCGCCATACAATACTACAACCCTATAAACGCCTAAACTGTCGTCATAGCTGTTTTCGGACATACTACCACCGCCAACTGTCGTCAACGCGATTCCCTTTGCCTGTTCCGATGTTATCCTTACGTTTATTTGATCTGAAACCTCTTGAACGACAAACGCGAGGACAGAACCCGAAAGCATTGTCATTGCCATTACACCGACAAGCATAAAAACGGCAATTCTTTTTCTTTTATGTGATGTGTCCATAATCGAATCTAAACGCTTTTTCATGCCCGATTTGCCTCCGTAAAAACATGTTGATAACGTGGTTAGCGGCGTGTTCTTTTCGCCGGCCATTCCCAAAATGACTTCGGCGTAAAAATGCCTGTCACTCTTATCTGCGTTTACTAAAACCGCTTCGTCACAAGACGCTTCGCCGTCTGTCTGCAAAGCCGTACTCATACGGTATATGATTGGATTAAGCCAATGGATAGATACGGCTATGACGGATAGTAGTTTTATATACATATCACGGCGTTTATAGTGTATGAACTCGTGACGGAAAATAAATTCCAATTCGTCAATTTCATAATCCTTTTTCGGTAAAAGTATAACAGGGCGGAGAAAACCCGTTAGCATTGAGCTTGTAATAAATCCGCATATTTTAAGGTCAATGCTTTTTTTGCTCAATCCCATTTCTGATTGAACCGCTTGAAATACCGAAAGCATCTTTTCATCTTGCGCTGTTTCGCCCCAACGTTTAATCGTGTTTTTGAAACGAGTGTACCGCCAAATATGACGGGCAAAAAGCGCAAGGGAGATAACAGCCCAAATAAGAACTCCGACCATTAAAGGCGAACTGAACAATCTAAATATCGAACCGCCTGTTGTATCCGCCGCCGTCATGCCAGTATCTGTTACAAGCAATATCTCAGCGCCCTCAATATCGGGGGTTAGTATTTGCGCGGGCAACGGAACGGTAAGAAATCCATTGCCGATTACAGGGCGTAAAGGGATTATCACTCCGATGAGGGCAACCAACCATATTGCGTATCTGTATTTTGCGGGAAACGCTTTACCGAACAGTCTGTTTATCAATAAAAGCGTAAAAATAATTGCTGTCATGGTAAAGGAAATCAATAAAAAAGACAGCACAAAATTTATCATTCAAATCACGTCCTTTCGGCAAGCAAATCTTTTAAAGCCTGCACATCCTCCTGTGATAAATTCTGTCCGTCATACAGCGTTTTCACAAGGCTACCGATAGAATTTCCGCGATACCTGCCAATGAAATCCTTTGTTTCGATTTGCATATAGTCTTGTTCATGTATCGTCGGTGTATAGTTACGCTCCCTGCCAACACGTTCACTTTTCAAAAATCCTTTTTCAATCAGCCGCACCAACATAGTCAGCACAGTCTGAGGTTTCCAATCTTTGTCAGTATCCAGTTTCTCCATAATTTGAAGCGTAGTGATTGGCGGCTCGTTTTGCCATATCACTTTCATAACTTCAAATTCCGAATCGGGCAATCTTTTTATCACGGCAGTTTACACCTCCACTCGTATTGAAAGATATGGCCTGCCCATATTCTACATTTATAGTTTCTATTTGTCAATGAATTTTTGCATTATATTGTCAATTTGCAAATTATTCCTTCGTTTCTTATTATCCCGCCGCCTTTCGCAGTTGAGGGTCGTTCTTGATGAGCCTAATGATTTTCATGTTATTATTTAACAATTCCTAATTTCATAAGCTCTCT
>Ga0099364_10004374_pt1 | contig 21441 bp, 18 predicted proteins | sample TergutTh196P3_FD_73070 | JGI IMG/M metagenome (GOLD analysis project Ga0099364, IMG submission 73070) | Microcerotermes parvus P3 segment gut microbial communities from Pointe-Noire, Republic of the Congo - Th196 P3 | ecosystem: Host-associated > Arthropoda: Insects > Digestive system > Gut ... | reverse complement strand
GGGTTTGCCCGCGGGCTCCACCGGGGGGGGACCCCCCCCCGCCGCCGGCGGCCGCCCCCCCCTTCGTGCGCGAAGGGGGCAAGGAGACCTTATCTAAATGACATTAGGTCAGAGCCTACCAAAGACCTTGCGCTTTTGGACACACGGATTCACAAATATCTGATTGACATAATATATTTAGTTATGTTAAGATTTAGGTGTTCCGTATACCAAAATATATAAAAAACACCAAACAGAAAATTAATTTGAAATGGAGATGTAAGTTTATGAGGAAAAGAAGATACTTATTTGCGATACTTGCGGTCATCTTTGCCCTTGCCTTGGCTGCCGGATGTAACGGCGGAGGCAGCGGAAGCGGAGGTGGCGGCGGCGATACCGGCGGTGGCAGCGGCGGAGGCGGTGGCGGAGGCGGCGGAAGCAGCGATGCGGGCCCGGCTACAATCCGTATTGGCATTCCGAACCCAAACACCGGACCTATCGCAAGCTTCGGCGTCGGCACCCCTTGGGCCGAGCAATTGGTGGTTGACGCTGTAAACGCAGAAGGCGGCATATACATCGAGGAATATGATCGTCAAATCCCCATCGAAATCTTTATTGTAGACACTGAGAGCGACCCGACAAAAGCCGGTGAAGTTACCCAGATGCTCATACAGCAAAATGACGTCCACATGCTGGTCGCCCGCCATACTCCGGACACAGCCCTTCCCGTTTCCGCAATGGGCGAGACTTTCGGCGTTCCCACCGTTTCCCTTGAGTGCCCGGTTGACCCGTGGCTCGCGGGCGGCCCCTACGAATGGGTATACCATTCTTTCTGGAGAATCGAAACTAACTATGACCTGTTTACCGCAATGTGGGATGAACTGGGCTACGGACCCGGCAGCGGCGCCACTATCGGTTATCTTTTCCCAAATGACCCGGACGGCCTTGCCTGGGCGGAGATATTCGACAGAAGGCTGCCCACAGACGGCTACAACATATCCGATCCGGGCCGCTATAACATCTTTACAGACGACTGGACCGCGGTTATTAACCAGTTCAAGGCTGACGGCGTAGATATCATCACCGGCTGCGACATTCCTCCGCACTTTGCGGGATTTGCCGCGCAGGCAGCGCAGCAGGGACTTGAATACGAACTCATAACAATGGGCCGCTCCTACCTCTTCCCCCAAGACGCCAATGCCGCACCGCTGGAAGTCGCTATCGGACTCACATGCGAAGTCTGGTGGACGCCTTGGCATCCGTTTAGTTCATCAATTTCCGGAATGACCGCCCAGCAGTTGGCGGATCGCTGGGAATCCGAAACAGGCGAAGGCTGGTCCTCCCCTATGGGCTACAAATACGCGGGAATGGAGATTGCGGTTGACGCATTGAGACGTGCCGCGTCCCTTGATCCCGCGAAGCTTCGTGACGCTATAGGCGCGACTGACCTGAATACGATAGTCGGGCATATCAAGTACGATCCGGTAACACGCGTTGCGGAAACCCCTCTGGTCGGCGGCCAATGGGTTCTCAACAGCGCGGGCGACGCTGTCGAGCTGCGGATCGTCTATAACGCCAACAACCCCCACATCCCGAGTAACGGGACACTTCAGCTCCCGGCTGATATGAGAAGGGCCGCGGGCAGATAAAAAGCACCGAAACAGAAGAAAGGCTTACAGGGGCAGGGCAACTGCCCCTGTAAGTAAATGTTAAGGATTCATAAACGATTGTTATTGTTAAATGCGAATATTTTATTGATAAAGGACGCATTTTATGAATACAATATTAGAGGCCCGGGATCTTCACGTCGGGTATGGCAAATTCAAAGTGCTCCATTCCCTTTCCTTCCAAGTTGAAGAAGGCCAAGTTTTAGGGGTAATCGGCCCAAACGGCGCGGGTAAGACAACTTTGATGAACGCGATATCCGGCCTTATTATTCCCTATCAAGGCAGTATTGTTTTCTCCTGTCATGATATTACCAAACTATCATGCGATAAACGCTGCCGTCTTGGGCTTGGCAGAACTTATCAGATCCCTCGTCCTTTTGAAAGGCTGACTGTTTTTGAAAACGTACTTGTGGGAGCCGCCTATGGCGCCGGAAAGAGCGAGCGCGCCGCGACGCCTCATGCTCTGGATGTTTTGAAAACGACCGGCCTTTATGAGAAGTCCGGCATTTTAGCCGGGCGACTGACGCTGCTGGACAGAAAAAGGCTTGAAGTGGCAAGGGCTTTGGCAACGCAGCCAATCCTACTTTTATTAGACGAGGTCGCGGCCGGCCTTACGGACGCGGAGGTGCATGAAGTCATGGACTTGGTCGAGTCCCTGAAGCAAACAGGGATTACTATTATTTGGATTGAGCACGTTATCAAAACTATGGTCGAATCTACGGACAGAATACTGTGTCTGGCTACCGGGACGAAGCTTATATACGGCGACCCGATGGAAGTCATGAACTCCAAAGAGGTTGAAGAAGTATATCTGGGGGTTGAGGAAGATTAATACGTTATTAAGAGCTATTGATATAGACGCTTTTTACGGCGACTTCCACGCTGTGCAGCAAGCTTCTTTTGAGGTTGAGGATAAGCAAATTACCTCAATAATCGGGACGAACGGCGCCGGGAAATCCACGCTGCTGAAGGTAATCAGCGGAGTTTTGCCCGCACGCGGCGGGAAGGTGTTTTTTGAAGACTGCGATATTACCTGCTGGCGTCCGCACAAGATAGTCGAATTGGGGATATCCACGGTCCCCGAAGGCGGAAAAGTTTTCGGCCGCATGTCAGTTAAGGATAACCTGATCATGGGTTCATACACGCCTAAAGCGCGCAAAGGGGCCGCAGCTTCCCTTGAAAGGGTTTATGAGCTTTTTCCGATACTAAAGGAAAAAGCCGAACAGGCTTCAGGCAGCCTCAGCGGTGGGCAAAGGCAGATGGTAGCCATTGGCAGGGCGCTTATGTCCAATCCTCGCCTGATATTCTTTGACGAGATTTCCCTGGGCCTTGCCCCTACGGTCATTAAGGACATATACGCAAGAATAAAGCAGCTAAACGGCGACGGCATCACAATTGTCCTTATTGAACAGGACGTCAAGCGCAGCCTGAAAACCTGTCATACCGCATATGTAATGCTAAAAGGGAAAGTCGTTTTGTCGGGGGATTCCTGCGAGCTGACTGACGACGAAGTCGGCAGGGCCTACTTTGGCCTTTAGTAAAGGTTTAGAAAGGTGGAGTTATCTTGATTCAGGCTGTCATACAAGGGATTTTGCTTGGCGGTTTGTATGCGTCGGTAGGCGTTGGCATGAGTATGATATTCGGCATAGCCCGGATAACAAATCTGGCCCACGGGGACTTCCTGATTCTGGCCGCGTTTCTTAGCCACTTATTTATGACGATGCTTGGCGTAAATCCGTTTATTTCACTCTTGTTCGTCGTACCCATTATGTTTTTCATCGGATTTGTCATACAATCTACCTTGCTAAATAAAGTTTTGAACCGAGGAAACGAGCCGCCGCTGCTGGTCACATTCGGTATTTCCATTATAATACAAAATCTGCTCCTCTACTTCTTCTCGGCAAACAATCAAAGGCTCCAAACCCCGCTTCTTATTGAAAGCATAACGATCAGGGACACGGTCAGGATACCTGTGATGTTCCTTATCGCCTGTCTTGCCGGCGTTGTTATCATTCTGGCTCTGAATTTCTATCTCAACAAGACTTATATGGGCAAAGCCATACGCGCCACTTCAGACGATATGGACGCCGCGCAGCTTATGGGGGTCAATATTAAGACCATATTCGGCATTGCTATGGGCATTTCAATGGTGACTGCAGGTTTTACCGGAGTCCTGATCGGCATATTATACAGTTTCACTCCAAACACAGGCTCTACGTACCTCATAATCGCTTTCGCCGTTGTGGTCATAGGCGGCATCGGAAGTATTAACGGCACCCTTCTCGCGGGGTTTATCTTCGGGCTTGCCCAAGCGCTCGGCGGCCAGTTTTTGGGCGTCGCCTACCAACAGCTTATAGCGTATCTGATCCTTCTGATAATGCTGATAGTAAGGCCACAGGGACTTTTGTCCAAGTAGGAAGAGAGGCGGTATATTTTGAAAGTGCAAACAAGAGTAAATAGGCTCTCTTTGAAAGTACTCACGGGCATAAGAGGGCTTTCAAAGGGCCAATTAATCAGTTACGCCGTACTTCTTGTTATTCTAATCGCGCTGTTTACTTTGCCCAACTGGGGCGGCTCCTATATTGTGCTGCTTGTCAGGCTTATGTGCCTGTATATCACCCTCGGACATATGTGGAACCTGCTGGCGGGTTATGCGGGCCTTGTTTCCTTGGGTCAGCAGATGTACATAGGTCTTGGGGCTTTCTCCGTCGCCATAGCGGCGGAGAATTTCGGACTCCCCTTTATCCCGGCGCTTGTTTTTGGCGGGCTTGTTTCTATGGTAGTTTCCATAGGGCTTTCATACTTGCTGCTCCGCATGAAGGGCATGTATTTTTCCATAGCTACATGGATGCTTGCAGAGGCTATGATGCTGTTTCTTTCAAGTATGGCATACTTCGGCAGGGGTCAGGGGCTTTTCATTGTGAAAGCCCGCGCGATTACAGAGCATATGTATTATTACTCCGCTGCGCTTATTATCATAGCGATGATCGTAGTCGTGATAGTCCTGCGCTCAAAGCTCGGTTTGGGCCTTTTTGCGATCAGGGACAACGATAACGCTTCGGCAACATGCGGTGTGCCGCAGTTTAAGTCCAAGCTGTACTGCATGATGATTTCCAGCTTTGTGACGGGCGTCTGCGGCGGCGTATTCTACATGACAAATGTTTGGGTTCAGCCCATTGCGGCATTTAGCATTAACTGGACTGTGGCGGCGGTATTCATCGTGGTTATAGGCGGCATCGGTACCGTAGCCGGCCCGATAATCGGCGGTATCATCTTTGTGTTTCTCAGCCAGTACCTTGCCACTTTGTCCCAAATCGGCAGCCTCAATATGGTCATTCTCGGCGTTATTGCGGTTGCCGTAATACTATTGGCTCCCAGCGGGATTGTTGGCACACTTGAGAAAAAACTTGGTTTCGAGGTGTTTTCGTCCAGAAGAAAATGGATCAAGGATATTAACCATGCGGCGGAAAAGTAGAATTATCATTCTCATAATTGTCTCTGTGTGCTTTGTTATCGCAGCCGGCTGCGAAAGCGTCGGCGGCGAAGGCGACGGAACCGGCTTATCATGGCTGACGGTAGGCGACAGGGTCATAGGCGAAATTGAGGCGCGGTACTTTCTGTATTCCAGCGCACATGTGATGAGAACGCATCTCCCTTATATTGGGTGGGGAGACGTTATAGACGGGATTCCGGTTCCCGATTATATTAAAAATGAAGCTGTCAGCGCAATGAAGCTATATTATGTGACCCATCTCAAAGCAGATGAGCTATCCGTCGGCCTTGCCGCTGAACAAACAGCCGTCCTTGATATGTGGCGGGACAGCTACATTGATCATTTCGGGGATGAGGACGCGTTTATGGCCTTTCTTGAAGACGAAGGCATTACAGATGAAATGTTTACATATTTCAATGAAACGACTCTTTTGCGCGCGAATATCAAAGAGTCTTTATTTGGCGAAGATGGTTCTATGCGGGCGTCCACGGAGCAGCTTATAGCTTATGCTGCTGATAATGGGCGGCAAAACGGCATAATTGACTTTGAATCCTTCAGAGACGCCCATGCCGAAGAAGAATTAGGCAAACTATTCGAGCAATGGAGTGAAGACGTCGCGGTTACCATAAGCGACCAATTTAAAAACATTGACGTCAAAGAGTTGTATGAAAATTTTAGATAGGAGTAACTGCTCAGAACCTTGCGCTCGGACGGCTACATTTGTTCCCGCAATCGCTCAATGGCGCATCCATGCGCCAATTCGCGAGCACTCCACCATCCTTGGTTGCGTTTTGCGTGAACAAATATAGCCATCCTCACCGGTTCAGAGCAGTTACAGATATATTAAAAATAGGAGGTCTGTTTCTATGTCCGAAAAGCCGCAGATAATCAAGAAAAAGATGAAGTTTGGCAACGAAGAGTTCGAGATCACTTACCGCAAACTTAAAGACCGCCCGCCACAGGGAACTCACGCGCAGCCCGCCCTTGACGAAGGCAATCTCCCTATTTATTGCGTAAATTCTTGGGGCGACTGGCCCGAACTCAACCCGCGCACCTATGAAGCGGCGCCGGGAGTCATCTGCAAGCAGGACGAAAAAGTCCCCATGCGTGACGGCGTCATTACCTATGCGGACGTCTATCTGCCAAAATGCGTACAGGACAGCGGCGAAAAAGTACCTGCGCTCATTGCGTGGAGTCCTTACGGCAAGCGTCCCTGCGCCGATACCGACACCGAATGGCAGACCTATGGCGTACCCTACGGCTCCCATTCAAATTACGCCAAGTTTGAGGGCCCGGATCCTCTCTACTGGTGCTACCACGGTTATGCCGTCATTAACTATGACCCGCGCGGTATCAACAATTCAGAAGGCGACGCCTATCTCTGGAGCAGTCAGGAGGGCCGCGACGGCTATGACCTTGTGGAATGGTGCGCTGTCCAGGACTGGTGTACCGGAAAGGTGTCTATGGCGGGCAACTCCGCGCTGGCAATGGCCCAATGGCGCACGGCGGCAGAAAACCCGCCTCATCTGACCTGCATCGCCCCCTGGGAGGGTAATGCGGAAATATACCGCGAGCTTCTCAACAAAGGCGGCATGACCGAATGCGGATTCAACCCCTTCCTTGCTGAAAACTTTGTTGGCAACGGATATGTTGAGGACACATATCTGACGGTCAAAGACTATCCGCTCCACAACGCCTACTGGGAAGACAAGATCCCCGACTTTTCAAAAATAACCGTACCCGCGTACATAACCGGCGGATGGAGCCATTTTCACCTGCGCGGCGCGACCAGCGCTTTTCGTAAAATCAGTTCCAAGCAGAAATGGTTCCGCCTCCATCGCGATTTCGAATGGCCGGATTTGTATTCCCAACTGGGGCTTGAAGAACTGCGGCGCTTTTTTGACCGCTTCTTGAAGGGTATACGCAACGGCTGGGACGGCACCCCGCCCGTCCGCCTGGACGTGATGGACGCATATGATTTTGACTATCAACTTCTGCGGCCTGAACAGGACTGGCCAATCCCGCGTACGGAATACAAAAAGATTTACCTTGACGCAAGAAGCCGCTCAATGTGCTTTGAGCAGCCCTCTGTAGAGTCAAAATGCCACTACGACGCCAATCTGGGCAAAGCCACGTTTGACTTAACCTTCAACGAGACGACGGAAATCACGGGCCATATGGTACTCAAGCTTTGGCTTGAGGCCGACGGCCACGACGAAATGGACGTATTCGTAGCCGTCCAGAAGCTTGACTCCAAAGGAAAATGGCTTCCCACTCTTGTAATGGGGCATCCCCATCCGGGGGCGCCGGGCCGTCTGCGGATATCGCTGCGCGAGACGGATCCTGAAAAGTCGCTCCCCTTCCAGCCTCATTATCCATATAACAATCCGCAAAAACTGAAACCCGGCGAGATTGTCCCCGCGGAAATCGAGATTTGGCCCCAGAGCAAGATTTTTCACGCCGGCGAGCAGCTTCGAGTAGAAGTAATGGGTCATTATGAGCGTATCGACTGGTTCGAGCCTTTTGCCTGGGATACCGATAATAAAGGAAACCACGTAATACACACCGGCGGGAAATTCGATTCCTACCTGCTCGCGCCTATAATACCCCCCAAGTATGTGGCCGGAGACTGCGTCTACCGCTGATGCCGAAAAAATGCCATGAGTCTATTCAATCCCTTGTACTCGGGCCTGAATAAGCTCATGGCATCATTACGGGATCGCCGCAGGGCAATCTCGCTTACGGATTGCCCAATGCTGAGTATTGAGTGTTCCTTACCGCCAATGGATGGCTTTTCCGTATGCCGCCATGAATGCCTCGGGTATGCTTTCGGATACTGTGGGATGAGGGTATACTGCATTTATTATCTCCTCGGCTGTGGCCTCGGCGGTCATTGCCGAGGAGATTCCGCCTATCATATCCGTAGCGTGTATACCATAGATATGCACGCCAAGTATTTCATCTATCGCGGCGTCCACTATCACTTTCACCATGCCCTCCGTCTCGCCTTCTACCAATGCCTTGCCGTTTCCGGCGAGAGGGAACCTGCCTACCTTGATTTCGCGCTTTGAGCGCGCCTGCTCCTCGGTCATACCGATACAGGCAATCTCCGGGTCGATGTAGATGCAGGAGGGTATGCGCTCATAATCCATTGTTTCTTTCTTGCCGCATATGTTATTAACCGCTGTCAGCCCCTCATGGGACGCTGTGTGCGCCAGCATGAAACGGCCGTTTACGTCGCCTATGGCATAGACGCCCGCGATGTTGGTTTTCATCGAGGCGTCGGTTTTGATTGCGCCTTTTTCCAATTTGAGCCCTATCCCCTCCGCATTCAGGCCTTCGGCGTCCGGGACGCGGCCCACAGCCATCAGTACGCAGTCTGCAGCCTCCTCAATCTGCTTCCCGCCATGCGAAAAACAGACTGTATTGTTTTTAATGGCCTGCACTTTAGCGCCGGTGTAGAAAACGACGCCGTTTTTTTCCATGCGTTTGCTCGCCAGGGCGGCAATTTCTCCGTCAACCATCGGAAGTATCTGATCCATAAGCTCGTACACCCGGACTTTTGCCCCGAGCTTGGAGAAAATATAGGCAAATTCTATGCCGATTACCCCGCCTCCTATGATTCCGATGCTTTTCGGTACTTTGACGGTTTCCAGCGCCTCCCGGCTTGTGATGATATTGTTCTTGCCTTCTATTGCAATAAAGTCCGGCATAAGCGCCTTTGAGCCTGTCGCAATAATAAAATGTTCGGAAGTAATTTCCTTCCCGTCCACAATGACTGTATTTTTATCTTTAAAAGCGGCCGTGCCGTATATCACTGTTACTCCGTTACCCTTTAAAAGCCCCTTTACGCCGCCGACAAGCTGTGAAACCACAGCCTTTTTCCGTGCTTGCAGCTTTTCCATGTCTATCGCTATCCCGGAGGCTCCGACGCCGCTTATGCCGAATTGATCCGCTTTTTTCACCTCGTCGGCAAGCTTTATTGTCCTTATGAGCGTCTTGGTCGGTATGCAGCCTTCGTTTAAGCATACGCCGCCTTCTGCGGCCCGCTCAATAACGCATACACGCTTCTTCCACTGTGCCGCCGCAATAGCGGCAACATACCCCCCGGGACCCGCGCCGATTACTGTGATATCATAGTCCATGATACTATCGTTCCTTTCTCATCTCCCTAAAGCAGTATCCTCAATGGATTTTCAAGCAGTTCCTTAATATACGCCACGAAACGGGCCGCCAGAAGGCCGTCTATCAGACGGTGGTCAACGGAGAGCTGAATGCTCATCATGCTTTTTATAACGATTTTGTCTTCTTCCCCGGCGGTTATTACCACGGGTTTTTTCTTTGCAGCGCTGACAGCCAGTATAGCGGCTTCCGGAGGATTAATTATTGCCGTAAAGTTTTCGATGCCGAACATGCCCAGATTGGATATTGTAAAAGTGCCTCCGGAGTATTCATCCGGACTTAGCGATCCGGCGCGGGCGCGGTCAATCAGATCCCGGCTTATTTTTGCGACCTCGGATATAGTTTTTTCCTGTACATTTTTTATAACCGGTACTATAAGCCCGTTATCCCCCGCTACCGCAACCCCGATATTTGTGCTGCGGTAAGTAACTATGGCGCCGTCTATCAAGGACGAGTTGACGCCGGGATATTTTGTGAGCGCGCGGCTTGCGGCGATGGCGAGTATATCGGTGACGGATATTTTTTCACCGAGGGCCTCGCTGACCTCATTGCGAAACTCCGCCATTGGCGCTGTGTCCACCGAGTCCGTAAAATAAATATGCGGGCTTTGCTGCATACTAAAAGACAACTTTTCTCCGATAATTTTCCTTACGCCCTTGTACGGCGCGGTGTATAGTATCTGCAGACCGTCGCATGGCTGGTTTTGCGCCGCCGCTTTTTCCACATCCGCTTTCATTATCTTGCCGCCCGGCCCGCCGCCTTCTAAGCCGGAAAGGGCGACCCCCGTCTGCGCGGCAGCTTTTCTGGCAAGCGGCGAGGCTTTAATATCCGCCTCGGTGATCCCTCCGGCGAAGCCCGTACCCTCTATCCGCGCGGCCTCAGCCGGGTCAATATTGTTGTCAGCCAAATATTTTTTCGCGCGTGGCGTCAATTTCATATCCCCGGGCGCGGAAGCCCCGGCGGCAGCAGAGGGCAACACGGAGGTTGAGGCCAAGTCCGAATCGGCGGCAGAGGATGGCGCCACGGTGGATGAACCCGAATCCGAATCGTCGGCGGCATCTGCCCCCGCAGCTCCGGTGAACACATTCAGGGCGGCGGCATAATCTTCCCCTGCCTGTCCGACTACCGCTATCGGGGTAAAAACCGGGGCCGTCTCCCCTTCCTCCAGCATGATTTTCAAAACCACGCCGTCAAGTGTCGCCTCGACAGGCATGTTTGTTTTGTCCGTATTAATCTCAAAAAACAGTTCGCCTTTAGTTATGCTGTCGCCTTCGGATTTGTGCCATTTGACAAGCTGGCCCTCTTCCATATTGAAACCCAGCTTCGGCATGATGATTACTTCAGCCATATACACACACCCCCTAGTTGACGATCCGGAGCGCGGCGTTGAGAATTGCCTTTTCATCCGGAATAAGCGGAAACTCGAGAGCGGGGCTGAAAGGCAGCGGCACATCGGCTGTTCCAAGTCGCACTATCGGAGCGTCAAGATAATAAAACACATCTTCCATTATGGATATCGCAATCTCACCGCTTATGCCAAAGCTCTCGTGCCCCTCGTCAACAATAAGCAGTCTGCCCGTCTTCTTAACTGAATCAATTATAGCAGCCCTGTCCAGAGGGACTATCGTGCGCAGATCCAGCACCTCGGCGTATATCCCCTGTTTCTTAAGCTCACTTGCCGCTTTCATGGCTTTGAGAACCATGATTGACGTCGCGGCGATCGTAATCCTGTCGCCCTCATGGGCGATGCTTGCCTTGCCGAATGGGATAGTGTAATCACCCTCCGGCGTGTCGAATTTTTGTGTATACAGCATTTTATGTTCAAAAAAAATAACCGGATTATCGTCGCGTATTGCGGTCTTGAGCAGCCCCTTTGCCTCCGCTCCCGTCGACGGCACGACGACCTTCAGTCCCGGACAGTGGGCCATCCATGCGTGAAAGCTCTGTGAATGCTGGGCGGCGGATGAGCGGCCGCCCCCGAAGGGTGTACGGATAACAAGCGGAACCCTCGCCTGCCCCCCGGACATATATGTAATCTTCGCGGCTTGATTACATATCTGATCCATTGCGACCATGATGAAGTCCCCAAACATCAGCTCAACCACGGGGCGCAGGCCAGTGAGCGCGGCGCCGACGCCAAGCCCGACTATTCCGGCTTCCGATATCGGCGAGTCCTTGCAGCGCATATCGCCGTATTTTTCCATCAGCCCCACGGTGCATTTGAAATTGCCGCCGATAACGCCAACGTCTTCCCCTATCACAAATACGGTTTTATCCCGCGCCATTTCCTGATCAATTGCTTCACAGACCGCGTCACGATACATTATCTCACGCATAGTACATTTCACCCCATCATCAAAAAATCTCACTTCGTATCAACAAACACGTCGGTGTATGCCTCGCTTACATCCGCGTAAGGGCTTTCCTCGGCATACCTGCATGCCTCGGCGATTTCACCGTCTACAGTTGATTTGATTAAATCTATCTCAGCCTCCGTGAGGACGCCCTTTGACTCCAGAATGGCAAGCGGATCGCGTTTTTTCCACTGTTCAACTTCATCGGCACAGCGGTAGTCGCCCGGATCCCCCACATGATGGCCCTGCCACCGGTACGTAAGACATTCGATAAGAGTAGGGCCGCCGCTATTTCTGGCTTTCGCGACAGCTTTTTTTACCGTCTTGTATACCTCCTCTACGTCGTTGCCGTCTATTGTCTTTCCCTCTATGCCGTATCCTGCGGCGCGCAAAGACAGCTTCGGCTCCCTTACAACACGGCGTATATCGACCGATATACCGTAGAGGTTGTTTTCAATAATAAATATTATGGGCAGATCCCAAGCCGCCGCCATATTGATGCTCTCATGGAACGTCCCTTCATTGCTTGCGCCGTCTCCGAAGAAGGCGATAGTCACCTCGTCCGTACCTTTATACTTAGAGGCGTAAGCGGCGCCGGTAGCAATCGGCAGTTCGCCGCCTACAATGCCGTTAGCGCCGAGAATGCCCTTATCCATTGCCATAATATGCATCGAGCCGCCTTTTCCCTTTGAGTAGCCGGTCTGCTTGCCCAGAATCTCCGCCATCATTCTCTTCAAGTCAGCCCCCCGCGCGACAAGATGGCCGTGACCCCTGTGGGTGCTGCCGATATAGTCCCTGTCCTCCAAGGCAGCGCAAGCCCCGGCAGCTACGGCCTCCTGACCCAAATACAGATGCGCCAGGCCCGGCATGAGGCCTCTTTTGTAAAATTCAAAAACCTCCTGCTCAAACCGCCTGGTCTTGTACATAGTTGTATAAAACTCTTTTGCCTGCTCTTTTCGCATAGCGGCGCCTCCCGAAAAGATTTGATAGTATTAATTATATATGAGGGCAAAGCAATTATCAACATTATTTTTTTCCCGGCGATTGACAAATGATTTCACATGCTATATGCTACCGTGTTGTGAATAACGGCAGAGGTAACGCCGGGAGATTTTATCGAAGGAGTGAACGTTTGCGTGAACAGTACGGCAGGTGAAGTTCTTAAATTCATTAATGAAAACGACGTCAAATTCATACGGCTCAGTTTTTGCGATCTGTTTGGGATGCATAAGAATATATCTATCATGGCGGATGAGCTGCTGTCTGCTTTTGAAAGCGGCGTTTCATTTGACGCGCACGCTATCCGTGGTTTTCGTGATGTGGCGCGATCCGATTTATTGCTGTTCCCGGATCCGGCAACGCTTACTTTGCTGCCGTGGCGGCCGGGCAAAGGCAGCGTAGCGCGTTTTTACTGCGATATAGTAAATCCGGACGGCTCCGCTTTTTACCACGACGGCAGACGTTTACTAAAGCAAGCGATCCGGCGCTGTGAAGAAATGGGGTATATTTGCAAAATCGGTGCGGAGTGCGAGTTTTACCTTTTCAAAACCGACGAAAACGGCGAGCCTACGGATGAGACCCTTGACAGGGGCGGCTACCTGGACATTTCCCCACTTGACAAGGCTGAAGACATACGCCGCGAAATATGCCTGACTCTCGAAGAAATGGGGCTGAAGCCGGAAGCCTCCCACCATGAACAGGGTCCAGGGCAAAACGAGATTGATTTTCAGTTCAGCGACGCCCTGAGCTGCGCGGACAATTTTCAGACTTTCAAGTCCGTTGTCAAGGCAATAGCCGCGCGCAACGGCCTTTTCGCGTCGTTCATGCCGAAACCGGTAACGAGGGCCGCCGGAAGCGGTATGCATGTAAACCTCTCGCTTGCCCAAAACGGCAAGAATATTTTCAGGAATGCCAGCGAAGGCCACAGCAGCATCGCGGAGAGCTTTATTGCCGGCATTCTTTTAAGAACGCCCGAAATTACTGTTTTTCTGAACCCCCTTACCAACTCTTACGAACGCTTCGGCGAGTTTGAGGCGCCCAAATATGTTTCGTGGTCCCATTATAACCGCTCGCAGCTTATCAGGATTCCGGCAGCGACCGGCGAAAAAGTCAGAATGGAGCTTCGTTCGCCGGACCCTTCAATCAACCCATACCTCGCCTTTGCGCTGATAATTACAGCGGGGCTTGAAGGGGTCGGCAATAATACTGTGCTGCCGCCCGCCGTTGACCTCGACTTATACACAGCGGATGAAAGCGTTACAAAATCACTTGCGCCGTTACCTGACAGTTTAAGCAAAGCTATTGCCCTCGCGGAAAACAGCGATTTTCTGAGAAATGTGCTGGGGGAAGAGTTGCTTTCGAAGTATCTTACCATAAAGAAATCCGAAGCATATGATTTCGCCGCCGCCCAGAATAAAGAGCAATTTTACAAGGAACGCTATTTCCGCGTTATATAGGACGAGGTGGATTCGATGGAGAGCGCTCTGATAGTTTCAAGCGCGGATAAGGGCACGGCTTATTTCACGGATATGCTAAACGCGGCTTCCGTAGGTCAGGTAACCGCCGCGCAGACATGCGCCCAGGCCAGAAGGCTTCTTTTGGAGCGTGATTTTGATTTGGTTATTATTAACGCGCCCCTTCGTGATGAATCAGGTGAGAGCCTGGCGCGGTATATCGCTTCAAAGAGTTCTTCCCAGGTAATGCTTGTCGTAAAAAGCGAGTATTATGACGCGGTATCCGCCGCATGTGAACACGACGGCGTCTTAACAATATCAAAGCCGACAAATAAAACTATTTTCTGGTCTGCCCTCATGCTTGCAAAATCGGCCGGCAACAGGCTCAAGCAGATGCAGACGGAAAATGAGCGGCTGAAGCAGAAAATTGACGATATACGTATAGTTGACAGGGCAAAGTGCATACTGATTTCACACATGAGCATGAGCGAACAGGAAGCGCACAGGTATTTGGAAAAGCAGGCTATGGATATGCGCACCACAAAAAGGGCAATCGCGGAAGGGATACTAAAGACTTATGAATATTAGCAATAATACGGCGGCCCCTGATGAAAAAGCAGACAAGCCAATAATACGGATTATTGATTACAAGGCCGGAAACGCCCCAAGTGTAATGCATGCCGTCTCACATCTTGGATATGACGCGGGATTTGCCCGCGGCCCCCGCGATATCGAAACCGCTACGCACATAATTTTGCCCGGGGTAGGCAGCGCAAGAGCTACAATAAGCTCACTCGGCGGTATGGATATCCTCGGTCTGCTGAAGGATTTGGTTATCCAAAAAGAAGTCCTGTTTCTGGGGATTTGCGTCGGTTTGCAGATACTTTTTGAGCATAGCGAGGAAGAGAACGCCGAGTGCCTTGGATGGCTGAAAGGCAAGGTCGTCAGGTTTGACGCCTCAAAAGTCAGAGTGCCGCAAATGGGGTGGAATCTGGTAAATTTTATTAAGGGCACGCCGCTTCAAAACACCAAAGACGATTACTTCTATTTCGTAAATTCCTATTACGCAATCCCGGAAAACACCTGCGATATATGGGCGGAATCCAATTATAACGGCCCGTTTGCGGCTGCGGTTTCCAGAAGAAATATCTATGCCGCCCAGTTCCATATTGAAAAGAGCGGCAAAGCGGGGCTTTCGCTGCTGGACAACTTCCTAGGCAATCAGATTATTTAGAAAGGGCGGGTCATAAAATGCTAACAAAAAGATTGATTGCCTGCTTTGATATAATAGACGGCAGAGTGACAAAGGCGGTTCAGTTTCAAGATAACATTGACGTTGCCCCTGCCGAAGAACTGGCGGCCGCTATGTATGAGGCACAGATTGATGAGCTTATTTTTTATGATATCACGGCGAGTTCCGAAAAGCGGGGCATCGACATTGAGACAGTTAAAAAAGTCGCGCGCCGAGTCTTTATACCCTTTACCGTCGGCGGCGGAATCAAGGGTCTTGACGATATGTACGAGGCGCTGAAAGCGGGCGCCGAGAAAATCAGCGTGGATTCGATGGCCGTGAGGAATCCGCAAATTATCACAGCCGGTGCAAAAGCCTTTGGTTCCCAGTGCATTGTATTGTCAACACAGGTAAAGCGCGAAAGTAATATGCCTAGCGGCTATGAAGTATATATTGACGGGGCGCGTCTTGCAACCGGCCTGGACGCCATAGAATGGATAAAACGCGGCCAGGAACTCGGCGCGGGTGAAATATGCCTAAACAGCATCGACAACGACGGGACTCTTTCCGGCTATGACCTTAAGCTGATGAAGCTGGCTGAAGCCGCCGTTTCGGTCCCGCTCATTGCCTCGGGCGGCGCCGGCGCGCCGGAGCATTTGAGAGAGTTATTCTCGGATACGGAGGCCCAGGCGGCCATCATAAGCAGCATGCTGTACTCCCCCAGAATGGAACGAAACTTTACGGTTCGAGAAATCAAGGAGTTTCTCACGCAAAACGGCATATGCACGCGGCCGCCGGTTCACGCCTTGTAGGGGCTGATGCCCACATCAGCCCATTTCAGCCGAATATGCCTGTCATACGGGACGATGAGGGCATCGTCCCCTACAACGGACTGTGGATGACAGAGCATTATACGCGATTTATGTACCCGTGAACAGTGACCCGAATACGAGTATATGAAACTTTTATTAGCATTTTTTATTGACAACACGCCAATAATGCGCTATACTCGCAAACAATGATAAACAAAGACGTTTATCGACAGTTGGCATGCGGCCAGCTAGCCGGCGGACGTCTTTTTTATTATACTCACTGTCGAAAGTATATCTAACTAAAGGGGGAATAGATTAATGTCATATACAGCAAGAGTCCTTGAACAAACTATAACAAAAAACCCTAATGAACCGGAATTTCATCAAGCTGCGACTGAAATTCTGACCTCGCTTCAATCGTATGTTGACGCTCGCCCGGAGTATGAGGATGCGGGTATCCTCGAAAGGCTGGTCGAACCGGAACGAATGATCATATTCCGCGTCCCCTGGGTTGACGACTCCGGAAAAATCCGGGTCAACAGAGGATACAGGGTTCAATTTAACAGCGCTATCGGACCATATAAGGGCGGAATCCGTTTCCATCCGAGCGTACTGCTGAGTACCATCAAGTTTTTGGGCTTTGAGCAAATTTTCAAAAATTCGCTGACCGGAATGCCTATTGGAGGCGGCAAGGGCGGATCGGACTTTGACCCAAAGGGTAAGTCGGAAAGAGAAGTTATGCTGTTCTGCCAGAGTTTTATGACTGAGCTATATCGCCACATCGGAGCTGACACCGATGTTCCCGCCGGGGATATCGGCGTCGGCGCGCGCGAAATAGGGTTTATGTATGGCCAGTATAAGCGGCTGGAAAACCGTTTTGACGGCGTCCTTACCGGCAAGGGCCTGACCTACGGCGGCTCGCTTGCCCGCAAGGAAGCCACCGGATATGGACTTGTCTATCTGATGGACGAAATGCTCAGGCAGCATGACAAGTCCATTGAATCTAAAACTGTTTTAGTGTCCGGCTCGGGTAATGTGGCTATTTACGCAACCGAAAAGGTGCATGAGCTTGGCGGCAAGGTTGTCGCAATGTCCGATTCAAACGGTTTCGTCCATGACCCGGACGGCATCGACCTTGCCACTGTAAAGGAGATTAAGGAAGTCAACCGCGGAAGGATATCGGAATATTTAAGCTACCGTCCAAATGCGGTTTATACCGAGGGCAAGGGTATATGGAATATTAAATGCGACATTGCCCTCCCCTGCGCGACTGAGAATGAATTGAATGAAGACGACGCGAAAGCGCTTGTGAAAAACGGATGTATCGCGGTCGGTGAAGGCGCGAATATGCCGAGTACGCTGGAGGCTACCGAGGTGTTTATCAGCGGCAAAGTGTTGTTTGCGCCGGGTAAAGCGGCTAATGCCGGCGGCGTGGCTACGTCTTCATTGGAAATGAGCCAGAACTCAATGAGAATAGCATGGACTTTTGAAGAAGTCGATAAAAAACTCAAGGATATAATGGTAAGGATCTATAATAACGCCGCCTCCGCCGCGCAAGAGGCCGGCCAGACGGATAATTTTGTCGTCGGCGCGAACATAGCAGGATTTAAAAAAGTCGCCGACACGATGCTGCAGCAGGGAGCAGTGTAAAGCATATGAGCGAGAAAATTGTATTAGCATACTCCGGGGGGCTGGATACGACAGCGATAATTCCGTGGCTCAAGGAGAACTATGACGGCTGCGAAGTCATCGCCTGCTGCGTTGATGTGGGGCAGTGCCACGACTACGCGGGAATCAGAAAGAAGGCTGAAAATACCGGTGCGGATAAAGTATATGTCGTAAACGCCAGAGATGAGTTTGCTTCTGACTTTATACTTCCTATGGTCAAAGCGAACGCTGTCTATGAGGACAAATACCTTCTCGGCACCTCCGCCGCGCGCCCTTTGATCGCAAAGACACTTGTGGATATTGCCACCGCTGAAAACGCAAGCGCAGTCTGCCACGGCGCTACGGGAAAAGGCAACGATCAGGTGCGTTTTGAACTGACTATCAGGTCGTTTGCGCCCCATATGAAGGTTATTGCCCCGTGGCGTTTATGGAGCATCAAATCGCGTGAAGACGCGATGGAGTATCTGCGGAGGCGCGGCGTTGAGCTTCCCATGACAAAAGAGCAAAGCTACAGCCGCGACCAGAACTTGTGGCACTTCAGCCACGAGGGTCTGGAGCTTGAATACCCCGAGTCCGAGCCGGATTACAAGAAAGTGCTTCAGATATGCGTACCGCCGGAAGACGCCCCTGACAAGCCGGAATATGTAGAGCTTGGCTTTACGAAAGGCATACCCGCCACTCTTGACGGCAAGCCTCTGTCGCCCGCCTTATTAATCCAAACACTAAACGAAATCGGGGGAAGAAACGGAATAGGCATTGCGGACGTTGTTGAAAACCGCGTCGTCGGCATGAAGTCCCGCGGCATATATGAAACGCCGGGCGGCAGCATCATCTACGCGGCTCACAAAGAGCTTGAAAACCTGTGCCTCGACCGCCAAACGGCGTCTTTTAAGGCTGTTGTCGGACAAAAGCTGGCGGAGCTGATTTATGAAGGCCAGTGGTATACGCCGCTGAGGGAAGCCCTTTCGGCATTTATAGATGTAACTCAGGAACCTGTCGAAGGCACTGTCCGATTGAAATTATATAAGGGAAATATCATCCCCGCGGGCGCCTCCTCGCCTTATTCATTGTACAATCAGGAACTCTCGGGCTTCGCTACCGGTGATTTATTCGACCACAAGGACGCGGAAGGTTTCATTAGACTCATCGGCCTTCCGATAACTGTCCGGGCGCTTATGAAGGAACGGTCTTTATGAAGCTGTGGGGCGGACGTTTTTCTGACCGGACAGATGCTTTGGCCGAACGTTTTCATTCATCTATCGCTTTTGACCGGCGGCTTTTCAAGCAGGATATCACCGGCAGCATTGCCCATGCCAAAATGCTCGGCCGCCGGGGGATCATACCCGCGTCTGACGCCGAGGCGATCATAAAAACACTTGGGGAGATCCTGGAGGAAATAGAAAGCGGCTCACTTGAGATAGATATGGCTGCGGAAGATATCCACTCTTTTGTCGAAGCCGAGCTTATTTCACGCGTTGGCGACAGCGGCAGACGACTGCATACCGGCAGGAGCAGAAATGACCAGGTCGCCTTGGACATGCGAATGTATGTAAAAGATGAAATTGACGAGATAATGGCGCTGATAAGAATACTGCTTCAGTCAATTCTGGCAACAGCGGAAAAACACACCGACACAATAATGCCCGGATATACTCACATGCAGAAAGCGCAGCCTGTAACTCTGGGGCATCATCTTATGGCGTATTTTCAAATGTTCAGGCGCGATTATAAAAGGCTTGAAGGCTGCCGGGAAAGAACCGACGATATGCCGCTCGGATCAGGCGCCCTTGCCGGGGCCGCATACCCGCTCGACAGGGACTTTATCAGGCAGGAGCTTAACTTTGCGGCGATAACTGAAAACAGCCTCGACGCGGTTTCCGACAGGGATTTCTGCATAGAGTTTGTTTCATCCCTGTCCATCATTATGATGCACCTGAGCCGTTTTTGCGAAGAGTTGGTTTTGTGGTCTATGGACGCATTTGATTTTGTGGAGATTTCCGATGCTTACGCTACCGGGTCTTCGATTATGCCGCAAAAAAAGAACCCGGATATGGCTGAGCTGATCCGCGGCAAGACGGGGCGCGTCTACGGCAGCCTTCTGGGGCTTCTGACCATGATGAAGGGCTTGCCGCTGGCATATAACAAGGATATGCAAGAGGACAAGGAAGCGGTATTCGACGCCTCTGATACGGTCAAAGGATGCCTGACCGTGTTTACCGGTATGTTTGAGGATTTATGCTTCAAACCCGCAAGTATGCTCGCCGCCGCCCTCGGCGGCTACACAAACGCGACCGACGCGGCGGACTGGCTGGTTAAAATGGGCGTACCGTTCAGGGACGCCCATGAAATAACAGGCAGGCTTGTCATTTACGCAATGAAACAGAAAAAGAGACTTGATGAATTGACTGTAGATGAGTTAAAAAACGTATCGGATTTTTTTGACGAAACACTGTTCACAGAGATTTCCGTCAATGCCTGTGTTGAAGCGCGTAACCTGCCCGGCGGGCCGGGAAAAGCCGCAGTTCTGGCGGCGATAAACTCTGCCAGGGAATTTTTATCAGGGTGACGGTCATGGCGCTTCCCGTCACCCTGTCAGCAACTCTACACAACACTGTACAGCAGCTCTGCGTAAGTTGGCAGCGGCCAGTGCTTTTTCGCGATAAGCGTCTCAAGCTCGTCTACGACAAGCCTCAGCTCCGACATGGCGGCATAAACATGGTCACGGTAAAATGTTGCCTGCGCGAGGATCTCGCGCTCCTCCCCTGCTTCCAGCAACGTGTCTTCAAGCGCCGTCAGCTTTTTCAGCAGACAGCCGGAAAGCATTGATATACGCTCAAGCAGATGCGATTCAAGGGATGCCTCCGCCACGCCATTTTCCTTTTTCAGCGACAATAGCTGAGCCAACTCGCTCTGATAGGCCACACACGCAGGGATGACCTCCCCCCTGACAAGGTCTGCCATTGTGAGCGCCTCGATATGAAGGGTCTTGCAATAGCTCTCCATAAGGATCTCATAGCGGGAATGAATTTCAGTTTCGGTAAACACATTGTGCTTTCCAAACAGCTCTACGCTCTTTTCTGTGATAAACTCGGGCAGCGCGTCCACGGTCGTCTTCAGGTTGGACAGCTTGCGGCGCTTGGATTCCTCCATCCACTCGTCAGAATAGTTGTTGCCGTTGAATACAATGCGCTTATGGTTGCTGTACTCACGCTTGATAATCGCAGCTAAATCCTTTGTAAAGTCCTTTGATTTTTCCAACTCATCGGCAAACCTGCACAGAATTTCAGCTACCGTCGTATTGAGCACTATGTTCGGCCCCGCGATGGAAAATGTCGAGCCGAGCATACGGAACTCGAACTTGTTGCCGGTAAACGCAAACGGCGATGTGCGGTTGCGGTCCGTGGAGTCCTTCGGGAAATGCGGGAGGACGGTCACGCCAATTTCCATCTGGCGCTTTTCCTTGTCTTTATAATCCGCGCCGGACTCGATAGCCTCAAGTACATCCATTAGCTCCTCTCCGACGAACATTGATATAATGGCCGGCGGCGCTTCATTCGCGCCGAGCCTGTGGTCGTTGCCGGCGCTTGCCGTAGAAACCCTCA
>Ga0099364_10004373_pt1 | contig 21442 bp, 16 predicted proteins | sample TergutTh196P3_FD_73070 | JGI IMG/M metagenome (GOLD analysis project Ga0099364, IMG submission 73070) | Microcerotermes parvus P3 segment gut microbial communities from Pointe-Noire, Republic of the Congo - Th196 P3 | ecosystem: Host-associated > Arthropoda: Insects > Digestive system > Gut ... | reverse complement strand
CGTTAAATGTTAAGCATAAGAATGATTTCGGATGTGTCACATCCTAAGTGCAGCAATCCTTTCCAGCCCCCCTAAAATAAATATCGCCCCCCCAAAAGTAAAAAAAACACAGAGAAACGTCTGAAAAATCAGCGTTTCTCTGGAAAAGCGCCCCCTGAACAGGTATAATGTTTTTGTCAAGAAAACACGCCTAAGGAGGATGCTTTTATGGCAAGGATTATATCACAGATAACGTTCGCTGACTATGGTGAAATTGAAATATTAGGAGATTTGGAGCGTTTTTTGCTTGCGCTATTGGGAATGAACGACGAGGCGTTGATGCAGCGTCTTGAAGCGAGGCGAGGAAACGGGCGAAACGACTACCCCGTGCGGGTGATGTGGAACCTAATAATAGCAATGAAAGTGTTCGGTCACCGAACAATAGCATCGTTCCGGCGGGAGCTGGCACGCAACTCGCAGCTGCGGAAAATATGCGGGCTGGAAGACTATGGACGCAAGAAACACCTCGTACCGCCGGCGCGTGTGTTCAGCGGGTTTCTGAAACTGTTGGCTGACGAGCAGGCGGAAATAGATGCGGTGTTCGAAGGCACGGCTCTTGAACTAGCCGAAAAGCTGCCCGAGTACGGGAAAGGCGCCGCAGGTGACGGCAAGTATCTGGACAGCTACGCGAACCGCGAGAATAAGAATCCGAACCCGGATTCCGGCGGCAGGGCGGAACGCGACGCGAAGTGGGGGGTGAAAGAGTACCACTATGAAGACGGAAACGGCAATCCGCAAGTGAAGAGGGAATTTCACTACGGATTCAAGGCGCATATCATTTGCGACGTGAAGACCGAATTGCCAGTAGCTTACAACGTCATGGCCGCGAACAGCGACGAAAAGAAAGCGATGATGGACCTTCTGGCAAACCTGCCTCATCAAATAACGAACCGCATGGATCACCTGCTGCTGGACAGGGGGTATGATTCGACGGAGATGATAAAGACAGTCAAATGCGCAGGAATAGTCCCGATCGTTGACATCCGGAACTGCTGGAAAGACGGGGAAACAACGAAGCAATACAAAGATACGGACATAGTGTACGATTACAAAGGCAACGTATTCATAGTCGACGAAAAAGGCGGGCAGCGCAGGATGCACTACGAGGGTTACGATTGCCAGAAGAAATGCCTGCGCTATTCGTACAAAGGGAAGACATACAAGATATATATCAGCTACGACGAGCGCGTATTCTTGCCGGTGGCGCGTGACAGCATGAAGTTCTCGCGGCTGTACAAAGGCAGGACATCGGTCGAGCGGCTCAACGGTCGTCTTGACCGGGACTATATGTTTGAGGACCACTGCATTCGCGGGCTAAAGAAAATGAAGCTGATGGTGAGCCTTACGCTACTGACAATGAACGCTATGGCACTGGGCAAAATAAAGGGCGGGGTCACAACGCACCTTGCCGCTCTGACAAGGCTGGATATGCCGCATACCGGTTAGCCACGGGAGACAATTGAATAGGACAAAGAACTGCTGCGGTACCCCGAGGCTTGGGAAGCGTCGCCCTGCTGGGGTGGGCCCTGAGAAAATCTGGTTAGTTAAGCGTTGATGGGGTGGGGCAGGGCGGCGCGTGGTGCTGTGTGTTCTGGATTTCTGTACGCGAAATGCAACGGAGAGGGCGCAAACGAAATGATTCAAAACAAAAATGTTCTTGCTTTTTCTGCTGCGCTCTGTTAGAATGTTCCGGCATTGACGCACGGTTCTTGATTTCTTGTTTTGTGCTGCGCTGACGCGCGGTTGGTGAGAAAGTTGACAGAGCCGGAGGATAGGTGTCTGTGGCAGAGACCTAAAATAACAAAAACTGGAGGAAAATCGATGTCAGTAGTATCAATGAAGCAACTTCTCGAAGCAGGCGTTCACTTCGGGCACCAGACAAGGCGCTGGAACCCAAAAATGGCTCCGTATATTTACATGGAGCGTAACGGAATCTATATTATTGATTTGCAAAAGACTGTCAGAAAACTAGAAGAAGCGTATAATTTTATTCGCGAGGTAAGCGAAGACGGCGGAAGCGTCCTTTTTGTCGGCACAAAAAAACAAGCTCAGGACGCAATTAGAGAAGAAGCTGAACGTGTAGGCATGTTCTTTGTAAACGCCCGCTGGCTCGGAGGAATGCTCACTAACTTCAAGACTATGCGTACGCGGATCGACCGTTTGGCACAGCTTCGCAAGATGCAGGAAGATGGAACATTCGACATTCTTCCGAAAAAAGAGGTCATCAAACTCACAAACGAGATAAATAAACTTGAAAAGTATCTTGGCGGCGTCAAAGAAATGAAGAGGCTGCCCGCAGCATTGTTCATCATAGATCCGCGCAAAGAACGCAACGCGATTGCCGAGGCGCGGAAGTTGGGTATACCGATAGTTGCAATCGTCGATACAAACTGTGATCCTGACGAAATAGACTTCATAATCCCGGGCAACGACGATGCGATACGCGCGATTCGGCTCATCTCGCAGGCTATGGCAAACGCCGTGATAGAAGGTCGTCAAGGTGCTGACTCAGCCGAAGCTGACGAAGCAGAGGGCGCGGAGGAAGCGATCCCGGAAAAGATCCCTTCTGAACAACCATTAGACGTCGAGGCTACTGAAGAAGTGCCTAATGATACTTCCGAAGAATAAAAACTGTAACTACTCAGAACCTTGCGCTCGGACGGCTATATTTGTTCCCGCAATCGCTCACTGGCGCATCCATGCGCCAATTCGCGAACACTCCACCGTCCTTGGTTGCATTTGCATGAACAAATATAGCCATCCTCACCGGTTCTAAGCAGTTATTAAAAATTAAAAAAGGATTGATTATAATATGTCATTTACCGCTAAAGATGTAAAAGAACTCCGTGAGGCTACGGGAGTCGGGATGATGGACTGCAAAAGAGCCCTAACCGAGTCTGACGGCGATATGGAAAAAGCAATTGCATACCTTCGCGAGCAAGGTCTCGCAACCGCGCAGAAAAAAGCCGGCAGAATAACTGCCGAGGGCGTGGCTTACGCCGCCGTGTATGGCGACATTGGCGTCGTAGTAGAAGTCAACTCCGAAACCGACTTTGTCGCAAAAAACGACATGTTTACCGATTTCGTAAAAGGCATCGCCGAGGTTATAGCTGCGGATGCGCCTGCCGATGTTGAAGCTTTGCTGCTGTGCAAATTTCCCGGCATTGACAAGACTGTGGCTGAGCAGCAGCAAGAAATGATACTGGTGATAGGTGAGAATATTTCAGTGCGCAGATTTATGCGCTACACAGAAGGCATAAGCATTCCGTACATACACGCGGGCGGTAAGATTGGCGTTATTGTCAACCTCGATGTATCCGGAATTTCAGATATGACTTCCGTGACCGAGCTTGGCAAGGATATTGCCATGCAAATCGCTGCCATGCGTCCGTTATATCTTGATGTCTCATCTGTCGACCCCGATGAGCTGGAAAAAGAAAGGGAAATACAATATAATAAGGCGTTTGAGGAAAACAAGGAGAAAAACCTGCCTGACGACAAGTCGCGTCAGATAGCCGAGAATATGGTCAAAGGCCGTATCAATAAATTCTACGAAGAGATATGCCTGCTCAACCAGCCCTTTGTAAAGGGAGACAAGATCACGGTTGAAAAACATGTGCAGCAAGTCGCAAAAGAGCTTGGCGGCCAGATTGCAATCAAAGCGTTCACGCGCTTCGAGAAAGGCGAGGGCATAGAAAAAAAACAAGACGATTTTGCCGCCGAAGTCGCGAATATGGTAAACAGATAACGAGACGGTTGCGACAAAGCGCAAGTATGATGAATTACCGATGTTGGAAAAAGAGCGTTTCACCGACTGTGGACACGCTCTTTTCTGTCGTTTGATGTTCAATCCCACGGATCTTTAGGTGTATTTTCTTCCCATGGGTCAGCATAATCACTAAAAGGCTGCGACGGGCCGTCTTGCTGCGGGTCGCCTTCTTGCGGATAGTAGTTTTGTTGTGGATAGCCCTGCTGCGGGTAGTAACTCTGCTGCGGATAGCCCTGCTGCGGGTAGTAACTCTGCTGCGGGTAGCCTTGTTGCGGATAGCCTTGATACGGGTAATCCTGCTGTGGATAGCCCTGCTGCGGGTAGTCCTGTTGGAAAAACAACCTTTCAGGCTTTTTATATTTTATAATAAAGTACGCGCATACCGGTAACAAGATAATGCTCACTACAAATACAACTACCATTGCTTCTTCAGATGCAAACTCAGAAAGTGTAATGCTGATTATGTTGTATGCCATATGCGCGGCAATTACGATTGCTAACGACCTAAATTTTATATAAACCAATCCCAGCATAACTCCGGCCACAAATGCATAAATGCCTTGGAAAATATTCATGTGCACCGCGCCGAACAAAAATGCCTGGATTAGCACCGCCGCCCATACCGGAAGCCATTTCATGCGGCTGATCAAAATACCGCGGAAAACAATCTCTTCAATCACCGGCGCCGCAACGCCAATCGCGAGGAACTGTATTGCAAAACTATCCGCCGTAAATAATTCAGCGATTTCTTTGTACGACGGGAAATGGTCCATTATACCGGTCAGCTCAAATATCAACATTTGCACTACATTAAATGCAGCAAACAGCCCGACTATAAGCAAGCATATAACGACCGGATTGTCGTTGACAAACGGTTCATTGTATTTACGTGTTTTTAGCCATATCGGCAGCAACGGCGCAAGGCAGACAATGTTTGAGATAAGCAAAATAATCATAGTGTACTCAAGCGACATGCGCATTATTTCATCTGCAGCGGCATCCACATCATACGCAGCCATTCCGCCTGCAGCTCCTTCAATGGATAACGACAGGGCAATACCTACGCCAATAATAACCCCAACAAAAACCTGTACGCCGATAAAAATCAACGGCGGGTAAAGTATACGCCATATACGTCTCGGAATACTATAACTATAATCCATCGATACATCACCTCAATTGCATTTAATTGTATACCCATTCTTCAAAGATTTCAAGTAAAAGGGAATTTTCCACAAAGCGTAGATTTTTTAATTATATCATGCTATGATATGAACTACATCATGAATGACCGGAAGGAGAGTAAAAAGTGTTCTTTACAAATTTTAACCCATTGACCTCGGATGAGGTGGATTCCAAAGTCATCGCCTCGCCGAAAGCCGGAACCGGACTGACACCGAGCACATTTCTAACAAGCAAACAACTTAAGTTAAATTTCAACGGAGAGTTTGCTCCCACGCAGCTTGATTACGCATTCGGAAATGATTTCACGCTTACCTTGACAGAGAATGGCACTGTGTACAAAAATGTCCCATACAATGCTCTACAACTTAGAAACAACATAGTGCTTTTCACACACACCATTCCTAACAGTTCCAGAGGTTGGCACATTGTGTATGACGCGGCAACAGAACTCGCGACAGCTTTTGAGACATGGTTCGGCATAACAGTACCCGTTGGCATGGATATGTTCGGTACGCGTGAACCGACGCACAATCGCGATATACCGCGTGAGGTGCAGCGGCATTACCATTTCGGGTACAATGATGCCGGTCAGACGGTGCCTGAAAAATTCCATACGACGACAAATCGTTTGGAGGGGCGCGGGATGCATTGGAAATTTGTCTGCGGCGGCGAGTGGCTGACTTACTTCCCTTCCGTCGTCTGTTCGACTACCGTTTTCCTTGATGCACCGCTCGACACGGTCACGGTCACATACCCCTCCGATTACCTTCGTATTAACGACGAGATTTTCATTTATGCAAAATGGGGCGTAGAGTTCGGCGGAGAAATGTGGCTTGAAGTCCTTGATTTATTTGAAATGAAAACCATCGGCATGAAGTTCGGCTTCAACGAGCGCGATGATTTTCAATATCACATGCACAGCGCCGACCTGACAGTCACCGGCGATGCGGCGCATCTTGAAATAATCACTCTCAACGGCGACAAAGAACCCCCTATGGCATCGCTCAAGGGAAAAGGCGCACGGTATGCGTACAGGCCAAGGGATATAGATATACCCATGACAAGAGCGCAGGTTGATGAAGCCGCGAAGACTCAGCAAGTTTTCGATTTCGGCGGTCCGAATATTATGATGAGCGGCAACAGGCTCGCTATGAACTATGACCTTGTCGGCAAGCAATTTAGTCTTAATTACGACCAAGTCAAAACGCCATACGCGTGGTCTGCGAAAAATATTCCGGAAAAGCTGATACAGTCCTATGAATACAATTTTTCTAACAAAGAGACGCTCAAATGGCGCGAGCCCGGTGGTCAGTGGCATGAGGAGAAATACGTCTGCTTTGAGCCGGCAAAAGATATTTTCTTCTTTTCTCACATGCTAACCGGCGATCCGGATTACGCCTGCGTGACTCATGCCGTCGACTATTCAAATGGACTCACGACTTGTGTATATGGCCGTATCGGAAGCTGGACAAGCGAATGGGAAGTCGGAGCAACATGTTTATTTGGAACTGCCAAGGGCGAAGGCATCGCTCCCGCGCCGTTTTCCAAGCGTCACGATTTTTCAACCGACCTCATAGGAAATTGCTATGCATGGGCATATTCCGACACGATGAGCAGCATTCATGTATATAGCTCGCCTAACAGCTATAGCTGGACAATTTTCCAAGCCGATAACTCCGGCGGAGCGACATGGAGCAGTCCGGGCTTCTATATCAAGCTGCGCGACGATGCGTACTTGTTCCAGTGGACCGAAGAAAACTGCAACGGCTCCCAAGGGCTTGTGTGTTTCAATCCGCGCATTATGCATGATGGCGGTTTCTTCTTTGGTATGACGCACACAAATCTAAGGCTTAATATCACAGGAGCATATGCCCGTAAACTAGGCACGTTCGATGTCATGAAGTATTTCGACGGCAAAGCAAACCTATAATATGGGGGAGATTATTTATGAAACATCCTTATCTCATTGACCTAAATGACGAGGCAAACTGGCTATACCCGATCGAACTCATCGGCCCTACAGGACACAAGGGTGAAGACCAGCGGACTATTAACATGGGTGTGGGTGAGCACAGGCTTTTCCACGTAACAGACTCTGTGATGTTTCCGCGCGCCGACGACTCCGCACCATTACATTTCCACGAACACTACAAAGGATATGAAATTTTCTTTGTAGACAGCGGAGGTATGGATCTGTATGTCAACGATGTGAAAACATACGTTGCACCCGGGAGCATTCTCCACCTCCAGCCATATGAAGCGCACGCAATGACATTCCGTGAACCGACAAAATTCAGAGGGTTTTTCCATGACCTGACAAACAGTGACTACTCCCCTGAGCTTGCGGTACTGAGAGCAAACAGACCGGAGTTCAATAAAGACTCAAGCTTCCTGCGCAACCCTATTTTCAGCAGTTTTGATTCAGGTATGCGCGAGCAGCCGGTTTGCACAGAAGTCCCGGTTGAGCAAGTGCCGGCTGTCAGGAACATCAACAGGCCGATGGCGACGTTTGAACTTGACGGCGTTACTATGAAAATGATAACAGCGCGTTGGGAAAATGGCGGCGTAACAGAAATGTGGGCCTCCGAGATGAAGCCCGGCTTCAATGCCGAGTCGGTCGAATATCCAACGGAGAAGACAATGTTTTATGTGACAGCCGGCGAGATAAAATTCAAGGTGTTCAGCGAGGAATTCACGGCGTATCCCGAATGTATAGTATATATCCCAAAATTCGCGGAGTACAGCTTCACGGCGCAGACGGATGCGGTAATGTATGACGTAGGCGGGCAAACCCGATGGTACGCGCTGCTTCAGGATCGCGCATCTATCAAGAAGCATGACCCTGAAAGGGCTAAGAATCCGGAAACTATGGAAGAACTGAAAGCAAAATACAATTGTCAGATCAAATCCTACGGACTGAAATAAGGAGAGATAACATGGTAGACGCGTTTAAAACATTCCCTAACCTTTTATCGCCAATCAAAATCGGCGGAGTGATGTTCCGAAACAGGATGTTCTGCGCTCCGACGGGCCACACCGATATAGTATATGAAGGACAGCCGAGCCTCGACGCTGTCATGTACTTTGAAAGAAAAGCAATGGGCGGCGCCGCGACAATCACATGCGGAGAGGTTGTCGTAGACCCTGACGAGTTTACCGACGTAAGATGGCCCCGCGAGGTCACAAAAAGAAGCAACTATAACTACCCACGCCTTGCGAGCGCTATTACGCGGCAGGGATCTGTGGCGGTCATTGAGCTTCAATACACAGGCGTAGCGTCCCGCGACAGAGGCGCAAGGCGCGATGATCCGGCTTGGGGTCCGGTCGATATGATACGCCCAAACGGGCAGAAAGTTATCGCAATGACTGATGAGCGTATGCATGAGGTCATCGAAGGCTTCGGCATAGCAGCACTCGCAGCGAAGAAAGCAGGCTTTGGCATGGTATGCCTGCACGGAGCGCATGGCTGGGGCCTTCAGCAGTTCATGTCCCCTGCTATGAACACCAGAACCGACAAATGGGGCGGCAACACAGAAAACCGCTGCCGTTTCGCAGTCATGGCTATTGATGAGATTCATAGGGTCTGCGGTCAGGATTATCCCGTAGAGATAAGGATAAGCGGCAGCGAGATCACTGCCGGAGGTTACGGAATTGACGAGGGCTGCCGCATCGCGGAGCAGCTTGACGGACATGCCGATATCATCCATGTTTCTGTCGGAAGCATAGTCTCAAGCGCGGAATCATTCGCTCGCACGCATGTGAGCATGTTCTACCCCCAAGGCCGTAACGTCGAATATGCGGCGGAGATAAAAAAGCATGTAAAGAAATCCCTCGTCGGCACAGTCGGCGGTCTCAGCGATCCATACTTTATGGAGGAAATCATTGCCACCGGCCAGGCAGATATAGTCTATATGGCTCGCGGGCTGATCTGCGACCCTGACTTGCCGGAAAAAGTGCGGCGCGGGCGGCCTGATGATATCCGCAAGTGTATGCGGTGTCTGCATTGCTTCAGCGAATGTATGAACCACGGCGACTTCTTCTGCTCTATCAATCCGGAAATAAGCCGCGAGCGGGAGACTTACTATGCACTACCTAAACCGGAAAAACAGCGAGTGCTCGTCATAGGCGGCGGTATCGCCGGTATGCAGGCGGCTCTGACTGCAAGCCGCATAGGACATGAAGTAATTCTCTGCGAAAAAAGCGGAGAGCTCGGCGGACTGATATTATGTGAAAAAGACGTTCCGTTCAAAAAACGTCTTCACGAATATATATTGCTGCAGAGCAGGCTTATCGCTAAATCAAACATAGATTTACGCCTTAACACCGAAGTGACCCCGGAGTATGCCGCTATAGAATGTCCTGATGTTATTATTGCCGCCATCGGCTCCGAACCAATCACGCCGGAAATACCGGGAATCGGCGGCGCTAATGTCTATCAGGCGATTGAAGTGTTTAAAAACCCCGCGCTCGCAAAGGGAAAAACAGTCATCTTGGGCGCAGGGCTTGTCGGCGCTGAGCTTGCAATATATTTGCAGGAGAGCTTCAACATTGACGTAGAAGTAATCGAAATGCGCGGCGACATCAGCGACGGCGGAAATGACCTCCATAAGAGAGCCGTGCAAGATATGATAGAGCAAAAGAAGATTCCCATACATTTCAATAAAAAAGCTGTAGAGATAAAGCAAAATGGCGTCAGGTGTGAGTGCTCCGACGGCGAAACCTTCTACGAAGCAGATGTCGTAATCCACGCGGTAGGCATGAGACCTTTCCAAGAGGAGGCAATGCAGTTTAATCAGAGTGCAGAGTATTTCCAAATGGTCGGCGAGTGCCGCAAAGCCGCGAACATCCTTTTCGCCACAAGCACTGCCCACTTCGCAGCAAAATTCATAGGCCGAGACTTAGGTGTTTAAGTCTTGATAGAAAGCACCTGCTCACAGGCCAGCGTTCGGAAGCCTATGAGCAGGTGCTGTAAAATAGAGGTAGAAAACGCAGCTTTACACTCCCATACACACCTGTTCACAAGTTTCATCGTAAATACGCCGCAACTCGGATGTTTGAAATTTAAAGAGGAAGGAGTGGTAGTAATATCTTCATTGAAGTTTGAAAAGGTCGAGCATTTCGTAAATGTGTGCCGGTTTATGAGCGTCTCCAAGGCTGCTAAGCACCTATACATTTCACAGCAAGCACTAAGCCGAAGCATTAAAAAATTGGAAGATGACTTTGGCTATGCTCTATTTCAGCGATCACCGCGCGGCATGATAATGACAAATGCAGGAAAGTTGCTCTATGAGAGGTTTTCCCCAATCGTAAATTCATTTCAAAACGCAGTTTTGCAAACAGAGTTCAAAACGGAGAATCAAGTGAAGCAAACCCTTGAGTTTTCCGTCGGTCAGGGGGCAATGCGAATGATGCCTCCTGAGGTGGTTTTAAGTTTCAGTGAGTTGTACCCAAATGTGGACCTTAAAACAATAAAGTTACACGACAAGCAAAATGAGCAATATATACTTAGTGATGTGCGGAGATTCGGATTAATGGTAGCACCGGAATGGCTCCATAAGGAAACGTATAATTATATTCCGCTGAAAACTGAGCCGGCTTATTTAATTGTGCATATCAGCAACCCGTTAGCAAAACTATCATGTGTCTCATTGGCATTATTGAAAGACGAACGCGTCCTCGCCCTGTCAACTGATACAAACTATCAGAAAATATTGGATTTCGCAACATCGCAATTTGGATTTTCAGTTACACCATACTTTGAGGGCTATGATATTTTGGAGCTTTTCAGTATGGTCAACCGTGGCTCAGGAGTTTTATTGACCGAATTGAAAGACTATCAAGAAGCATCATTAAGTAACTGCACAGTAGTTCCGGTAAAAGAACGGACGGCTGATTTCTGCATTGCATTCGTGTTTCAAGAATACTCCGCGCTCGATCCTTTAGCACATGAGTTTATTGAGTTTGTTCAAGAACGTTATAAAGGAGAGTAATCTAAACTGACAAGATTCTGGAGAGTTGGTGCACTAAAGACCGCACTCCGGCAATAAACTCTTTTAACGAAAACTGAATACGATAATGATGTAGGCCGCAGTTTCCCCACAAGCCTACATCTTATTGTTGTATCTTATACATAAAATAAGTGTTTTTAACTTGTCTTTCTTTGTGTTAAACTGATAAACGTCTCGGGCTCAGATTTGCTGACAGACGTGAAACTGTTTAGATACTTGACATCCTGTTTGTCCTAAACAACGCAAATAGGTCACCGTGCTCACAAAAAACTGTACCCATGTAACATATATAAGTGATGTGTTACACCAATAAGCGGGGTAGATACGGAAGTAACAATTCTATATGTATAAAGAGGAGGGTATGTGTGGTTAGATTTATTATCAAACGGTTGTTGTTGATGATCCCTATTCTGTTGTGTATTACTTTTCTCGTTTCGGTTTTCATCGAGCTTGCCCCGGGAGACCCTGTTAGATTAATTGCGGGCGCTATTGCGCTAGAGGAGGACGTTGAGCGTATCCGGGAGGAACTGGGGCTTGACAAGCCATTAATGGTTCGATATGGGGAATATATCTGGAATCTGGTACAAGGAGATTTTGGAAATTCTTACATAACCCGTACTCCAATTTGGCCGGATATAATGGCGCGCTTTCCATACACATTAGCATTAGCAACCATGAGCATCATACTTGCGGCCTTAATTGGAATACCGTTGGGAATCTACGCTGCGACGCATCAATACTCATGGAAAGACAATGCGTCGATTTTCGGTTCGCTGATTTGCGTCTCAATGCCATCGTTCTGGTTTGCTTTGTTACTTGCTCAGGTTTTCGCCGTCAGGTTTAGGATTCTGCCTGTAGCAGGGGTTCAATCATGGCAAGGTTTTATATTACCTGTTCTCTCACTTGCGTTGGGTTACGCCGCAGGACTCGCAAGGCAGACAAGGTCGAATATGCTGGAAGTTATCAGGCAGGACTTTATAACGACAGCACGTGCAAAAGGCCAGTCCGAGAGAGTCATTAGGTACAAGCACGCACTTAAAAACGCATGTATCCCCCTTGTTTTGGTCATAGGCTCAATGTTTGGTATGGCCCTTGGCGGAGCGCTCATAGCCGAGGTGGTGTTCTCTGTTCCGGGGCTTGGGCAATACACGCTCACCGGACTGATTAACAGGGATCATGGAGTAATTCGATCCAGCGTTCTTTTCCTTTCAATTATTTTCTGTTTTGTAATGCTGCTAATCGACATCGCATTTGCGTTTGTAGACCCGAGAATTCGTTCGCAATTTACCAAGCGAAGAAAAACAGTGAAAGGAGACTAATATGAAAAAGAAGCGCAGGAAAAAGCAATCAAGGCTTGCCGAAGTATGGCGACGCCTAAAAAAGAATAAATTGGCGATAATTTCGTTGTTTGTTATTCTTTTCGTTGTTCTGGTTGCTATATTCGCTCCGTTTTTAGCTCCGTATGAGTATATGGAACAAAACACTAGTCGGGCGCTTGAAGGGTCTAGCAGTGATTTCATCTTGGGAACAGACAGGCTTGGTCGAGATGTCCTAAGCAGGCTCATATATGGCTCGCGCCAATCTCTCCAAATGGGTTTTACAGCAGTTGTCGTCGCTGCGGTACTTGGTATCGTCATTGGGTCGATAGCCGGATACTATGGAAATTGGGTCGATAACCTGATCATGCGCATATTGGACATATATCAAGGCATTCCGATGTTCTTACTAACAGTTACGCTTGCGTCGGTCCTTGGCCCGAGCCTTCAAAACGCAATCATTGCAATAGGAATCAGTTTGATTCCCGGTAATGCCCGATTTATGCGCGCGTGTATCCTCTCGGTACGTGAGCAGGAATACATCGAAGCGGCCAAATGTATAAATGCGAGTGATGTAAGAATTATTCGCGGACACATAATTCCAAACGCTATTGCGCCAATGATTGTAAATATCACTATGGGCTTGGGGTTTTCAGTTTTGGCCGGAGCCAGCCTGAGCTTTATTGGCTTGGGCGTTCAGCCGCCTACCCCGGAATGGGGAGGGATGATAGCAGACGCGAGAAACTATATGAGAGGTAACCCTCAGCTTGCGATCTACCCCGGACTGTGCATAATGATAACCGTTCTGGCGTTCAACCTATTGGGCGACGGGCTGCGGGACGCGCTCGACCCACGGCTTAAGACTTAAATGTCTGGAGAGGTGAGGTAGATATAGTGGCTGAGAATATACTTGAAATTCGTGACCTAGTTGTAAAGTATCACACGGACGAGGCAATTATCCATGCTGTAAACAGCGTTAACCTGACAGTAAAAAAAGGTGAAACGATAGGTCTGGTTGGGGAAACTGGAGCGGGAAAAACGACAATTGCGCGCTCGATTCTGAGGATACTACAGACACCTCCGGCGAAGGTCCACGGTGGGCAGATAATCTATAACGGGGAAGATATCATGGCAAAGACAGAATCGGAGATGCGCAAGATACGCGGAGAAAAAATAGCCATGATATTCCAAGACCCTATGACGGCGCTCAACCCTATAGAGAGGGTCGGTAGGCAGATATCAGAAGCGATAACTCTGCACAGCAAGGTTAAGCGGGTCGAAGCCGAGATGAGGGCGTGTGAGATGCTGGAGATGGTGGGTATACCGATGGAGAGGTACAAGGAATATCCACACCAGTTTTCAGGCGGGATGAAGCAACGAGTCGTAATTGCGATGGCGCTTGCCTGCAACCCGGATTTGTTGCTTGCGGATGAGCCGACGACGGCGCTGGATGTGACAATCCAGGCGCAGGTACTTGAGATGATGCAGGATTTAAAGGATAAACTGGGAACATCGGTTTTGATGATAACGCACGACCTCGGTGTGGTGGCTGACTGCTGCGAATCGGTGGCGGTGATATACGCGGGTGAAATCGTTGAATATGGTACGGCGGAACACATTTACAATCGTACAGCGCACCCGTACACGAAAGGGTTGTTCGGATCGTTGCCTAGACTAAGTTCGAAGGAACGGCGGCTCAAACCTATCAAGGGTTTGATGCCCGATCCGACAAATCTGCCGCAAGGATGCAAGTTCTGTGAGCGTTGCCCTGATTCTTTAGAAAAATGCGCCGCGCTGCCACCTGATGTTGTTGAGATCGAGCCGGGTCACTTAGTGAAATGTCATATAGCGGGAGGTGAGTAAGTATGCCCGCGTTACTTGAAGTCCGAAATTTAAAAAAGTATTTTAAAAACCCTGCAGGGACGCTGCATGCTGTGGACGATGTGAGTTTTTCGCTTGAAAATGGGCACACGCTCGGAGTTGTCGGCGAGTCAGGATGCGGAAAAACCACTCTGGGTAGAACAATCCTTCACTTGTTGGACATAACGGGCGGGAATTTATTCTTCGAGCAAAAAGACATCACTGCTCCGAGCAAAAAGGAGCTGATGGCTCTTCGCGAGGAAATGCAGCTTATTTTTCAGGATCCATACTCATCACTGAACCCTCGGAAGTCGGTTAGCGAAACGATTATGGAACCACTGGTGATACAGGGGAAACTCAATAAAAGGGAAATAAGCGAGGAAGTACTCAGGCTCATGGATACGGTGGGGCTGGCTGAACGGTTTGAGAACTCTTACCCGCACGAACTTGACGGAGGTCGCCGCCAACGGATAGGGATAGCGCGAGCGTTGGCGTTGAAACCGAAATTTATCGTTTGTGATGAGCCTGTGTCGGCGCTGGACGTGTCAATCCAAGCGCAGATAATCAACCTCATGCTGGATCTTCAGGAAGAACTCAACCTGACGTATATGTTCGTTACGCACGATTTGTCTGTCGTAAAATACATATCGAATGACGTTATGGTCATGTATCTCGGACAGATGGTGGAGAAAGCTGAGTCGGACGAGCTGTTCGAAAACCCGTTGCACCCCTATACCAAAGCGTTGCTATCAGCAATACCGGAGCCTGACATCAACATAAAGACGAAGCGGATCATCATGCAGGGTGAGCTCACATCGCCGATTAATCCGAAGCCGGGCTGCCGGTTTATGGCGCGATGCCAGTATGCCTCGGAAGAATGTAATGCGCCGCAAGTCATAGAAGAATGCTCCACGGGACATTTTGTATCGTGTTGCAGATATAAGGAGATCAACTAAAACAAGAATGTTAAGGAGGAAGAGATGAAAAAAAAGACGTTAAAAAAACTGCTTGCATTGCTGATAGCGTGCCTGATGATTGTTTCAGTAGCAGCGTGTGGCAATGGCAGCGACAACAACGGCGGTGAAGGTCAAAGCAGCGGTCCAAGCGGTGGCCCAAGCAGCGGCTCAGGCGGTGGCAGTGGTTCCGGAAAAGATACACTGGTAGTCGGTATTACTCAGGACAGGGGAACCCTTGACCCAACCTATGCCCGTGGTGCAAGCGCAGCTGTTGCATTGAGCTTGATCTATGAGACTCTTTGGGATTGGGCTCCGGACGGAAGCCGGATATGGAAGCTTGCTACCGGCCTTGAGATGATCTCGCCGACGGTATGGCATATCACGCTTAGAGAAGGCGTGACATTCTCCAATGGAAATGAATTTGACGCAGAGGACGTAGTGTTTTCATTATGGAGGCACAACGCAAGAGAAGGGCATCCTGTGGAATTCAGGCACATGGATTGGGAAAACAACAAAGTATTGGAGAAATATAAGGTTGAAGTGGTTTTTAATCAATATGACCTTTCTTATCCGTACATTTTTGCACAATACGCGAATGCCTTTATGGTTGATAAGGAAACATATGACGAGGAATCCATGCCATCGACCCCAATCGGTACCGGTCCGTATAAGTTGGATGAATATATAGTCAACAGTCACATCAATCTGGTAGCTCGCGATGATTATTGGGGTGATAAGCCGGCTATACCAAACATTCATTTCAGGATGTTTGCCGAGGCTACTCAGCGGGTCAACGCTCTCCAAACCGGCACGGTAGACGTAATTGATGTTCCATTTCAAGATGTAGGGTTTGTCGAGACGCTTTCAGACTACAATGTCGATATAATGACGACAGCGACAACTCAATCAATATTTTTGAACATAGCGCCGACATCAGTGTTTTATGATACAGGTGATGGGACAGCAACAGACATGAAGAAAGCTGTGGCATTGGCTATTGACAGGCAGGCGATTGTTGATATCGCGTACAGCGGGTATGCCACAGTGTCGAGATACCCTGCCTCAATGGCTATGAGCGACACTGACCCCGCCTTTTTGGAATATGGTGTTTACGGAACCGGATATAACCCCGATCTTGCCAGGGAATATGCTATAAGCTCGGGGCTTGTTGATAAAGAAATTTTGCTGCTCAATAATGGCTCCGACACGAATGTGGCAATATGCGAACTCGTTCAGGAAAACTTGAGGACTATAGGCGTAACTGTAAATGTCCGCAACCTAGATCAAGGTTCTTGGCTTGCAACAATATTTGATGATACCCAATATGATGCCATCATCGAAATGGTTAACGCGTCGTCTTTAATAACTGCCAATGCAATATATACTTGGACAAGCATGGCAAATGGCGGGAATAAGCAGGAAGACCCGTACCTGAACAGCGAGCGATTTCTGGAGGTATGGCATAGCATCATGCAGGTTTCCGACCCCAACGAGCTTAGGTTAGCGACCACAGAGTTTGTTCAATTACACGCGGACGCTCTGTTATGGTACGCACTCATAGATGAGCAGAGAGCTGTCGCGTACTCCACTGACTTGGGAGGTTATGAGCTAAATCGCGCACAATTAATCCAATTTGACAAACTGTACTGGAGATAGCATACTCCTTAACAATCGATTCGCCAATCAACCGTTATGTGAGGAAGCTATTCTCGGATAGCAGTATAATGAGTGCTTCGCAAAAATTTTCAGATGATTTTTGAGCGGTGCATGCACGCATACAGCGGCGCAGAGTTCATTCTGCGCCGCTGTAAACATTTTTCATATCAATAAAACCGCCCGATATCGCGTGCTGTTGCCATGGCTGCTGATGTTGCTTTCCCAATGTTTGCAGGCGTTGTGCAGTCGCCGAGTACGTGGAAATGGCTTGCACAATCATAAAAAGCGGCAGCCTGCTCGGACAGCGGCTTTGACCCTGTCGCATAAATCACGCTTTCCCCTTCTATATAGCGCTCTCCGTCCGGGGCATCGCACCATACGCCGCCATCGTCGATTTTTTTCGCAGTGGTGTTGAAATGCGTATCAACGCCGTAATCATAAAACTGAGCCATAATCGAAGTCGCATGTAATACGTTCCCGCCATGGTTGATATCCCCCGCCATCTCAACTAAACGGACTTTCTTCCCAAGCATACTCAGGTACACAGAAAGCTCCGCGCCTACAAGTCCCCCGCCGAGGATAACAGCGGTATTCTTCACCTTTTCAGGCTCAATGTACGCACTCTCGGCAGCGATGACATTTGAGTTATCTATACCCGGAATATCCGGTTTGCCAGTTACAGCGCCCAACGCTGCTATTATAACATCGGCGCCGAAAGATTTTGCTGTTTCCGGAGTGACCGCAGTATTCAGCCGTAGATCGATGTTAGAATTATTTATAATGCGCTCTCTTTGCGTTATATATTCTTTCAGATGCTTCTTGAAAGGAACGTTTTCTTCGCACAGTATATTCCCGCCGAGCCTTGCGCTTTTTTCGCAAAGAATGACATCATGACCGTATTTTGCCGTTGTAATGGCCGCTTGCATCCCTGCGATGCCGCCGCCAATAACCAGAACTTTCTGCTTTTTTGCTTCAGGAAGCAGGCGCCCGTATATCCTCTCGCGGCTCGTCTCCGGATTGAGTGCACAGAAAAAATGCCCCTGCGTCATAAGATGCGAGAAACAGGACAAACAACGCATACAGCGCACGATTTCATCAGTGCGCCCGTCCCGCGCCTTATTCGGCATATCAGGGTCGCAGATAAGTCCGCGGGCCATTTCGACGATGTCGGCCTTGCCTGATGCGATGATATCCTCCATCATGGCAGGGTCGGTCAACGCGCCGACTGTCGCCACGACGGATTTTTTAACATGCTTCTTGATTTCGGCGGCGTATTTCACATTAACGCCGTCTTCTAAAAACATGCTCGGGTGTGTGTTTGAAAAAGCTTTTGCCCTGTCGCTCGGGCTTGTCCCCACAGAGGCACCGACGGATACATGGATTATATCAGCTATCCCATCGAGAACCTTTGCAAACTCAATGCCTTCTTCAATCCCATAGCCCAGCTCGTGACATTCCGTACCGCTGATGCGGACTTCAACAGGGAATCCAGGCCCGCATAATTTTTTAATCGCCTTGATTACCTCCACTGTAATCCTTGCCCGATTCTCAGGGCTTCCGCCCCATTTATCATTGCGCTTGTTGATTCTTGGCGCATAAAACTGGTTAAGCAGCCATCCGTGCCCTGCGTGTACTGTCACCATTCCAAATCCGTGACCCTTGACGAAGTTTGCGGCGTTTGCAAACTTATCAATGATCTCAAGGATGATCTCTTCCGGCATTTCTTTTATTTGCACTCCATTTAGCTCGCAAGCTGAAGGGCCATAAATCGTCGTTGAACCCGCGCCGATATTCCGAGTAAGAACCCCCGGAGTCGCCAGCATCCCTGAATGCTGCAACTCGATAGACAATACTGCTCCATGCTGTCTCACGGTGTCTGCCATTCTCGACAGATTGCGCCTTGCGGTGATGTCGTCAAGGCTGGCTTGGAACATGTGGCGTTTGCCGTACTTGCTGTCGACGATTGCTTCGCCGAGGGTGATTGCCGCTGCCCCTCCCTGCGCTTTTCGCTCGTAATACGTAATAGCGTCTTCTGTGAAAAAACCATCCATAGTCAAATCCGGATGTCCTGTCGGCGCGGAAAAAATCCTGTTTTTATAAAACGTATCGCCGATCTTTATCGGTTTGAAGATGTTCGGATATTCTGCAATACTCATAGCACTATGCCCGATTCCGGGCGCTCCTTTCAAATTTTGATGATGACCTGTGGTGATTATATCACATATTGATAGTTGATTGATAGATTTTTCACTAGCATTGATATCGGGAAATAACTTTTCGGAAAATCAGACTTTTTTCTGAAACCAGAAATAATTTGACAAAACCTACGACATTTTTGTATAATACAACTATGAAGGGGGCGATGTGCTTGATTAATCGGAAGGAATATTTGGATTGTCTCATACGTTGGCGTGAGAAACAGCTTATCAAGGTTATCACCGGCGTGAGGCGATGTGGTAAAACCACTCTTTTTTCGCTGTATATTGACTATTTAAAAAAAACAGGCGTTGTCGAAGATCAAATCATATTCGTCAATCTTGAGGACCTGGACAATGAGCATTTACTGGATTACAGAACACTGCACAGCTATGTCAGAGACAGACTGCACCCGTACAAATACACCTATGTTTTCATAGATGAGGTGCAAAACTGCCATAATTACGAGAAAGCGGTCGATAGTCTGTTCATAAAGAAGAATGTTGATGTATACATCACCGGTTCAAACGCTCATATGCTCTCGGGTGAGCTTGCAACTCTGCTTTCGGGGCGATATGTGGAGATACGGATGCTGCCGCTGTCATTTGCGGAATATCTGTTGTTTGTTGGCGCCGAAAATCGCAAAGAAAAGCAGGGTTTTGATCATAACTTGCAATATAATTCGTTCCAATATGCGGAAAACTCGGATATAGGATTCGATTTCAGCGAAATCCGGGTTCATTTCACAGATTATCTCAAATACGGGTCGTTCCCGTATGTAGCAGCGCTCAAAAAGGATGAAAATATTATCGGCAACTACATTGAAGGCATATTTAACACCGTTCTCGTTAAAGACGTGGCAAGTCGGCAGGGAATTCCTGACATTTCAGTGCTGGAAAGCATTGTGAGATTTTTGAGTAGCAACGTCGGCAGCCCAATTTCAGCAAAGAAAATCAGCGATGTCATCAATTCAAGCGGCAGAAAAATATCCGTTAATACTGTTGATCGCTATATGCGGGCATTGACTGATAGCTACTTGTTCTACAAAGTCAATCGCTATGACATCAAAGGAAAACAAGTTTTAAAAACTCTCGGCAAATACTATATTGTCGATACAGGCCTAAGAGGCATGTTGGTTAGTTCAAGCAGTACGGATTTGGGGCATCTTTTAGAAAACATCGTATATCTTGAGCTGATTCGGCGAGGATGCAAAGTCACTATAGGAAAGCTTACAGAAAAAGAGGTGGATTTTGTTGCAAATGATGCTGAGGGAATAACATATTATCAAGTGTCCGCATCCACACTTGATGAAAACACATTACGGCGCGAGCTTGAACCTTTGCAACGAATATCAGATAATCATCCAAAATTCTTATTAACGTTGGATGACTATCTGCCAAACGCCAATTATGATGGCATACGAAGAATGAATGCGCTTAACTGGCTTCTAAGCAAATGACGAATTGGTGGCAGAAAGTCCGACGGTGAGACGCTCCCCCCCCCAGAACTTGGTTGTATGAAAGGAAAAATACGAGAATCAAAAGATCACGATTGGTTTGAGCCTTTAGAGGATTTTAAGGAGTAGTGACATCAACCAAATTTGGTAACACATCGTATTTAGCGAGTTGACAAAAAGACAACCCCCTCCAAGGACAGAAAGATTCCATGCTTGCCAAATTGCCCTTACAGTCATTGAGCCTGTTCCATCAGCCCTGACTTGCGTAGAATATCTATAACCTTTTCCATTGGTACGCCAAGCACGGCCGATATTTCTTCAGGCGTTTTCTTCTGCATAAACATCTTGATTATTTGCGTTGTTGTTGCCTCGCCCCTAACCTCGCCGATTGCAATGCCTTCCTCCAGGCCCGCCTCACGGTCCGCTCTTCTTGCCTGTTCCGAGTTCCATTCCGTTATTAGCATGTTAGTTACCTCCGATGAGTGTGATTCCAGAAAATCTGCCAGTATCCCTTCACTTACACAGTCCCTTGAAGCTTTTGCAATGGCGTAGTACAGTCCCATTCCAGCTTTTTGATTTGAGTGCACTTTGCCAACAAATTGTACAGCACGTCTTCTAACGTGGCTATTGTTACCGGCGTATCCGGCGGAAACCCGCTGCCTGATATCGCGTTGTATAACGATATCATTTCAAGCAAAAAAGCGGATAAAATTCCCTTGCCTCGCCCCCCACATTCTGGGTCAAATCAGGGGCAAACCTGGGGCAAAACAAGCAGGCGGCGCGGCAACGCGCCGCTTCTTCGTGCGCTGAATCCCGTATAAACAGGAGGTTTCCCAAAATTTTCATATCCCCTCCGGCAGCTTGGGGCGTGTGTCCCCTAATTAAAAGCCGAAAAATGGCTTAAAATTGAAGGAGGGTTATATGAAAAACCTTAAAAAATCCCTGGCTTTGGTGCTGGTCTTAGTCCTTGCGCTGGGCATGGTCCCGTTTGTTGCGGGCGC
>Ga0099364_10004372_pt1 | contig 21444 bp, 15 predicted proteins | sample TergutTh196P3_FD_73070 | JGI IMG/M metagenome (GOLD analysis project Ga0099364, IMG submission 73070) | Microcerotermes parvus P3 segment gut microbial communities from Pointe-Noire, Republic of the Congo - Th196 P3 | ecosystem: Host-associated > Arthropoda: Insects > Digestive system > Gut ... | reverse complement strand
AAAGATGGCTTATCGTACAGGTATGGCGACCGAAGCGCTCTCCGAACTCGGTTACGCCGCCTCGCAATGTGGAACGAGTATCGAAACCATCGAGGGCAGCGTCCGCAAAATGCACACGCTCATGGCGGAAGCCGGAAAAGGTTCGGACTCCGCCAACCAAAAACTCGCTGCCCTCGGTTTGCGCTACAAGAACCTGAAAAACCTGTCGCCGGAAGAGCAATTTATGACGCTCGTCGGCCAACTTCAAAATGTCAAGGACGATGGCCGGCGAGCGGCGCTGACGATGGAGGTTTTCGGCAAATCGGCAACCGAACTCTTACCGCTCATCGACGCCGGGGCCGACGCTATCGCCGAAATGCGAAGTGAAGCCCGGCAACTCGGTGTCTCCATGAGCGGTGCCGACGCTGCCGCCGCCGCCGAGTTTTCGTCCGCTCTTGGACGACTCTATGCGTTGTTCGGCGGAATCACCAACTACATCGGTTCGGCATTGGCTCCCGAACTGACGAAACTGGTCAATTGGTTCGTCAAGGGAGTTTCGCCGGTCGTCGAGTGGATCGACAAGAATAGGGAACTTATCGTAACGATTGCAAAATGGTCCGCAATCGTCGCCGGTGTCGGAGCGGGACTGATGGCAGTCGGCGTTGCTGTCATCGGACTTGGCGCCGTCATCGGTGCTCTGGGCACGATTACTGTTGCCGTGTTCGGGATTATCAAACTCGCCATCGTCGGGATTGGCGCGACCCTTGGATTCTTGCTCACGCCCATCGGAGCCGTTGTCGCCGCCGTCGCCGGATTCGGAGCGTATTTTCTGTACACCTCCGGACTCGTCGGCGACGCCATCGAAGGAATGAAAACGGCGTTTTTGTCCCTCTTTTCGACGGCAACGAAGGCATGGCAGGGAATCTCCGACTCGCTCGCAGCGGGACGCCTCGACCTCGTTTTCAAGGTCGCGTGGACCGCCATCAAACTCGTCTGGACGCAGGGAGTCAATTTTTTACACGAAAAATGGCTCTGGCTCTCCGGAACGCTGCAAGAGGTGTGGCACGCAACGGTTTACTGGATCAGCAACGCTCTCGTTCGGGCGTGGGCCGAGGTACAAACCACTTGGACGGAAACAGTTTATGCCATGCAGAGCGTTTGGGCCGAATTCTCCAAGGGTGTCGTCGACGCATGGAAAACCGCCGAACGGAGCATTGCCAAGGGAATCGGCTTGATTATAGCCAAGATGCAGGGACTGGACCCCACCGAGATGTCCCGAATCCTTGACGAAAACTACGATCACGAACAAAAAAAACGAGATCGATCTCACACCTCTTACCTTGGCAAGATCGAAACGGACCGCAAAACCAAACTCGGTAATATCGAAGCGGAAAAGAGCGGAACGCTTGACGTACTCAAGGACGATTATGTGCGGAAACAAGACGCCCGGCAATCGGCCTACCAAAAGCAACTGGAGGACATGGACAAAGCGCGTCTCGAAGCCGAGCGGGAATTTAACGATGCCGTGAAGGAAGCCGCCGCCGCCCGGGCGCAAACAGAAGCGGAATCCAAAATGGAACAAGTCGTAAAAAGGTCACAGAAAACGGCCATCGAATTGGGGGCGGAAATCAAACGCTCCTCCTCCGGAACATTCAACGCGGCTGCCATCCAAAGTCTACAGGCACAGGGCCCAATGGACCGTATCGCCAAAAGCACAGAGGAAACCGCCAAGAATACAAAACGAATTCTCGAAAAAGACAACGCCGCAAGAGCAACATAAAATGAGTATCATTATCAAACCACAATGGGACGACATCGAAATTCGACGAAAAAAGCGGAAAATCGACGCAGCAACGCTCCGCTTCAACATCACCGGTTGCGAGGAGGCTGAAGACGCCGACAACGCTTTGGCTACACACGCGCCGCACATGATCCTCGGTGCGCTCCGACAGAGCAGCACGTCCGTCAATCGACTGGCCAAAAACGCCTTCGAAGGCGTCGTCGAGTACGCCAAAGAGGAGGGGGAAAACGACGACGAGAGCGATAACGGTTACAGTATCTCATTCGATACGACCGGCGGAACGCAACACATCACACAGTCCTACGCCACGCGAGGACGATACGCCGCACAGGGATTCACCGCACCGAACCACGGAGGCGCCATCGGCGTCGACGACGGAAACATCAACGGATGTGATATTATCGTACCGACACTCGGATTTTGTATGTCGAAACAACTTTCCGGCGCTCTGAACACCGGATTTCTCAAGATGCTCGCCTCGCTGACCGGCAAAGTCAACTCCACGCCGTTCGAAGGATTCGACGCCGGGGAAGTGCTCTTCGAAGGCGCCTCCGGTTCCAAACAAGGACAGGGAGCATGGGACGTGGCCTACAAATTCAAGGCGTCGCCAAACGTCCAGAGCATGACGGTTGGAAACATCCAAGTCGGATACAAACGCGGATGGGACTATTTCTGGGTCCAATATCTGGAACAAAAAGACGACGAGGCGAAAACGAGCAAAAAAGTCCCCTTTGCAGCCTACGTCGAAATCGTGTATCATGAAGCCGATTTCAGTCCGCTCCTCTATTAACGTACAATGTCCGATCCGTTGCGACCGATTCGGCCCGGCGATCCGATCAGAGCAGAAATGCTCAACGCCGTCATCGACGGAACGAAAACGATACGTCAGTCGACCCGTAGCGGCGGTTCCACACTCGACGGACCGGCAACGTCGAGCGTTCTTGTACGAATTCTGAACGATACCGGGGAAGACCTCGACCGGTTCGCGGTCGTCGAAATTTCGGAACCGATATTCTCGCCGGACGACAACGAAGACGAATTTTTCAAGGCTCCGGCATTTTTGGGAAAAAAACCGGGAACGGCAACGGATTGTAAGTTTGCGATCCTCCAGCGGCCGGCAATGAAAAATGAAATCGTTCCCGGATGCGTGGCGGGTGTTTCTGTCGTAAAATTGACCGTTCAGAACGAGTCGGATGAGTTTGCGAGTCCAGGCACCGATCCGGACGCCATGCAAACCGCAACCGAAGGAGCAGCGAGAATTCTGTGGAAGGAATCCGGAACCGACGAAAGGTGGGGAATCGTTTCGTTTCCAGTCGGAGGAACCGGCGGTACTTCGACGCAGTACGCCGTCGTCATGGAGGCCATTTCGCAACCGGAGGACGTGACCGCCGAGCCGCCGAGCGGAATGGGAAAAATCAAAGTCCTCGGAAAAAACTATCCGACCGAAGACGAAAACGGCGATCCCATCGAACCAAAGTACGACGATTGCGCCTGCCTCGAACTTGCAGAAACCGAAAAACTCTTGAAAGGAATGCAAATCGAAATCATCGGGCCTTCAGAGTACGATAATCCCGAATTCGATCCGCAAGAAGACGAAGACGACGACAACCCGAAAAAATTGTCGTACTATCGCGCCGTCAAAACATCAGGCAAATACAACGCACCGATCAAAGCCGATGTCGAATCCGGAGAAACGGCAACCTTCGACGTGAAAGATTCCGATGGAACTCCTCATGAGTTTTCCGCTTCCGCCGGAATGTTGCCATCCAATACGAAAATCCTTGGCAATACCTCATCCTTCGATATTGAGCGTCGATATACCAATGAAGGACTGATTCTCGTTATCGTTGGCGGACCGTGCCCGGTCGAAACTGAATAGGAGGAATAATGGCAAAAAAACAAATTGTACCAAAATGGAACTGGCCCGGCGGAGAATGTTGTTGCGGAAAATACTACTGCCTCGAAGCCGTCAAGTTGTCCAATGGTCAAAACGTTTGGAAACACGTCGAAGACCAGCCGCCGCTTTCTCTTGATCCCCACCTCGCCCTAGATTCCACGCGGGGGAAAATAGCATACGTCCCACATAAGGGAATCATTCAAGAGGTCAATCTTGCAACGCTCCAACCGACCGTCGCCTATCCTTTCGACGACGGCTGTCTGAATCATTTGGAGTACGCCGCCAATAACGGAAATCTGATTTCCGCAACGGATAACTACTATCAACCGTTTGCCGGACGTGGCGATAGTGGGATGGCATCCGACGAAACCGAATTTGAAAATATCGGTGCACTCGCTTATGTCAACGGATATAGCGGCGGTTCCGAAAAACTTCTACTTGATCCGTTTCTTTTTTCGACGGATCAAGTAGAACTCTCTTGGATGGAACACCGCCAAAGTTCGGCGAATTATACTAATGGATTATCAATGGTACAAAGGGTAGAAGGCAATACGCCGACAATACAATTATTCGCCCGATTTAATGAGGCAAGAAGGAGAATCCAAAGAACAATTGTAATGCGTTGCGAACCCGGTCATTTTTGTTTCTATGCTCCTATGTATAGTAGCGGTCAGTACCATAGTATAAACTTCGATTTCTCTATTTCGGACAAAAGCGATGATCTGGAAATTGTCTATAACGGGCCACAGTATTGTACCGTCATAGATAGCGGTCGTTATGACCAAACAACTTATGGTGCGGTTCATCCGGAATGGAACCCTGATGCCTACATCGAAGTTAGACCACCCACGAGTATTCGCTATCCTATAATTCACGCAAAAATAATCTATTTCATCGTCAAAAAACCAATGTCGGTGTCCTTGGAAATAATTCAAGGTCATTCTCCGAGATCGTTTACTGATAATACGTATGATCGCGAGTTTAGTATAGCCTTCGTGAAGTGCATAAAAATATGTGATGATTTTAGGGTGGATCGGTGGAACTGGAATCCCGGAATTACTAGCCTTGGTCCGTTGTGGATGCCCTTAACAGGTCAACAAAGTCTTTATGGTATTCTTTCTCGTCTGTACGGAAATGCACTTGAAAACATGCCGGCGGATTTGAAGGAACTTAACGAGGCTCCGCTTGGTCGATTCATTTGGAACTATCAAGATGAAAGCAAGGTAACGGAGTACGTTCCCAGCGGCTCAATCAAGTGGCAAAAATCCATTTCAGGAGGCGCGATTCGCAGCATTGAAGAAGACTCGCTGAACGTCAGTCGAATCGGTGGCGGCTCACCGTTCGGTGAAGGTGAGGGCGGTTCACCGTTCTATGAAGGTGAGAAAAGTTTTCCAATAGGAGTGTATAGGGCTTATAATTATCATGCTGCAATTTTTTCCCGCAATTCTGCCATACCATTTCAGCAGGAGGAGAAATGGAGTAGGGCTGACGGGGAGCACTACGCACAAGGCCACATTTCGGGGAACTTTACGACAATAACGTGTCTTTCAGGTACATCATCTTCCTATAATTACCTTAACAAAAAACTCTTTTATCATAAGAGTTGGACCGATACATATGAAGATTATGACGGTACAATCGTTGAGTACGTAGACCATAATTTTATAATCGACGAAAATACCGTTTTCGGCCGCAATAATTTCTACTTTCACCCACTAAAACTTGGCATAACTGGTCGGACGCATGTTGAACAAGATGATATGATAAAAATCATCAAAACGTCCAATGCGGAATCAATTCGATGGATGCGCGCCGAACAAAGACTACTTGGTGTTACTCAAGTGTATAGTGTTCCACTACCTAGTCATATTAGCAGTCCTTTTAGCAGTTTAACTGTGCCAAAAAATCGCACCGATCGTGCCAGCGACATAATGGCTTTTAATGAATGTGCCCTCGACGGACCTCTTGCAAGCAGCAAAAACTTGAGACCCTTTCGTTTCATCCCTAACGTACACACCTATGAACGAGCCTATAAAGAAACGGAACATAGCGACGAATACAGTACATGGATGACGAAAACCATAGAATCGACAGATACGAATTCGTTGAATTTCTATCAAGACTTGTACCCGAATAACACGTTCAGAGTTGCAATAACGCCGCGGGACCATATGGCGATGGGGCAAACATTCGACGGAGAAAGTTTTGCCGTTGCTCAATTGTGCAATATTCATTACAGTTTTTATTCTGTAAATGGCCCTCTATCCTATCAGATCATTTTTTATCGTGTCTACAACGTTGAATTGTTGCCGAAAATCGCTGTTTGCGTTTCAGGAAAACCGTTTTCCAACCACATACAAAAATTTGCGGTGATTGATACGACCGCGTTTAGCGGTCATGTTACGCGGGTTTGGGCGTATCCGTCCAAACATGAGAACTCAATCATTCTCGTTTGGCGCGAAGGCAACGAACAACGAATCGTGTGCGTCGAAGTCGACGCCATGATTGAGGCTTATTTCGTCGACGAAAATCATCCTGTGTGTCCGATCCGGTGGGAGAAACGGCACCCCCTGACAACAGGGTATGGCCTCGACGGACACCAAGACATCGGAATCGTAACCGACGATCAACACGTTTATATTCTCAACGGAGCAAGGGAGATCAAATCCGGCGATCCGATGAGCCCCTATTATGACTAATACCGCCGATAAAACAAAATGTCGCTTCGCGGAACCGACCGGATACGTCGGCAAGTCGTGCCAAGGACGCCAAGTTCGGTGCAACCATCCGGATACAAAAAAACGATTCGAGTTCCGATGTTACGAAAATCGTTGCCGTCCTTTCGACAGCCAAAAAGACTATGAGTACAACCTGCAATCGTGCCGATTGTTTGAAGACTAAACCCACCGCCCTTCACCCCGGCGACGTGCTACTGTTCCGTCCGACGACTTGGCTCGGACGCCTCGTCGCCTGGGCGACCGGCTCCAAGTATTGCCACGCGGCAATGTTCCTTGGCGATGGAAACGTCGCCGAAATGAGAGAGTTTCTCGGCGGTCGTCTATTGCCGCTCGCCAATTATGTAACCGAAATAATTGATGTATTCCGGCCTGTCGATTCGTCGTCGGTCACAAAGATTTATGCCATCTTGAGAATGCTGGAACTCATCAAGGAACGTTATTCTTTTCTGCACGGAATTGCCGCATTTTTGTTGCGACGGATTCCGAAACGGTTACGAAAATGGTTCAACTTCGAGTGTGACCATCACGGCTATCACTGCTCGCAGGCGATTTCAAAAGCATACCGAGAGGCCGGTTTCGATCTTTGTTCCCGCCGGCCCGATTGGGCCACCGCGCCGGGCGATTTGGCCCGATCACCATCTCTGCGCTTGATCGGGCGGCTGGATTTTTAGCCGTTTTCGGCAGTTTTTTTGCCGTTTTGGAGTAATTTTCCAATTTTTTTCTTGGCCCAAACACCGTAAAAATAAGGGCTGGACTACTTTTTTTGGGTTTTTTTGACTTTTTTTGAATTTTTATCTTGACAAGGCCGATCTATAGGATATAATGATCTAATGATTGGGGTTGGCCCAGTCAAAAAACAATTTTGCACCCCACGCGGGTGCGTGAAAGGAAAATGTAGAACGATGAAAAAGAACGACACAGAAGCCATGGTACGAGATTTGTACGCAAAAGCCAAGGCCACGGTAGCAGCGGACGAAGCCGTGGATCGCGGGTATCCGGGGAAACCGGAGTGGGATGCCGCGTATGCGACAGCATACGCCAGCGCGATAGTGTATGATGGCCCCCTCTACTTTGTGGAGGGGAAAGGAATATACTCCATATACTCCAAGCTGAGTGGATGTGGAGTCATAAACATCAGGAAAACCTATGGCGATCCTTGGATGGTCGCCGACGCCGATGCGATGAGCCAAATCGCGTCGGAGCCAAAATTGACCTTTAGGGATGCGGTCGAGGCGATTGCCGAGATCGAGGCCGAGAAAGCGGAACTAAATCGCCGCATTGCGGAGGCAAAGGACGACGCCCCAAGCCCAAAACCCTGTCGCGGTTGCGGCACATATTGTTACGGAGACTGCGGGTACCGTAACAAACACTGACTTTATCGGCTTTGCCAAAGCAAAGTAATTTGTTTCAACCCACGCGCCCGCAAGGGACGCGACCGTGTTGGCTAAAAGCCAAAAAAAATAGAATGTTTCAATCCAACGTGGACAGCACTCGTTTGTCCACGGCAACTGGAATATATTGCAATGGAGAAATATGTCAACCCCCCGAACATTATAGTCGTTGAGAATATTGGCCGACATGTCAAGTCGACCAATTATTACTCGACCGAGATGTGCCGACGCGGACTTGTCGCGGCGTCGGTCAATGATCGGGCGTTTCGTTTGCTCTTCCCGCCGGTGATGCAAAACGGAATCTCTGATTCTGCAACAATAAAAGAGATGACGCAAGGCGTAAAGTACGTCATTGCGTCACGCGGCGTTATCACTGGAGGAAAACGGGTGATCGAGTTTCTGTTTGAGAATGGCTCGAATTACCCGTATATTTTAACCCTCGACTATGAGTCTTTTCTCGACGCCACACCGTCTCAGAAAGACCATGGACGCGAGGATTTAACATGTATTGGGTATCTTGAAGGCAAGGCTGGCGAGTTGCAACCGGCCTTTGATTTGGGTTGCAAATTCCGTTGGGGCGAAGGTCCTCCCGACAGGAGGGTCTGGCGATGAAACGCGGCCCCAAGCCCAAACCGCGTCGGACCGCCTGCATTGTTTGCGGCGGTCCGATTGTTTGCGGACGCGATCTCCGGCAAACGTGCTCTGACGACTGCCGTAAGACTCTGATCCGTCGAAAGAGGGCGAACCAGAAAATACGTACAGTTATGCACGTTTGCACCTGTACAATGTGCGACAAATCGTACACGATGACGGGGACGGAGTATGGCCGCTCTCGGCGCAAGACGTGCGGCAAATCTTGCGAAGGGAAATTGCGGTCGCAGGCAAAGACCGGCGTGGTGATGCCGCCGGAAAGTGTTGCGATTATTTCGCAAAAGCGGTCGGCACATCCAAATACCGGGCCGTTTGCCAGCCATTTCCTCGCCAAGAATTATCGGCTGCTCCGTCCGACTGGTTCAGAGTATTATGGTCAGAATCTCGCATTGTTTGTGCGAGATCATCCAGAGTACTTTGCCGATCCCAAAGCCGCCTATTTTGGGCTATCAAGATTGCGTCTGGGGCGTCAAGGAGCGAAAAAGTCTTGGTACGGCTGGACGTGGATCGATGCCCCGAACTCGGCGGAGGAATAGTCCTATGAAAAAATACAGAAAAATAAGGTTGGGCGACCGAAAATCGACCCCAACGAAAAACCGGTCTCGCGGATCAGCGTTGATCTGCGAGAGATTTTGTACAAAAAGTTGTGCGAAATCGCTAAAAAAGAACGCCGAACCATCCGGGCGCAGGCCCGGATGATACTGGAGGAGGCACTCGATGGGATTGATTGACCTAAAAAATGCCTACGGCCCGAACAAAAAGTCGCGACAACTCTACAATGCCGCGATCCGGGCCGAGCTTCCATTCGGCGAGCGGTTAATCAACTTTCTCAAGGATGCAGACTACGCACGGACCGTTGGCAGTCCCGAAACTCAAGAGATTGCAAAACGCCTCTTGCCGCACCTCATCGCCGCAAGAAGCGAGTTGGTGGATATTATCCGCCAACGGTACGATATTTCGACGGACGACTGATTACGTGTCGCCCTTGACGCCATTCCTCTTGACTCCGGGACAATCCGTCGTTACGATTGGGGAAGTCTTTAATCCCAAAGGAGAGAAACCATGTCCGCACAGCCGACTCCAGTGACCATTGAAAGCGTCCTCGAATTGATCCGGGTACAGGTAGAAAAATCCGACCAAGAAGCCGCCCGGCGAAAAGAGGAATTCGACCGAAAACTCGACCGGATGGTTGAAGCCGACGCCCGGCGACGGGAGGAAGATGCCCGGCGAAAGGAGGAAATTGACGCACAGTTTGAGAAAACCAACCAAGCGATTGAGGCAACCACCCAGGCGATTGAGAAAACTGCCAAGCAAATTGAGCAGACCAACAAAGACGTGGGAGGGCTGACCGGCAAGGTTGGGAACATGGTCGAAAAGTTAGTCGGCGAGGGAAACCTTGTCGATCAGTTCCGTGAGTTGGGGCACAGGGTTAAGACACACAGTCGAAAAAAGGTTTTTGGAGAAAAAGGCACCGCCGACTGCGGCGAGATCGACCTGTTTCTGGAGGACGGCAACGTTGCCATCTTGGTCGAGGCAAAAACCACCCTGAAGAAGGACGATGTGCTGACCCACCTCGAACGAATGGAGAAGTACAGGCGTTTTGTCGATGCCGACGGCAGTAACAGGAAGCATTTTATCGGTGCGGTCGCCGGAACCGTGATTGCCGAAAATGTCATTGATTTTGCCCACGAAAAAGGGCTGTACGTCATTATTCAATCCGCCCGTGCCGTCGAAATCCTCTCTCAACCGGAGGGATTCGTTGCAAAAAAATGGTAACGGATTTTCCGTACCTTTACAGTCCTCCGTTTGTTAGGGTGTGGATTGGTGAGGTGAAGAGACACCATTCTACCCCTTTCATTCGGAGGTGGCAATAAGAAACGAGTTGGTAGACATCATCCGAAAACTGTACGATATTTCGGTCGACTGATTACGTGTCGACTCTTGGCGCCGTCCGCTCTCTCCCGGACGGCTCTTTTCGACTTGAGGAAAAAAATTTATTTTTTTTCGCAAGGGTCTTGACCGTAGCCTATAATCTTGCTATTATCGTCGCGTCCGTCGGACAACCGACGGATGCAGAGTGATGTCTGCTAACAATTCGACCACAACAATCATGCCATGAGCCCAATTCATGTTGCGTCGGAGTGTGCACCTGCGCGCACGGTCTCCCTGCAAGAACTGTTTGACCAGTATCTTGCCAAGAATCCGCCGAAAGACCGAGGAGACCGCGATAACGTCAAGACGGCATTCCGCCTGCTGATCGCAATGTTTCCAGACCTCACGACGGAAACATTCACCGCCAAGCACCTGCTCCTTTTCCGAAACAACCTCGTCAAAAAGGTATCGGAACAAACCGGGAAGACGTTCTCCATTGTCTACTGCAACAAGTTGGTCAGTTTCGTCCGGGCCGTTTTCAACTGGGGGATGAACCCGAATCTCAAGGCTCTTTCGGAAACCGACATCATTCCGTCGCTGGTGTCGGAACTACTCTGCTTCAGCCTCTCGAAAGTCCCGCTCCTCAAGCCGGGCGACGGACGGCGAAACAAGGAGCGGAAAGACGCACCGACCGAGTACGTCGAAGCCCTCTTGCAAAAACTGCCGCCCATCAACGCCGACATGATGCGGATTCAACTTGCAACCGTTATGCGGCCGGGCGAGGTCTGCAAGATGCGGTGCGGCGACATCAAGAAAACCAAGGCCGAATTCGTCGAGGCCGGGCATCCCGATCTCGACGAGGGCGAGGTATGGCTTTACCACCTTGCCAGACACAAAACGGACCGATACGTCGAGGAGCGGAACATACCGCTTGATCTTGAGGTACAGGAACTCCTGAAAAAGTACCTTGTCGACGATCCGGAAAGGCCGATTTTTTTCAACAAACTTGGCAATGCGTTCACCACCGGACGATATAGCCGCATCGTTTTCAAGACGATTGAGAAGCACAGCCTTTCGAAGTTCGTTCCGGCCCAACTCCGACACACGGGAGTCAGCAAAACCTCGAAAAAGTACGGACGGGACACCGCCCGCGCCCTTGCCGGGCACACGACCGAAACCATGACCGCACGTTATGACCATAGCGATTTCGACAAGGCTCTTGAAGTCGCACTGGAAAAAAAATGAAGCCATCCGAGCCCGTAAAGCCGTCGGCGCAGAAGGGCAAGGCGACGTGCCGATCCTGCGACTGTATCTGGAAGACTGAATTTTTGTTACTTTAACCACGAAAGGAAAATGCGATGGAAGAGTCAACCCCAACCATTCTCACTGACATTCGGCACTCGGAACTCGCCCGGTTGATTGAAAAGTACGGTGTGGACGAAGGCTTCCGGAGGTACAGGGATGGTGAAGTCATTGAAGAGCCTAAAACGTTGGAAGTTCGCCGAGATTGTCTTCTTCCAAATCATTCGCAACCGTTTTCAGAAAGCGAACCCCCTTGATGGTATATGGTTCGACATTTGCCCCGATTAGGTGCTCCACGCCTCCTTTACCATTGTGGCGACGGAAACCCCATTGTCGTAAAATTTCAAAATTTCGTTTTTAGTGTAGATTGTGAGTGGTTCCAACACCTTTGTCGTGCTAAGTCGGGCTTTCACTTTCTCGATATGCTTTTTACCCGTCGCATATTTTACTTCATAAATGAAACGTAGCCGTTCACGGGCTTTTGAAAATAGTGGTCAATTTGCGAAATGCCTACTACATTTTGTGTCTTGACAAAATCAGAAACCGCAGAACCGACACCAAATCCGAAAAACAACGAGAAAATAGGAAGTTTGCAAGGTTTAGGCTGATGTAAAATCGGCTTTTTCGACCACCCCGTGAACGGTTACCCTGTTTTTTTACACGGCATTTGTCTTGAACGGAATGCAAAACCGGATAAAATAGGCAGTTTGTATTTTCGCGTAAAAAACATGACCGAATTCAATAACATTCGAGAGACTTTCACACAAGAGGAAGAACCCGCCATCGGCCTTAAACCGGGGACGACTCTCGGTGGCAAGTTCAAACTGATCGAACAACTCGATCGTGGCGGAATGGGCGTCGTCTGGAAGGCGAATGACCAAGTCGCCGACCGGCTCGTTGCGCTTAAGTTCGTGCCGAACGACCTGAAACGCTACGAGGCTGAAATGAAGCGGGTGCGAGAATCCTTCGGCAAAGTCCACGCCTTGCATCATTCGTCGATTTGTCCGCTCTACAGTTTGGAAAGCGACCTGCACCTCGGTTATTATCTCGTGATGAAATTCCTCGAGGGCGAGACGCTGGACCACTTCATGTTACGAAGTGATCCAAGGCGGAAGGGTTTGCCCATTGAGTCAGTCGTCGAGTTGCTGATGCCGGTTGCTGCGGCTCTGGATTACGCTCACCAGAACGATGTCATCCATCGGGACATCAAGCCGTCGAATATTTTTCTTGTTCAAACGACCAAGCGAACGGAAGTGCAGGTGATCGACTTTGGTTTGGCGGACGAAATCAAGTCAAGTTTAAGTCGGGTCAGCCGTGTACAGATTGATACGTCGGGAACACGGCCCTACATGGCTCCGGAACAGTGGCGGGGGCGTCCGCAGAAGGCCGCCACGGATCAATACGCTCTTGCCGTCGTTGCTTATGAGTTATTGGCCGGTCATTTGCCGTTCGAGGGAAACGATCCTCACATATTGGGCAACGCCGTATTGAATTTCTCACCGGAGCCGATCCGGGCAACGCCAGACAATGTCAATGCCGCGCTGCTGCAAGCATTGGCAAAGGACGGAAGCGACCGCTTCGAAAGTTGTACGGAATTTGTCGCAGTACTGGATGGGGCGGAGGCTTCGATTGCGAAAAAGCCGGTGCCGCGCCGCGAAGCAAAGGTTCCCCAACCGGCTGCGCCCGGCGTGGAATCGCTGATGAAACGCGGGCATCTATTCTTGGAGGACTCCGATTGGAAACAGGCGAACGATTATTTCGACCGAGTGCTGGACATTGATCCCGAATACGCTCCGGCATATATCGGCAAATTGTGTGCGGAATTGAAAGTACAGCGTGAAGAGAGTCTTGGCAATTACGAAAAGTCGATTGCTGATTTCGGCAATTTCAAAAAGGCAGTTCGCTTTGCCGATGACGAATACCGCACGAAAATTAACGGATACGATGAAAAGATAAGGGAGCGTTTGCGGCAGGAGCAATATGACCGTTTGGTTACGGCAAAGAACGGAGCGTCGGAAAAAGATTTTCCTGACCTTGCCAAGAAGTTTCGTGCGATGGGAGGTTATAAGGATTCAGCCGAATTGGCGAATGAGTGCGATGCACAATATCGCTTACTGAAAGAACGTCGTGAGGAGCAGGAACGATTGGCCCGTGAGGAAGCGGAACGCCGCGAGCAACAAAGACTGCAAGCGGAGTATAAACGATTAGGCGAACTAACCAAAACGGCTAAAACTGAAGAAGATTGGCGAAAACTCGCCGTTGCATTTCGGCAAATGAATGGTTTCCGAAATACTACTGAATTAGCAGAGCAATGCGATGAACGGGCTAACAAACGCCGTGAAGAACAGGAACGGTTGGAGCGAGAACGTATTGCCCGACTTTGGCAAAATCCTACCAAGGCGGGTGAACGAATGACGTTGCCGGTCAAGGGTGTGGATTACACGTTCCGTTGGTGTCCTGCTGGAACGTTTATGATGGGGAGCCCGGCAAGCGAGGCGGAGCGAGGAACTAATGAGACGCAACATCAGGTAACGTTGTCTCGTGGTTTTTGGATGTTGGAGACGCTGGTCACGCAGTCGATGTGGGAAAAAGTAACGGGCAGTAATCCGAGCGATTGGAAAGGTGCCAAACTTCCCGTGGAAAATGTGTCGTGGAATGATTGCCAGGAGTTTGTTAAACAATTGAACGACCTCAATGTTGCTCCACCGGGTTATCGTTTTTCGTTACCGACGGAGGCGCAGTGGGAATATGCTTGCCGTGCGGGAACGACAACACCGTTCAATTTTGGCAGAGTTCTGAACGGCGACCAAGCAAACTGTGATGGGATTAAGCATCCTTACGGTACATGGACGAAGGGGCGGTATTGGGGGAGGACGAGCGAAGTGCAAGCATATCGTGCGAACGCTTGGGGTTTGTTTGACATGCATGGCAACGTGTGGGAGTGGTGTTTGGACAGGTATGGGGATTATCCTGGCGGTAGCGTAACTGACCCTGTGGGGACGTCATCGGGCTCGCCCGTTGTGCTTCGGGGCGGGAGCTGGGGCAACAACGCCAGGGATTGCCGGTCGGCGTTTCGGAGCGACTACGCCAAGCTCTGCCGGTCTGCATTTCGGGGTGCGAATCGGGGCTACTCCATCGGCGTCCGCCTTTCCCTCGTTCCCGTGGAGTAAAGCAAACTTTTCCAGCTGTGTGGACGAAAAAGGTGGAGCGTAGGGAGAGGCGGCGTAGCCTGCTTTCCCGTTTCCGGCAGAGCGGGAGGAGCAAACTTCTCGGAAGGCTGGTAGGTAGCCTATCACCGAGAGGCTACCCGCACGTCGCCGTCCGGCGGTAGGCGACCTACTTTTTGACGTAACGTTTATTTGATGACCCGCGAAATGCCAAATATTTTTTATAACAAACTGCCATGAATCTCAAATTTCTTTCTCTGTTGTTCGATTTGACCAAAGTGGTGTTTTCCGCTTCGCGCTTTGCCGGTTCGTGGAAAATCAGTACAGGAATAGCATTGGCCATCGCTCTGATGGGCGGTTACGCTTATTATTCCTCTCACAATAATGTCATTTTGCAACGTGCCGCTACATCGCGACCTGTGCCGCAGACATTGGCAGATGCCGTCAATGAAGCCTGCCAAGCCGTTCCCATCCAACTGCCACGCCCCAATCGGGCACTGCGGCCAACGCTCCTGTTGCCGCTCAACGATGACCGTGAAGGACTTTTCACCGAACGGCTCCGCACTGCGCTCGATCAGCAAGGTTGGTATCGGCCTGTCGAAGCGAGCCTCCTCGACAAGACTCTCGATGCCGTCCGAGAAGCAACAGGAATCGGTGTCGATCCGTCTACTCGGTCAATGCAGTGGACGCCCGCCGAACTGGCCGCAATGATGCGTTCCGCCAAGGCCGAAGCCGCTCTGCGCGGTTCCGTCAATCGTCTGTCGATCCCCGCCAACGGTCCCGTCGAAATCAGTTTGCAACTCGAACTCTGGGAATTGTCGCCGACCGAATCGGCAACGGCAACATTGATAAGTTCTCTCAATGTCGAACGACCATTGCCCAATTCGGCAGTAGACGAAGTGCAGACGAGCCGTTGGAGTAAACTCCGATTTTACTGCGTCGCTTTTTGTGTCGCCTTGGTTTGGCCGTTTGCGATGATTCCGTGGATGCGGCGGGCGATCCGGCAAGACAGCAACGCGGCCAACCTGACCGCTCTGCTCGGTATGACGGCGATTCCGTTACTCATATTTCTTGCCTATCTGATCTGGCAGGGGAAAGACGGCATCGACATTGCCCTGCAAGGCGTCATCGCCGCACTGTTCCTGTTTTTTTACACGGCCTTCGTCTTGAACGCTCTGCAAAATAAGATAAAATAGACTATCTGTCGATTTGCATTTTCACATTTTACACCAAGAATCACTATGACTGAACCAGAGGATCGTTTCCAAACCATTGAGCATTTTGACGAAGAACCCACGATTTCTCTGGAACCGGGCAAAATGTTAGCGGGAAGGTACGAACTCGTCAAGCAGATCGGACGCGGCGGAATGGGTGTCGTCTGGTCTGCCGAAGAGAAAATAGCGGAACGAAAAGTCGTTCTGAAATTCGTACCACGTGAGATCAAACAATTCGAAGAAGCCGTGGCGCAACTCAAAGCGTCGTTCAAGAAGATTCACGAATTGCAGCATCCGCATATTTGCCCCGTTTATACGCTGGAAAACGATTTGACGCTCGGCTATTACCACGTCATGAAATGGCTGGATGGCGAAACGCTTGACCAGTACATCGTGCGGACTGTCGGGCGACAACAGCCGTTACCGTTCGAGGAAGCACTGAGGATTTTGTATCCCGTTGCGGAAGCGTTGGATTATGCGCACAATAATCGGATCATTCACCGGGACATCAAGCCGTCGAACATTTTTATTGTGCTCGACGATGAGCAAAAAATCCGGGACGTGCAGGTCATCGACTTCGGCCTGGCATCGGAGATTCGCAGTTCGCTGACTCGTGTGTCACAAATGAAGTTTGACACGTCGGGCACTCGTCCGTACATGGCACCGGAGCAGTGGCGAGGTCGTCCGCAGACGGGGCAAACGGATCAGTATGCGCTGGCGACCGTCGCTTATGAATTATTGGCCGGTTATTTGCCGTTCGACGGCGACGACTTTCAAATACTGGGAAACGCCATACTGAATTTCACGCCGGAACCGATCAATGGGTTATCGGACCATTCCAACGCCGCCCTAATGAAAGCGTTGGAGAAAGACGGCGGCAATCGCTTCACCAATTGTGCGGATTTCATCGCGGCACTGGGAGGGGCAGAGTTTTCACGGGAGAAAAAGGCGACGCCGTACCGTGACGACGAAAGGCGAAATGACGTACAACGCAATGACAGAACACTCGATCCCGGCGTGAAGTCGCTGATGACACGCGGCCATTTGGCATTGGAAGATTCGGATTGGGATCGAGCGATCAAGTTTTTTGACGACGTGCTGAATATTGACGCCCAATGTGCCCCGGCGTACATCGGGCTTTTGTGTGCGGAACTGAAAGTACCGAGCGAAGAGAGTCTCGGCGATTACGAAAAGCCGATTGCAGACTTCGGCAACTTCAAAAAGGCCGTTCGCTTTGCGGATGACGATTATCGAACAAAAATAGAAGGATACGACGAAAAAATACGGGAACGCTTGCGGCATGAACAGTATGATGGGTTGGTTCAGCGCAAGAACAAAGCAACGGAACAGCAATGTCTGCTGCTTGCCGAAGAGTTTCGTGCAATGAGTGGTTATAAGGACACCATCGCACTGGCCGGGGAATGCGAGAAACAATATCATGCTCTGAAAGAACAACGAGAGGAACAAGAGCGGCAAACGCAATATGATCGTTTGATTGCGGAAAAGAACAGGGCATCGGAAAAAGATTTTCCTGACCTTGCCAAGAAGTTCCGAGCGATGGATGGTTATAAGGATACCGCCGCATTAGCGGACGAGTGCGATGAGCAATACCGTGTACTCAAAGAACAGCGAGAGGAACAGGAACGGATAGAGCGGGAACGTCGTCAACGAGAAAAAGAAGAGCGGGAACGGCGTGAGGCGGAGGAACGAGAACGCATACGGCAAGAGCGGGAACGTCGGGAGGAAGAGGAACGGATAGAACGATATGAGCGGTTGGTACAAGCAAAAGATAAGGCTTCAACTGAAGATGAATATCAAGTTCTCACCAATCAGTTTCGGGAGATGAAGGGTTATAAAGACACTGCCGAGTTAGCGAATGAGTGTGACCAATTAGCGTTAAAGTTCCGGTATAAACGAATCTGCGAAGCAACGAAAACGGCGTCAACTGAAGAAGATTGGCAGAGGCTCGCCGAGCAGTTTCGGAAAATGAATGGTTATAAAAATACCGCTAAATTATCGGAGGAATGTGATAAACGAGCCGATGCGATAAAAGAAAAAGAGCGAGAGCGTATTGCACGCCCTTGGCAAAATCCCGCGAAGGCGGGCGAGCGCCAGGTCTTGTCGATCAAAAGCGTTGATTACGCCTTCCGTTGGTGTCCTTCGGGTACATTCACGATGGGCAGTCCGGCAAAGAAGGGTTTTTTGACTTCGGGTGAGGCGGAGCGAAACGACGACGAGACGCAACATCAGGTGACGCTGACTCGTGGTTTTTGGATGCTTGAAACACCGGTGACTCAAGCGATGTGGCAAGATGTCATGGGATCTGATCCGAGCAGGTTTGATGGTGCCAAACTTCCAGTGGAACAGGTATCGTGGGATGATTGTCAGGGCTTCATTCAACAATTGAATGGTCTCACCATTGCGCCTTCTGGTTATCGATTTTCGTTACCTACGGAGGCTCAATGGGAATACGCTTGCCGTGCTGGCACGACAACGCCGTTTAATTTTGGGAGTGTTCTGAACGGCGACAAGGCGAACTGCAACGGACACCATCCTTACGGCACGTCAACGAAGGGAAAGTATTTGAAAAAGACGAGCGAGGTGGGATCATATCCTGCGAACGCTTGGGGGTTGTTTGACATGCACGGCAACGTGTGGGAGTGGTGTTTGGATTGGCGTGGCGATTATCCGAGCGGTAGCGTGGCTGATCCTGTAGGACCATCTTCGGGCTCATACCGTGTGCTCCGGGGTGGGGGCTGGACCGTTAGCGGCAGGCTCTGCCGGTCTGCGCACCGGCTCAGCTACGCCCCGTCGAACCGGAGCGGCCCCATCGGCGTCCGCATTTCCCTAGTTCGCGTAGAGTAAGCAAACTCGTCGGAAACGAGCACAGTGGCGGGGCATAGCCCTCCCGCGCGAGATTTTTCCGAAAATCAATGTCAACAATGCAATTCAAAGTATTTCGTTATTTTGTAACGAGTATTTACTTTTACCGAGGTTTACAATGAGTTTGGAAACGGCACAAGGTATCATCAAGGACATCATTGACTCCGGGCGCACCTTCAAAGATGCCTTTGACGATTGCGTTAGTATGGGGTTCTGTTCGTCAGAAGACGAATCGCAACTCCGCGAACTCCTTGTGCCGTCTGTCGAAACGGTGGATGAGCCGCCTTTGAAAGCACCGGATTTATTCGAGACGCTCCCTCACCTTGCCCCTCTTCCTACGGAAGAGATGGCGATGGCTTCTCCTCTCCCAAGAGAGGAAAAGCCTCTTCCAAGAGTTGACGAAACATCGGAACGTTCCGCTCCCACGCTACAGATCGATTGGGGCATCGATCTCAAACCCGGCGTTCCCCTTGTGCCCATGTTCACGATCAAGGGCGCACGACGACCGCTGCTGTATTTGAGAGTTCCTCAGATCAATTTGCAACAGATACCGAAGGATCTGAAAAAGACCGGCAATGATTGGTATTTTTATCAACATCTCCGCCTTGATGAACCGGGCCAATATTTGTGTCAAGTTATTCTGATCGATCAATCTCCCGGTTTTATCGATCCCAGCTATTATCACGCCGATTTTCGTATCGATGTTACCGATCCCAAAGAAGCAGGACAGCGACGGAAGGTGACGATTCACGCCAGCCGCGCTGCAACCATCGATATTGGGAAGTTCGGAAATGCCGATATTGAAATCGTCGGCGAAAATGTGTTGCTCGGTGTGGACGAGATGGCCGATACGCAAGCCGAAAACGTACCGGACTCGGTGACGACCATTTCCTTTGAGAGCGACGACGGTATTGCCCGAAAGGTTCCGTACCTCTCCAGACCGGATGCGCCGAGGCAGAGTTCCCGCCTGTGTATGACGGAATCCGGAGCGAAATGTTTCTTTCTGACCGGTGGTCAGAATTTGGTTTTCGGACGTGACGTTCCTGAACTGGACATTCAGAACGGTGTACCGTTGGCGATTCAGCCGGGAACGCAAGAAGAGAACGATCATGGGAACGAGTTTGCCATTCTGAGCGGATTGTTTTCCCGCGAACACGCACGTCTCGAAATTCATCAAGAAGGAGTCTATCTCGTAGATGTGCGTCAAGGTGGAACAATTCTCGATGAGCAGGCATTGTCCAAAGGAAGCGGAGACTTGCTGTTCAAGAACGACGTTGCCACTGCTTCCGCGAGAAGCGTTTTGTTTGCCAAAATCCTTTCTATGCAACTCATACCGCATTACGAAACGTTTTTGGAACAAATACTTCTAAACAATTTGCCGCAATCGTTTCCACAGGAATTATTGTTTGATTTGTATTCCATCAATTCGTTAACGGGTCTCACATCGATTTGCATTAAGCCGGACCGCCATTTCAAACAAAATCTTTATACCGACGTCCTCCTGAAAAGGCTGAAATCCACGCCGCTGGCCGAATCGGACTGGTGGAAAGAATGGTTTGCAAAATCCAGCAACGTTAATCCTCTTCACGGAACGCATGAGTATTGGTTTGTGCCTTTTTTCGTTACACTTGGTCGGGATTGCCGCAGCAACATCCAATTGGAGCACCGCCACTGGGACAATGTTCGTTTTCGGATCGTGTTCATCAACAATTCGCTGTATGTGGAAAACGTCTCGCTCGATACCGGCGTTGAGTTTGGCATCGGCGACGATTGTCGCCCCTTGGCCCCATTTCGTCCGCAACCGCTGTGTGCCGGGGTCTTCGTCCGCAAAGGCGATGCCGTGCTACGGTTTGAATGATTTTTGAAATGTCCTAAAGTTGGCAACATGGTCTTGGCATCGAGGAGTGATCCAAGTGCCGCCATACCGTCAACTCACGAAACTCCCCTTGTTTTTCCTCGGCGTTTCGGGTAAAATTCAGAAATGGGCAAGCAAAGCATTGGCAAACGCAAACTGAAGTCCGCGAAAAGACCGAAATCGGCCAAGCCGAAGTCTGAGTCGAAGTCGCGGGGTAACTACGTCGACACATTCGCAAAGCGGATGCTTGGTCGGATAATGGTTTTCGTTGATTTCTTGTTCCACTACGCCGATTTAGAGTTTGTCGCCGAGATCGACCTCAAGAGAATCAAACCGGCTCCGACACATTATCTCGGCAAGGACGGTAAAGAGCGAATCCTTGACTTGGTTTTTCACTGTCCCCTGAAGGTCGGCGGCGGCGACCTGATGGCTGTAATCATATTCGAGCATCAGAGCCGTGATTTGAAGGAGATACCCCGGCGGCTCCACAAATACGTGTCCGCGATTTGGGACGCCGAGAGGAAAGCGGGCAAGAAAAACCTGTCGGCACCGTATTTTCTCGTTTTGAGGACGGGAAAAACGCCGCACCGTGGGGATTATCCCACGATGGCGGATTTGTTGCCGAAGGGACGTGATGGTAAGCCGTTGGGCCATGTCCCGGAGATCAAGTACAAGGTAGTTGATCTCCGGGACA
>Ga0099364_10004371_pt1 | contig 21449 bp, 18 predicted proteins | sample TergutTh196P3_FD_73070 | JGI IMG/M metagenome (GOLD analysis project Ga0099364, IMG submission 73070) | Microcerotermes parvus P3 segment gut microbial communities from Pointe-Noire, Republic of the Congo - Th196 P3 | ecosystem: Host-associated > Arthropoda: Insects > Digestive system > Gut ... | reverse complement strand
ATTTTTCGTGAATTGTACTTGACAAACCCAATAATTTCGGATATAATATTATTATGTAGGTATCAATAACAGAATGAGGGCAATAATAATTATGATAGATAAAAAGAGATATAAGATCCATCGGCGGTCAGCTCCTGAGCCTGTGCATCAGCCCCATGATAAAGGCTATAAGAGTATTTTCTCTAAAGCGCAGAATTTCCTGCAAGCGTTGATTTTACCATGCCTTTTCGTCTGTTAAGGTATATAACGGCATTGATGACACGAGAGTTCAGAAACACTCCCAAAAATGAAAGGGAAGCTAAAGACTACAGATTACCCGCGATAGTGCCGATAGTGCTGTATAATGGACCGGGGGAATGGACTGCTGTTGAGAGTTTCAAGGAGTGCTTACAGGGATATGAGCATTTCGGTGAGTATGTGATAGACTTCAAATATTTTTTATTTGATTTGAACAGAACGCCGGAATCCCTGATATTGTCAACGGGGAAATTATTGGATATGATTTTTGCATTAGACAGAGCGAAACAGGCTGATATGGAACGGATAGTGAAGTTAACATCAGAAAAATATTCACAAATGAGCGAAGATGACCAAGAGGAGCTGGACAATTGGATTAAGCACATTTGGTTAGGCGATGTCAAAAACGAAACAGAAAAATATAGAATCCTAAGTAATTTCAAGAGAGGGGAGATACCGAATATGATTAGCGGATTTAGCATAATTTTGCAAGAAGAGCGTCAAAAAGGCAAAGAAGAAGCGAAAAAGAGAGCTAATGAGGATAAAATCAAGATAGCAAAAAGTTTATTAGATGACCTTGATATTGACACTATAATTAAGAAGTTCGAGCTTACAACCGAAGAAACAGAAATATTAAAGTCTATGAAGGCAGGGCGAATTGAATCACAGTTGAATATTTAATCCGCTTCTATTTTTTCTTTTTGCGGCTTTTGAAATCCGCTTGGATATCGGCGTTCCAATCCGCAGCCAGCGGCTTATAAACAGGTGTTTCGCGGAATGATACTGCGGCCAGTGCGAGCGATTCATACACAACCCGCGAACCTTCGCTGTCGGCGTGATAATTCTGCGCTCGGTCTGCATTGATGCCGAAGTGACGGGCTGTTTCCACCGCGTCGATGTTTGCGCCGAGGAAAATAAATTCCCAGTTATATTTTTCTTTTTGGTGCTCGATTTTTGCTTTTAAATTTTCGGCGTTAAACTCACGGCTGGCATTTTCTTCGCCGTCTGTGATAATAACGAACATCACCTTTTCGGCACGGTAATCATCAGCGGTATTCTTTTGCGCATTTCCGATTTTATTAATCGTAATGCCGATGGCGTCAAGGAGCGCGGTCGAGCCGCCGACAAAATATTCCTTTTCGGTAATCGGGCGTACTGCTCTGACGTCGATACGGTCATGCAGCAGTTCATAATTGTTATCAAATAAAACGGTCGTAAGCCGGCATTCGCCCGCTGCGGCTTGCTGTTTTTCAAGCACGGAATTATAGCCGCCTATCGTGTCTTTTTCCAAACCGCCCATCGAGCCGCTTTTGTCGAGTATAAATACAAGTTCTGTTAATCCTTTTTTCATTTTTTGTTTCCCCCTTAAGATTTATTTATATCTTAAGTATACCATTTAAGGGGAACGGGAAGGTCGCTTAAAAAGCGACATAAAGAAATAAGGGTAAACACAAGGTTTACCCCTACTTGTCCGCTCCTTTACCCAAGAGGGGAAGGGTCAACATTCGCGATATACCGCGCGAGCCGGATAAGGTCGGCGATGTTTATTCTGCCGTCTACGTTTACATCCGCCGCTTCAAGCAGCGCCGCGTTGTCTTCGTCAATGAGCTTAATATCTGCTATGTGCCGCGCAAGCGCGATAATGTCGGCTATATTAACTTTACCGTCACCGTTTACATCGCCTAATATTACCGGTACAGTATCCGTCCAGGAATATATAACCTGAACACCGCTTACATTTCTTTGAAGCGTGGAAACAAACAAATACGCCGGTCTGCCGTTTGTATTAATAAAATTTGCAGCGCCGTTTACTGCCAGCGGATAAACGTCCGCGCCTAACTTACCGCGCTGCCTGTTAAGCTGTGTTTCCGGAGCTTCTCCGGGAATCACCGCGTAATATCGCGTTTGAATGTTGTTATCGGCGATGGATATATTCAAAAAAGGCTCCGTTTCGGTTACTCCTGTCAAGCGGTACAGCATATCATGCGAAGCGGCGGCCCCGCTGCTGTACCCCGTCAGCGACAAACTGCCGCCGGACGGCAGCGTTGGCAGAGGGGTTATTCCGCTTAAATCAGTAAAAGTATTGCTGTCATCAGAGTAAATCGCGCCGAGACGCAAAGGAGTACCGCTCGAAGCCCCAAATGCGGGGCGGATTCCCCATAGGTTAAACGCGCTGAAAGAGCTTGAATGGAATTTGCTTGTCTTTACGGATTCTTCAGCCGATACGATAATCTTCCCGCCGTCCGATGCGAAGTTTTCCATGAAGATAAAATAAAGCAAATCAAACAGCTCGCTGCCGGTAACAGACAGCTGATCGTTGAGCTCTGCTTTGGCAAAAGCGCTGCCGACAACGCTTGTCATTAACTCATCTGTTATTTTATCCCGATTTGTATTATATGCTGCGTTGGTTGCTGACAGCGGCACAAACTCTTTAAAATAATTGTATACATTTTTTATATATGTGCCGTTGGTTTTTTTGTGCATCAGCGCCGAGTGCATATTGCTCATACCATAATTTTTAAAACTGTTGTTAAACCTCAAAAAATCACCGTAACTTGCATTTGCATAAGAGTTTTCGGCGGAACTGATAATCCTTGATTGCGAAACCACTTCCGCGCTTTCCTGTGAATAAAATGTGCCGGCAAGCTCGCTCAGCGACTCGTTGAACCACGAATATTCGCTTATTGTAACATTCGGTGCATACACTCCGAAATACATATAGAACAAAAGATGCTGAAACTCATGCGCGAACGTATCATAAAACACAACTTTCTGCTCCGGGGTCCCCGTAACGTTCCTATAGCCGTAATCTCTCGCTATATCCATATGAAACAGAGATATGGGAATATTACCGTTATCGTTGAAAAAATCCCCGCTTGAAAAAAATCCGGCTGTATACGGGCTGCCCGAAGCGGGTTTACTGCGTATATTATACATTAAAATATTAACCCTGCCGTCATTGTCAATATCTCCCGCCGCGGGCATATTGCCGAAATGCGTGGTTATTTTCACACCTTTATATTTGCCGAAATACTCCGTCATCGCTTCGAAAATCCCGTCAAACTTAGCCGCTATTTCATTAAGCAGAGCGGTATCATCCGCAATATCCTCCAGCGCACACTGATCGTTGGCTGCGCCGCCGGAAGCGGTGTCATACGCGGCTTTGTCAAGCACCCACAGGTTAACATGGCTGCCCTGTTTTACAAGTTTGCCCAAAACCGGGGTAACATCCGTTGAGTTTGCCGTTACCTGCGCACGAAAATTGCGGGTGCTCCCTTCAATGTAATTCTGCTGCAGCCCGGTATAATCGCCCGTACCGGTATAATTTTCATCATATATCGGTTCAAGGTATTCCGGCGGTGTATGTATAACATCGCTGTCATCCATATACACAGGGGTTAAGTCAAGTCCGCCGGAACGACCCCTTATGCCCGGTTCGTTGAAAAATTCACTGCGCAGGGCGGATAAAGCCTGTTCAAAATCCATAGCACCCGCCGGCTGACCGCCGCCTGTGTCCGCCGAAGCTCCGAATACCGGAAATATTAACGCGATCATCAAGAACGCAAGAAAAAACGCCGTTATTTTATTGATTTTCATATATACCCCCAAGGTTATTTTTGTTATATATATTTTATCATTTTCAACTTACTTTGTCAACTAAATCTGTTAATTTTTATTGTATAAATCATAGATTTTGATAACAGGTTGTTTATCGCAATAGCCATCGTCATTTTTGACAAGAAAGAAATAATTTGATCTGACCGTATTTATCTCATCATTAAAAATTAAATCAATATGATAACACGAAGATCCGCCTATTATAAACTCTATATCGGTTATTTTCAAAACACCGTTCTGTTCTATATTTGCATGTTCGGTTATATTTGATATGATATTATTTTCTTCGTCATATATTTTAATTGTTACATCCGTATCAAACGCTTCCGAATCGTTGACAATATAAACTTCACCTTTAAATGTATCGTTTTTATTGTAAACCAGCGATTCATGCTTTAAATTTATATTTTTCATTCTGTAACTCTGTCCGGCATAAAACAGAGCGAATTTTGGGTCACCCCAATAATCCATAAGCGAAGTACATGAAATATTCGGATACGGCTCGTTTAACTGCCAAATAATACTGCCCGCGTTCTGAAATTTTCTCCGTCTGTTCGCATCCAATATATATCTCAGCCCTTCCCCTTGAATTACCTGACTTATTTTGATAAACTCATCCAAATCATCTTTGTCAAATTCACCGAATACAGCGCGTTCTCTTTCCAATGTATCCCACCATTCACCGTGATGCCGCCAAACGTGATTCTCTGCCATGCTGAATATTTTCTGATGCTGCTTGGATAATATTTTTTCTATTTTATCGGGATTTGTCATGCCGTCGCACCCGAATTCGCTGTGGAGCAAACTGTCGCTTTTGTTGTAGAATTTATAATGTTCGGTTGCTCCGAGGTATTTCCAGTGCCCGTGAACATCATGATTTTTACCTTTATTTTTTGTTTCGACGCCGATAAATTCTCTCGGACCGGAAGCCGAAGTCGGAAGCATTAAATGTACCGGGTCGAAAGTGTCGCATAATTTTTTTAACAATTTTATGTTTTCATCGCCGTATGTGGACGGTACGCCGTTTTCGTCCGTCAGTTCGTTGCCGCCGCTCCAAAAAGTAAGAGAGGCGTGATTCCGTTTGACTTTCAATGCTTCTGCGGCGGTTTTTTCTATAAGTTCTAAAAATTCAGGAACTTTTGACGGAATATTATCAATTCCTGAACTCGATTGTATAAATTCCTGCCAGACCATTATGCCGTATTCATCGCACAAATCATAAAAATCAAAACTTTCGATTACGCCGCCGCCCCACACTCTGATTAAATTTATATTGTTTTCTTTCACTTGTAAAAGCAATTTATTCAATTTTTCACGGGTTACGCAGCCGTACATCAAATCGCAGGGAGTCATATTTACACCTTTTATGTAAATCCGCTTTCCGTTTATTACGGGAATATACGGCAAAGAGTCTTCGCCGCTGCCGTCGCAGCGCTCGTAGCCGACAGTTTTAATACCCACTTTGTATTCTTTTTCATCGGATAAAATTCCCGAATCATCGAATATTTTTATTATGAGCGTATATAAATTCTGCTCTCCGTGACCATTTACATTCCACAATTTCGGTTCTGTCAATTCTATCGCTGCCGAAAAAATATTTTCGCCCGATTCAAATTCACTTGCAGCGGCTTTACCGGTTATATGTTCGTTTTTGAAATACAAGTCATATTGTATATTTACTTTGCTTGATTGAAACGCTTCTATTTCCAAATCAAAATTTATATTATATTTATTTATTTCGGTTTGAATTGTTTTAATATCCGCATATCTTATCGAACACGGACCGAAACTATCTATGGCTGCTTCGCCGTACAATCCCATGCCTATCATTCGCGTGCAAAAATCCCATTTGTATGTAAATCTCGATTTTTGCGTAAAAGTTTTGCTTGTATATCCTATTTGTCCCATTTCGTCGGGAGCGTTCTCCAATATAACTTGAATATTATTATCCCCGTTAAAATCCACAAGTTCGGTGATATTCGCATTAAACGGGATAAACATGCCTTTGTGCGGAGTTTCGGTCAGGATTTTTTTATTGAACGATATACGCGCCGTATAATCTATGCCGTTTAATCTCAAAAATATATTTCTGCCTTTGAGTTCTTCGGAAATTTTTATATTTGTGTTATATATCCACCATCTTTGGGGCACCCATTCGCACAGAATTGAATTCATGTCAAAATACGGGTTTTGTATATATCCCGCTTTCCATAAGTCCATATATATGCTGCCCGGAACGGTTGCTTTTACAACCGGAAGAATCGGATTCGGAACAATGCCTGTTTCCAGAGATTTCCCCATAACAGGCGTATACGGATAATGAGCGCTTAAATCCCATTCAATTAATTTTTTATGTATCATTGTTACACCTCACTTGTCTGGCCGTAATACGCTCCCGCGCCGTGTTTTCTGTCAAAATGTTTGCGGAGCAGCTCATTTTGCATAGCGGTATCAAGATTATTTTTAACCCCGTTGAGCAGCCGCGTATTAAAAGCCAGCTGCGCGACATTTTCAAGCACAAGCGAGTTCTCCGCGGCTTGCTCAGCGGTTTTGCCCCATGTAAAGGGTCCGTGCGATTTGACTAAAACCGCGGGCATCCGCTCCGGCGAGAGGCGCAGTTTACGCAGCGTTTCTATAATTACAAGCCCTGTGTTTTTTTCGTAATCTTCCGCGATTTCTTTTTTCTTCATGGCTCTTGTGCATGGTACCGCACCGTCAAAATAATCGGCGTGAGTTGTGCCGAACGGGCAAATCCCGTCCTCCCCCGTCCAATTATCCGCCTGCGCAAACGAGGTCGCGTATAGCGAATGCGTATGGCATATGCCGCCGATTTCCGGATACGCCTTATAAAGTTCCAAATGTGTCGCCGTATCGCTCGACGGTTTTAAACCGCTTTCCGTAACCGCGCCCGACATATCCGTTATTACTATTTTTTCCGGCGACAATTCGTCATAACTTACGCCCGACGGCTTGATTGCAATATAACTCCGGCTCTCGTCTATTGCGCTGACATTTCCCCATGTTAAAATTATAAGCCCGTTATCTTTAAGCGACATATTCGCCTTATAGACCCGTTCTTTTAATTCTTCAAGCATATTTTTCCCCTCCCGTTTATTTGGGTATTTAAAACTCTAAACAGCGGCACAATTTAAGCAAGGTAAACCTGTTGCGCACATACGGCGCGAGTTTGAGCGCCAGCTCTTTTGCCTCGCTTGACACTTCGCAGTCAAACTCTTTTGCCAGCAGCGGCACTATAGACGGAATATTTTGATACAGCGCCGTTTCTTTTAGTATCTTTTTTATCCCGTCTAAATTTTCATAGAAAATACCGGGCGTTATTTTGTGCAGATAGAGCGGCGCGTTTTCTTTGATTATCTCATCGGTCAAACCGCCGTAATATTTTTTTATCAAACCTTTGTCAACCGCATAATTCTCAACAAATTTTATATCCTGCGAATCAAAAAATTTCCGGTATATTTCATGGCATAAAACCGCGCCGATCGCCACGTTTTCGCCGTGCAGATAACTGTTTTCGCCAAGTATGTTCATTTCAAAAAAATGCGCGATATGATGTTCCGCTCCCGAAGCCGGACGCGAATTGCCCATCGACTGCATACACAGCCCGGACAAAATAAGAGCTTCAAGCAGTTTCTCGCAGAATAACTCATGCGAATATCTGTCGTCCTGCCGCCGGTAGTTTAAAACATCCGTCACAGCACCAAACACAAGATTTATAATATTTTCGTCAATATCTTCGCCCGTCAATAAATTGGCGATCCGCCAGTCCGCAAGCGCGATAAATTTCCCGATTAAATCACCCAGCCCCGAAGCCGTAAGGCGCGGCGGCGCATTTGCCAATATGCGCGTATCCGCGAACAGCGCGGCGGGTGAAACCGACGGGAGTGTGAGCTTAATTCCCGCTTTTGATGTGAGCGGCGCGATACTTGACACAAAGCCGTCGACGCTTGCCGCTGTGGGGAAGCTGATAAACGGTTTATTGTATTTATGCGCGAGCACACGGGTTATATCATGTATTGTACCCGCGCCGCACGCTGTAAAATAATCATAATTTTTATCAAAAATCAGCTTATCATAATCCTCAACCATATATTCGTCGGCGTGATGTTTGTTTAAATCAACGCGCGCAAACCCGCAGTTTAAATCTAAAATTTTTCCGGCGGCTTTATATGTGTTCTCATCGCAGATAACACAACCGGTTCTGCCGGGATAATTTTCTTCTGTAAATTTTATATATTCCGGCGTTATGTTTTCTTTGATCAATATTTTTTTGATGCTGATGTTTTTTAAACTCTCCGGTATTTTCATGCAGTTCTCCCGTTTAAACTTTTTATACCCGGCTTATATCAGCCCTGCAAAAACTTTATCAACTTCTTTCAGTTTTTCGATAATTTTGATTTTCTGCGGGCATTTCGATTCGCAGGCTCCGCATTCCGTGCATTTGGAAACGGGCTCGGATATAAGATTGCCGTGCCAGTCTTTGTGTCCGTCCGTTACTTTCCTGTATTCTTCTTTTGCAAGGGTGGTCATACCGTATACATCGTGATGTGTGAAAGCGTTGAATATATGGGGTATATTGATGTTCTGCGGACATGGTTTGCAATAGTCGCAGCCCGTGCAGTATAAATTCGAGAATTTTTTCAGATCAACCATGAGTTTTTTTGCTTTTTCAAAATCTTCGGAGCTCATCGGGTTTTCCATATTGCCTATTTTGAGATTCTGTTCAAGCATTTTCATCGAGCCCATACCCGAACAAGCAGACGATACATTGGGATTGCCCAAAACAAACCTGACCGCGAGTTCGGCGGTTTCAGGATTTCTGTCGCCCAGAAGTTTATCGCCGAGTTCTGACGGAGCCGCAAGACGTCCTCCCGCTACCGGTCCCATCACAACTACGCCGAGCCCTGCTTCCGCAAGATACGCAATCGCTTCTTCATGCGAACGGTCAAGCAGATTATACTGGAGCAGAACCGACGAGAATATTTCCCCCTGTTCGACTATATATTTCATATCATCAGGGTTTCCGTGAAATGAGAACGACATATGTTTTATCAATCCTTCGTCGATTGCTTTTTGAGCTTCTTTTATCAAGCCCATCGGTTTGATCTGTCCGTCCATCGACCCTTTGTTAATACCGTGGAAATGATAAAAATCAATATACGAAGTATCCAGCGCTTTCAGCTGGTCTTCAAGCACTTTTCTGTAATCCGAAGTTTGTTTAACCCTGTCAAGAGGCTGTTTTGTTGAGAGCATGACTTTATCGCGTATGGGTTTCATCGCTTTGCCGAGAGCGATTTGGCTTTGACCGTTATGGTAAAAATACGCCGTGTCAAAATAATTAACACCCGCTTCAACCGCTTTTCTGAGCATAGGGATTGTTATATCTTCGTCAACAAACCGTTTGCCGTCTTTTTCAATTTCGGGCAGCCTCATACAGCCGAAACTGAGCGCCGAAATCATTTTACCTGTTTTTCCGAATTTACGATATTGCATATTTTTTCTCCTTTTAACCGCGTTTAATATAAATAAATTATACCACAATTTTCCCCGAAAGTCAACCGCATATCTTATGGATTTTTCGGTAAATATTTTATTCAACCGAGCCGGGTAAATACCCCGCCGCTTGCGGCGGCTGTGCGCTTTAGCGCACGGGTGCAGGGCTTGCCCTGCGGTATGATACCCGTCATAATGCGTCTCAATTTTTCTGTATCGCGCCCCTGATATGCAGAATATATTTCGCGCGGTCAAGCGGATTTATCCCTCGGTACGGGGTGATGGCGCCGAGTTCAAGCGGACAGGGTTCATAGCCCGCAAATTCCGCCGCGAGAATCCCCCGCCCCGAAGTCAGTGAGGCGAATTTTACCGGAAAATTTATACTCGACGCCGCAGGGTAGCGTCCTTCAACCGTAAAACTGCCGTTTTTTATTGACGGCGGCTCGAAAACGCCGCGCATAGCCGTGATTTCACCGATTATTTTGCTGCTGAAACGCTCGTCTGCGGATATTCTGAAATTCAGCACAGGCTCAAGCAGCCCGGTGCCGCAGTCCACCAATCCGCGCATCAAAGCCATCGGTGTGGTCATGATAAAATCGAGCGGATGCGTATGCAAAAAATGTGATTCCCCGTCGACAAGCGTTATTTTTAAATCCGTGACATTCCAGCCCAACGGTCCCTGGTTGAGCGCACCCGGTATCGCCTGCTCTATCTGCGACTGATACCTGTATAAGATTTTGTTGTCGCCCACTTCGCTTTTATATATATACCCACTCCCCCGCTCTCCCGGCTCGATAAAAAACTTTATAATCGCCCAGCAGGGTTTGGGCATCGTATAAGCTTCAAACCCGTAACCCGGTTTTAAAGGCGTTTCTTTATATATAACGGTCGGCTCCGAAAAGGATGCAGCCAAATCAAAACGTTCGGCGAGCACGCCTTCAAGAATCTCCATTTGGATAAGCCCCGTCACATTGACCACAAGCTCGCGCTCATCCCCCGCCCAATACATATTTAAAAGCGGGTCTTCAGCCGATAACTCCGCGATCGCCGAAACGAGTTCCGGGTATTTATTTTTGTCCGCCGGCATGATTTTAGCGCGCAAAAGCGGAGAAGCGATTTTATACATAGGCGGTATATTCCTGCCCGAACCTATAATATCCCCGAATTTCGCATCTTTCCAGCCGCATATAATACCTATATCCCCTGCGGTTAAAAACCCCGTATCTACCGCTTTTCTGAGTTTGATTTTACGTATCTGAACGATTTTTTCGCTCAACCCGCTTGTTTTGTTATATACAACATCGCGGTTTTTGAGTTCACCGGAATATAAGCGGATATGCGCAAGCCTGCCGGACTGTTTATCATGCTCTATTTTAAATATAACGCCGGAAACCTCGGAAACCTTACCGCCGGGATTTTCAGCCGGTTTTGAATCCGGGCATATCCCGCAGATTAAATTCAGTATTTCCGGCACCCCCGCGCCCGAAATTGCCGAACCTTTCAAAACGGGGAAAATCAAACATTCGGTAAACCGGGTTTTTAAAACCTCGCAGATTTCATGTTTTGATATGTTCCCCTCAAGATATTTTTCCAGCAGAGCGTCGTCGCTCTCACAAACCGCTTCCTCAAGCTCTGTTGTAAACATATGATTTGCAATATCGGTTCCCTCAAAATCCACCGCAAAACCCGACAGCTTATTCTTGATCTCAGAAAAAACCCGCCCGGGATCAGCGCCCAAGCGGTCTGTTTTATTTATAAAAAAAATCACAGGTTTTTTCAGATTTTCAAACGCACGCCAAATCACTTCTGTCTGTGCCTCGATACCCTCCACCGCCGAGAGCAGCAGCACAACGCAGTCCGCAACCCAGACCGAACGCTCGACTTCAGCGGCAAAATCCGTATGCCCCGGCGTGTCGATCAAATTGATGTCACAGTCCTGCCATGACAAAACCACCGAAGAAGCATTAACGGAGATACCGCGTTTCCGCTCAATTTCCATAGAATCGGTATGCGCTGTGCCGTGGTCTACGCGCCCTGCGGCTCTGATCGCGCCGGAATGATAGAGCAGCTGTTCGGTGAGCGTCGTTTTACCCGCATCGACGTGCGCGGCGATACTTAAATTTATAATTTTTTTTGACATATTTTCCTCTTTTAAATTTTTACAATTATGCATTTTTCACGTAAAAATTTACCTAATCGGTCACCCAGCGCAGTTTCCCATTATCCATAACAGCGGTTTTATCAGCCACTCCGCGCATAACTTCCATATCATGCGTCACAATTATTATTGTCTGCTCGCCTTTCATTTGGTTTATAATCCCCACCATTTCATCAGTCAGCGCAGGATCGAGCGCGCTTGTGGGTTCGTCAAAACATAAAATATCAGGTTTCAGCATCAGCGCTCTGGCTATCGCTGTGCGCTGTTTCTGACCGCCGGAGAGCTGTGAGGGATAATTATCTTTTTTTTCAAGCAGACCCACTTTTGAAAGTATTTCCTCAGCTTTTGAATAATCCTGTTTTAACAGACGCGGCGCAAGGGTAATGTTCCCAAGCACCGTATACTGCGGAAATAAATTATAATCCTGGAACACAAGCCCGAAACTGCCGTTTTCTTGATTGTTTATTGTTATACTGCCCCCATCGGGTTTTTCAAGCCCGTTGAGCAGCCGTAAAATCGTCGATTTACCGCCGCCCGAAGGTCCGATTATCGCGAGCGTCTCGCCCTTATTCAATTCAAAGCTAACATTGTCAACAGCCTTGAGCGTGCCGAAAGATTTGCACAGATTATTCACCCGCAGCATAAGCTATCCTCCTCTCCAAATACCCGAAAAGCAGCGTGAGCAGAGCCGTCGCCGCAAGATAAAATACGAGCGAGTAAAAAAGCGGCCAGATAAGCCCGTACGCCGTGTACCTCGCTGCCTGCATCAACATCTCCTGCACAGCGATAACCCGCGCAAGCGAGGTGTCTTTTACAAGCGTTATAACTTCGTTGCCGATCGGAGCGGTTATTCTCTTTATCACTTGAAACAAAATAATATGAAAAAACACCTGCCATTTAGACAAGCCCAGCACTTTGCCCGCTTCATACTGGCCTTTGGGTATATTTTCCAGCGCGCCCCTGTAAATCTCCGCGAAGTACATAGCATAATTTATAACAAAAGCGACCAGCGCCGCCGTCATCCTTGATCTGAACGGCACCCCGAAAGCCAGCCCCGGCACATACAGCACAATATACAGCTGAAGCATCAGCGGCGTGCCCCTTATTACCCAGATTAAAATTTTGCACAACCACCGAAGCGGATAAAACTTTGACATCGCCCCAAATGTGACAATCATGCCCAACGGCAGCGCTAAAACAAGCGTTACGCCGAATATTATCCCGTTCTGCGCCAGCCCTCTGAGCAAACTCTGCGTGACTTCCAACAAAAGCATGTTTCAAGCTCCGTATTTCAATCAATAATATAAATATATATAGGCGAACTGTGTTCGCCTGTACATATTTATTTTTAGATTTATGCGCGTTTAATCTAACAAATCAGCCGCTTTGTCATATTTCTGTGCGATTTCAAAGAGTGTGCCGTTATCCTGCAGCTGTTTGATTGCCCCGTTGATTTTTTCCAGCGTCACAGGGCTGTCTTTACGGAACGCTATTCCGAATTTTTCTTTATAGCCTTTGTCGATAAATACAAGACCGTCAAAATCTCCGCCCGGTCTTAAAACTTCTTCGGCTAAAGTAGAGTCAACGACAGTCATATCTGCCGTGCCCGCCGCAACTTCCATAATCCCTGTCATCTGTTTGTCAACGCCCGTATAATCGGCGTTCGCAAACAGTTCATTTTCTTCTATGGTTTGCTCAAGCGTGGAGCCGACTTCCGCAACGACGCTCACTCCGGTCAAATCAGTCGCGGTTCTGTATGTTTCTTCGTCTTCAGCACGGACTACAAGCACCTGACTGTTTCCCATATACGGCACGGAAATATCCATCTCCTCGGCACGCTCCGGCGTAATCGTCATGCCGTTCCAAACCGCGTCAATGCTCTTTGCATTAAGTTCCATTTCTTTTGAACCCCATTCTATCTCGATAAACTCCGGCTCAACGCCGAGTATTTCGCAGACAGCTTTTGCAAATTCCGTTTCAAACCCCACCAGCTCGCCGTTCTCGTCAATATAATTCATGGGAGGATAATCTGTATAGCCTATTATCATCACACCTTTATCCTCGATATACCCCCAGTCACCGTGACCGCCCGAACAGCCCGCCAAAACCGTGGCCAAAATTGCGCAGCTCAATATTAAAACCAATATTTTTCTCATAAAATTTTACTCCTCTTTTTTTTACTTTGATTTTACTTTAAATTTACTTTGATTTTACTTTATGAATACTGCAATTAATAATATCACAGACAAAAAAATTTGTCAAGCGTTAATTTTTAAAATTTATGTGAAAAAATTCTTGACAAAATTATATTATGCGGTTATAATGTAAAAACAATGATAGTATCAAGCAGGAGAAAGATTAAACATGACAGTCAAAAAAATCGCGGTTATCGGCGGCGGAGCGGCGGGGCTTATGGCGGCGGGTGAAGCCGCAGCGCACGGAGCGGACGTCACTCTGTTTGAAAAAAATGAAAAGCTCGGCAAAAAGCTGTTTATAACCGGAAAAGGGCGCTGTAATGTGACGAATTTCTGCGATACAGACGAATTTATGCAAAACACGGCGAACAACGGCAGGTTTTTATATTCTGCGCTTAATTATTTTGCGCCTCGGGACTGTATGGATTTTTTTGAGGCTCTCGGTACTGAATTAAAAATCGAACGCGGCAACAGGGTATTTCCCCTTTCCGACAAATCCTCCGATATAATCGATGCGCTTAAAAAATTTGTTAAAACAAACGGAGCGGCGGTAAAATTCATCAAAGCCGATAAAATAACAACCGCAAACGGTGAGGTCACGGGGATTTTATGCGGCGGCGTACAATATGCTTTTGACCGCGTTATCATCTGCACAGGCGGCTTATCCTATAGAAGCACCGGCTCAAACGGCGACGGTTACAGGTTCGCGCGTGAAGCCGGGCACCGGGTAACGGCACTCCGCCCCTCTCTTGTGCCGCTTGAGATACACGAGAAGCTCTGCGCGGATTTAATGGGGTTAAGTCTAAAGAATATCAAACTTACGCTGTATGAAAACGATAATAAAATATTCGAGGATATGGGGGAAATGCTTTTTTGTCATTTCGGCGTTTCCGGACCCCTTGTTTTGAGCGCTTCGGCGCATATTTCTGATATAAAAACAAAAGAGTATAAAATCAAACTCGATTTAAAACCCGGTCTTGGCGCCGGACAGCTCGACCGGCGTATTCTGTCGGATTTTGATAAATATAAAAACAAAGATTTTAAAAACTGCTTAAACGACCTGCTGCCTAAAAAAATGATCCCGGTATTTATTGATCTTTTAAAAGACACAATAAATCCGGAAAAAAAGGTGAACGAAATCAGCCGGGCTGAACGAGCGGGTCTTGCTGCGCTTTTTAAAAATTTTATTTTAAGCGTAAAAAAATTCAGACCGCTCGACGAAGCCATAATCACGCGGGGCGGGGTTGAAACGGCTGAGATTTATTCCAATAAAATGGAATCAAAACTTATCGGGGGGCTGTTTTTTGCGGGAGAGGTTATCGATGTCGACGCTTATACGGGAGGATTTAATCTTCAAATCGCTTTTTCTACCGGCAAACTCGCGGGTAAAACCGCCGCGTTAAATTAAAATTTACAATTTTTTTTACCGATAGTATTGTTTTATTTTCACAGCTGTGGTACAATACAATAAAAAATACAAAAAAGCGAGGTATTTATGTATGAAAAATATTGTTATATTCATGATTTTAACAGCGGTTGTTTTGTTTTCCGGCTGCGGGGAGAACGAAACCGGAACCGCAGAGCAGAACCAAGAGAGCAATGTGACCGAAGAAAATATTTTGGAAGAACCGGCCGAGCAAATACAAATCTACCCGGAGCTTGAAGCTGTGGATTTCGGCGGTTATGAATTTATGTTTCTTGCCAGAACGATAATCAGCGCCGACTGGGCGGAATGGAACCACCGGGATTTTTTTGCCGAAGAAATAACCGGGGACGCCATCAATGACGCTGTTTACAACAGGAACAGAAAAATAGAAGAAAAATACAATATCACAATAAACGAAATTGTGGAGGAACACGGCGTATTCGCTTCAAGGATAACGCGCGCTGTCGCCGCGGGTGATGAATTGTATGATGCTATCGGTATGCATATCAACCAGTTTGCCCCGCTCGCCCAAAACGGCAATCTCGTCGATTTATTCAGTATACCTAACATCGACTTGAAAATGCCGTGGTGGGACCAGGGTACTGTGCGCGACCTGTCTATTGCGAACAGGCTGTTTGTGGTGCAGGGGGATCTGCTGATTATGGACAACGACGCGATGGAAGCGATGATTTTCAATAAAGAGCTGCTGCGCGACCATAACCTCGATGACCCGTATGAAATAGTGAAAAAAGGCGAATGGACGTTTGACAAACTCATAGAAATGAGCAGAGGAGTGGCCGCCGACCTCAACGGAGACGGCAGTATGTATATACGCGACGATTTGTTCGGGTATATACTGCAGGGGGACACCGCCAACGCATTTTATGTTTCGGGGGGAGAAAAAATAGTATCAAAAGATGCGAACGATTACCCTGTTATAACTTTCGGCTCGGAGAGAGGGTATAAAATAACCGAGCTGCTCTCGGAGATGCTTTCGGACACGGAAAATTCCGTTAATTTGCACAGTCATGAAAACCAATTCCCGATTTATGACGAACAGGTCAAAATGATGGAAGAAAACAGAGCGCTGTTTTCCTGGCTGAGAATGAGAATTGTCGAAAGGCTCAGGGGTATGGAAACAGATTTCGGTATACTACCGCTGCCCAAACTCGACAGCACACAGCCGGATTATATAACCCAGAACAATCCGCATACCGGAGCGGGTATAGCGGTGCCGGTGACAGCAAAAATCTTGAGAGAACAGGTATGATACTCGAAGATCTGTCCGCCGAATCGAGATATACCCTGCAGCCCGCTTATTATGAGATCAATCTGCGCGGAAAATACGCAAGAGACAATGAGAGCTCTGAGATGCTCGATATAATTTTAAACAATACCGCGCACGATATCGGCAATGTGTATGATTTCGGCAGTTTCAGCTCGACCACTTTCTGGCGGTACGGGCGCGATATGGTTATAAATTGGGCTTCGAATTTTGAAAGGTATGCCGAGCGCATGGAAAGGGATATACAGAGAACAATCGAAGCGTATGAAAATAACGAATGAAAAATTAATAAATTTTTTTAACGGGGAGGAGATTATTGATTATGTCGAAAAAAGAATTGAACATCGGGCTTATCGGGTATAAATTCATGGGTAAAGCCCACAGCAGCGCGTTTTCCAAAATCGGTATGTTTTTTGATAACACAGCGGTGATAAACAAAAAAGTGATCTGCGGAAGGGACCCGGAATGGGTTAAGCAGTCTGCGGAAAAATTCGGCTGGAGCGAATTTGAGACCTCGTGGGAGAAACTGATCACCCGCAAAGATATCGATTTGATCGATATCACAGCGCCCTCAAACGTGCATAAAGAGATCGCGATCGCGGCGGCAAATGAGGGCAAACATATTTTCTGCGAGAAACCGTTGGCACTCAGCCTCGCCGATTCGCGCGAGATCTGCTCGGCTGCGGCAAAAAACAAAATAAAACACCAAGTTGGGTTTAACTACAGATTCGCCCCGGCTGTGCTGCTCGCAAAACAGCTCATCGACGCGGGCAAAATCGGCAAAATTTTTCATGTGAGAGCGAGCTTTCTGCAGGACTGGATCATCGACCCTGATTTCCCGCTTGTCTGGCGGCTCGACAAACAGGTCTGCGGCTCGGGTTCGCTGGGTGATCTCGGCGCGCATTTTATCGATATGGCGCGGTTTTTATGCGGGGAGATCACATCGGTTATGGGTATGAGCAAAACGTTTGTAAAAGAGCGGCCGGTGAGTGAGCGCATGATCGGATTATCCGGCAAAGCATCGGCTGATGCGCCGAGGGTCCCGGTCGAGGTCGACGACGGAACCACCTTTTTGGCAGAATTTAAAAGCGGAGCGCTCGGAGTGTTCGAAGCCACGCGGTTCGCACAGGGACACAAAAACGATCTGTCAATTGAGATCAACGGAGAAGCGGGCAGCGTTAAATTTGTATTCGAGCGTATGAACGAGCTGCACTATTACAGCGCAGCCGACGAACCGGGAACACAAGGGTTCAGACTGATCCAGGCGAGCGAGAGCCTGCACCCATATATGCACGCGTGGTGGCCTGTGGGTCATGTTATCGGGTTTGAGCATACATTTGTGCACGAACTCTATGAATTTACCGAATCGGTCGCAAAAAATACGGAGCCTGCGCCGGTATGCCCAACGTTTGAAGACGGCGTCAAATGTTCGCAGATCATCGAAGCGGTGGAGCTTTCATGTGAAAGAAAAGCGCTTGTTGACGTTGACAGTTTATGAAAAATTTAAAAATAATACAAAAAAACACGCTGATAATCGGGAGCGGAGCGGCGGGTCTTAACGCGGCGGACAGATTATATTCTCTCGGGCAGAAGAATATCGCCTTGATAACGGAAGGCTTAACAAAAGGCACGAGCAGAAACACCGGCTCGGACAAACAGACTTATTATAAATTAAGTCTGTCCGGTGCCGAGGCAGACAGCGTTGCGGCGATGGCTGAAACGTTGTTTTCGGGCGGAGCGATGGACGGGGATATTGCGCTGTGCGAAGCGGCTCATTCGGCGCAGTGTTTTTACCGGCTTGCGGAGCTCGGCGTGCCGTTCCCCCATAACGATTACGGCGAATATGTGGGCTATAAAACCGATCACGACCCAAAAAGCCGGGCAGCGTCGGCGGGTCCGCTCACTTCAAAATTTATGACAGAGCGGCTGCTTGAGCAGGTTAAAGCCAAAAATATAGAGATATATGACGGATATATGGCTGTAAAAATCTTGGTGCAGAACAGCGCGTGCCGCGGGGTAATATGCCTGAATTTAAACGCGCTGAACGACACAGATTCGCGCTTTACTGTTTTTTTGGCTCCCAACATAATCTATGCCACGGGCGGTCCCGCGGGGTTATATGCGCAGTCGGTTTATCCCGAAAGCCAAAACGGAGCGTCCGGCATAGCTTTTGAAGCGGGTGTGACGGGCAAAAATTTAACCGAATGGCAGTACGGTATCGCTTCGGTTAAATTCAGATGGAATCTTTCCGGCACATACCAACAGGTCCTTCCGGCATATATTTCAACCGATCCGAACGGCGGCGGGGAGCGCGAATTTTTGAGCGAATATTTTGAAACGGACGAACAGCTGCTTAACGCGGTGTTTTTAAAGGGTTATCAGTGGCCGTTTGACCCGCGCAAGCTTGAAAATCACAGTTCTTCTATGATTGACGCCGTTGTTTACCACGAAACAACAAACAAAAACAGACGCGTTTTTCTCGATTACAGAAAAAATCCTTCCGCGCTTAAAAAAGATTTTAAAAATACCGGTGATGAATGTTATAATTATCTGCATAAATCAAACGCGCTTTTCGGTACGCCGGTTGAGCGTTTGGCACATATGAACCCCGCCGCGGTTGAATTATATAAAAACAACAATATAGATTTATACGGCGAACCGCTTGAGATCGCGGTCTGCGCGCAGCATAACAACGGCGGGCTCGCCGGGGATATGTGGTGGGAGAGCAATATAAAAGGATTTTTCCCGGTGGGTGAGGTTAACGGTACGCACGGGGTATACCGGCCGGGGGGAACCGCGCTGAACTCCGGGCAGTGCGGCGGGCTCCGCGCGGCGCTGCGGATTGTGCGGGAGAGATCGGATATGCCGGAAATAAAACCGGATAGTGAACTTGAAGCCGAAATAAACGGATTTATAGAAAAAATAAACCATGCGGCAGAAAACCCCGGCAAAAACAGCACGGTATCAGACACAAAAAAACAAATCGGTGAATATATGAGCAGATATGCCGCATATATCCGCGATGCCGGAAAAATGGAGGAAATTATATATATAACCGGAAAAAAAATCGAATATTTTTGGGAAGAGTTAAAAATTGCGGATACCGGCGAGCTGCCCGCCGCTTTATCAAACCGGGATTTATTGATTGCCCAATATGTATATTTAAACGCGATGCTCGATTATATCAAGCAAGGCGGGGTGAGCAGGGGCTCTTATTTGATTAAATCCGAAATCGGGAAAGCAATAAACGATAAACTGCCGTTTAAATATATTTCGGGAAATGATGAATTAAACGATAAAATTCAAGAAATAACTTTAACCGGTGAAAACGATGAAAAAACAAAAATAACATGGCGTCCCCGCCGCCCAATCCCCGAAGCGGTACGCTGGTTTGAAACGGTATGGAACGAATACAACAAATATTTATAATGTATTAATATACGGTTCAATTTTATATAATATTATATAAAGTGTAAAGATTAAAAAATATATCTGGGTGTGGCGCAGTTGGTAGCGCGCTACCTTGGGGTGGTAGAGGCCGCTGGTTCAAGTCCAGTCACTCAGACCAAACAAAAACGGCGGTATAACGGGGAAAACGAAAAAGTAGAGCGCGATATCTTAGAGAGTATTTGTTCTGCTTTTTTTGCCGGGTCGAAAACATAATTAAGTTTATCCCCAACACAAAAAAAGGCGGGTGAATGAAAAATGCAAGCGCAGGTATATGAAGGATATTTTGAAAACGGGCGGTTCCGTGTTTCCGGTCAAACAATAAAAATACCCGAACACAGGCGTGTTCTTGTTACCGTACTCGATGAACAGCCAAAACAGGATATAACGATGGCTGAACACCTCGCCGCTATGGACGATTTTATAAATCAAATAAAAATAAGCAACGAAAAAGTTCCGGAGTTTGAAAAAATTAAATTCCGCGAGGTAGAGATATGACATATTCTCTTGATACAAATATCATAGCGGCTCTGCTGCGCGGTGATGATAAAGTAACTAAACGCTGGCGGTACGAACGAACGCAAGGCAATCAATCCATTATATCCATAATTGTGTACTATGAAACAAAACGCGGTCTTGTGGCTTCCGGCGCTACAACAAAATTACAAGCGTTTAACCGATTGTTTTCTGTTTTGGGTGTTGAACCATTGACTATAGCTGATGTTGAAGCGGCAAGCCTTATCTACGCCGAACGCAAAAAGCAAGGTAAACCTATGGAAGATACCGATTTGCTCATAGCGGCTCAAGCAGTCGCACGTAAACATACTTTGGTTACAAACAATACCAAGCATTTTGACAATATTCAAGATTTAATTATAAAAGATTGGATTTAATTTTCTTGATCATTATTTGATCATTATTTTTACAAGAACCTGCACAAAGTTACAATACAACACAAGAATTAAAAACGGAAAATCCGCATTATATCAAGGATAACCAGAAGTTACTAAAAGATACAAAAAGTAAATATTAACTTTGGGGTGGTAGAGGCCGCTGGTTCAAGTCCAGTCACTCAGACCAAAATTCCGTCCATTCTATACGGGTTATCTCGGAGTGGGTGGATTTGCTTTTTTTTGCTTAAAATTACCTTGAATCTACACTTTTATTCATCTATGCCACCCCCATTAAAAACTTCACAATATAGCCATTTGGCTGTTTTCGTCCTGTTTTTTTGATACAAGAGCCAATAAAGAAGGTTTTAAATTAACTTCCTGTTTTAAAAAATCGTTGAAGTTTTCAGTGTTTTTTATAGTGTAAAACTTTTTTGATACTGTATAATATATTATCAGTTCTTTATTTAGGTTAAGCAAATTCAATATATTGTTGAATGTTCCTTTGCTTTCACCGTTCCATATCATAAAGCCGTAATCTGCTTCTTTTGCCATTTCTAAGTCTTTAGCCGAATAAAAATTAAAGTCTTTTATGTTATTGTCAACGGCTACATTTTTAATTTCCCAGTTGCCTATATTATTTCTCGCTTTTCCGTTTGAGGCAAAGACGCAGACTTGTCTG
>Ga0099364_10004370_pt1 | contig 21449 bp, 19 predicted proteins | sample TergutTh196P3_FD_73070 | JGI IMG/M metagenome (GOLD analysis project Ga0099364, IMG submission 73070) | Microcerotermes parvus P3 segment gut microbial communities from Pointe-Noire, Republic of the Congo - Th196 P3 | ecosystem: Host-associated > Arthropoda: Insects > Digestive system > Gut ... | reverse complement strand
TATGCCCAATGATGCGTTCGAGATTACCGGAATTGAAAAACCGGATATTTTCGATGCGTTGGCGATGTTGAAAGGGATTGTCGGTATGGGGGAAGTTGTTGTGGTGAATGTTGTGGGTGGCGGAATTGAACCTTTGTCGGAAGAGTTGGAATTGCAGATTAGAGAAGATTATTTTCGCTATTTAACAGCCGCCCCTTACTATGAACCTTCCGATGAGTCTGTTGACGGCGTGTTTATCACACGATATGTAAACACGTATAAAAATGGCGTGGCTTTGTTTATTCGTGCTGATGGTTGGGCTTACCCCGAGCACATAGAGTATGTATGTATAGGTGGTTATCACTTTGCTTATTGCGGCACTCGACAACCTCTTTTTTATTCGTTTGCAACAACCGAGTTTATTCTTTTTGACGTTGCTTACGAACGCGGATTGCTTACACATGGGGAGTTAAGCGATTGGATGAGTCGCCTTGTTGGTTCGGAAATTTGTACAAATAATCAATACTATTGCAAGAATAGTTGATTAAAAATATTTAGTAAAAGAAGGAGAAAATTAAAATGTTTAGGAAATTTATATCAATCGTATTAATTTTATCGATCGGGTTTTCGTTTGCAACTACAGCTGCGACGGAGGAGGTTGTGTCATACTTTTATTTAGAACCATGTGAACGTGATTTCACGGAAATATTACTTGAGGATGATTTCGAAGACGATTCTGTTGTGATTGTGTTGGACAGGGCAACAAGCAGAGCTACAAGCAGGGAAAGACGAGATTTTACCGCTAAGGATTTTAAAGATGTCGGTGCTTTATACGTTGAAGACGTAATGCGGCTTGCAGATTGGGAAAACGCATACGCACAACGGTTGTGGGATGCGGAACGGGACATGATTTTAGCCGAAAGAAACAGCTTTACAGCAGAACAAAGGCGCGGCGAAAATCGCTCTCGGCAAACATATCACAAAGCCCTTGAAGAAGCCGAAGCTAACACAATGCGTAATTTTGACCAGTTTAGGCGGATTTTGCTTATACGCTTAGACAAAAAATGCAAAGAAAACGTCCTTAATGTTGTACGCAAACTTCAACAACGGGAATACATTATAGTGGCTGAACCAAACTATATACCGATACCCGAAAACGTATCCCCCAATGACCATTATTACCGATTACCTATCACCAATGTAAACCATCAATGGGCAGTGGACAAAATAAGGCTTCCTCAAGCATGGGGCGTTACGACCGGGTCAAACACAGTTCAAGTTGGGATAATAGGTCATGGTATTGACGCAAGTCATCCGGAATTAACGGGACGCGTAACAGCCGCACCCGGAGGAAGCACAACGAACGCTTTTGATACCGGTACGCGGCAAGCGGGAATTATTGGTGCAAGAGGCAACAATTCTATAGGTATTGCAGGGATAGCGTGGAACGTACGATTAGTTTCATTTGCCGCGAATGGAAGTACAACAGCCCATGCAGCCGCTATAAATCAAGCAAGCCAAATGGGTATTCCTATCCTTACTCGCAGTTTTGCTTTAGATAGCGGAACAAATAATGTTATTTTCAATGCCGTACGTGCATATAAAGGGCTATTCATTAACTCCGCCGGTAACGAAGGGCAAAATACTGATTCTGCCCCGCGCCTTCCGGGGTTGTCAAACGTCCTTATTGTTGGTGCATCAAATATGAACGATGGACGTTCGGTTTGGAATTCCAACCAATCATCAAATTACGGGCAATCGAGTGTGCATATATTCGCACCGGGAGGAGGTCAAATTAATGGTGCCGATAGAGACAATATAACAACGTACTCCCAAAACTCGTATGGCTTTTATAGCGGCACATCTGCTGCCGCTCCTCATGTCGCGGGTGTAGCCGCGCTTGTATTAAGCAGAAGTCCAAATGCAACGGCGCAGTTGTTGAGGTTGGCTATCTTAGAGGGTTCTGACAATATTTCTATATCAACGCCCGGAGGTCAACAAACAGTAAAGCGTTTAAATGCGTTCAAAGCGGTAACGGCAATTCCCGAAATTATCATGATTAGAGGGCGGCAAATCAGGACAGACTTGACCTCTCTTAGTTTAGTTGACATGGGACTCACAAACTCTGATATATTACCGCTCCGGTTTATGGCGAATTTGCGTACATTGGATTTATCGGATAATGCAATTACCGACCTTTCGCCTTTGAGTGGGTTGGTGAGGTTGGAGTCATTGAATTTAGGTTACAACCATTTTATTACTAATCTCACACCATTAAGCGGATTAGTAAATTTGAGGGTGTTGGATTTGTGTCGTAATCGCATTATCAATCTCGCACCTTTAAGCGGATTGACAAATTTGGAAAGGTTATTCTTAAATAGTAATCAAATTAGTAATATTACCCCATTAAGCGGACTGACGAGATTAAAAGGGTTGTCTTTGTCAGATAATCAAATAACCAACACCGCACCTGTGAACACATTAATTTGGTTGGAATGGTTATTTTTAAACAATAACCGAATTAGCAACATTGCGCCTTTGAACGAATTAGGTTTTTTGACACGCTTAGATTTATCTGACAACCAAATCAGTAATATTGCCGCTTTAGCTGAGATGAGTATACATTATTTGTATTTAAGAAACAACAGAATCATCAGTATCGAACCTTTAAGAAACTCATTTCTTTTGCACGAATTAGATTTGTCTAACAATCAAATTAGCAGCGTTGCGCCATTATCTATGCACCACTTGGAAATATTGCTTTTGCAAGACAACCAAATCAGCGATGTTTCGTCTTTAACCGGGCTAATAGACTTGTGGCTATTAGTTTTGGTAAATAACCCACTAACCGAGGACCAAGTCGATGAACTTCGCGGATGGTTGCCTAATTGCATGATAGATTTTTGAGAGGGCTTTTGAGATAGCTTCCGCGACTAATTTTTCAATGTAGACCGCAACGGCGTTGTTGATATTTTTGATTCACTTGAGATTCAAAAGTTCATTGTTGGTATGCCCGGTATTTGATGTGCTGAAGATTTTTAAGTATTTGGTTGGGATGGATAGTTTGGTGAGTTAGTGAGTTTACAACCCCGCTGTATGGATTACCATGCAGCGGGGTTCAAAACTACGATTTCTTTTTAAACACCCAAAACTTGCCTAACAAATAATTCGTGATAAGTACAAACACTTGGGCAATCACTTTCATTACATACTCATTGAAGTGCAAGACATCTACCATTAAAAGCAGGAATCCGAGTTCAATAAAAAAAGTTGCAATCCTTGCGCCGTAAAATGCAAAAGCTTGCTTGAACCAATCGGCGACATTTGTCGAAACGCTCCTAAATACGAAAACTTTATTTACAAAAAAAGCAAAAGTCACCGCGCAAATCCATGAACCGGTTGTCGCAATTGCGGTATTGTCGGCTAACCAAAACAAGATTGCGTAATGAACCGATATTGAAACAACCGTGGTCAGCCCGCCAAAAAAAAGATAAAGTAAAATTTCCCTATGTTTTTGATAAATTTCTTTTAATTTACCAATCATTGATTATACTCCCCCCATTAATAAACGCTTCTATATTTGCCGCCAAGCGCGTTGTATATACATCGCGGCAGGTGAAGACATTCACGCCGTTTACACGGATAATGCTTCTGCGGTTTTCGCCCGTAAAATATTCAACAGTGTCCGGTTCGCGTTCTTTGTCGCGGTAAACAAATGTAATTGAGGCGATTAACGACGAGTTTTCGGGAGAGTCCTCCATAAACAAGCTCTCACCTCTCGCGCTGATTATAAATTGATACAAAATCCCGAACCGCTCTCTGTCTTCGGCATTGAGCGGTTTGCCGTCAAAAAATACAGTGTCGCCGTCTTCATCGCCCTCAACGGTTAATTCAACATCGTGGGAATCGGCAGTTTTCAATAAAAGCTTTTCAAGCGAGTAAATATACGGGGTAATAACCACATCGGATACCAAATCGAGAACGCCGACATTAAGCCACGGCAAGGAGGAAGGTGCAAACAAAAAGAGCAAATCGGGCGCGTGACTGCTTATTCCGTAAACGCCATCGTTGTAAAATCCACTCGTGTAGTCGTCGCCGATAGTCAGCCTGTAAACCTCATCGCCCGCAGTAACTTCAACAACACATTGCGGCGCGGACAGTCCCGTGAGTTCATAATCAACTTCATTGGGTGCGACCCACAATACATTCGCCGCAGTTAGTCCGAAAAGTCCGTATATTACCGGGGTGGACTTTTCCGGGTCAACCTCAATGCCAAACGGGCTTGTCAGTTTGTGTGAATTAAAAGAGCGTATTTCTTCGAGCGGCAACTCCGGGATTGCTTCTATAACAATCGGCTCATCGGAATCGGCACGAATAATTGTCACGCTCTCTATTACAGGTGCAGCATTGGCATTATATTCCGGGAAAGCAAGCCGATTAATCCAGTCGTGTCTTTCATTGAAAAAGTGATTAAGCATATACGCCAAAACAGAGTAAACAGTGTCGTCGTTTTCGAGTTTAAAATAAAGCGTTGTGCCATCGGGCGATGCGTCACCAACCAAAAATTCAATATTGAACCCGCCGCGAAATTCCGCAGACACTCTCGCCGTAGGATTCAGCAACCCGTATTTGTCCAAATCCTCTGCATTTGTCTCAACAGTTGAGCGGGCGGAAATGTTAGCCGCCGCCTTTGCCGCGCCGAGCAGATGCTCGCGGTTATACGGGACTTCCCCGCTCCTTTCGTCAATCTCGGCTATTGAAAAGCCGGTTTCGTCTGCGCTCGCCGAAACTATCGGCTTTATAGTGTAGCCATCGTCCTTTTGATTTATTATGTGAACAGAAAGAACATCTTCAACGGCAAAATCCGTGAAAACAATCGGCGACTCCAAATCTTCCCCGTTCGCCAATTCGGTATTATCACCCGGTTCATCAACAAGTTCGCTTGGCTTGGTCAACTGCAAAACTAAAATAGCCCCGCCTAATGTTACCAACACGGCAAGCGACAATATTATAACACGCATATTCTTTCCCATTTTTTTACCCTTGTCCTTTCAGCACGAACTCGCTATACAATAACCTCTATCTATGCCGCCTTTTAATCCAAATTACAACGCCCGTGACAATAATCACAAGAGGAAGGATTACCGCGAATATCAACCCAATCAGCCCGGCCTGCTCGGCTGAAATCCCAAATGTGGCTACTGCGAATGACTTAGGAGTAACGGTGATTACCTCACCCTTGCCGTTTAATTCGTTAATCATGTTTATAAAATATTCCGCATTGTTGGAGTTGCGCATCGCCATAAGCCCGGGGCTGAATATATTCGAGCCGCCGAACACAATTACATCGCTTGAAAAAACATCAATCCCCTCAAAACGAACCTTACTGCTTTTAACTCCGACAGTGTACGCACCGCGTTCATCGGGAATCCCGCCCGCTTCAAGCTCTTCAAATGTGCCGACAACCGCGCCGTCAAATGACGAGAGTACAGGTGTTGTTTCAATATTCTGCCACGCTTCAAAAACTCTGTGCGTATGGCGCATCATTTCGCCTAAAATCCGATAGTCGGGGTTTAATCCATCCCCAAACTCAAGGGGGTTGTAATACTGGAACGGAATGTCAATCCCGGGGACGGGAGCAGTATAGCGCGAGTCGGACTGCATTACGTAAGAACGCTCAACCGCAATGCCCCACTCTTCCAAAAAAGAATCAATGTTGGGCGTTTCCGCGCTGTGGTGTGCGACATACAAGACTGCTTTGCCGAATTCGCCGTTATTGTCGAGCCATTCCGCAAGGCGCGATATTGCGGCAAGCGAATAGTCGGCGGCGGGTGTGTTGATGATAATAAAGTCCAAATCGCCGTCAATTCCGCCCGTCACTAAATCAACCTCATGGAGTGTATATGCGTTTCGTTCCAACAAGGTTTCCATATGCTCATTCCCGCTTTCGCCAAACCCGGTTGTTATCCCTACATGAGTCGGGTTTACATCTGTGACCGACAGGACTGCCGACAAAAATGCACCTTCCGCCCCTGCGGAAACATCGGCATGAACCATTTCCCCCATTCCGAAATTAAGGTACATACTGTATTCTTCTTCGGAAATTTGACTGCCGCTCCTCATATCATAATAGGTAATCATAAAATAGTCGTTTGCGTCAAGTATTTTATTCCGCCCTGTTCCCGCCGCTTCAATTATCACTGAGCCGGGTGAAAGTCTGTCATAGTTTGCGACAAAATCGGGATTTGACATCAAATCTATATAGCGCAGGGTGATAGCGGATGACGAGGAAGCGAACCGTTTAAGAATCTCGTTTGTTTGGTTGTAATATTCCCGCGTGTTTGCCGAACCGACAGTAAAATCGCTCTCCCTGCTGCAAACGGTAATGGTCACATTGTCGATTATTCCCGCTAAAAAAGCGGCGGTATTTTCTTCAATTGAAAACATTTGCCCGGCAGTTAAGTCAATTGTAAACCGCTCTAAAATAAGCCCCGCAATTATATTAAGCATAATCACCCCCGCAATAAAAACGGCGGTAAAGATAACAGATACAGAACCGTACTTAAGCTTCTTTTTATTAAAAAGTTTAAAAAATTTTTTACATATTTTAATCATGCCCAGCGTCTCCTTTCGAGGACTCGTACACACAAGAACAATAACACAACCGTAATGCTTATAAAAAACAGCGCGTTTTCAAGCTCGAACAATCCTATAGTAAACCTGTCATAGCGTTCAAGGAGGGAAAGACTACGCAATGCATCGGCTAAAAAACCAATTCCCACATAAGGCGCGGCAATTGACGAAAACAAAAACCCGACATTCGCAAAAACGCTCACAATAGCGGCAATCATTTGGTTCTCGGTTAAAGAAGAGACTAACAACCCTGCGGCAGTGTACACTGCTCCTAACATGAGCAATCCCGCCATACTGCCCGCAATTGCCCTGCGGCTGACTTCCGTGAAATTAGAAAGCACGATTCCGTAAATCGGCATAACCGCAGTGCTAATCAAAAAGATTGTATATGCCGCGGCGAACTTTGCGGCTACAAGCCCAAAAAGACTAATCGGCGCGGTGAGCAACAATTGGTCGGTCTTGCTCCTTTTTTCATCGGCAAAAAGCCGCATTGTCAAAAGCGGCACGGTTATCATCAGAACAAAAAACATCAGCGAGAACATAGGTGTGAAGTCGGCAACACCCGTACCCGGAGTCGGTGTCGGGCTTGTCAGTGTAAACAGATAAAAAAACGCACCCGAAAAAATCAAATACACTCCGATAAACACATATCCGAGCGGGGTAACAAAATATGCTTTTAATTCTCGTTTAAATACAGCGTTCAATAATCTTCACCGGCAGTCAGCTTTAAGAATATTTCTTCAAGAGTTACTTCACTTGTAACTGACTTAATTCCTTTTATTTTTTCAATTTGTTTTATAGCCTCTTCAAGATTTTCTTTAACCTCAACGACAAGCCTGTGCTTAGACGAAAACCCCTCCGACAATTTTGTTGCGGTCGCATCTGCGGCAATTTTCCCCTTGTTAATTATTACAATTTTATCACACACAGCTTGTATTTCGGGCAAAATGTGCGATGACAATATCACAGTGTGATTCTCACCCAATTTTTTTATAAGTGTCCGAATTTCGATAATCTGTTTGGGGTCAAGACCCGATGTCGGCTCATCGAGGATTAAGATTGCGGGGTTGCCCACAAGTGCCTGAGCAAGCCCGACTCTTTGGCGATAACCTTTTGAGAGATTGCGGATTAGCCGTTTGCGCATATCGGTTATTTTAACCAATTCGCATATTTCGTTCAAATGAGTATTCCGAGGGAGCTTGGACTTTTTCAGTTCATAAACAAACCGCAGATATTCGTCAACAGTCATGTCCAAATAAAGCGGCGGATTTTCAGGGAGATAGCCGATGTTCCTTTTTGCGGCAATCGGCTCTTCAAGAACATCAATCCCGCCTAAAATCGCACTCCCGCTTGAGGAAGAGATATAGCCGCTCAAAATATTCATGGTAGTAGTCTTGCCAGCGCCATTCGGCCCTAAAAATCCGAGTATTTCCCCTTTTTCGACAGTAAACGAGATATTGTCAACCGCTTTGACACCCTTGACCCCTCCATAGCTCTTAGTTAGATTTCTCACCTCAATCATACACACACCCTAATTCTCTTCCAAGCGTTCAATCGCCTTTTTGATTCTGTTCATACTTTCGCCTTTTCCGAGCATTACACATATATCAAGACCGCCGCCCGGCGCAGCAGGTTTCCCCGTAAGCGCGACCTGCAAAGGGTAGAGATAATAACCCGGCTTTTTGTCGGATTTTTCTGAAAGCTTCTTAAACGCGCTGTATAAATTGTCCTTATTAAACTCGGCGGAATCGGAATTTCCCAAACCGCTCAATACATTCAGCGACTCGGGGAGAGTACCCGCCGCACTTTCGGGGGAGGTTTTCATCTTCTTATTGTTGTATAAATCCCGCGAATAATCGCTGGGCTTTTCAAGAAAGTCCACTTGCGCAACAATGTCGGTTAATACTTCTGTCCGAGGTTGCAACGCATTACAGAGAATGTCGTAATTAATGGGGTATTCGCCGATATAAGGGGTCGCAATCCGCTTAAATTCATCGGGAGACAGCCTGCGGATATGCTCGGCATTAATCGCCCGCATTTTCTCTAAATCGAATATAGCCGGAGATTTCGATATTCCATCGGTTGTGAACGCTTCGGTCAATTCCGCCAATGAAAAGATTTCATTTTCGGATTCCTCACCTTTGGGCGACCAACCGAGCAACGCTATATAATTGATAATCGCCGATGTGAGGTAGCCTTTTGCTTTAAAATCGCTGAAATAAGCATCCCCATCCCGTTTTGACAGCTTGTGCGTTGCATCTCGCATTATTTGCGGGACATGGATATAGACGGGCAACTCCCACCCGAACGCCTCATACAAAAGATTGTACTTCGGAGTTGACGAGAGGTACTCGTTTCCGCGGATTATATGGGTTATATTCATTGTGTGGTCATCGATTACATTGGCGAAATTATAAGTGGGCATTCCATCGGATTTGATTAAAATCTGGTCTTCGATTTCCTCATTCTCAACGATTATCTCCCCGTAAATTTCATCTTTAAAAGACGTTTTCCCCGTCTTAGGGACTTTTTGGCGTATTACACTCCCGCGCTTTTCCAAGTTCGAGTTGCGACAATCGCACTCCGCCTCGGAATCGGCGGGGCAACAGCAATAATAAGCACAATCCTTTTTGATTAACTCCAAGGCATATTCAAGGTAGGCGTTTTTACGCTCGCTTTGTATATAAGGTGCATAATCGCCGCCTATGTCCGGCCCTTCATCCCATTTAATCCCGCATTCTTTCAGCGTTTCATAGATTACCTCAACTGCGCCGTCAACATAGCGGGAGCGGTCTGTGTCTTCAATCCGCAAGACAAAGCTCCCATTATTTTTTTTAGTATACAGCCACGAATAAAGCGCGGTTCTGAGATTGCCTAAGTGCATAAACCCGGTAGGGCTCGGCGCAAACCTTGTACGCAGTGTTTCCCGCACAATCGCGGAATTGTTTTCAAGCTTCAACTTGTCCTCCTTTTATAAGATATGCTTACCCGGTAACTTGCGACATATCGCGGTGAATCTGTTCTTTCAGCTCTTCTATTGAGCCGAATTTTTTTTCGCCTCTGATAAATTCCTGTAGGCTTACTTTTACAGTTTGTCCGTATATATCCATATTAAACCCGGGAATATGGGTTTCGATTAACGGTTTGTTATCGCCGACTGTCGGCTTAATTCCTATGTTGGTGATTGCGGTATAGTGAATCACATCGACCAATGCGCGGCTCTTATAGACTCCGAACTTAGGCAACACACAATCGGCGGGGATAATTTGATTAATTGTCGGCGCACCGAGCTTCCTGCCTAATTTTGCGCCCTCTACTACTTCAAGCTCATACGTCAGTTCATAGCCGAGCATTCTGTTCGCAAGGGCAATATCACCGACCCGTATTGCCTGTCTTATTCGGGTTGAGCTTACCTCCGCCCCGCCCATACTTACCGGGGGGATAATATCGACTTCTATTCCGTGAACGGCGCAAAGCCTTTTTAGTTCATACGCATCCGCCGAGGCATTTTTGGAAAAGCAAAAATTCCACCCGCACGAAACATAACCGCAATTCATCTTCCCGATAAGAATCTGCTGTACGAACTCTTCGGCGGAAAGCCCGCGTACACTTTCAAAGTCAGCCGAGTAAATTGACTTAATCCCCGCCGCTTTTAATTGAGCGAATTTCATTTGATAGGGCAGTATATTCTCATTTTTTTGCAAAACTGCAAAAGTAAAAACTGCCGGCATAAAACTTTTTTGCCGCAACGCCGAATTGATTACCTCAATGTGTCCTATATGAACCCCGTCAAACATCCCGAGCGCGACAGCCGTTTTTGTATTATTTATAATTTTATCCATACCTTTTTTAATAGACCTCCTCGGGAATTAACCGCGTGTGGATTTGAGAGCAAATTTTTCGTCAGGCAAGGCGAAATTTTTGCGAATATCCGCTGATACTTTAGAAAATTTCAACGCAGTATGGCGGAAAATTTGCCGAAAAGCCGCCGTGCGTTAATTTCCGATGGTCTAATACTTGAATCTTTGGTGTATTGAAATTGAGTGGTCTTTTTCGATTTTGGCGAGTGCTATTATACGGTTTTCATTGTCATAGAGTGAATATGTCCCGTCATAAACCTTGTCGTAACGAACCAAGTCAGCATTAAGCACTATACCGTTTTTGAACAAGCGAGTCTGTACCGCATCTAAATAAGCTTTGGGATAGTCAAACAGACTTCCGAGCGGCTTCAAGAATTTCGCCACACTGTCAGGATTTTCGGCATAAGCTTCCCTCAAAATTTCTAAAGTGTGACAATCGTCAAGCGTGAATCCGTTGGACTTAGTCCTCTGCAACCCGGTCATAACCGCCCCGAATCCGAGGTCTTGTCCTATATCGTGAATCAAGGTTCTGATATATGTTCCCTTAGAGCAGTTTATTTTAAGGACTCCCTCTAAGTTACCGTAATGCTCAATTTCGATTGAATGTACTGATATTGTACGCGCTTCCCTCTCGACTTCGCCGCCTTTTCGCGCAATGTCATAAAGCCGTCGCCCGTTTACCTTTACCGCCGAATACATCGGCGGAATTTGTTCAATTTCGCCTATGTATTTTTGTATCGCTCTTTCGATTCTCGTCTGCGGCACGTAACACCGAGTATCCACAGGGACTTGAGTCAGCACTTCGCCGCTTATGTCCTGCGTATCGGTAGTAAGCCCTATTTTAAATGCGGCACGATATTCCTTATCGGTGTCGGGGCAATAGTCAACCGCTTTGGTCGCCGCCCCTGCAAAAATAGGCAATACCCCCTCTGCAAGCGGGTCAAGTGTCCCTGTATGTCCGATTTTTTTAGTGTTTAAAAGTCTCCGCATAATTGCGATTACATCAAAAGAAGTAAACCCCGAAGGTTTATAAACGCAAATAATTCCGTCCACTTTCATGCCCTGCCTTCCCTCAGAAGCAGACAGCTTCTTCAATTTAACGATTTTTCTATTTGATTTAGTACCGCGTGTTTCACAGCATCGACACTCCCTTTTAAAGAGCAACCTGCCGCACGAATATGTCCGCCTCCGCCAAGTGATGCGCATATCGTCTGTGCATTTACGTTTTCGCTTGTGCGGATTGATATTTTCCAAGTTTTTTCGCCGATTATTTTAGGTAATTTTTCCTTGATTTTTTCTTTGATTACGACCCCTACCTCAACCCCTTGAATTTGTTTCGGGAGGACTGAAATATTGCTTGCGTCTTCGGGGTCAATCCCGTTCAGCATATCGGCGGTCAGCGTTATAACGGCACACCTATCATCAAAGAAGTACTCAATCCCGTCAAGCGCGGATGTTTCTAACTTAATGCGTTCGCGGGTTTTCATTTCAAACATAAGGTAGTTAATCTTCGCCACATTAAAGCCGCTCACCATTAACTCCGCGGCAATCAGGTGTGAATCTACAGTCGTGTTTGAGTATGTGAAACAACCTGTATCGGTTGAAACTCCGGTATAAATCGCGCTTGAAATTGCAGGCGTAACCTCCACCCCTAACCCCTTTATCAATGCCCAAACAACTTCGGCACACGCCGCCGCATTTGTGTCAATAAGGGTTTTCGCCGCATAATACTTGTTTGAAATATGGTGGTCTATACAAAAGTCAATCTCCGGGTACTTGTCCTTGAGTGAGCCGATAAGCTCAATGTCGGCAACATCGACAGTTACGGCTGTTTCGTTTTGCCCCTCAATCAATTCGACTTTGCTTTTGTCGATTGCTTCCGGCAGAAAATCAAATCGCGGCGACACTTCATCATCGCAGATTACTCTTGCTCGTTTCCCCATAATATGCAAAACCCCGCACAGCCCGTACCCGCTTCCAAGGGTATCGCCGTCGGGGTTAGCATGGCAAATCAGAGTGAAGTTATCGTTAGTCTTGAAAAAATCGACCGCTTGTTTTAAGTCAACTTTCATTTTTACGACCATGCCGCCCCACCTTGCGCCGACATGGTGGTTCGCCCTCTCTTATTTTTCTAAGCTTCGTTGCCTTGAGCTTGGTTTAGTTCATCGATTATTCCCGTGATTTTGTCATAATAATCCAAAGAGTTGTCCGGCAGGAAAATAAGCTCCGGAATTTTGCGCATTCTTATCCTCGCATTAATATGCTTTTTAAACAGCCCCGCCTTTGATTTAAGCATTTCGGCGGCGGCAACAGTCTTTTCTCCGCCCTCATAAGTCGAGATAAAAACCTTACAATATGACAAGTCGTTTGACAAGTCACAGCGCGAAACCGAAACAATCCCGTCAGTCACAACCTCCCGCATTGTCACAGATATTTCACGTTTTATATCCTCCGATAACCGCTGAATATTCTTATTCATTTTTTTACCCCTTCTTCATGTTTTGTGCAATCAGCCATCTTTTTTCTCTTCAAAATCCTTACGCAGTCTTTGTATCTTTTGGCGTTCTTCCTCTGCGGTGGATTCGTTTGCCTTTGCCAGTATTGAGTATATTGTCACCCCTAATCCCGCATAATCCTTCGCTTCATAAGATTGTGCCAATGATGTAAACGTAGACACAGTTTCCAACTCAGCCTTATTAGTTTTTGCCGGCATTTTTTACCCCTCCTCCCAATTTTGCATAATCAGTCATCTTCTACTTGTTTTAGACTTTTCGGTTCAGAGACATTTTTACCCCTCCTCCCTACTTTACCTATCCTCTAACTGTTACTATTGCTTAACTTCTTCCATAATATACGCTTCAAATATATCGCCCTCTTTAATATCCGAGAATTTTTCGAGACTTATTCCGCATTCGTATCCTGCCGCAACTTCCTTTACATCGTCTTTGAATCTTTTAAGGGTATTAATTTTATCGTCAAATATTATTATACCATCACGGACTATTCTTATTTCACAATTGCGTGTAACCTTTCCGTCAAGGACATAACAACCCGCAACAATTCCCGAACCGGTGATTTTAAACACATTGCGGACTTCAACACGCGCCATGAGATTCTCAATAAACTTAGGTGCGAGCATACCTTTCATTGCCGTCTGAATCTCTTCAATCGCATCATAAATGATTCTGTACACGCGGATTTCTACATTATCGCGTTTGGCGTTCTCTGCCGCAGCAGGGTGCGGCCGCACATTAAACCCGACAATAATCGCACCCGATGCATTCGCAAGCATAACGTCACTCTCGCTTACAGCACCTACTCCGCCATGTATTACGCGGATTTTGACTTCCTCATTAGAAAGCTTTTCAAGCGACTGTTTAACAGCTTCGACTGAGCCTTGAACATCAGCTTTTACAATAATCGGCAATTCCTTAACCGAGCCTTGCTCAATATGGCTGAACAGGCTGTCCAAAGTGACTTTTTTGTACTGGCTGAAGTGTGCTTCCTTAGCTTCGTGTTTGCGTTTTTCCACCAATTCGCGTGCAAGCCGTTCATCGGCGACTGCCGAAAATTGGTCACCCGCACTCGGCACTTCCGCAAGCCCGGTTATCTCAACAGGTACAGACGGACCGGCAGTTTTAACTGTTTTGCCTTTGTCGTCAAGCATTACGCGGATTCGCCCTACTGCTGTTCCCGCTATAAGGACATCGCCTGTATTAAGCGTACCTTTTTGTACCAAAAGAGTTGCAACAGGACCGCGACCTTTATCAAGACGTGCCTCAATTACAGTACCTACTGCAAGCCGTTCGGGGTTGGATTTCAGTTCAAGAACCTCCGCAGTAAGGTTTATCATTTCAAGCAGGTTGTCAATGCCCGTTTTTTGTTTCGCACTGACTTCACAACAAATAACATCGCCGCCCCATTCCTCAATAAGCAATCCGTGTTCGGTAAGCTCCTGCTTAATCCTTGAGGGATTTGCCGCTTCTTTATCCATTTTGTTAATCGCGACAATTATCGAAACTTCCGCCGCTTTTGCGTGATTAATGGACTCAATTGTCTGCGGCATAATCCCGTCATCCGCCGCCACTACCAGTATGGCAATGTCGGTTATATTCGCGCCTCTTGCCCGCATTGAGGTAAAAGCCTCATGCCCCGGGGTATCGAGGAATGTTATTTCCCTGCCCCCCGCTTTAACCCTGTGTGCGCCGATATGCTGTGTAATCCCCCCCGCTTCGCCCGAAACAACATCGGAATTGCGGATGCTGTCAAGTAATGAGGTTTTACCGTGGTCAACGTGACCCATAACAACGACTACAGGTGAACGTGGACGAAGATTTTCCGCAGTGTCTTCTACATCCTCAAATAAGCGTTCTTCAACCGTAATGATTACTTCTCTTTCGATTTTCGCACCCAATTCATCCGAAATAAGGGCAGCGGTATCATAATCAACAGTTTGGTTTTGGTTCGCCATTATTCCGAGGTTGAACAACTTTTTAATGACTACGCTCGCCTTGACCTTGAGCCGCGCAGCCAATTCGGATATGACTATATTATCGGGAATAAGCACTTCAAGTTGCTTATTCCTTGCCTTTTCGAGTTCAAGACGCAACAGCTTTTCCGCCTCGGTTTCCTTGCGGCGGACGGGCGGCATATTCCTGCGCTGATGAGTTCCGCGCTGATTCCCGAATTTTTGCCTTCCTCTGAAATTAGTAGGCCCTCTTCCGCTGTTTTGGTGTTGATTCCTTTGTTGTGTAGCTTGTTGTGCGGCGATGCTTTCGTATTTCTCGTTATATCTGTCAAGCTCGACATAATTGCCCCTTGTGTCCACACGCTTGACAATCTGCTCCCCACGCTGAACAGCTTCGCCTTTTTGCTTTGCCTTAGGCGGGTCATTGACTTTCAGCTTATTTATATCAACAGCCGCTTTAACAGGCTTTGGGGTCAGCTTTTTCTTAGGAGGCTTCTGTAGATTTTCTTCTTTAGCAACAAATGGACGCGGTTCACGTGTTTCACGCATTTCGCGAGTTTCATGAGTCTTGTCGAAATTCCTTCTTTGTGTCCCCGTATCTCCTGCATAAGGTTTTTGCGGAATTGGAGCTTTTGTTTCCTGTTGCGGCTTAAATTTATGCTCGACCTTAGGCTTTGCGACGGGTCGCGGCGGTCTATCCGGCAACTTAGGCTTTTCAGGTTGTTTAAAGGCTTCGGAAAGTTTATTAGCGGGATGCTTTACAAAAGGCTTCGGTTTGGCAGGATGCTTAGGCTTTTCGGGTTTTTCACGACTTTCCGAATTTTCTTGCTTTCCTTGCCTTTCTTGCCGCTCTTGCTTTTCTTGACTTTCTTGTTTTTCCGGCTTTTCGGTTTTCGGCTTAGGCTTAGATTCAAAATACTCGGTTATATTATCGCTGACTTTTTGGAAAAGAATCTTTTCAAGTGCAACATTAATCTCATCGGGCGTAAGTGTTCCTCCCGACTTTTTTTCGATTCCGAAATATTCTTTTGTAATTGCCACAAGCTCCGAAATCTCAACTCCGAGTTCGTTAGCCGCGTCCTTAATCTTGATTTTTTGTTCCATATTACTCCTATTTGAAAATTGAATATAAGCCTTCATCAAGAATTGCGATTATACCTGTTCTTTTGCCGATAACATCCTTGATTTCATCCATGGTATGATTTATTGTTATGATATTTTTATTGTGCTTTGCACAGTGATAAACTAATTCTTTTTTTGTCTTTTCCGATAAATCGCTTGCCGCAATAACGCCGGCCACCTTTTCAATGTCTTGAACAACCGCATCGAATCCCGCAGTAATCTTTCCCGCCCTTTTGCATAACCCGACAGTGGCAAGCGTATTAGTTGATTTAGACGACCCCATTTATTTCAGTCTCCAACAATTCATATATTTCCTCGGGAATCTTACATTTGAGGTTTCGCTCAAGGCTTTTTTTCTTGACTGCCGTTTTTAAGCAGGCGGGACTTTTGTGAATATACGCACCCCGCCCCGACAGTGACTTGCCGTTTTCCGCAAAATCAAGCAAAACCTCGCCACTCTTATTACTTACTATGCGGATAAATGAATCTTTGCTACCTTTTTGGCGACACCCCACGCACATTCTTTCGGGAATCCACCGCGCCTCAGCCTTCAAAGAACCCCGACTCCGGGCGAATATCAATCTTAAACCCGGTCAATCGCGCCGCCAATTTTGCGTTTAGCCCTTTATTCCCGATTGCAAGCGACAATTGATTATCGGGGACTGTTGCAATACATTCCCTAAGCTCTTCATCGGGAATTTCAACACTCAAGACTTCGGCGGGCTTCAGTGCCTGTTTAACAAGCTCCTTAGGGTCATCGCTGTAAGCGACTACATCAATTTTTTCACCCTTTAATTCATGGCAAATGCTCGCAATCCTTGAACGCTTCTGCCCTATGCAAGTGCCGACTGCGACAACATCTTCTTCGTTTGACATAACCGCGATTTTAGTGCGGATTCCGGGTTCGCGGCTAATCGCGCAAATTTCTACAATTCCGGCGGCTATTTCCGGAACTTCGTTTTCAAACAATTTGCGGATTAAATTATTATGAACCCGCGAAATGCGTAACGTCGGCCGCTTGTCGTTAGCTGAAACCCCCGAAATATAAACCCTTATGCTGTCCCCCGATTGAATAACCTCGCCGGGGATTTGGTCGCTTTTGAACAATACTACTTCTGCCGAGTTAATTTCAACAAACGCATTGCCCGTATCCGGTTCGACTTTGAGAACCTTTACGCTCATGCACTCGTTTTGCAAGCTACCCCATTGCTCAATTAATTGCTCCCGCTCAACTTCCTTGATTCCCTGTTTAATTACCTGTTTTGCGGTTTGTGCGGCAATTCTTCCGAAATGTCGGGTATTGAGCTTAATGACACATTGGTCACCGACATTATATTTTTTTGAGACTTTTTTCGCCGATTTAAGGTCAATTTGGTTCGCGCTGTCTTCAACTTCTTCGGGGGTTTCAACAACCTCCTTATGAATACAAACGTCAAATTTCCCTTTCGGAATGTCTATATTAAAGTTAATATTATCGCTTCGGGGATAATCCTTTTTGATTGCGATAACAAGCGCGGTTTGGATTTTTTCGACCAATACATCCGGCTGAATCCCCTTTTCCTTTGCGACTAACGCAAGCGCGTCAAACAATTCAACATTCGTGTTGCTCATTGCGGTTGTTCCTCCAACGTGATTCTGATGCATTTATTTAGCAGCATTTGTTCTTCTCCATTCAGTATTATAGATTTGTTTTCGGGCTCATAATCTGTTAAAATACCCGTTTTCATCTCGGTTTTGCCGTTATCTGTCCTTTTCATAACACGGATGTTTTTGCCGATACAAAGCTCGAAATGCTCTTTATTGCGCAATCTCCTTGTAATGCCGGGCGAACCTATCTCCAATATATCGACTTGTTTTATAAATTCCTGCGCGTCCATGAGCTTGTTCAAGGACGGGGTGAGCTTTTCGCACTTTTCCAAATCAAGCGGACCGTCATTGTCGTCAAACAAGATTCTCAGATAGTGCATTGCCCCCTCTTTTTCAAAAACAACATCCCACAAGCGGCATCCGTTTTCCTTAAGGAACGGCTCGGCAATACTACGCGCTTGGTCTTCTATTCTCATGTTCGTCCTTTCTTTATCAGAGCCTGTAATCACTAATAACAAGAGGACTGAGGTGTCAACCCCAGTCCCGCTTCTCAATCATGCAAGCTGAATTATAACATATCTTTTTTTGTTTGTCAAGGGGTTTTTAAAAATTTTTTAAAATTTTTATTTCTAACTTATTTCTAAGAGCCTGTTTAGATTCTCCGAACGAGTGGATTTTTGAGCAAATTTTTCGTCAGACAAGGCGATTTTTGTGCAAATATCCGCTGATATTTAAGCAAAAATCAACGCAGTATGGCGGAAAATTTGCCGAAAATCCGCCGTGAGCGAGATTCTAAGCAGGCTCTAAGGTGCTAATACAGTTCTACCTAACCAAACTATCCATCCCCACCAAATACTTCAACACCTCCAACACATCAAATATAGTAGGCGTACCGCTCGCTTGTGACTCTGGCGTAATCAACGCCGCATTAAGCGCGTTCCCGCAATTGGCAATCGAACCGTCCATGCCCACAAGTGCTTTTAAAATCTCAAGTACATCGAATATAGACGGTTCTTCTTCCCCGAGGATTCGCCCTTTGGTGTCGGCAGGCGGCGATGTACAGAGATTGCAGGAGGCGCAAGGGTCGATTGGTAAAGTAATCGGCGGGTCTGTTTCAATAATTTCATACTCGCTCAATTGCTCAATTTCCTCATACGCCGCTTTTGCTCCCCGCGGGACGTATATTGTCGTGAGGTTTGTATTGTTGAGAAACACATCACTTCCAATATACATAATAGTCGGTGTTTCGAGCCTAAATGTAACATCTGTTAAACTTTCGCAGTCCCTAAATGCCCCCCACGCTATGCTTGTAACGCTGTCGGGTATTATAATTGAGGTTAAACCGGTGTCGGCAAACGCACTCATCCCTATACTCGCAACGCTGTTGCCGATTGTAATTTCGCTTAAGCTTGTACACCCCCTAAACACAGAGTCCCCTATTCTTGTAACGCTGTTTGGGATTGTCACCGATGTCAGGCTTGTGCAATTATTAAATGCACCGCTGCCTATTCTTGTAACACTGTCTGGGAATGTGATTGAGGTTAGACCCGAACGCGCAAACGCACTGCCGCTTATGCTTGTAACGCTGTTCGGGATTGTGATTTCAGTCAGACTTGTGCAACCCGCAAACGTAGTACCAAATATGCTTGTAATCCCGTTGCCGATGACCACCGTACTCAAACTTGTGCAACCCGCAAATGCTCCAATCGTCTCTACCTCCATAGCATCCTCATATCTGTCATACCCTATTCTTGTGACGTTGTCGGGTATTGTTATTTCAGTCAGGCTTGTGCAACCCGCAAATGCACCTTCCCCTATGATTTCAACGCCGGTGCCGATTGTGACTTCAGTCAAACTTGTGCAATACGCAAACGCTTGCCAGCCTATGGTTGTAACGCCATTGCCGATTGTCAAAGAGTTCAGGCTTGAGCAATACGCAAACGCATCCTGCCCTATGGTTGTAACGCTGTCGGGTATTGTTATTTCAGTCAAGCTTGTGCAAAAAAGAAACGCACTGTTCCCTATGCTTGTAACGCCGTTGCCGATTGTTACCGTGGTTAGATTTCCGAAATTGGAAAACAAAGAGCCGGGTATAGACGTAACCTCATCTCCGATTATGACAGTGAGCACATCAGCACGAGTGTGGATATACCGCCATGAAGCTATGCCGTTATCAGTCATGATTGTGAGCGTGCCTGTCTCGGAATCAAAGCTCCAGTCTGTTACCGGGGGACTATCCGCCGATGTTGACACAAGCAGGGCAATTCCCGCCGCTATCATTATTGCCGCCATTGCCATTGTTAAAATTACTTTTCTCATTTCCTAAATCCCTCTCAAAAATATTTTTTATAACATAAAAAGCGACTTCCCCTTTATTAATAAAGGAAGCCGCTCTATGTACAGTATATTCGCGCATGACAAATCAGCACAGCTAACCGCTATTGCTTTGCTTTGCTTTGCTTTGCTTTGCTTTGCTTTGCTTTGCTTTGCTTTGCTTTGCTTTGCTTTGCTTTGCTTTGCTAATACAATTTTATCATATATGTGCATATTTGTCAAGCCCTTTCTTAAAATTTTTTTGTTTTTTTAATTGTAGCATGGTTTCGGGGAGTTGTCAAGGGGGTTTTGTGAAATATTTAAGTTTTTTTCAAAAACCCCTTGACAATTTTTTAACAACGTGTTATCATGATTACAAAAATTTTCCGCAAGACCGCCGTGCGTTAATTTCCGTGGTCTATATTAAGAATAATTGGAGGTTATCATGATAAAACCGACTTTACAAGAGGCTAAGACACTCGCGGCGGGGTACAGCATTATGCCCGTTGCAATGGAAATATTCTCGGACATAAGAACGCCTATGGAAATCTTAAAAATTCTTAAATCACAAGGCGAAAACGCATACATTTTGGAAAGTGTCGAAAACGGCGAAAGCTGGGGGCGGTATACATTTCTGGGGCATAATCCTTCAATAAGCGTTAAAGGAAAAGACGGGTTAGTCGCCGTCACAACTGCGGCAGACGGAACAACTAAAGCAAAGGTAGGCAATACCCACGAAATACTGAGGGAGATGGTGAGCGAATACAAAAGCCCGCACATCCCCTATTTGCCCACTTTTACCGGCGGATTTGTGGGCTATTTCTCGTATGACTACATCAAAAGCGGGGAATTTTGTCTAATGCTTTATAAGCAGGTAATCGCGTTTGACCACTTGAAACAAAAAATATTCCTTATAACAAATATTTCCACTGATAATTTAGAAGAAAATTATATTGAAGCCGTCTCGGTACTGAAAGACTTAGAATCGCTTGTAACAAGCGAAAATCGCGCCGATTATCCAATCGGCCGCCTAAAATCCGGGTTTACTCAGAGTTTTACCGAAAAAAGCTTTACCGAAGCGGTGCAAAAATGTAAAGAATATATGGCAAAAGGCGAGGTTTCGCAGGTAGTCCCGTCTATAAGGTTCACCGCCGATTATGAGGGAGACTTGTTGCAGGCGTACAGACGGTTGCGTACTATTAATCCGTCATCGTATATGTTTTATATGCAGTTCAGTGATTCAAACAATGATATGCAAATTGCAGGTGCATCTCCCGAAACACTGGTATCGCTCAAAAACGGCGTTGTCAGCACATTTCCGTTAGCGGGAACTTGTAAAAGAACAGAGGACGAAGACGAAAATAAACGCCTCATTGCCGAGCTTTTAGCTAATCCTAAAGAGCTTGACGAACACGAAATGCTTGTCGAATTGGGCAAAGATGATTTAAACAAGGTCTGCGAAGCTGGAAGCGTTAATGTAGATGAAT
>Ga0099364_10004369_pt1 | contig 21450 bp, 28 predicted proteins | sample TergutTh196P3_FD_73070 | JGI IMG/M metagenome (GOLD analysis project Ga0099364, IMG submission 73070) | Microcerotermes parvus P3 segment gut microbial communities from Pointe-Noire, Republic of the Congo - Th196 P3 | ecosystem: Host-associated > Arthropoda: Insects > Digestive system > Gut ... | reverse complement strand
GATCGACATCTACAAACAGATGATTTATACTGGAGGCGCCAACAATCTCTTAGGGATGAGCGCCGTACCTTATGGCGACGGCAGGCTTCACGGCGAAATGGTAGCCGGCTACGGACTGTATATCAAGACCCAGGGCAACAAGAAAAACTGGAATATCAACCCGTTTGACATCTTGGATCAGTGCGAACCGAAGTGTCCGCCCGACGAGTGCGGCAATACATACCTGCACAGCGTCGTCCGCCTGACATTCCACGACGATGCACGCATCCGTCCCGAAAACTCGCGCGCCTATATCGGCTCGCCGGTGTTCGAGACATTCGGTAACCTTGAACTGAATACGCACCAGAACTCGACGAACCGCACATCGCTGCGCGTACAGACCGACAGCCTGATCGTGCACGACAGCCTGATTATCGAAGGTACAAAACTGCAACTTGACACATGGAGCAGTCTGCCACGTAATATGCCGGTTGTCAAACTGGGACATCACCGTTTTACACCTCCTGTTGCCGAAGACGCCGGTTATTGCGCCGAATGTTACAGGCATGAGCCGGTCACAGGCGAAAGAGCGCTGCGTACCGCACTGGATACGGTTGTTGTCACCTTCCGCGAAGGGGCTTCTATTGAGCGTCTGCACACACTGGTAGCCGACCATGCCGTACTGACCTTCCTGACGGACAGCTTTGACAACAATCCAGGCAATCCGACCATCGACGCCACATTCTATACCGACATCTTCAAAGTGCGCAACCAGGTCGAAATGTGGGGCAACTCCAGCCGTACGCACAGCGGACACTTTGAACTGATCTCCGAGCTGCAGATGAATTCGAAAAATTATCCCGGCGTCTTCGCGCGCCACCTGCATATGGAACCGATTGCGCCCGACTGCAAGAAAACAGACACCTACAGCGACTTATGGCTACGTGACCCTGCATTGGACGTCATCTCGTCGACTACCTTCGGCGGATTCGGAACACTCCATGCCGACGTGCATGTCGAGACACAAGCCAAGATCGCTCCGGGCTATGCTTCGTTAGGCGTCAGAGGAAACTGCTACGAACAGATGTCGGGTACGTTAAAGATGAATGACCTCCGCCTGGACAAGGGAGCCGAACTGCATTTCTCGATCGGTAACCAAAAAGGATTCGATGACTGGGAAACCGATCTCATCGAAGTAGATCACCTGTCGCTGGACGGTACGGTCAATGTATACATCGAAGTACGCTGCAACCAGAAGTTCAATCCGGGATGCTACCCCATTATACTGTACAAGACGGTAGGCGAACTGAACCTGAATAACCTGCATCTTGGCACACTGAGACTTGGCGAATATCCGTTAAGCCTTGATTTCGAAAAAGATCCCGGCATTGTATACCTGTGTATCGGCGAACCTGCTTCCCCGACAGTCCAACGCGGCATCACCCTTTCGCAACCGCCGGCAGGCGTATCCATATATCCTGTTCCGGGTATTCACTATGTACCCTGGGGATATAGCTTTACCTTCACCCTGGGCTTTACCGATCATATCTATGAGGTATGGACAAACCGTTTACTCGAAGACGGCAGCATCGAAATCCTGACAGGCGTACTGACTCCGAACGGCGAATATGAATATACCGTACCGTTTATCAGAACGCAACCGCTGAATATCTATATCGGTCCGAATATTGTATCGAATGAATTCTTCGACAAAGACGCTTTGGTCTGGTCGTATGGGCATAAGCTGTATTTCAATGTGCCGCAGGAAGATATTGCAAGTATCTATTCGATTACCGGCATGCTGGTCAAACGGATTGAAGTACCTGAGGGCGGCATGTCCGTCCCGATGCAACGGGGCGTCTTTATCGTCACGCTGAATGACGGGTCGGTACATAAGGTAATCATAAGATGAATTATGAATTATGAATTATGAATTACGAATGATGAATAATTGAATCATTGGGTACATCCCCCATTCTTCCTTCCAGGGGAGAATGGGGGATTACTCATTTGATTAACTGATTTTCAGTTAATCAGTTAATCATCATTCATGATTGTTTTAACTGGCTGACCAAGTCGCGGATGTCTCTGTCGCGGCGGATGCGTTTGATAGCCATTTTTGCGGCTGACTGCTGCGACTCCTTTTTGGTATAACCCATGCCGACGCCTAATGCAGTACCCATCAGCGAAACATTTGACCTGAAAAAAGGACTGTTTTCTTTATCGGCAGATGTTTCGACTGTATCAAATGTAATATTTAACCTGTTTTTCTGACTCCATTCAAGCAGGATCGATTTAAAATTGACTTCTTTGCGGACAATCCTGTTTAACGGCACATACTGGTCAATGATTTTTTCTGTGACAAATGCCTGGCATTTCCGGTATCCCTGATCTAAATAAACAGCCCCAATCAATGCTTCAATGGCATTGCCGTAGATATAACTGTTGTGGGTACTGATTTTGGCTGACAATACGATCAACTTGTCTAACCCCATTTCGATCGCTATACGGTTCAGGCTTTCGCGCTGTACAATCTTGGATCTTGTATTGGTCATAAACCCTTCCTTGCGGTTCGGAAAGCGTTTGAATATAATATCGGCAACGATCGCATTCAATACGGCGTCTCCCAAAAATTCCAACCGTTCATTATTGATCCGTTTCCCTTCTTCCGTAGCGTATGACGATGAACGGTGAATCAAAGCCTGGGTATATAACTGTATGTTTTCAGGATAAAATCCCAATATTTTATAAAGAGAAAAGTAAGGCTCTTTCCGGGGTGCAAAGAGCCTTTTAATTTTCTTATATATTTTATCAAACACGTTATTTCACGAACTTTTTCACGATTACGCTTGCATTGTGTCCTCCAAATCCGAAAGTATTTGACAGGGCTGCCCTTACTTCTCTTTTTTGCGCTTTATTAAAAGTAAAATTCAACTTGTAATCTATCTCCGGGTCTTCATCTCCCTGCGTAAAATTAATCGTTGGCGGTATGATATCCTGTTGTACAGACAAAATGGCTGCTGTGGCTTCCAAAGCGCCTGCAGCTCCCAGCAAATGTCCTGTCATTGATTTGGTGGCGCTGATATTCAGTTGAAAGGCATGCGCTCCAAAGACGTCTTTGATTGCTTTGACTTCGGACACGTCGCCTACCGGCGTCGATGTCCCGTGTACATTAATATAATCAATATCTTCGGGTTTCATCGCTGCATCTTCCAAAGCATGCATCATGACCAGCTTCGCCCCTAATCCGTCGGGATGGCTTGCCGTCAGGTGATAAGCGTCGGCTGAAAGCCCTGTGCCTGCTAATTCGGCATATATTGTGGCTCCGCGCGCCAACGCATGTTCCATCTCTTCCAATACTAAACAGGCGGCTCCCTCGCCTATCACAAAACCGTCGCGGCTCAAACTGAAAGGACGCGAAGCTGTTTCAGGCGAATCATTGCGCGTAGAAAGCGCGTTCATCGCATTAAAACCTCCTACCCCTACAATGGCGACAGGCGCTTCGGCGCCGCCTGCCAAAATGATATCTGATTTTCCCAGACGGATATAATTAAAGGCGTCGGCAATGGCGTTAGTCGACGAAGCACAGGCTGAAACCGTCGCAAAATTCGGACCCCTGAATCCGTATTTCATCGAAATATGACCGGCGGCAATATCTGCAATCATCTTGGGAATAAAGAACGGATTAATCTTGGGGCCTAACGCTTCGTTGTAGGCCATGACCTCGTCTTCAAAGGTACGAATCCCCCCGATTCCCGACGCAAAAATAACGCCGATACGATCCTTGTTCTCATTTTCCAGGTCCATGCCTGAATCCGATACCGCCTCATCAGCCGCTACTAAAGCAAAATGAGTATAACGGTCGCACTTGCGGGCTTCTTTCCGGTCCATATAAAGGCTCACATCGAAGTTTTTCACCTCGCAGGCAAAACGGGTTTTGAACTTGCCCGCATCAAAAAAAGTAATAGGCCCTGCACCGCTTACGCCGTTAATCAAACTCTCCCAGGTTGCCGGAATTGTATGACCTAACGGCGTAATCGCCCCAAGACCTGTTACTACAACTCTTTTCAATCTCATAATCCGTCCAATAGATTATTGTACGCTTGCTTCAATAAAAGCAATCGCATCTCCAACAGTGGAAATCTTTTCGGCTTGATCGTCCGGAATAGAAAGACCGAACTCTTTTTCAAACTCCATAATCAATTCCACAGTGTCAAGCGAGTCCGCTCCTAAATCGTTCGTAAAACTGGCTTCATTAGTCACTTCCGAATCTTCGACACTCAACTTATCAACGATGATAGCTTTAACCTTGGATGCAATGTCAGACATAATTTTTTAATTTTAGATTAATAATTCGATAAATAGTTTAATTTTGCAGTGCAAAGAAAAGAATTTTTTTTCTTACACAACGAAATTATGTGCTAAAAATAACAAAAATTTGCACATTTTTACTTTTTATGTGCATTTTTATCAGAAGGGATTATGAAAAAGTTGGCAGTTTTTGCATCGGGTTCGGGAACGAATGCCGAAAATATCGCAAAATATTTTGCTGATAGTCAAAACATTAGCGTGGTGTTAGTTGTTTCAAACAATGCGTCGGCCGGCGTCCATGCCCGATCCGGCCGGTCAGGCATTCCTTCGGTGACTTTTTCGAACGAGGCCTTTGCCGAAGGAAGCGAAATTGTCCGATGTTTGACCGCCTGTCAGGCGGACTGGATTATCCTGGCCGGTTTCCTGCGAAAAATCCCGGATACGATCCGGTTTGCCTTTCCCGGTAAAATCATCAATATACACCCCGCGCTTCTTCCCAAATATGGCGGAAAAGGCATGTACGGGATGCGCGTACATGAGGCGGTGGTTGCCGGCGGCGAGAGGGAATCGGGCATCACCATCCATTATGTCAATGAGAATTACGACGAAGGGCAGATTATTTTTCAGGCACACTGTCCGGTTCTGCCTTCGGATACGCCCGCAGATGTTGCAACGAAAGTGCATGCGCTCGAGTATACACACTATCCCCGTGTGATTGAATCCCTGTTAAATAAGGATGCCCTGTGAAACCATTCAGCGAACTCTGCCGCCTCGTTTTTGAACAGGCAACATACGACTATCACCTGACAGACGATGTGAATGCGCCGTTGAACAATCCGTATGACAACGGGAGCCTTGCATTTTATCTTTACCGTAAAAACCGGATCGACGCCGTTCAATGGCATCTGGAAGATATGATCCGCGATCCGGAAATCCCACCTTCGGCGGCGCTTGCCATCAAACGCAGGATCGACCGGTTAAACCAGGAACGGACGGATCTGGTCGAACAGATAGACTGCTATTTCTTAGACCAGTATAAAGAGGCGCCGGTCCGCCCGGATGCAACCATCAATACGGAAAGTCCGGCCTGGGCTGTCGACCGCCTGTCGATTCTTATCCTCAAAATCTATCACATGCAACAGGAAGTTGACCGGACGGATGCCGACGCGACACACAAACAAACATGCGAAGAAAAATTGCGCATTTTGTATGAACAGAAAAAAGATTTGTCCACCGCGCTCGACCGGTTGCTGGATGATATCGAAAACGGGAGAAAACACATGAAAGTGTATAAACAAATGAAGATGTATAACGATCCTGCATTCAATCCGGTGTTGTATCATGGAAAAAAATAACGTATCACTGGATTGCTTCGTGCCTCGCAATGACGGTGCGGGTTGCCGTTATGGTTTCATCATTATGAAAACATGGCTGAAGTATTGATCATACGGCTTTCTGCGATCGGCGACGTGGCAATGACTATTCCCGTCGTCTATTCGGCAGCGAAAGCGAATCCCGGCGATTCGTTTACGGTGCTTACGCAACCTTTTTTGATTCCCCTCTTTATCAACCGGCCAGCAAATGTTCATCTGATTGGCGTCGAGACGAAAAGATCGGAAAGAAAACCTGGCAGTTTCCTGCGGTTTGCCCTGGGTCTTGCAGGGCGGAATTATGATATGGTATTGGACCTGCACGACGTAATCCGAAGCCGGATCATTGATTTTCTGTTCCTTATGAAAGGCAAACGCGTCTTCAAAATTGACAAGAAACGCAAAGAACGCAAACATCTGACCGGCAAACCTCCCAAAACAATTTCCCCAATTCCTTCGATCACATCGTGCTATACAGAGGTGTTTCATCGGGCGGGCTTCCGGTTTGAAGATACATTTACTTCCTTATTTGCAGATATACGCGATGAGGTTCTAACGTCTCACGCCGTTTTCGGAGCAAAACAAGGGCGCTGGATTGGCATCGCTCCTTTTGCCAAACATCCGGGGAAAATTTATCCGGTTGACGAGATGGAGAAGGCAGTCGATCTTTTATCGAAACAACCCGGTACCACCCTGTTTTTTTTCGGAGGCAAAGGATATGAAGAAGCCGTCCTCAGCCAGTGGGAGTTTCAATGTCCGAATACGCACAGCGTGGCAGGTCGTTACAGCCTTGTACAGGAACTGGAACTGATCAGCCGGCTGGATGTGCTGCTGTGTATGGATTCGGCCAATATGCACTTTGCATCGCTTACCGGTACCAAAGCAGTCTCTGTCTGGGGCGCCACGCATCCCTACGCTGGCTTTTATGGCTATAAGCAACATCCCGGTGACGCCGTCCAGGTTGACTTGCCTTGCCGCCCCTGTTCCGTTTATGGGAAGAAACCCTGCCACAGGAAAGATTATGCCTGCCTGAAACAAATTACGCCGGAACAGATTGTTGACAAGATAAACAGGGTATTGGGACAGACATGAAAACCGTAGTGATTCACCCCGATTATGCGTCCTGTGCCGGCTTTATTGATCGGCTGCCTGACATTTTCCCGATTGAAGGAGAAACGATCTATAAGAGCAGGAATGAGATTAAAGTGTTTGAAGTGAATGGGATAAAACTCAATGTCAAACAATACAAAGTCCCGGTTTTCATCAATCGTATCATTTATACGTTTTTTCGCACAACCAAAGCCTTCCGGGCTTATACTTATGCGCTTAAATTACTTTCCGCAGGAATCGAAACGCCTCTCCCCATCGCATATATTCTCTTGAAAAAAGCAGGATTGATTCATCAATGTTATTTTATCAGTCTGCAATCGCCGTATACGCGCAACATGTACGAATTCGGCAAAGGCTCGCTGAACGGCAGGGAATCAATTATCCGAAGTTTAGCCCACTATACGGCTAAACTCCATGATCTGGGCGTGTATCACAAAGATTTCTCGCCCGGCAACATTCTCTTTCAACAGACAGAGGATGAGGTGAAATTCTTGCTTGTAGATATTAACCGGCTGCAATTCCGCCCGGTTTCCATCCACAAAGGCTGTGCCAATTTCGCCCGTTTATGGGGAGGCGATGAAATGTTCAGGTTGATAGCCAGGGAGTATGCTGTTGCCCGTCATGCGGATCCGGATGATTGCACCCGCCGGGTGTTTAAGTACAGGAAACGGTTTTGGAAAAGATATACCCGCAAGTATGAAATGCCTTTCAAACAAGAAAATGGATATTAATCTGCATTATTCATGCCAGAAATTAAAATATGATTCAACCACAAAGGACACCAATCAAAACAAATATTTTGTGTACCCTGTGTAATTCGTTGTGTCCTTTGTGGTAAGAAAAAGGAATGAATAACACAGGTTAAAAACCAATAACGGGTTTCCAAAAACGCTTCATCTTTCTTGCATACCAGCCATGACACCCGAAAGGTAATTGTCCGTCAGTCAGCCGAAAAGAATATTGCGGGCATGTATCAAAAGAAAAACGCAGCGCTTCCATAGCGTCCGGATACGAAAATTCAGGGATTTCCGTTGCCCAAAACACATCCTCATTATACAGATGAGAAGGTTTTTGCTGCAAATAATCGTTTATTATTGAAACATATACCTTAGTTGCCTTATGAAATGATTCTGTCTTGCGCAACGAAAATCCGCCATTCCCTACTTTGTTGAATAAAGACTGTCTTGATTTTTTATTTCTGAATCGGGCGTATCCGAAAATTAAATCATTCGTCATTGAAACGATTGGATGGTTATTGACAGGATTATTCAACCATGGAGCGCCAATATAATCATATCCTTTTAAACACCAGAAAGACAGTTCGTCTCTAAACACAAAGGCATCCAATTGATAAATTAAGATAAAATCCGAATCAAGAAAGCGGCTATAAAATTCATTCGAAAGCATGAGCCGGTTATAGCCCTGAATACCTTCAAAATAAGAATCATCAAACGACTCAAAACAAAGATTCGGATAATTTTCGTTTAAAGAAGACAGATCCAGCGTTTCCGGTTTTACAACAACGATGGGATATGGCTTTAATACGGTATATGCCTGATTGAACGCACGTATTTCCAAATCCGTCCATTCTTTCCTGTATACGGGTATTACGACTTTTGCAAGATATTTACACATAGATTGAAACAGATTACGCATGCATCATCTCCCAAACGATTGAGGCTGCTTTTTCGGAGGGCGTCATGTTTTCGGGCTTCAATAACGAGAAATACTGTTTTGCTTCTTTGGCCTGTATCTGGGCTGTTGCGGGATTTTGCATCAGTTCCAATACTTTTGCAGTGATTAAATCGTCCCTGCAATTTTCCAGTACAAATTCGGGAATAATCGGTTTACCGGCCAGAATATTAATCAGATTGGCATAGTTGGTTGTCGCTAAGTGTTTAATTATTTGATTGGTAATAGCGCTGAATGTATACGCAATCACATGCGGCGTACCGCAAGCAGTCAATTCGAGTGTTACCGTACCCGATGCCGCCAGGGCAAAAGCGCTGACACGAAAAGCATTGTAGCGTTCCTGCTGGCCTGTAATGATACAATGAGGAATATCTATTCCGGCAAAGGCGCAACGTATTTCGTCGGCGATGGCTATCACCGAAGGGATGATTAAAAACAAATCGGGATAGTGTTCTTTCAGGCGGCTGATTACCTTTTTAAAAACAGGAATCAGTTTTTTTATTTCGCTGTGGCGGCTTCCCGGCAACACACACAATATAGTACCTTGACAGGGGATATGATGTCGCACTTTAAACGCATCCAAATCGTCCGTCAGACTGGCTGTATTTTCAATCACCGGATGCCCTACAAAATCGCAGCGTAAGCCGTATTTTTCGAAATAAGCCGGCTCGTAAGGCCAAAGCGTCATCATCCGATCCATCAGTTTGGCTGCTTTGGGTGCGCGGCTTTTTTTCCATGCCCATACTTGCGGCGCAACATAATGGATGGCAGGAATGGCGCTTTTCTTTCTTTTCAGTTTGTTGAGGATACGGCTTACAAAACCCCAACTGTCAACCGTCACAATGACATCGGGTTGTAACTGTTCGATATCGGTTATCACCTGTTTCAAACGTTTCATGATGAGAGGCAACCTGGGAAGAACCTCCCAAAAGCCCATGACCGAAATTTCCTCAACAGGAAATAAACTGTTGAATCCCTGCGATATCATCGTTTCGCCTCCCATGCCCGCAAATCGGACATCCGGATGTTGTTGCTGCATGACTTGCATCATACGGCTGGCAAGTATATCGCCCGACGGCTCGCCCACGATGATATACACCAAGCCGCCCTTTCTTTTCACCATATTTTGCATCCTGTCGTTTTCAGTCATTAATTCTAACTTGTATTATTTATGCCTTTTTCTTACCACAAAGCGCTCAAAGGTTTACACAAGGCGCACAAAGTTTATGTTTTGATTGGTGAACTTTGTGAAACCCGTTGTGTCCTTTGTGGTTGAATCATATTTTAATTTTTAGATATGAATAATGCGCGCTAAGTTGTTAATTGTCAATTATTTTCACCCCAAGGATAAAAATACCTTCCCTGTCGGCCATTTGAATAACGGCTTCACGTTCTATCAATAAGATGTTTCCGGCTTCTACAGCAATTCCTTTGATGCCGTATTTTTTGAGTTGCTCTATGGTTTGCACGCCGATAGCCGGTAAGTCAGCCCGTCTGTCCTGTCCGGGTTTCAGGATTTTGACCATGACCGGCGCTTTGCCTGCCTTTTTCAGCATGGACGCACGCGCAAGCATCATGTCAGTACCTTCAATCGCTTCGACTGCCAACACCATGCCTTCCTGCACCACTACCGCCTGTCCGACATCTACTGCGCCCAAAGCCTTCGCTACGGCAATCCCGCGCTGAATATCGTCCATATCTTCATCTAAAGGTTTGACATTGCCATAAATACCTTCGGCAAACAACATGTCCGGCACTACTTCCTGTATACCGACCACCTTAAAACCGCGCTCTTCAATTTGTGCCATGACCGCCCGGAAAAGGTTATCATCACTCATTTTTTTCATAGCCAGTTTCGCGATGATTTTCCAGCCTTCCCAATCGGGAATCATCTCTTTGAGAGAAGGACGCTTGATTCCGCCGGCTAATACAATTTCCTGTACATGATTGTTTTTAAAAGCTTTTATCATTTTACCCGCTTCGGCAAGTTTGGCAAAAACATGCGGCGCTTCTTTCAGCGTTTCTTCATTGGCAAAAGGCTCCAACCCCACAACAAAGAGTTCCCGCCCCGTTGCGTTACAGTGTTTTATAATTTCTACGGGCATCATTCCCTCGCCCGCAATCATTCCTAATTTTTTATTCTCCGACATATTCTGTTATTAATAAAACGATATACATTAAAGATCCGGTATTTTTATTCATTAACGAAGATACAAAGATAGAAAAAATCGGAAAATACCGTTTGCTGTATAACCGGATGAAATATAAAAGAATTATTTTCTTCCGAAATCAGCCGGAATTTCCCCCCAGGCTGCCGTGTCCCATTTCAATATGGGATTGGCATACGTGTTTTCATTCAGCCATTTTTCCGCCCGCCTGATCAGATCGAATATGGGTTCATTTTCAGGTGTTTGTTCCAATAACGTTTTGCATTTCTTCTTCCGGACCCACCCAATCGCATTCCGGCTGTCCGAATAAACCGGCAAATGCAGGTTTTTCTGCCTCATCAGCGCCAACGCATGTACCAGCGCTAAAAACTCGCCTACATTATTGGTTCCCTGTTTATAAGGTCCGATCCGAAACCATTCTGTCCCGGTAGCCACATACACGCCCCGGTATTCCATATCTCCCGGATTGCCGATACATGACGCATCGACGGCAATGCTTTCACGCACAAATAAACCGGAAGACTCGCTTACAGGCAAGTCCACAATTTTCCTGACTGTCGATTGCCTGCACTCCGCATAACCTTTCTCATACGCCTCACGGGCTTCACCGAGCGTCTCGTATGATTTGAATTTTGCATTCTCAAAGCCGGTTACCTGTAACTTGCAATCCTCCCAGCTATCATATATACCCGGATGTGCACCATTCCAAACTACATAAAACTTTCTCTTTGCCACAGCAGTTTATTTTTCGGACAAAAATACAAAAAAATACCCGTCATAAACAAAACAGATAACTTTCATTATCATTCATATTTTTTATTACCTTTGCAACTTAAAAAAAATAACATGCAACGAATTTTTTTGATTGGTTTCATGGGTGCGGGAAAAACGACCATAGGGAAAGAACTGGCATCGTTGATGAAATTATCTTTCGTTGATTTAGATTCTTTTATCGAAAACCGTTATCATAAAACCATCCGGCAAATCTTCGATGAAAAAGGTGAAGATGCTTTCAGGTGGATGGAACGAAAAGCGCTCAGGGAGGTTGCCGAATTTGAAGACGTGGTAATCTCGACCGGCGGAGGGACGCCCTGTTTTTATCAAAATATGTTATTTATGAATAAAAACGGATTGACGGTGTTCCTGGATGTGTCGACCCCGGAACTTACTAAACGTATTTCATCGAATATAGGCGTCCGCCCCATGTTAAAGAATTATGCAGACAATGAACTGACGCTGTTTATTGAAGAAACCGTCTCCAGGCGCCGCCCGTATTACGAACAGGCTCAACTCATTTTCCACACCGAAATCCAGGATATTTCGGCGCTTTGCCAACAACTGAATCAACAAAAATGATTATCTTCGCATGATTTTAACAGCAATTTTAATAAAAAGTAATGAATAATCAACCCAAAGTAAAAAAGTCAGACCAGGTTGTCATCCGTTTTTCGGGCGACAGTGGCGACGGTATGCAACTGACCGGAACCATTTTCTCCAACCTGTCTTCCATTTTCGGGAACGACATCTCTACATTCCCGGATTATCCTGCTGAAGTACGCGCTCCCCAGGGATCGTTGAGCGGCATCTCCGGCTTTCAGATACATTTAGGCGCCAAAAAAATCTATACGCCAGGCGATAAAACCGATGTATTGGTTGCCATGAATCCGGCTGCCTTAAAAGTAAATGCCAAATTCCTGAAGCCCGATTCGATCATCCTCGTCGACACGGATTCTTTCCAACCCAAAGACCTCGAAAAAGCGCAGTTCAAGACCGACGATCCATTCGGGGAATTAGGCATATCCCATCTGCAAACCGTCACTGCGCCTATTTCAACAATGGTACGCGAAAGTCTGTCTGAATTTGGGCTGGATAACAAATCAGCTTTGCGCTGCAAGAATATGTTTACGCTGGGACTGGTCTGCTGGTTGTTTGAACGGCCGTTAGATAACGCGATCCATTTGCTGCAAAACAAGTTCGCCCACAAACCTGCGATTGCACAGGCAAATATCAAAGCATTAACCGATGGATACAATTATGGGCATAACATTCATGCTTCCGTATCAACCTATCGTATCGAAAGCGCTCAGATCACACCGGGTTATTACCGCGAAATTAATGGAAATACGGCTACGGCCTACGGATTGATTGCAGCAGCCGGGAAAGCCGGACTCAAACTGTTTTTGGGCAGTTATCCGATTACGCCGGCCACCGAGATCCTGCAGGAGCTGGCGCTGCGTAAAGATTTGGGTGTGATTGCCGTTCAAGCAGAAGATGAAATCGCAGGTATTTGTACGGCTATCGGCGCAAGTTTTGCCGGTTGTCTGGGCGTAACGTCCACCTCCGGTCCCGGATTAGCGCTGAAAAGCGAAGCGATCGGGCTGGCCGTCATTGCCGAACTGCCGCTTGTTGTCGTTGATGTGCAGCGCGGCGGTCCTTCAACCGGCATGCCAACCAAAAGCGAACAAACCGACTTGCTGCAAGCGCTATACGGACGCAACGGCGAAAGTCCGGCCGTTGTATTGGCTGCTACTACGCCTACGGATTGCTTCGACGCCGCCTTTTGGGCAGGGAAGTTAGCCGTTGAGCACATGACGCCCGTCATCTTGCTGACGGATGGTTTTCTGGCAAACGGCGCAGCAGCCTGGCGTATCCCCAACCTCGACGATTACCCGTCTATCCAACCCAACTATGTTTCAAACTACAGGGAATCTACGCCCTGGAAACCTTACCGTCGCGACCCCGAAACACTGGTCCGCTACTGGGCTGTGCCCGGAACGGAAGGATTCGCACACAGGATCGGAGGATTGGAAAAAGATTACGACACAGGCGCCATATCGACCGATCCGCATAACCATCACCGGATGGTGACAGCACGGCAAGCCAAAATAGATAAAATAGCAGATTTTATTCCCAAACAAGAGGTTGCGGGAGATAAAGACGCCGACCTGTTGATTGTCGGCTGGGGAGGCGCCTGCGGCCATCTCTATGAAGCGATGGAACTGATGCAACAGCAAGGGAAAAAGGTGGCGTTAACCATCTTCCGTTTCATCAACCCTTTGCCCGTCAATACGGCAGAAATACTGGGACGGTATCCGAAAGTAGTGGTTGCCGAACAAAATAAAGGTCAGCTGGCCGCCTACCTGCGAAGCAAAATCGACGGATTCAAACCGTACAGTTTCTGCCGGGTGAAAGGGCAGCCTTTCATCGTATCCCGTCTTGTTGAAGAATTTATTAAAATAATGGAGGACTAAAAAATGAATACACCCATCAAATACATACCCCACGATTACAAAAGCGACCAGTATGTACGCTGGTGCCCCGGTTGCGGCGACTATGCCACGCTCAACAGTTTATATAAAGCGCTGGCTGAGACAGGCATTCCCCCTCACCAAATCGCATTCGTTTCAGGTATCGGCTGTTCGTCGCGACTGCCTTATTATATGAATACCTACGGATTCCATACCATTCACGGACGGGGAGCAGCCATCGCTACAGGCGTAAAAACAGCCCGTCCCGACCTGAGTGTCTGGTTAGCGACGGGCGACGGCGACTGCCTTGCCATCGGAGGGAATCATTTCATCCATACCGTCCGGCGGAATGTCAACCTGAATATCATACTGTTTAATAATAAAATCTACGGATTGACCAAAGGACAGTACTCGCCAACTTCTGATCGCGGATGTGTTACCAAAAGTTCTCCTTATGGGACTGTGGAAGATCCTTTTGTGCCGGCAGAACTCACATTTGGCGCTCGCGGAACGTTTTTTGCGCGCGCCTTCGACCTGGATATCACTCACCTGGCTGATATATTTGTTGTGGCTGAACGCCATCAAGGGACTTCGGTCGTCGAAATATTAGTCAATTGCATCATATTCAACGACAGTACCCACAGGCAGATCACGGACAAAGCGTTTCGTGCCGACAAGACCATCTTCCTCCGTCATGGCGAAAAGATGCTGTTCGGCGCTGAGAACGATAAAGGGCTTGTGTTGGAAGGTTTAAAACTGAAAGCCGTATCCATCGGACAGCATGGGTATACAATGGATGACATCTTAGTGCATGATGCGCATGAAAAAGATTGCACTTTACATCAGATGCTTGCGATGATGAAAGATGAATTGCCTGTAGCTATGGGCGTGATCCGTGATGTGGAAGCCCCGACTTACGATGCATCGGTTGCACAGCAGATCAACGATATCCGGAAAAAACAGCCGGTCCAGAAACTACAGGACTTCCTGATGAGCGGCGAAGTCTGGAAAATCGATTGAATCTCCGGATTTTACCAGCTTGCTTTTTTTACGCCCGGAATGAGTCCCTGCGAAACCATTTCACGAAACTGGATGCGTGAAATGCCAAACTGGCGCATGTAGCCTTTGGGGCGTCCGGTCAGTTTACAACGGTTGTGTAAACGCACGGGAGATGCATTTTTAGGAAGCGCCTGCAAGGCCTCATAATTGCCCTCAGCTTTCAGTTGTGCACGTTTGGCTGCGTATTTCTTTACAAGTTTCGCCCGCTTGACTTCGCGAGCCTTCATTGATTCTTTCGCCATATATTAATTCTTTTTGATATTCTTAAAAGGCAATCCAAATTCACGCAAGAGCGCATATCCTTCTTCATCCGTCTTCGCAGATGTCACAAAGGTGATGTTCATTCCCAGAATCTTCGTGATATTGTCAATATTGATCTCGGGAAAAATGATTTGTTCCTGGATGCCCATCGTGTAATTTCCTCTTCCGTCGAGTTTGCTTTCAATGCCCCTGAAGTCGCGGATACGCGGCAATGCCACCCGTACCAGTCTTTCCAAAAACTCATACATCTTCTCATGACGCAATGTAACCATGACGCCGATCGGCATTTTCTTACGCAATTTAAAGTTTGAAATATCTTTCTTCGACACAGTGGCAACAGCCTTCTGTCCCGTGATCAACGTCAATTCCTCAATGGCAATGTCGATGATCTTTTTGTCTGCCGTGGCGCTCCTGCCTAATCCCTGATTGACAACAATCTTTTCCAGGACCGGTACTTGCATCACCGATGTATAACTAAACTCTTTTTGCAGAGCCGGAACGATCCGTTCCTTGTATTCTTTCTTAAAGCCGGTTATTTTACTCATTACTTGATTACCTCCCCTGATCTTTTGGCATAGCGTACTAATTCTCCTTTCACTTCTTTTCGTCCGATCCGTGTTGGTTTTCCTGATTTAGGATCCAGCAAGTTCAGATTAGAGATATGAACAGGAGCTTCTTTTTTAATAATTCCTCCCTGCGGACTTTTGGCATTCGGCTTGGTATGCTTCGATACCATATTGACGCCTTCTACAATTGCCCGCTGTTTTTTTACGAGTACTTGCAGGATACGCCCGGTTTTTCCTTTATCTTCGCCGGCGTTTACAAATACCGTGTCTCCTTTTTTAACATGTAACTTACTCATAGTTTTACTTTTTTATAGTACTTCCGGCGCTAATGAAACAATTTTCATATTGGTTGCCCGCAACTCCCTGGCTACAGGGCCAAAGATACGGCTTCCCCTGATTTCTCCCGCCGGCGTCAGCAAGACACAGGCATTGTCGTCGAAACGGATATAGGTGCCGTCCTGCCGACGAATTTCTTTCTTTGTCCGAACGATGACCGCTCTTGTGACCGTTCCTTTCTTCACATCGCTTGCAGGGATCACGCTTTTCACCGCCACAACTATCACATCGCCTACAGAGGCATAACGCCTGCGGGTTCCTCCCAGTACACGGATGCACAATACTTCTTTGGCGCCGCTGTTATCTGCTACATTTAATCTTGATTCTTGTTGTATCATCTTATTTGGCCCTTTCTATGATTTGTACTAACCGCCATTTTTTTGTTTTACTCAAGGGACGGGTTTCCATTATTTTTACCGTATCGCCGATGTTGCACTCGTTTTTTTCATCGTGCGCATGAAACTTCTTCGTCTTACTGACAAACTTTCCATAAATGGGGTGTTTTTCTTTCCATTTGACAGCCACTGTGATCGTTTTGTCCATCTTATTACTGAACACCACCCCCATTCTTTCTTTTCTTAAATTTCTCGTTTCCATCAGGCTTTTGTTATTTGTTATTTTGCATTCTTTGTCGCAATTCCGTTTTTAAACGGGCAATCGTTCTTCGCTGTTCTTTGATTAACAGAGGATTATCAAGCGGCGAAATGCTATGATTAATCTTCTTTTGCTCCAAAGATATGGCTTCGGCGTCGATCCTTTCTTCGATCTCTTTGGTACTTAATTCCCTTACTTCTTTAATCTTCATAGCATTTATACATTTTGATTTTGCATATCATAGTCGCGACGAACCACGAATTTTGTTGTTACAGGAAGCTTTTGTGCCGCCAGGCGCAACGCTTCTTTGGCTACATCAAAGGGCACTCCTTCGATTTCAAATATTAAGCGTCCCGGAGTTACGGGCGCAACAAATCCTTCCGGATTTCCTTTTCCTTTCCCCATACGTACATCAGCCGGTTTGCTTGTGATTGGTTTATCGGGGAAAATACGTACCCACACCTGGCCTTGACGTTGCATATAACGGGTAACTGCAATACGGGCAGCTTCTATCTGACGGCCTGTGATCCATTTGTATTGTAATGATTTAATCCCAAACGAACCGAATGCCAACTGATTACCACGCTGAGCAAAGCCTTTGATCCGGCCTTTCTGTTGTCTTCTATATCTTGTTTTTTTAGGTTGTAACATGATTGTTCTATTTTATGAATTGAATTTCTGCATCCCCCTTCACATCCCCCCTGCCCCCTTCAAAGGGGGAATTTGGGAATGGGAGAATTGAAAACTATCAACGATTTGTTTTCTTTTTCCTGAAACCTTTGTCTCTGTCTCTCGGACCTCTTTGATCTCTTTCCCCATCATTCCTTCGACCATAGTCTTTGGAGGTGGTAAAAGAAGGAGCAAGGTCTTTTTTTCCATACACTTCGCCCCGGCAGATCCATACTTTGATCCCTAACAGACCTACTTTTGTCAAGGCTTCTGCCAAAGCATAGTCTATATCTGCTCTAAAAGTATGCAGCGGCGTACGTCCTTCCTTGTACATTTCCGAGCGCGCCATTTCGGCGCCATTCAGACGTCCCGAAATTTGCACTTTGATCCCTTCGGCGCCCATCCGCATGGTGGAAGCAATAGCCATTTTGACTGCACGGCGATAGGCTATTTTGCCCTCCAACTGACGGGCGATATTGTTGGCCACAATCACTGCATCCAATTCAGGCCGTTTGATTTCAAAGATATTGATCTGGACTTCCTTGTCGGTAATCTTCTTCAACTCTTCTTTCAGCTTATCGACTTCCGAACCGGCTTTTCCGATGATGATTCCCGGACGGGATGTACAGACAGTGATGGTGATTAATTTCAATGTGCGCTCAATGATAATACGCGATACGCTCGCCTTGGCCAGACGCGCATTCAGGTATTTGCGAATTTTACTGTCCTCTAATAAGGTGGCGCCATAATTATTCCCTCCGTACCAGTTGGAATCCCAACCGCGGATTATTCCTAATCGATTACTAATCGGATTTACTTTCTGTCCCATCTATTAATTTTCAATTTCGTTAGTTTTGTTTTGCGTATCTACAAACAGCGTTACATGGTTCGAGCGTTTACGAATCCGATTGCCTCTTCCCTGTGGAGCAGGACGCATCCGTTTGAGGGTTGTAGAACAATCTACACTCACGGACGATACGAACAATTCTCCACTTTCTGCTTTGCGCTCATTCTTCTGCTCCCAGTTAGAGATGGCCGAACGAAGCAGTTTTTCTACTCTTGCAGCGGCTTCCTTATTTGAAAATTTCAAAACTCCCAACGCCCTGAAAACTTCCATTCCGCGAATCATATCCACCACCAGACGCATCTTGCGCGGAGAAGTAGGAACGTTTCGTAATTTGGCGAAATAAGCGGATTTTCGGGCCTCTTTCATTTCCTCTGCCGATATTCTTTTTCTTGCACCCATATTGATTTCTTTTTATTTTTTATTTCCTGTTCCCTGAATGACCGCGGAATGTGCGTGTCGGTGAAAATTCTCCCAACTTGTGACCTACCATATTTTCGGTGATGAACACAGGTATAAATTTGTTTCCATTATGAACGGCAATTGTATGCCCTACAAAATCCGGCGAAATCATTGATGCTCTCGCCCAGGTCTTGATGACGGCCTTTTTACCGGACTCATTCATCGCCAAGACTTTCTTTTCTAATTTCAAATTGATATATGGACCTTTTTTTAACGAACGACTCATAGTATTCTAATTATTCAGATTATTTTTTCTTTCTTTTTTCCATAATATATTTGGAAGAATGTTTCTTAGGCGCTCTTGTTTTCAAGCCCTTCGCATACAATCCTGTACGTGATCTGGGATGTCCTCCCGACGCGCGTCCTTCGCCTCCGCCCATCGGATGGTCAACGGGGTTCATCACGACGCCGCGAACACGCGGACGACGCCCCAGCCATCTTGTTCGTCCGGCCTTTCCCGACTTTTCAAGTCCATGATCCGAATTTCCTACACTGCCAATCGTCGCCTTACAGGCCGACAATATTTTCCTCGTTTCGCCCGAAGGCATTCTGATAATGGCATAAGCGCCTTCTCTTGAAGTCAACTGGGCAAATGTTCCTGCCGAACGCACTAACTTGGCGCCCTGACCGGGGCGAAGTTCGATGTTATGAATAATCGTTCCGACAGGGATATTCTGTATCGGCAACGTATTTCCTATTTCAGGAGCGGCTTCTTTGCCTGACATCACTGTTTGGCCAACTTCCAATCCGTTTGGAGCAACGATATAACTCTTTTCTCCATCGGCATAAAACAGTAAAGCGATGCGCGAGGTACGATTCGGATCGTATTCAATCGTCTTTACGGTTGCAGGAATGCCATCTTTGCTTCTCTTGAAATCGATAAAACGGTATTTTTGCTTGTGGCCGCCGCCCAGATGACGCATGGTCATCTTTCCTGTATTGTTGCGACCGCCCGAACGCTTTTTACCCGTTACAAGAGATTTCTCTGGCGCTGATGCAGTGATTTTATCAAAAGCGCCAATAATCTTGTGTCTTTGCCCCGGTGTAGTGGGCTTTAATTTACGTATTCCCATTCTTATTTTAAAAATCTAATCATTTGCTGATAATTGTACAGACGGGGCGCGCCCCGTCTCTACATTAAATATTGCTGAAGAAATCAATGACTTCTCCTTCTCTTAATGTTACGATTGCTTTCTTGAAAGCATTTTGTCGGCCGCTGAGCATGCCGGATTTCGTATAACGACTTTTCCGTTTGCCGGAGAATTTCATCGTATTGACATCCACAACGCTCACGCTATACAGCGCTTCAACGGCCTGTTTAATCTCTATCTTATTGGCGTCGGGAGAGACACGAAAACCAAAACGATTCGGTTTCTTGTTCGTGATCGCTGTCAGTTTCTCGGTTACAATCGGTTTAATAATAATTCCCATAGTTGCTTTCTCCTTATGCGTTTAATGTTTGTTCTATCATCTCTAACGAACTTTCCGTAAGCACCAAACTTGCCGTGTCCATTATCCTGTATGTATTTAACCCTGATGTAGTGATTACATCCGCTTTTTGCAGGTTTCGCGCCGATAAATAGATAAAATCGTTCTTTACCGGTAAAACCAGCAGCGCCTTCCCCTGATCCACCTTCAAGTCTTTGAGCATCGAAACAAAGTCTTGTGTCTTGGGAGCCTCGAATGAAAAATCCTCCACCACAATGATCGAATTGTCTTTCGCTTTGTAGGAAAGGGCTGATTTACGTGCCAGCGCTTTCACTTTCTTATTCAGTTTGAAACTGTAATCTCTGGGTTTAGGCCCGAATATACGTCCTCCACCGACCATAACCGGTGATTTGATGTCGCCACGACGGGCGCCGCCGCTACCTTTTTGGCGTATCAGTTTACGGGTACTTCCCGCCACTTCGCCTCTTTCTTTCGACTTGTGCGTGCCCTGACGTCTGTTCGCCAGATGTTGCTTGACATCCAAATAAATGGCATGATCATTCGGTTCGATTCCAAATACGGCATCATTGAGCGTAACCGTCTTGCCGGTATCTTCTCCTTTATTATTCAATACGTTCAGTTTCATCACTTTTTAATTATTAAGATTGAACCTTTTGCGCCCGGAACCGAACCCTTTACCAATAAAAGATTGTGTTCGGGCATGACCTTGATCACTTCCAGATTTTGAACAGTTGTCCGTTTGTTGCCCATCTGTCCTGCCATCTTTGTTCCCTTGAACACTTTGGAAGGGGTTGAACATGCGCCAATCGAACCCGGCGCGCGCTGACGATTGTGCTGTCCGTGCGTGGTTTCACCCACGCCACTAAACCCATGACGTTTGACAACGCCCTGGAATCCTTTTCCTTTCGATGTTCCGACGACATCTACAAACCCCGCATTTTCTAAATAATCAACGGTGATCACATCACCTAATTGATAGGCGGTTTCAAAATTTTTGAACTCGGCCAAGTATCTCCTCGGTGTTACGCCTGCTTTTTTGAAATGGCCGGCTTCGGGTTTCGTCGTATGCTTATCCTTTTTATTCTGGAAGCCTATCTGAACCGCTTCATAGCCATCTGTTTCTTTCGTTTTGATTTGCGTAACAACACAAGGACCTGCTTCGATAACAGTGCATGGAAGACTTTTTCCCTCAACACTGAAAACGGATGTCATTCCGATTTTTTTTCCTATTAATCCTGGCATTTCTATTTTAATTGATAATTGATAATTGATAATTGACAATTAAATCATTTCGTAATTCGTAATTGAATTATTTATACTTTAATTTCTACT
>Ga0099364_10004368_pt1 | contig 21454 bp, 18 predicted proteins | sample TergutTh196P3_FD_73070 | JGI IMG/M metagenome (GOLD analysis project Ga0099364, IMG submission 73070) | Microcerotermes parvus P3 segment gut microbial communities from Pointe-Noire, Republic of the Congo - Th196 P3 | ecosystem: Host-associated > Arthropoda: Insects > Digestive system > Gut ... | reverse complement strand
AGGACTATTTTGTCCACGGATTACGCGGATTTACACGGATTTTTAATTTTTTCTGATTCAGACAATGTATGTGAAGTTTACTTTATCCGGGAGTTGTTCTTCATAAAAAATGTATTGCAATAATTAAGAATACATGTTACCGTTGTAAAAGAATATTTTAAAAATTGTAACGTTCTTCAAAAGCATATAAGTAACGGTGCGGCATGCATGTTGCAATTTTTGTTGCCATAATAATTATCCTCTTTCTCTTTGGTAATTATTATATCGGATATAATTTAAAGCATTTCAGGACACCCATTTGCAACATCGCAGATAAGGGCAAATGGCATGAGAATTGTTATAAAAATACTTTAAGACTTTCTAAAAAACGGAGGCTTTGACATGAATAAAAAAATTTTTCTCTGGACTGCGTTGTTATTCTCCGCACTGCTGAGCGCCTGTTCAACTTTTCAAAGCTCTGATATAAGCGCCGATGCCGTTTTGAGCGGTAAAATTATTGACCGCACAACCAAAAAACCCATAAGAAACGCCTATGTCGAAATTAAAAATGCCAATCTTGGCGTTGGCTACTATCTTTCTCAAACCGACAATTCCGGGAATTTTACTATCAAAAATTTTATCCCGTATATTCAATATAATATTGAAGTGACTGCCGACGGCTATGTCACACATCTTTCAAGTGAAAGATTAGGAAGCGGAAAAAAAGAAATATTTTTAGAACAGGAAGCGGTTATATCGGGCGAAATAAAAGATTCATCCGGAAAGCCTGTCAAAAATGCGGACGTATCTCTTGTACATGAAGTCCACAGCGACAGTAATGACAGGCCGCTTACCGTATCTGCTGACGGTTCGTACAGGTTCAATAAATTGAAGCAGGGCAGCTACAGGCTTATTGTTATGTCGCCCGGCTATATATCCGAAACCATGTATATTAAAAGCATAAGGGCAGGCTCAGAGTTCAAGCTTCCGGTGACTCTTTACAGGCCGGCCTCTATATCGGGAAATATTGTAATCAAAGGTTTAAATGTTCCGGCTGCAAATATTGACGTTATTGCAAAAGGCCCGGCGAACCATTCTGCTTCGACCTACCAGGACGGCTCTTTCAAAATAGATGATATGAAACCCGGCTCTTATGAACTCACGACCCGGCATATGGGATTTGACGAGCCGTCCAAAAGAACCATTGTCTTAAAAGAAGGCGAATCCAGAACAGGCGTTGATTACAGTTTGGATGTAAAGAATCCGGAGCTTCAGTTATCTTCGTACAGGTACACATATGCCCCGGGCAATGACCTGACTTTTAACCTGCGGACATTTCGCCTTGAAAGCGTAACCGTTACGGTATACGCCGTTCCTGTAGAAGCGCTTTTGCGCGGCAGGAGCGATCCGGACTCGGCCGATCCGGTCAAAGGCAAGTTTAAAAAAGTCGCCCAGTGGGATGAGGGCATGAAAAATTTTGATCCGTATACATGGCTTTACGGAGAACTTACTATAAAAGATCCGCTGCCGACAGGAGGTTACTTAATAGAGGCAAAGGGAGCGGGCGCCGTCGTGAGCCGCAAGTATTTTACCGTAACCTCAATTGGAGTCGTTGTGAAACGCTCTGAGCAGAGAATTTTTGCGTATGTTACGAACCTTGTTACCAACGAGCCTGTAAAAGACGCGTCAATAGCGGTTTTTGAAAATACGCCTACGAAAGTAAGTTATGGCGATACGTCATACGAATATTATAAAGCTCCTGCTTCTGTTGATGAACTTCCCGTAAAGATACTTGCAAAGGGGAAAACCAACACAGACGGAATATACCAGCAGCCGCTTCAAACTCAGCACCATATGTCATTGATTGCCGTATCCCCCGATGGAAGTTATGCGCTCTGCGATACCGGACTGCCCTCTGAGTTTCAAAGAGAAAAAGACAAGTACATGGTCTACACCGACCGTCCGGTATACCGGGACGGCGATACCGTTTTTTATAAAATAATAGGCAAGGCGAGAAAAGAACGCTTTATGCCTCAAAGCGGGCAAAAGATATATTATAAAGTCATAAACAGGACCACGGCATTAGTATTGCAGGAGGGGTGGACCGTTTTGGATGAATGGGGGACGGCAGGCGGCAGCATTGTTGTAAGCGGCGTTGGTCTTGGGACATTCGCGATACAGGCCGGCCCAAGCAAAGATAGAACCTACGACCATGGCATCTTCTATGTTGAACAATACCGCAAACCCGAATACACTGTAGAGGTCGTTCCTTCAAGAGATTATTTTATAAACGGTGATGAGCTTGAGTTTAAAGTCGAAGGGCGTTACTTTTTCGGCGCTCCGGTAAAGGGCGCCCTCGTCTCGTATCAATTTTATGAAAAGAAAATTGATGACAGCGATTCGTATTGGTGGGAGGATGATACCCCGCGCGATTCATATAACAGGCTCAAATTAGAGGGCGTCAAGTATCTCGATGATAACGGCCTCGTATCCCTTAAATTAGCCGCCGGAACCTTCCCCTTTGACAGAGAAATAACGCTTGAGGTAAGCGTCATAGATCGTTCCAATGTGAGCATAACATCGCGCAAAACCGTCAGGGTAGGCCGCGGGGAGTTCTATATAAAAATAAATCCAACAGAGCAGTTTTTCAGAACCGACGGCAAGAAGGCTGTTCAAATAAAAACTTTGAGGCAAAACGGCGAACCTGTAAAGGCCGATGTAAAAATAGATGTTTTTCGTTACATATGGAAACCGTATCAGAGAGTGTATGTGCATGAGGAAAAACCGCGCTATTCTGAAAAAGTAACTACTGATTCAAACGGCGACGCGGTTTTTTCTTTGCCGGCTAAAATGTCTGAGCCGGGCGAGTACGATATAGTAGCCACTGCCACCGACCGGCGCAGCAACCGTATAACCGCTTCAAAGCTTGTGTGGATATATACTCCGGACAGTTCAGGTAATGTCGCCTCAAAGTTTCGTAATCTTGAACTTGTCGTGAATCGCACTGAGTTTACGAGCGCAGGCGAGTTGACCTGTCTGCTGAAAAGCCGCTATACCGACGCTTATGTCTGTATAACCATTGAAGGGCGCGATATATACCAGACAAAAGTAGTGAAGATGACCGGCAACATTACGCCGGTGACTCTCGCAATTGATACGGCTTACGGCCCCAACTTTTACGTCTCGGCCGTAATGCAGCGCAAACGCGCCCTCTATACCGAAACCAAGGGAATATCTATCCCCATAAAGGGAACCCGGCTTAACGTTGCAATCAAATCCGAAAAAGAAAAATATCTCCCCGGAGAAACCGCATCAATTTCTTTGAAAGCGACCGATGAAGACGGGAAACCCGTTGCCGCCGACCTTTCGCTTGGGGCGGTTGACGAGGCCATTTACAGCGTGCGCAGGGATCATACCCTCAGGATGAGCGACTTTTTCTATGCGCGCATATCAAACTGGGTACTTACAAGCTATTCATACCCTATAACGCTTCTTGCAGGCGCCGGTAAAGATGCGCCGGCGAACAATGTACGCGAGGATTTCAAAGATACCGCTTTTTGGCAGGCTAATATACGTACTGATGCAAACGGGAATGCAAAGGTCAGTTTTAAGCTGCCCGATAATCTTACGACATGGCGTGTTACCGTACGCGGCCATGATAAAACCGGGCGCGTTGGAGAAAACAGGGATACTTTTCTTGTCACCCAGGATCTTATTGCGCGCATAGCCAAACCGCGTTTTTTGGTTGAGGGCGATTCTGTATCGCTGCTTGGAATAGTAAACAGCAATACCGAGCGCGGCCTCACCAATGTCAAAACCGAAATGAAGATAAATGGCAAAGTTGTTGCTCCCGACAAAGATATACCTATAAGCCTTCCGGCTTTTGCCTCAGAACGCAAATCCTATACAATAAGCGTGCCGATGGATGAAAAAGAAATGTCCTTGTATTTCAGCGCAAACTCCGATGCGAAAGCAAAAGACGCTTTGCAGCTGCCGGTGGGCATAGAACGCAGAGGCGCCTCATTCAAACTTTTCGGCGCGGGCGATATGAATGCCAATCGTTCGCTTGCGCTTGCAGCCGAGGGCAGCAATGATTTTGAGTTTGCCCCTGAAAGCGTAACTGTTGTGGTAAACCCGACGCCGCTGACGCAGATAATAAAGGCCTCGGATTTTCTTGTGAAATACCCGTATGGCTGCATTGAACAAACCATGAGTTCCTTTATGCCGGTATTTGCGCTTCATAGTTTTCTGAAACAGCAAGATATGCTGTACATGGTGAGCGATGAGCATATCAAAAAAATAGAAGAAAAAACCAACGGCGGTCTAAGGCGCATGGAGAACTCGCAAAACTATGACGGGACATGGGGCTGGTGGGCAGGCGGCGCAGGCAACGAATTTCTTACGGCATATGTTATGGAATCATTTCGTATAGCCCAAGAATTAGGCTGCCGCTTAGACCAGGCAGTAATAGCAAGGGGAGTACAGGCCGTAAACAGAATGCTTGGAAGCGGCAATATTAATAATCCCTATGCGCAAGCCTACTTGTTATATGTGTCGTCACTGTACGGCAATTTTAATCGTCAGGTTTTTGAAAAACTAAGAAAGGATCATCCAAATCCGAACGCTTACATTTCGCTCTATATTCTAAAAGCGTTGTCGGTGTGCGACAAGCCTGTTTTTTCAAATAACATAAAGACAAGTGAAGTTGAAAGAAAAAAACATATCGCCGCATATACGGCTTTACTCAAAAACAGCGCCCAGCGTGACGGCAAGGGAATATTCTGGCAATCAGGCTATCACGGCGGCGGCTGGGTTGGAGGCAATGCGGAAATGACAGCCAATGCGTTGAGAGCTCTTTTATTGGCGGGGGATACTTCTGCCGTCACCTCGCAGTCTGTGAGTTCCATATCAAAAAGAAGCCATGGAGGAGAGTGGCGCTCGACTAAAGAAACGGCTTTTATAATATACGCCTTTCTTGACTATATGGGCCGCTCAAAAGCGCCGTTGGGCGAGGCGTTAGACCTGAAGTTTACAATGGATGGGAGAGAACTCGCTGCTGTAAAGTATGACCCTAAAGATAAGGCTCCGGCTTCTGAACTTGTAAAGACGATAAATTTGGAAGGCGCCAAGAGACAAAGAACAATAAATATAGATGCAAACGGGCAGGCCGGACCTGATGTGAGTTTTGACGTGATTGTAAACGGTACATTGTATTTTCAGCCTTCAGGCATACTGTCTGTTTTCAAAAGCGAAGGGCGCGGCCTTGAGTCATTGTCTAGCGGAATAACCATGTACAGGGAATTTGCCGCTCTCACGCGCGTTCAAGATATCAAGAGGCAGGAATATCTCGTTCCGGCTGCACTTAAAGAAAACGCCTTGATAAATGTTGGCGATGAACTTTTGATAAAACTGCGCTTTAAGGCTGAAGATAACTTTGAGTTTCTAATTCTTGAAGATTACCTGCCGTCAGGATTTGAAGTAGTGAGGGAATTTGCTTATGGCAATGCTTACTATGATCGCCTTGAAAGAAGGGATAACCGCATGGTATATTTTTTCTCAAATCTCAGGAAAGGCACAACCTATGAGATTGCCTATATTGTAAGGGCAGAGCTTGCCGGAAAATTTATGGCACGCCCATCAAGAATGGAGTGCATGTACGAACCTTCGGTACAGGGATGGTCTATGCCGGTTATAATTGACGTTAAGGAGAAATAAGCGGTAGAACGGTGTGTGCCCACAAGCGAGAAGGTTTTATAGAGGTGTAATTTTTTATTTACTCGAAGCGCGAGCCAAGGTAAAGCTTTTTATCGGCATTATTTATAAAGGCCTCGAAAAGTTCCCGGTAATTATTTATGGCTTGCCGCCGGTGTATTCGGCGCTCATGTTCTGTATGCTTGATACTGCCTTGATGTATGAGAGCGGTGTCATGGTGCGCAGGTTATGGTAGGCAAAGGCTATGTAGCGATTGGGGTGGATATCTTCAGGGCGTGTTGCATCTATTAAAATCCAGCGCCCATTATAATAGGCCTCCGCCCACATATGAAAAACAAACACGTTTTCTTGCCTCTTGAAATAAGATGTTGCAATCATTCCGATGAGCGCCCGGGCGGGTATTCCCATTGAACGGAGCAGCGCGACGGTAAGTACCGTATGTTGTTTGCAGTCGCCGCTTCGCGTTTCAATAATATTCAATGACGGGGTGAGGGGAAGCCCATTTGCCTTATTTGTGATGTAGTTGTATACAAATTTTTCGGTGTTCCTTGCTATATTGCCTTGGGAGGCAATTTGTTCGGCGAGTTTTTTGACAGGCTCTGAGTTTATTGAAAGCAGCATAGTGTCTTCTGTAAAATTTTCAGCGGCAGTTTCATTTGCGGCAGATGAAAAGTCACCCGATGTTATTTTAACATTCCTGCCCGATCCCTCGGTTTTTTGAAACGGGGTGGCCGGAAGAACAAACTTTTCGTTGTCAGAGTTGAGCGCCCATGAAGTTTCTTTTTGGGTAAAGATCAAATTAGTAAAATTTTTTATTTTTATTGTGTAGTTAAACGGGTCGGCATCTTTGCTGCCGGCAGAGCAGGCGGCGAGGGCGAAAGATACTATGAGAAACGCCTTTATGTGCCGCATCATTTTTCAATGACCATTTCTATCAGGTTATTCAGCATAAGGATTCTAATTTTGCGGAGGACTCCATTACTGTCTAGATATACGTCCGACTCCTGAAAGTCTGCCATTATTTGTTTCAGATGAAGCAAATTTTCTCTGATTCCGTTTATTTCGACATTTGCGGTACCGACAACTATTTGTTTGACAGTGACAGTATCTTCAAGTTCAAGCAAGGGGCTGTAAATTTCTACCGTGACAGAAGTATTTTTTTCAAAGCCTTTATCAAGCAAGACTTTTGTCAGGTAATTCCCCGGGAGTACAAAAGGTTTATCTATAATTATTCTGGCGATATGATCTTGGTTCTTTACCGTTATTTCTTTTCCGTTGAAGATAGCAACCGTATCTATGTTTTGAGTCTGGCCGTTTAGTATTACCTGATTGTATGTCTCAAATTTTACCGGTACGAAATCTTTAGTTTCGGTTACAATTTCTTTTGTCGTGCTTTGTGTGTCCCCTGCCTTTATTGACATTATAAGAGTAGATATGTAAAGGTTTGATGTTTCGGCAGAGGTAACTGAAGCATGTCCCATCTCGCTTCCGTTCATAAAGAGTTTGTAATTCCACGTGCCGGTAGGCATGGATTTTGGAGGTTCAAAGGTTTTACACCCGACGATGACAAAAAGAATCGGAATGATATAAAGAGAATATTTCATGTGCGGCCTCACGGTCAAAAAATAATTAACAAGAGTCAATTCGTGTCTGGAGGGATTCGAACCCCCGACCGCTTGGTTCGTAGCCAAGTACTCTATCCAGCTGAGCTACAGACACATTATATATTGAGCTTCGCGGCATAATTGCTTATTACCGGAAACTTGATCTTTTTGCCGCGCAAAACGGCATGCGTCCCAATAACAGACACAATGAAATACAGCAAATAAGCAAGATAAATAATTATCACAAAGACAATATTCAATATACCGGGACGCGTCAAGGTCAGCAAAATCCCAAACGCGACAAAGTATACGGCAAACCCCAAAGCTAAGGCAAACGATTGCTTTATATGGTATATAATGAAATCATCATCGCCGTGGTTTATAATCAAAGTTATGAACCAGCCGACAAAAGGCAAGTAGACGATTTTATCTTTTGCCATACCTGCGATTTTTTTTATTTTATCTGCATTCATCTTCATCTGTTCTTCGGAGAGGGGGGGATTCGAACCCCCGGTACGTTTCCGCACGACAGTTTAGCAAACTGCTGGTTTAAGCCCCTCACCCACCTCTCCAATAATAAGTATAAGCCCATCGGAGAGTGAGGGATTCGAACCCCCGGAAGCTTGCGCCTCAACGGTTTTCAAGACCGCCTCCTTAAACCGCTCGGACAACTCTCCGCGAACAAGACTATTTATAAGCCTGTTGTTGTCAAATAAAAATTCATAGACAAGGTCTTCAATATTTTTCAACCTTCCGATTTTCAATCGGTGTAATCATATCTGTGGCAATTGTCATATTTTAACTTGTCAACAGTTACATAAATTCGTCAACTAATTTGTTGAAATTTGTCCGAAAATCAGCGCTTTGGCTAAATGAACGACTCCCAAAAAGTGGACTCATTAGCTGCATTATCGGAGCAATTTTTTTTCTTCTCCCAAGTTTTTTTATTGTTTCTAATACAATATTAGGAACAGGCCGACTATTTATTTCATGTATTCACAAACAGTATGCGGTTAAAAATTCTGCTCTCAACGTGTTGAGCGTCCGTGAGTATATATCGGCTTTCCCTTTAAGTACTGAATATGTTGCGCCTAATTTATATGTGATACGGTTTTGTGCGGAGTACTGCATGAATACTTTAGAAGAAATCCTTGTATCGTGCATAATAAAGTTTACATGACGCTTGGGTTCTCTGTTTGTCATACCGTCTTCATTGAAAGAATAGTAGCGGCCAAGCGTGAATTCATTACCAAGAGTGAAAGAGTATATTTCTATTGTTGTCGCAGATGCGAAGGTAAACCCTTGGGCGTAATAATAGCCTTTAGAAGCGGTGGCTATAGCCCCTTGTTCCTTAAGGTCATTTTTTGTATATCCTGCGTCATAGTATTTTGTTATAGCTATGGTTTTAAGCATAGCAAAATCGTAAAAAATACTGTTGCGTAATCTGATTGTAAAGTCGCCTTTTCTCAGGGATATGTCGGCAACAGGCCCGAGCAGGTGTATTGCGGAGACTTTATCGTTAAAATCAGCAAAATTTCTGTTATCATATCTAAAGCCTGTGTTCAGGCTAAAAAAGGCCGAATAGCCGCCTGATTGAGTGATTCTTTGTTTGGAGTACCCCATGATGCCGGTTTCAGTGTAAAGAAATACTTCCTGGAGTTTTTTACCAATGGCGGCGCTTGCTACAATATTTGTATAGGGTGAATTGAGGTGAAACCCGCTTGAGGTTCCGTGCAGTTTCAGGTTTCTTATTCCAAAAAATTCCGCATTTATGCCGAATTTGCCTCCGGCCGTATCGTCCAATTCATATAAAATTCCGGCAAAGCCGTAAATGTTGTGCCATATAGAAGAATTTGGGCCGGTTCCGTTAGTGTACCTGTATTTTGTTATGTCTACCTGATCGGATATGAAGTTACTGAAAAAATTTTGTGATTTAGCATTACCGGCATAAAAGGCGGCTAATTGAAAAATACTTTCTCCTATAGTGATGCCGCCTGCTGTGGTAAATACCATATCGTTTATGCTTATAACTTCGTGGATTTCGATTATACATTCCCAGAAAGCAGAGCCTCCAAGAGCAAAAAGGGATGACTGCCACATATTAAAGCCGCTTGTCCTTGCAGAAATATAATAGAGAGCTCCGGCTCCGGGATGGGCCGGCGAGTTTGTCTCAAAAACATTATCATCAAATCTGAATTTGGACAAAGCAAAGGTTCTATATAAGTATTCGTTTAGAATGTCATCACTGCCGAATACCTGATCCCTTTTGTTTGAGTTTTCATAATAATACCAGGCTGTCCCGGCAAGCAATACCAATGAGACGCCAATAAGCGCTCTGCTGTAAGAGGCTGGTTTGGGCTGGAGCTCTTCATTGAATGAGTTGTGCGCTTCAAGGGTTTCTATGTCTTGCGCCTTTACTGGAAAATTCATCAATAAAATGAAAACCGAAAGGAAAACAATAAAGATACATTTATTTATTCTGTTTAATGGCACTATAACCGCCTTTTCATTTTAACGTTGTCCGGAAACATAACTTTGTTATTATTTTCCAGACAGTTTTTAACCGTCAAATACTTTTAAATTTTTTTTTGACTCAAATTATTCTTGAATAATTCCAAGAGTTTCTTTCTTTGGCATTCGGATTGATTTTACACAGTCATTACAATAAAAGAAGGGCAAGAATGAACCCACAGGCGGAAACGCTTAATAAGATCATCAAAGAAGAATCGGAAACCGTATATGAATTGCTTTCCGAAAAAGGGAAAAACATATTTTACCCCAAAAAAGGGATTCTCGCACAGTCAGAAGAGGCAAAGGGTAAAAAAATAAACGCTACAATAGGTTCTGCAATCGAAAATGACGCAACTTCAATGTGCCTTGATTCGATAGTACGCCTTGTCAACTTAAATCAAAACAGCATTGTTTCGTATGCCCCCAGTTTTGGCAATCCTGAGATACGCAAAAAATGGCTTGAGATGATGCGTGAAAAAAATGCTTCGCTTAAAGATAAGCATGTTTCAACTCCAATGACTACCGCCGCATTAACTCATGCCCTCAGCATTTTGGGTTACTTGTTCATAGATGAGGGTGAATCGTTGTGCTTTTCTGATTTGCACTGGGAGAACTATGATTTGATTTTTGCTAATGCCTATGGGGCTGTTTTTGACACCTTCCCCCTTTTTGAAGGCGGCTCTTTTGCTGTTAATTCTTTCAGGGCAAAAATTATGTCGACCGTTCCCAGAAATTATAAAATAATTCTTAATTTTCCAAATAATCCATCCGGTTATACGCCGTTGCTTGGCGAGGCTGCGCAGATAGTCTCTGCCATAAAAGAATCTGCCGAATTGGGCAATAAAATTCTTGTTATAATTGATGATGCCTATTTTAACCTTGTTTACGAGGATGGAGTTGAACGCCAGTCGCTTTTTGCCTACCTCTGTGATATTCATGAAAATGTATTGGCCGTTAAAGTTGACGGCCCAACGAAAGAAGATTATGTGTGGGGCTTTCGTGTCGGATTTGTAACTTATGGCATTAAAAACGGAAGCCGCAAACTTTATGAGGCTCTTGAACAAAAGACCGGCGGCGTAATAAGGGGGACTATTTCAAACGTGCCGAACATATCCCAGTCGCTTTTATTGGCCGCTTATAATTCCCCTGAATACGATCGCGAGAAAAAAAGCAAATATAATATTCTTAGAAGTCGTTATACGGCGGTCAAAACAGCGCTTGCTCAGAACAGCGAATATTCCGAATATTTTAGCGCTATGCCGTTTAATTCGGGGTATTTTATGTGCATAAGGCTTGCAGAAGGAATTGATGTCGAAGCCGTGAGGCTTATATTACTGAATGATTTCAGTGTCGGCGTTATAAATCTGGACAATCTCATACGCATAGCCTTTTCAGCTGTCCCGACAGATGTTATTCCGGAGCTTTTCAATAATCTGTTTCTTGCCTGCAAGAAAGCCGTACAAAGCAGTTAGACAAGTCTGTCGGCTAATTGCTCAAACAGCACATCGGTTTGTTCGCCTGTTTTCTGGTTTTTCAGTCCGGCGCTGTTGTTGGCAAGTTCGTTTTCGCCGATTATGACGCAATAACGGGCGTTTTCCCTTTCGGCGCGTTTAAACTGGCTCTTGAACCCTTTACTTGCCGGATCCAAATCGGTTGATATGCCCTGCTCTCGCAGACTTGCGGCAATGGATACGGCTTTTTCAAGCGTTTTGCCGCCCGTATGTATAATAAATGCATCAAGTTCGGCTATGCTGTTTTCGTAAGCAGATAAAAGCAGCATTCGTTCTATGCCGGCGGCAAAACCTACTGCAGGAACGCTTCTGCCGTGAAACTGTTCAACTAAGTTATCGTACCTGCCGCCGGCCGCAAACGCGTTTTGTGAGCCCAGCGCATCCGATACAAATTCAAAAGTTGTACGCGTATAGTAGTCGAGTCCTCTTACAAGGTAGGGCGTCTCTGTAAATTCTATTGAAGCCGATTTGAGATAATTTTTAAGGGCAGCGTAGTGGGCGGCGCAGGCGTCATCAAGGTAATCTGCCATGATTGGCGCGCCGTTTTTTATTTCATGGCACGAGTCGTTTTTTCAGTCCAAAAGCCTGAGCGTATTTTTGTGGAGCCTTGTTTGGCAGTCTTTGCAAAGTTCTTGTTCGCGTTCAAGGTAATATTTTTTCAGGTCTGCAAGATAGGGGTCTCTGCATTTTTCGCAGCCTATCGAATTAAGAAGAATAGAATAGTTTTTGATGTTGCATTTACCGGTTATTGCAGCTATCATTGATATTATTTCGTAATCGTGATATGCATCGCCGCTTCCGAAAGTTTCGGCGCCCAATTGATTGAACTGTCTCAACCGTCCTTTTTGCGGGCGCTCGGCTCTGAACATTGGGCCAGTGTAAAAGAATTTAACAGTGTTTAACCTGTTGTAATCTCCATTTTCGGAGTATGCCCTGACTACGGATGCCGTTCCCTCGGGACGCAGCGTGAGACTGCGCCCGCCCCGGTCTTCAAAGGTGAACATCTCTTTTGAGACAATATCGGTAGTATCGCCGAGTCCGCGCGAAAAGACTTCTGTGTATTCCATCATTGGAACTATAATCTCGCGAAAGTTATATATTTTGAAAATATCCCTCGCGGCGTTTATTATACGGTTCCACCGTTCGATATTGTCAGGAAAAATATCTTCGGTACCCGGGGGTTTTGCTATCATTGGCTTTTACCTGTTTCTCTTTTTCTGAATACGGCGTAATCTTCGATATCTGTATCAAACAAAATGCTGTAAAGGCCGTTCGGTCTTGCCATTTCAAGCAAAGTGTTGTTCGAATCAAAAATTTTTAATACGCGAAATTTTGCATCGCGGTTTTTTTTGTCAAGGGGAAATATTGCTTCAAGTTCATCGTTTACATAAATGGGGTTTGCGGTCTTTAAGTATGCTGTGCGCTTATCATTTCCGGTTGACAGTTTGTAACCCATGAATACGGCCTTATTGATGTAAGGTATGCCGGTAAAGCCTCTGTGGTCAAATTCATTAAAAAGGTTTGCGGTATACGGTCTATGGCTTACAAGCTCCAATTCTTCCTTCCAAAACGGAAGCAGCTCTGTAAAAGCAGGATTTTCGGCGTTGTCGCGGGCCTGTGCATATACCCTCGTGGTATTGGCAGTGTAATAAAGGGATTTCATGCGGCCTTCTATTTTGAAGGATGACACTCCGGCCTTTATGTATTCCGGTAAAAGTTCAATGAGGCAAAGATCTTTGGATGATAATATCTCGGTTCCGCCTCCGTGTTCCGTTATTTCTAAAAAATCATCAAGTCTTTTTTCTTCGACAAGATGGTATTTCCAGCGACAAGGCTGCGTGCAGTCTCCCTTGTTGGCGTCACGTCCCGAGAAATATCTGCTCAAAAGGCAGCGTCCGGAGTAGGCTATACATAATGCGCCATGGACAAAAATTTCTATATCAAGTTCAGTGTGAGTGCGAATAGCCTTTATTTCTTCCAAAGATGTTTCTCGTCCAAGTACTATACGATTGATGCCGGCATCTCCCCAAAATTTTACCGACATGTGGTTTAGGGTATTCATTTGGGTCGAGAGATGAAACTCAGTTTCTATTCCGGCTTCGCGCAGCAGCAGCAGCATTCCGGGGTCTGATACTACGCAGGCGTCAAAGCCGAGATTTTTAATGTCTTTGATATATTCTTTAAGGGGGGAAATATCGTTTTCGCGCAAAAAGGCATTCATAAGGAATATTGATTTGACGCCGTTTTGGCGGCAAAAATCAATTCCAAGCTCAAGTTCCTCCCGCGTGAAGTTTCCGGCTTTGTTTCTCAGGTTAAATGCGCTGCCGCCGAGGTAGACAGCATCTGCGCCGTAGCGTACGGCAAAGCGCAGTTTGTCGAGGTTGCCGGCCGGCGCGAGTATCTCAGGGTGTTTTCTTTTTTGTATATCCATTGTAAGCAACTAAGGCATCTGAACGGGCGCTTATAGTCAACTATAAAAGGATTTGCCGCGCTTATTACGTCTTGACAAATTTATCCCCTGAATCAACTTATAGTTTTCGTTTTATCTTTACAGAGGTATATATGATAGACCCGAAAATAATTCGCGAAAACATCGGCTCTGTGCGCAGACTCCTTGAGATGCGCTGCATGGAAAATGCAGTTGACGTTGGTGAACTTTCCAGAATTGACAGTGAACGAAGAGCTTTGATTCTGGCTGCCGATGAACTCAGGGAAAAACGCAACAAGGCGTCTAAAGAAATAGGCCATAAAAAAGCAAAAGGCGAAGATGCATCAGAGGTTATGCTTGGAGTTTCGGGCATATCAGATGAAATCAAGGCAATTGACGAAAAACTTTCGGTCTTGAATGAGGATTTTGCCGACTTGCATCTTTCTATTCCCAATATACTTGACCCATCGGTTCCGATTGGACGCGATGACAGTGAAAACGTTCTTGTAAGAGAATGGGGCGAGAAAAGAAAGTTTGATTTTACCCCCAAACCTCATTATGAACTTGGCGTTGAACTCGGCATCCTTGATTTTGAAAGAGGGGTCAAGTTATCCGGCACAAGATTTTACATCTATCGCGGACTTGCCGCAAGACTTGAACGCGCCATAATAAATTTCATGCTTGATTTGCACACAAAAAATCATGGCTATACTGAGACATTCGGGCCTTTCATTGTAAATGACAGCAGCATGATTGGAACGGGACAATATCCTAAATTCAAAGACGAATACTATAGAATGGAAAGAGACGGTCTCTCCCTTATTCCGACGGCTGAGGTTACGCTGACAAATATTTATCGAGATGAGATTATCGATGCGGATGATTTGCCTGTTTACCTTACGATGCAATCATCCTGTTTCAGGCGTGAGGCCGGCGCCGCCGGTAAAGATACGCGCGGTCTTACGAGGGTTCATCAATTTCAGAAAGTCGAACTTGTCAAATTTGTAGAACCCGAAAAATCAAACGAGGAACATGAAAAGCTCACCGCGGATGCAGAAGAGGTATTAAAGCGCCTCAATCTTCATTATAGGGTAAAACTGCTATGCAGCGGCGATACATCTGCCGCATCTTCGAAGACGTATGACCTTGAGGTTTGGATGCCCGGACTTGACCGCTACCTTGAGGTATCTTCTTGTTCCAATTTTTTGGATTACCAGGCACGGCGTGCAAAAATACGCTATAAAAAGAGCGGCGGCAAACCGGAATTTTTACACACATTGAACGGTTCCGGTCTTGCTGCCGGGCGGACTCTTGCCGCCATTATGGAAAATTACCAAACTGCCGGCGGGGAAATTACGATTCCTGAAGCGCTTAAACCATATTTAGCGGAGGATTTATGAATGACCTTATAATTGTAGGCGCAGGCCCAGCCGGTTTGACCGCCGCAATATATGCCGTACGGAGCGGACTTGACACAACGCTTGTTGAACGCCTTGCGCCGGGGGGACAAGTGCTCAACACATACGAAATAGAAAATTACCCTGGATTTGCCGAACCCATCGAGGGCTGGCGCCTTATGTCTAACATGGAAGAACAGGTTCGCCGGCTTGGAGTTGAAATAAAAAACGGTGAAGTACTTAGAATAGAAAAAAGCGGCGGTATTTTTTCCGTAAGTTTGGCAGGCGGTGAAAACCTTGAATGTAAATCCGTTATTATAGCCTCAGGCGCCTCTTATCGCAAGCTTGGCATTCCCGGAGAGGAACGCTTATCCGGACGCGGCGTATCCTACTGCGCTACATGCGACGGAGCGTTTTTTAAAAATAAAATAACCGCCGTTGTCGGCGGCGGAGATACGGCAATTGAAGAAGCCGTTTTTCTTACAAAATTTGCCGACAAAGTATATTTGATCCACAGGCAGGGAGCGCTTGCCGGAACCAAAATAAACAGGGACCGCTTGTTTGCCAATCCAAAGATTGAGGTTATATTCGATACTGTTGTTGAATCTGTAGATGGCGATAGCTCTGTAAAAAAGATAGTCATCAAAAATTTAAACAGCGGGGAACTCTCAGAACTCGTTCTTGATGGTTTTTTCATTTTTGTAGGCAATGATCCCAATGTTTCATTTGTCGATGCGGAATTTTTAGGAAAAAATAACGAAATAATTGTGGATCAGTCAATGCAAACCTCTGTCGACGGTCTCTTTGCAGCCGGAGACTGCCGCAGCGGTTCTAAGAAGCAGATAGTGTTGGCAACCGCAGACGGGGCTGTTGCCGCAATGAGCGCATACGAATATATTTTGGCGGCGGCCAAATGAAAATTAAAGGCATGATGACTATTCTGCTTGGCCTTTCGCTTATCTTTGTTTCATGTTCAAAGAAAGGGGAATCCGAGTTGCGTGCCTTAATAAACGAGATGCATGATGAATTGATTGAGTACAAAAAAAACATGGTACGCGCAGTTAATGCCAAAGAGGTTGCCGATGAAATTATAAGGCATAATCGCAAGTTGATAAAATTTGCCGATGCGCTCAAGCAACTCGGCGAAAAATATCCCGAACTCAATGATGAAAAATATGTGGAGAAATACCTGAATCTTACCTTAATAGAAGAAGTTTACATGGAAATTAATCCTATACGTGAGAAGTATATGGGCGAACCTGAAGTTCAGGAGGCCTATCAGAAGTTAAACGAAGAGGCGTCTCTTAAAGATTCAGGCGGCTGAAACGTTTTAGCGCTTCTCCTATTTTACGTTTGATTTCGGCAAGCCTCAATTCGTCGACTTTCATAAAATCCGGGCTGAAATATTTTTCGTCTAAAAACAGCGATTTCGATATATTGAGCATTACCATGTTTGTTTTTGACTGCCCATACTCTTCCATGATGTAGCCGTCACAGGCTTCTTTTTTTAAGACATACGGATTGTCTATACCGTTTTTTTCTTTTGCGAATGAGTCTTCAAAAGCTCTGAGAAGCGCTTCGGCCATGTTGTCCGGACATGTCGCAGCGAGGTTTTCGTTCTTTTTAATTTTGTTTTCGACCGATACAAGCGCTCTGGGCATACCTGCATCTTTTGTATTTTTTGGGCCTATCGGCATTACCGTGTGGCAGTCTATTATAAATTTAATTTCGCCTGTCTTTAAAATATTGCGGATAGTTTCGTGAAACGACAGGTGGTATCGCTTGATTATTGCCGATATGGCTATATCATTAGGAAAACATTTGTCGGCAAATATTTGATTCCCGCCGGGGGAGTGCGTTTTTATTACTCCGTCAGTCTTGTTTTTTGAAATATCCCAATATGACCTGTCTGTATCAATGAACAGGCGGCTTATGTGCGTATCTACCACCGCTGCAATGTTTTGCCGCAAATCGAATATTTCATTGGCGCATGTATCCGCCTCTATGAAAAGAGTGAAATCGTCTACGATGGATATTTCCGCGAGTTCTTCCGGAACTTGACAGCCTCCATGTGACACTATGAGGAGAATAGGGTACTTACTCATTTACCAGAGCAGAACGATGGGGTCGATTATTTTACCGTGATGTATGAGGGAAAAATGCAAATGAGGGCCTGTCGATATTCCCGTTGAACCGACATAGCCTATTATGCTGTCCTTTGTTACAAAATCGCCTCTCTTTACTTTTAGTTCAGAGCAATGGGCGTACATTGTTATGTAGCCGTTATCGTGCATGACCATGACGGTTTTTCCGTAACCATCGCGCCACCCGCTATAACTTACAATGCCTGCACGCGCAGCCTTAATGGGGGAACCGTAAGGAGCCTGAATATCTATACCGTCGTGAAAATCGCCGGTTTTGAATATGGGATGCCTTCTTGCCCCAAACATAGATGTATATTTTCCAGAAAGGGGCTGTTCAAACAGCCTGTGGTAAACGTATAGTTTTTCTATTTTTGTGTTAAGAAGAACAGGTTTTACGTTTTTAAAGAAAACAAAGCGGATATCATCGTTCGATATTATTTTGAGTATTCTGGGTTTGTAATCACCCATGATTTTGTCATCGTATTTTAGTTCTTTGGCCATTCGCCTGACATCAAGAAAATCATTAAATGCAAAAAGGACGCCTTTTTCAAGCGGGATTACTATAGCACGAGATTTTGCCAAATTCAAATCCGTGAGAAAGGGATTGGCCGCTATAATGGTATCCGTATCTATTTTATAGCGTCTGCAGAGGTTCCAAAGGGTTTCGCCCTCTTGTAGAGAATGGATAACTATTTTTACTCCGGGATCAAGCGGGTATGCAGACAGCAGTTTAATGTAATCTTCTTCTGATGTAAAGACCGGGTAACCTGATTTCATTATGTAGCTTTCCGGATTTACGATTATGCGCTCTTTTATAAAGGTATTATATATGTTTCCTGAGATGAAAACGATTAAAAGAGAGCTTGCTATCGCTATGACGGTAAGCTTAATGTTTCTAAGTTGTGCGTATGTAGGGGCGAACATCATTCATTACCCATATCCCGTGATTTTTTTGTGGCGGCTTCAATGGCGCTCATTATGGTTCCCGCGAATCCACGATCTTCAAGAATATGAAGAGCCTCGATGGTTGTTCCGCCCGGAGATGTCACACCGTCGCGCAATTCAATTGGATTGGTATCTTCCTTAAGTACCATCTTGGCTGCGCCCAGAACGGTCTGCGCGGCTAAAATCAGAGCTTCTTTTCTTGGGAGGCCCATCTTGACGGCGCCGTCCGCCATTGCCTGAATAAATGTAAATACATAAGCAGGGCCGCTCCCTGATACTCCGGTGACGGCATCCATGTATTTTTCAGACATTATTATTGCAGCGCCGATTTTTGAGAATATTTTTTTGACATGCTCAAGAGTTTCGTCATCGGTTGCCTTATTAGCGGCAAGAACAGACATTCCCTCCCTTACAAGGGAGGGGGTATTTGGCATTACCCTGATTATTTTTTGCGAACTTCCAAGTATGCTTTCAAGTTCATGAATAGTGACTCCGGCTGCAACAGAGACTATTGTTTTGCTTTCACAGTAGGATTTAAGTTTTTGTAGTACTTCCGGTATAACGGAGGGTTTAACGGCAACTATCATAATGTCGCATATTTTTGCTATATCTTCAATGGTTTCAGCGCGGCTTATTCTGTACAAACTTGATATATGACGCGCTTTTGATTCGTCTTTATCATAAACGAAAACATTGGCCGGCGGAAAAAATTCTGAAATGCCTGATATAATCGCCCCGCCCATATTTCCGGTGCCTATACATCCTATTATTAAAGAGGTAAATTCTTTCATGTATAGTTTCTCTCTCCGAAAATCAGACTGCCTATGCGCACCATTGTCGCCCCCTCTTCGATTGCCATCTCAAAATCTCCTGACATTCCCATTGAAAGTTCTTTCATCGACGTTTTAAACAAGTTATTTGTTCTCTCCAAAATTTTCCTTGTTTTAACAAACGAGCGTCTTATAAGCGCCATATCATCGCTCAAAGGTCCTATATTCATAAAACCTAAAAGTTCTATATTTTCCATAGTCAGACATTTTTCAGTCAAACGCACTGCCTCATCAGGTTTCGCTCCATTTTTTGTAGTTTCTTCAAGCGGATTTACCTGTATAAGGATTTTTTGAATTTTACCTATTTTATTAGCTTCGGCGTTAACGCGTTCGGCAGTACTTTGGCTGTCTATTGAGTGAATTAAGTCAAAGAACTTGACGGCGTCCCTTGCCTTATTCGATTGCAAATGTCCCACCATGTGAAAGGCAAAATTACCCGATAAGCTGGGAATCTTGCTCTTGGCTTCCTGAACCTTGTTTTCGCCAAATAAAAAAATACCGGCATCTATAGCATTCTGCACCTTTTCATAAGAGAAGGTTTTTGAAACGGCAATTATGCGTACCGATTCCGGTTCTCTGCCGGAGCGAAGAGCAGCGCCGGCAACTAAGTTTTCTAAAAGATTATAGTTCTCCCTTATATTCATAGTCGACAAGATTTTTCATGACTATACGACTTCTTGTCACATGTCAAGGAAAATTTAAGGATTGAAAAATTTTACTTTCAAAGTTTTATGTCTCTAAAAACTATGAGGTTCGGCTCTTTTTATTTAACTTGACTTTCGTTTTATTAATTTTTTACAGTGCAAATTAAATAATAAATCATCTGAGGAGAATGTAAAATGATATTGAAAAGAGTTTTGATTTTTTTGGCAGTTTCAACTATGATTGCTTCGCTTTCATGTAAAAAAGAGCCTGGAAAAATTTTTAAAACAGTAAGCGTAAATTCAAATTTAATTGAAAATCCGGGTGAGCAAAAACCGGTCAATGTAGTGAATGGCAAGGTAAATCGCGGCGAATATCTGATTCTTGAAGAAGAAAGAGATTTTAATGGAAAAAAATTTTTTAAAGTGACAATTGAAGGCGTAAAAACAAATGGATGGATCAACGCTGCGGATGTAATAGATGGAAAACTCAGATCAATAACTATAGTGGAAGATACCGACCTGTATATGAGACCAAATACTAAAAGTGATAAAATCGGCACGGTAAGAGCAGGGCAGGTTGCTTTTAATCTCGAAAATAGCGGAGACTTTATACTCATTCAGTACCCAGGCAGAGAAGGTTACATATTAAGAACAACTATAGGACATCCCGGCGATGTTATTAAAACCGTCAGCATCCCAGGCGTAGGGAAAGCGGAAATTTCAGCATCTTCCCAATATCTTGCATCTGAAGGAAGGGAAACGGATTATGATTCGCGCAATGCGTTTGACGGTAGAATTGTGACTGCATGGTGTGAGGGTAAAATCGGCGACGGTATAGGCGAATATATCACTATTGACCTTAATAATCATATGGCTATTACATCGATTTCAATCGTTAATGGTTCTGGCAGAAGCGAAGAAGCTTACTATAACAATAATAGAGTGGCATCTCTTAAAATCACTTCCGATACAGGGAGAAGTGTTGTACTCAATTTTAATGACAATACCATAGATTACCAGACAAGAAATACTTACATAACTGGAAGATCATTTAATTTTGTTCTGAATAGCATATATAAAGGACAAAAATTCAACAATACCTGTATAAGTGAAATCAGATTAAAGGCAGAAGATGCACGTGAATAAAATATCAATTATTTAAGAAGGAGAAAAGAATAAATGAAAAAAATAGGAGCATGTATTTCATCATTGTTGCTTTTTTTTACGGCCTTAGTTATAGTTCAAAATTTAAGTTCTCAGCTTGGACAGGCTAAAGTAACCGCAACTGTACTCAATGTCAGACATATTCCTTCTGCTGCCGGAAATGTAATAGCTAAGCTTAAAAGAGGTGAAATAATAAATATAGTCGAAAGGTCAAAATATACTTCCGAAGTGGTCGGAACAAGCGACTATTGGTATAAAATAGAACTTCCTAAGAAACAAACGGGTTGGGTATTCGGACAATTTATCAGTTTTGAACTAAACCTTGAAAGCGGACTAAGGTGGAGGAGCGTTACGCCTGATAGCAGTCAAAGATTTACAAGCATTATAATTGCAGAGTCAGGCCAAATGATGGTTGGCACACAGAGCGGTAATATGTTCTTAAGCAGCGATAACGGCAAAACATTCAGAAAGATACTTCCTCAAGCGCTTGGAGTTTCAATAGGCAAAATAAATAACATCTACAACGCAAAAGGCGCAATCTGGGTTGCTGCAAGCGGCGCTTCAAATGGCGGGATATGGAAATCC
>Ga0099364_10004367_pt1 | contig 21455 bp, 18 predicted proteins | sample TergutTh196P3_FD_73070 | JGI IMG/M metagenome (GOLD analysis project Ga0099364, IMG submission 73070) | Microcerotermes parvus P3 segment gut microbial communities from Pointe-Noire, Republic of the Congo - Th196 P3 | ecosystem: Host-associated > Arthropoda: Insects > Digestive system > Gut ... | reverse complement strand
CCAGGGAATCTGCTTCCTGGGCAAAATCAATTACAACGATTTTATTGAGCGCTATCTGGGAAAACGGCAGGGCCAAATTGTCGAGCTGGAAACCGGAAAGGTTGTTGGAACGCACAACGGATACTGGTTTCATACGATCGGACAGCGCAAAGGATTGGGAATGAGTGGAGGACCATGGTTTGTTGTCAGGAAAGATACCGAACAGAATATCATCTATGTATCAAACGGATACGATCCTGAAACACAGTATGGAAAAACGGTTGTGATGCAGGGATTTCATTTTATCACGGAGGATGTCTGGGGTGATTTTTCCGATGCCAAAGAGATTACATTTAAAATCCGTCACACCCCCGAATTTACGCGGGGCAGGATTTATCGAACTGGCGATCAGTACCGTATCGAAAGCGACACGAAAATCCAGGGCATCGCATCCGGGCAGTTTGCCGTCGTTTACGACCGTGACAGCCGTCTCTGTATCGGGAGCGGCGTGATCATGTGAGGGCTTTCGGGTTTGCGCCGTTGAATAACTGAAAGCGCTCAATTATGAATTATGATTAATTGATTAATTGAATTTCAAATCACTTACGGTCTTTCTATCAGGATTCCGTTCCTGCCTGATCGTATACAATAAACTGATAGACTCATTCAGACATACCCGGTGTATCGCTTCGGCAAACATATCAGCGATAGACAGGATTGTTACTTTTTCACTTTTCTTTGTATAGGGGATTGAGTCAGTGAAAATCATTTCCGACAGGCTTGACTGATCAATCCGTAATGCAGCCGGATCGGACATTACGGCATGACTGGCCATGGCACGCACGGATTTGGCGCCATGTTGCGTCATCAGATCAGCCGCTCTGGTGATGGTGCCGGCCGTATCCACAATGTCGTCAACTAATAATACATCTTTGTCTTTTACATCGCCGATGATTCGCATTTCATCTATTTCACCGGCTTTCTGACGCGATTTATAACAGATCACCATCGGGATCCCCAGATGCTTGGCGTAATTGCTGGCGCGCTTCGTACCCCCTACATCGGGTGTAGCAATCACTAAATTATCCAACGGAAGGGAATTCTTGATATATTCCAGAAAGACAAAAGAAGCATACAAATGATCGACGGGCACATCAAAGAACCCTTGAATCTGATCCGCATGAAGATCCATCGTAATCAACCGGTTAAGACCTGCTACACCTAAAATATCCGCAATCAGTTTGGCGCCGACAGATACACGGGGTTTATCCTTCCTGTCTTGCCTTGCCCATCCGAAATAGGGAATAACGGCGATAATCGAATGAGCCGAAGCACGTTTGGCAGCATCCATCATCAGCAAAAGTTCCATCAGATTATCAGAATTGGGAAACGTTGACTGTACTAAAAACACATCCCGCCCCCGGATGGATTCTTCGTACGAGACAGAGAACTCACCGTCAGCAAAGTATTCGATATTCATTTGTCCTAAAGGACATTGCAGTCTTTTGCAGATTTTTTCTGCCAGATTACGGGTGTTTTTCCCCGCAAAAACCAAAAAAGGCGTCTGTGCACTCATATCCGAATATTTATATTTAAAATAATTTTACAATTTGCTTATAAACCTGACAGTTTTCGATAACTGAAAACTGATAACTATTCAATCACCCTGCAAAAGTACAAAATTTATTGAAAATGGATAAAAATATCCCTTAACTTTATTACCAATGGTCTTATCGTACAATTTTTTTTACATTTTTTTGCAAAAAGTAAAAATAATTTTATACTTTTGTTCGTGAATTTAACGAGTATTTGTGTTTGGTTAAAAGCAAGATGAGGGAGAATTTTCGATTTTAAGACATATTGATTCCACGCTCTTTTTTTGCGCAAATGTAAGGTTTTCATAAACAGATGATTATAAACCATAAAAGATATTATATGAACAGACATTATTTATTAACAGTATTCGTTTTCGTAGCATTAGGATTTGCGGGCTGCAAACCTCCTCCATTAGAAGTTGATAAACAGATACTTCAAGGAGAAATCTATGACCCGACTGTAGCCGAACAGCGAGGGTTGGAACAAAGTACGGTTCTGTATTTCGACCAGTCTACCTGTATGATGAAACAATATCGGGAGGCATCGAAAGTTTTTGTAGCCTTGCGACCACAATTAGGACAGTATTGCGATACACTGCAATTAATGCAGGGGAGCAGCCTTGAAACCATAGCCTTAAGCCGGGGTACTAACAGAATTTCTGAAGCGCTGGAAGGAGTTGATAGCGATGTGCCATTCACGGATATTCGAGGGGTAATATTCAGAATATGCAATTCCAGTCAACAAGCGATATTAATCACAGATTGCGAATCATGGTTTGATACCAGTCAACAAACAAGGCGTAATCTTGATTTTGAAGCTTACATGAGCGAACCTTTCAGGAATTGGCTTCGCAGTGGAAATTCAATTTATATTGTTGTAGAGCCTTATCAGGAGAGACACCAGGGAAGACTTTTTGATAAACAACGTTTCTATTTCTTTTTTACAAATGATTATATGGCAGCGCCAATCATTCATTTGCTGGGTGAGATTGAACCGTTTTTACGGGATGGTTCGTGTCAATTGTTTAAACTGACAAATTCGGATCTTGCCGTGAATAGGGATGGCAAAATGGTTGATGAGAATTTGGATTTTGAACTTACTTATATGAACGGTTTTGATTATATCGAAATATATAACAAGTGGAGTGATATTCGTAAATACGTAATGATGCTGGACAAGTACGGAGAACCCACCGGTGACGAACCTGTGCCATTGATTAAAAATTTATTTTTCAACGAGGGTAACAATTATGTTATCAGGGATGTAGAAATAGAAGCGACCGATATTACCGCAAAATACTTATCCATTGATTGTGATGCTGCAACTTATATAAAGTTGGATTGTGAGACTGTTCAACCTCACAGTGTGAATATCTCGGAAGGTTTCAGCGTAGATAAAAACGCACTGCAAAACCGCGAACTAAAGGTATTCCTGACAGACAGGATTTTCAATTATCTAACGGATGAATACAACGGACACCTTATCCGGTTGGATTTTGTGATAACCGAAGTGGAGATACAACCTGTACCAACGGAACTGTTTAAATGGCAATCATTGTTTAACAGCGGAGAAGCAATCTGCGTTTCCCAAAGTATTGTGAACGCTCTTCATGATATAGAAGTCGTACCTCACCGGGCTAAGGAAAGACGCATCATCCATACGGTATTTCTCAAAACAGAAGCATATAAATAATTAAAAAACAACTAATAATGAAAAAGACAAATTTTTTAGTGGCAGTATTTGTTTCTTTGCTTTTTTCTTCATGTGCAATGAGAAAAATAGACTCTCGAAGACTGCTTGAAGCGTTGACAGGCGAAACCTATATGTACGCTGTTATTATTGCCATTGTAGCAGTAGTTTTGGCATTTGTTGTCGCCAATATGATAAAGTATGGCGGGAAAAACAGTACCGATCATATCAAGAGGCGTGTATGGTATATTATCATTGGTGTAGCAACACCCATAGCGTTTTTCCTGTACAATGCGCTTTATGTAAGTGAATTCATTACCACAGCGCCGTTGAAGGCGGAATTTTCCACGGCTAATATTTTGGCAACGCTGGTTGTTTTGGGTATTTATGCAGCGCTGGGCATGATCACAATGTTTATTCTTCGTCGTTCCAAATGGGGCAGTATATTAGGTAAATCAAAATAACAACTCAATATGGCTCAACTATTTGTTATAGGAATCGGTGGCACGGGAATGCGCTGCATAGAAGCATTTACTCATTTATGCGCGATTGGCATGTTTGATAAAACAGACATTCATTTGCTGGCATTGGATACCGACAAGGACAACGGTAATTTTATCCGTCTCAAAAACCTGAAAGAGGCGTATATCAAGACAAAAGGAGTGAATAAAAAGCAGTTTGCACTGGAAAACACCTTTTTTTCAGCCAACCTGCATTACTACCAATTCAGTCCTGATTACTCCAATCTCTCTTCATTCAGTGCGCTGTACAATTACAGCGACTCCAAATTCAGCAATCCCGAAAAAACAGCTATAGCTGACCTTCTATTTACGGACAATGCCAAAAACTTTGACCTGAAACATGGCTACCGGGCACAAACACATTTGGGTAGCCTGTTAATGTACCATTCTATAATAAATGATGTACGCACAAACGACCGTAGCGACCTGAGACGATTTATCCAGGAATTGATTGCTGCATGTACTGCAGGTAAGCCACGCGTATTTATCCTTGGCTCTGTATTTGGCGGCACAGGGGCTTCTTCCATTCCTATTATGCCAAAGGCAATTAAGGAAGCCGCCGCATTGATTTCTGACGCTACCGATATTGAACGGAACGCCTTTTTTGGAGCAACCTTACTGACAAGTTATTTCTCTTTCCCGTTACCCGGTGACAGCGAAAAAGCAAAACAAAAAGTAATCGCTACTTCCGATAAATTTGCGCTCAACTCGCAAGCTGCCATGATGTTTTACGAAGCCGACGAAACCGTTAAAAAAACCTATCAAAAGTTTTATATGATGGGAACAGAAAGCATTGACTGGAAACCCGGTAAAGTGAAAGATAAAACAATCACCGGTGGCGAAAATCAGGAAAACGATTCTCACTACATTGAATTGCTGGCTGCATTTGCTGCCTGGCATTTCTTCAACTCGCCCGAACAGGGTACCGATTCCGACAGATTGTCAGGATTGGAAGATCTTAAACTTGAAAAACGGGTGGAATATCTCTACCGTACTTTCAATGAAAACGGTAAAATTGACTTCACAGACTTTGTTGGAAGCGAAAAGAAAGAAAATTTTGCTAAGAAATTAGGCTTATTCACCGCTATGAGTTATTTAGCATTATTGGACAAATATGACTTTTTTGCGGCTGCACAAACCGGCGACCTGAAAAAAGTAAAAATTGACGGATACGAAGATATTGACCCGGAAGAAATTACATGTCTGAAAAAGTATATGTCACTTTTTCATTTCAAAATTGAAGAAGGCGAAATAAAAGACGGCTGGTTGCGTCAGGTACACCGTTCAGCAGGCGGAGGCGACAAGTTTCTGCTCCATCCCGCTATTTTTGGATGCAATTCAATCAAGGAGTTTGAGAAATTTGATTTCAACAACACACTTTATCAAAAGGGTTCTGATTTTGAAAGTCATAAATTTGGAACAGGTTTGGTCAGCAGTATCATGGACAAATTCTACAGTAGTTTTATCAAAGCGGCAGAACCTGAAAGTATTACCAACAAAAACGAAAAGTTAATCAAACGGACATACGATACGCTCTGCAAGTTGTACGATTTTAACAGTTAAAGTATTATGGGAAAAGCAAAATTAATCAAAAGTACAGAAGGTACAAAATCCAATCCCGAAGGGAAATGGTATGTTCATGACCAGATAAAACCCTTTATACAAGGTATTATGGCTGGCGATCTGGACATCAATCAGGTTTCAAGCACATTGATTTCGGGCGTACCGACACCTTGGGCAAGGGCTAAACTGTTTTGGTTTGCTTTCGACTATTTACAGCGACAGGAAGCTAACATAACAACATCAGGACTGATTGATTTTTACGGTATTTTGAAGGATGAATGGAAGGGATTGATTGCGTTAATCGCTTTATTTCCAGACCGTGTTTCCTTTTCGGAACCTGTTTATTTGAACCCGAAAGAAAGTAACAGGTTTGAAATAACAGGAGCATTCGGTCGTATGTTGCTTGACGACGTCGATATTTGGACAAATCAGATAGCCAAACAAAGCAACCCCGATGAGTTGCCATATGTGCAGTTGCTGCGTTACAACGGTCAGGTTATCGGTGGAACTTCGCCTTTTTCCATTGTTTTTCCAGCTGTTGAGTATAATAATCTGAAACATGTAAGCGATATTAACTGGTATAGAAACGGAAAATTTGAAGACCCAACGAGGTATTTAGACAAAGACAAAACCCAGAAGCTTTATCTTTTTCTTAAAAATATTAACGGGAATTTTGCCGAATACGAGGATAATATCAATATATCCCGACCCAACAACAAATTGGACCTGTCGGGGTTAAAAACATGTTTGCGCGATTGGCAAAGAAATATTGAATTGAAAGAGAATAATTTGCAACAAAATGGAACGGTTGCGAAATATTCAAATCTGGCAATGCCTTACAAAAACCTGCTCGCTTCCGTTCAAAAAGTTTATCAGCTTCATACAGGTGAATTTACTTTCGAACGCCCTGCAGATTCCAGTTTAATTAAAGCCGAACTCAGTGATTTGCAAAATATCCTGAAAGATGACAAAATGATTCTTGGCTGGTTTGAATCGTCTGATTTTAAAAATTCGCTTGCTAAAGCTGCAGTTTATTTCCTGAAAGTGAATGATGTGCGAGACAAGGATAATCCGGTAAAATATTTTGCTTTACCATTAAGTATGGAAGGCGTCCAAATGTTTACCCAGCAGTTAGGGCGTTTGGTTTCACATCAGGATCCGAAATTTGATATCGTCGGAAAAATCAGCGAACAGGGCAACTTAATTGTGGATTTGACGGTTTCAATAGATAATCAACCATATAGACTAAACTCAAAAGAATACGAAATTGAGTGGACAACCACAAACAATAAGGTAATCATGTGGCCCGATTTTATTTCCGACAACTGGGATGCATATTATCTTTATTCAGAATATCCGCTGAATGTACAGGGAGTTAAATTCATTCCATTTTTTAAAAGCGGTCAGGAACAGAAAATTATTACTGTAGAACGTCCGCATGGCAATACTGCCGTTCATTCTGTTGTTTATTCGAACAGTCCGAACGCTGATTTGGATGATGCAAAAGTAGAAATAACCAATCTGGTATCTTATCCCGCCGGGCAGGTACCGCAGGAAATGCACAAATATGAGGTTATGAAATCGAATCGTCCGATTGCAGGTTTGGAAGTACGAATAGAAAATGCCGGAAAATCTCAACTTGCAGGTTATCTTATTATTAAGAATCCGGGTGATGAAACGATGGGAGAAAAGAAAATCACAGATTTAACTACTGAAACTGTCAATCAGGATGCCATTATCGGTATTGACTTTGGCAGTAATAACTCGTGCGTACATTATACGGTAACGAATAGTGGCGCACAACCGATACCCTTTAAGAATCGCCGTTTATCCTTAGTCGGAATCGAGGCTGAGAGTGGAGCGATTGCCGAAAGAGACGAATTATTGTTTTTCTCCAATGAGTCGGCTGCTAATGGTCAGATTAAATCTTGGTTGCACGAACATGATGTGCGTTACATCGGCGCTCACAAAGACAAGGAAATTGCAGGGGGCGTTGCCGTCAATGAGAAGAACATTCTTGTCAGGGAAATGGATAAACAAAAAATTAAAACGCAGGCGGGAACATTGCATTACAATATGAAATGGTTGTCGGATACGGATGGATTAGCTAAAAAAACGGCATTTTTAAAAGCACTATGGCTTTCCATCTGTGCTGATTTGTATGCCCAAAAACATGCTCCCAAAGAATTGCGGTGGTCATTTCCGGGTTCCATGTCTGCTTTTGACCTGAATCAATATACCGCAATTTACAATGGGCAGTTGCCAAGTATCACACCGATACTTGATTCAAGCACAAAAACAAGGTTACGTCCGGATTCCGTTTTTGAACAAACAGAAGCCGAATCGGTATGCAAATATGCGCTTAGCAAAGATTATGGCTTAAATAATAATCTGTTTTTGGGTATTGACGTTGGCGGCAGTACAAGTGATATCCTGGTATTGGCAAAAGATATCAATGCAGGCAACGACCCGCGACTTTTCAAGCAGAGTTCCATCCGCATTGCGGCAGGCGTATTCTTTGACGCTGTAATCAAGTCGGGTAAGTTCCGAAAAGCCATTTATGATTTTCATCAGGGGCAGCGAAAAATTAAAGTTGAGAATATTAAAGAAATTTTGTCGGAAGGACATAAAGCCCCATTCTATCTGAACAGCGTTTTCGACCAATTGACCGATGACGATTTCTCGGCGTTTTACAGTTTTATCGGACGCGAAGCGCCGTTTGTTTACGCCATTCCCTCGTATGTTACCGGTTTACTCGTTTTTTATTCGGGAAAACTTTGTGCCAAAACTGTCAAAGAAAACAATCTGACTGCTGTACGTGAAGTGCATTTGATGCCATTCGGCAAAGGGGGGCGTTTATTCCACTGGTTGCAAACCATTCCGGGAAGCAGTGCAACGAATGCTTATTACGAAGCCTGTTTCAAAAAAGGATTTGGCGAGGGAGTAGAAAATATCCGGCTGGTTTACAGAAGAGATATTACTGTTGATAACAAGTCGGAAGTATCTAAAGGATTAGCAGTAGATAAAAGTCTGATATATGACCGCGACGTGCGTTTTACTTCCGATATTTTTGCCGAAAAAAACATTCGTTACCTGCGAGGAGGTCAATTTATTCCTTTTGATGAGCACGAAGTCGTTTCCGATGAATATTTTGAAAGAATAGGACAATTTGAATTTCCCGAAAAATTGGAAAATTTCGAAACATTCCTGCGGATATTCATTGATTTCGTCGTCTTTAGAGGTTTAGTCAAAGACGTTGCCGTGCTTGAAAATCGCAGCAGTGAACTTTCGAACCGTTTGGCAGCATTTATCGAAAACGATTCCGAATATACAAAAGCCCGGAATGCCAAACAACAATCAGGTCGTTTTGAATACCGTTTCCCGATTTTTATTGCAGAAGGACTGTGCTATCTGGAACAAATTTTGATTCCTGAAATCTTTAAATCATAGGCAGAACAATGAGTTATCTGGTATTGCATGTTGACGTAGAGTTTATTGTCGGTACGGTGTATACCGACAATAAACTCTCATATCCGATAACTCATGGAACAGAAGAATTGTTATGGCTATATTTTCACAATAATCCCCATCAAAACACTATTTCATTTGGCAGGGATAACAAGCCGCATTTCAATAATTCGGAAGTAAATTATTACGGTAGATTTTTTGAGAATATTGTAAAAGATACGGAAACATTTTCTTTAAGAGGGATTGAACACCCTGTTATTGATTTACTGAAAGAAGCCGGATTGGTAAAAATTATCCGAAATGCCTATCAACAAATTACGCATGACTATACAGACAGTATTCCGACCCTGATTACCTTTTCCTCATCTATCAGCGATATTGCCAAGCAAAAAACGGTTGATTATCTGAAGAATCAAAACTTTAAAATAGATTCATATACAATCCCAATTGCCGAATTGACATGCTATCACGCATTGAATCAAAGAGGATTGAAGTTGGCGAATGGAAGCGTTGCGATTTTTATGGAAGCTTCCAATTCCACTTTGCATTTAATAAAGTTGACTCTTTCCGATAATTATTTTTTGAAAGATACTAAAGCCATTTCAACCTATAGAGGAAAGGGATTAGATCCGCGCAGGCGGGCATTGGTCAGGTTTATTGTCAATGAAGTAAATAAAGTAACCGGCGTATTATCGTCTGATGACGAAAAGGAAGACGAAATAGACCGGTTAGAACATATGGCAGATGATTGGTTGAAGCGATTGGATATACAGACAAGAGCTATGCCGTTGCGTATTCCATCAGTCAGCTTTGCAAAAGCGCCGAATATGAAACGCGATGTGTTAGTACGAAAAAATGATTTGGACAGTGATACCGGACAATATACGCGGGATTTAATAGATGTTTTTGAAGCTTTCAGAAGCGACAGTGTTCAAGGAGAGGTTGCCGTTGTTTTCCTGTTAGGCAACTGTTTTCAGAGTGACAGGGTAATGAACAGTTTTAAACAGGTAATAGGGAGCGATCGCCTGCATTTTTATGCCAACAAAGATATTCATAATGTTTTATCCATGTATCCCCAAATTGACATTAACCGCTATTCGGGAGAAGAAGCAAGGATAAAAGCGCAAGCCGAAGCCGAAAAACTAAAACAAGCCCAACAACTTGCAAGAGAAAACGAACTAAGAAAAAAGGCGGAGGAAGAAGAAAAAGAAATAGCAAAAGCGCAAAAAGCAGAACAAAATCGGAAAGAAGCTCTACGGTTGTATGAAAGAGCCGTTGAATTGGAAAAAGCAGGAAAATTAGAGGATGCAAAAATAAATGCTGAAAACGCTTGGTTGAAAGACAAGACCAATAGAGACTACAAACATTACTTTGATGATTTGGTTGAAAAAATCAACAAACTGAAAGATAAAAATGAATTATACAAAACGTATTTGAATAAAGGCGATAAATTTTTAGAAAAAAACGAATTAGATAAAGCGCTTGAAGAATTCGAAGCAGCTCAAAGCGTGTTTGATAATGCCGAAATTATTCAGAAGATCATTGAAGTTAAACGTCGGATAAAGAATAGCAAACAAAAGACGGCAAAAATAGCGCAACTTTTTGCTGAAATTCAATCCTTGATGAGCTTGAACGATCTTTTGCCGGCTCAAGAGAAAATCAATGAGATATTATCTATTGATAAAGAAAATGCAAAAGCAAAATCTCTGTTAAAAACGATTGAACAGTTATTGCAACAACAGGAAAAAGAGCGACAGGAAAAAGAAAATCAGGAAAAATGCGAAAAAATAGTCGCCGTAGCCGAAACTCTTTTTGCTGAAGAGAAGTGGGCGGAAGCGAAAAAGCAATACGAAATGGCTTTGAATCTGTGTCCGCAGGAAAAACGTATTAAAGAAGGAATAAAAAAATGCACCCAAAAGATAAAGGCTCAGGATGATGCTTTTAATGAGTTGTGTTTTGAAGCTACTATTGCAGAAAAAAAAGGGAAACTGTCGGAAGCGCTGCAGTTGTTTGAAAAAGCGCTGCACATCAAACCTGACGACGCATCATTGATATCCGACATTAAGAGAGTGAAGAATAAAATTAAATTGGATTTTGACGAAACATCTAATAAGCCGAAGATTAAGACACCGGTTATTAAAAAACCAACCCCTAAAGTTCCAAAAGAATCGGACAAAGACTTTTTGAATACTAAACCGAAACAAAACAATACTCCAACAGAAGCGTTTATTATACCCCCTCGTAAAAATATTGACAATGAGGTTTTTATAGAAAAAAAGCCAAAGAAAACTCCCGAAGAATCGGATGATGATTTTTGGAATATCAAATCGCAACCGAAAAAAATCAAAGACGATGATTTTATTAAAAAGCCGCAAAAAAAAATGGATGATGATTTTTGGTGACTTAACAGGAAAAATAATATCTAATAAACAATATGTTTCATTTTTAAATTAAATTAATCATGTCAGAAGTAACATTGAAACCGAAAGTAACATTAAAAAGAAAGGGAGAAGCAGCCCCTTTTACTTTCAACGAAAAACTGCAAATTGAAATGGTCTGGTCGTCAGATACTGACCTGGACTTGTGTCTTTTCTGGAAAACAAAAGACGGAAAAGAAGGGGGTGTGTTCAGTAACGAATACAACCAAAATATGGACGACCTGGGGACGCTCGACAAGTTCCCGTTTATTAAACATTCAGGTGACGAAAAAACGCCTCGTCCGGGTGGGGAATCTAATGAGCAAATCAGAGTGAAGAACATCGATGCTTTGAACGAACTCTATGTTGTGGTTCTTAACTACGATGCAGCCATTGACAACCAGAATGTAACCTTTAACGAACACAGTGGTCGTGTGGAAATTACTACCGATACCGGTGACAACTTCGATGTTCCCATTGATGATTCGCGTTCAGGTCACGTTTACCTGGTTTGTAAGATTGAAAACGCCGATGCAGGCAAAAAAGCAATCAACAAAGGAGATGTATTAACCTTAGGACAGGCATTTTCTCAAATTCCCGGATTTAGATTGATCTGTAATTAGAAATGCTATGGATGAGGTAGGACTAAAAAGGAAGGTGACCTTAAAACGCAAAGGCGAAGGGGAGTCTTCAAAACCGCCGGAGCCTTCAAAATCCAAATGGTGGATTTGGATGCTATCTTTGGCATTAATTGCGGTGGCAGTAGTTTTCTTTGTGATGAAAAATGGCAGCGATTCAAAAGTGGCATCTACAGGATCACAAACAGAGCAACCAGCGCCAACGCCCGTAGTTGAACAACCTGTCGCTGCAGAGGAAACTATAGCCCAAGTGAACGCTGAAGAGACAACTACTCCAGCATCTGAAACAGCAACAACACCTGCTCCAAGTGGAGAAACATCAACAGACGCTTCCCCAACTCCAAGCGGGCCACCGACTCCTGTTCCAAGCAGCCAACCGGTAACAAGTGCAACACCCGCTTCTGCTTCGCCTCAAGGAACCGTTGAAGAAAAAGCCTTAAGAGTAATTCGGGGCGATTTTGGAAATGGCGCGGAAAGGAAACAATTGTTAGGCAATGAATATCAGGCGGTTCAACAGAGAGTTAATCAAATGTATCGTGACGGTACAGTTCAGTAATGTTTCATTCAGGGGAATTGTCCTTTTGAGAACAATTCCCCTTTTCATTTTAATAAAAATGACATTTGCAGTCATAAAAGTTATTCAATGAATTTTGGATTATGAAAATAGAGAAGTGGATTACAATCATCTTGTTGCTTATATTATTGGCTAATACGAGTTGCTGTGTCTTTACTTCTCAAAATAATTTCGTCAGTGGTCAAGTCATCAAAGTAATTGACGGAGATACTTACGATTTGTTACTCAAAGATAAAACAACGATTCGTGTTAGAATGGATGGTATTGATGCACCTGAAAACGGAATGCCGTATGCTAAAAAAGCGACACAATATTTAGGCGACTTATGCAAAAATCAGACCGTTAGAATTGTTAAAGATAATGTAGACCGTTATGGTCGTACGCTCAGTTACTCCTATTTGAAGGACGGGCGTGAGTTGAGTCGTGAGATGCTCAAAGCAGGTTACGCCTGGCATTACAAAGAATACAACTCCGATCCTGAACTTGCCACATTGGAGGAAAAAGCACGACAGGCGAAACGTGGTTTATGGAAAGATAAAAATCCCATGGCGCCATGGGAAATTCGTAAAATGCGAAGACAGGGTATATCAACAAAAGATATGTTTGAAACAAGTGAATAAACAATCAGATTTTATAAATAAGTATGAGAGAAAACAGTTTTGAGGAAGTAATCAAGAAAAAGAGCGATGAGGAACTTATTATTATTCTTACGACGCCACAAAATTACAAACCGGAATTTATTGAATTAGTTAAAAGAGAATTGAATAAAGAAAGAAACATTGATTCCAATAAAGATTTTTTTGATGGAAAATCCAATGAAGAACTCATCGAATTTTTGGAAACAAGGAAATTTAATTATGAATTTATAGAATTAGTGAAGAAAGAATTGAATGAAAGAAATCTTACGCTTGAAAATGTAGAACTGGTTCAAAAAATTCGTGAAAATCAATTTACAAACAAAGAGAAAAAAATTCATGGCTGGCTCGCATTTTTCCTGATAACTATTGGTATCGGAGGTTTTTTGTCTCCTGTTATCGGATTCACAAACATGTCCATAGTTGATTATGACACAGGATTAGGGCTTTTCTGGGCTAAGATTGGGATGGTGTGTGATGGAATTCTACTTTTGGGATATTTTTGCCTGGCTGTTTATATAATAGTTTCCTTTTTAACATATAAACCTAATGCAGTATTATTAGGTAAAGCATATCTCATAATTGTTTTTATTTTCAATTTGCTTTTCCTGATTGGTGGAGATTATGAATCAACCGGTGTTTATAGTTTAGCGGAGACAGTTAGAAGTTTAATATGGGGTGTAATCTGGTTTATGTATCTGACATATTCAGAACAGGTTAAAGAATTATTTCCTAAAAAGCAGCAAACAATGTATACAAGAGACAAGATATTGTTGTTAACAATCGTTGGACCAGTATTCATTTGGCTCTTATATTCGTTTGCTTTAGGATTTGCTTTGAGTTTCAAAGAAGGATATGATTCAGCCATTGAAGAAATGATCATCGAAGAACGAACTTTGTCTGTCAATGAATACACCGATGGTCTGATTATTTTTGAATGTCCGGATGGATTAATGGTTGAAAAACAAGAAGATGAAGACGGTGATGTTATGTATTCCCTTTATAATGATGATATTTCAATAACGATATATAGCGCATTTGATAACACTGACACGCCGGAATATTTTGAAGAGGTTATGCAAGGATGGTCTGAAGAATCATTGAATGACTTTGAATATGTTGTAAAGGAGGACCGGCATGACTTTCTACATGGCAATAGTTTTTATTTGAAAACATTGCAATACGATACTGAACCTGTAATACAATGGACGTTTTCGTTACTATTCAATAAAGAGACCGGCAAATGTTGTGTCATTTCATATTATAGTATGACCGTTACCGATCATTTGAAGGAACTGATTAGCTCTATCCGATTTAAATAATAAAATATGAACAAAATTGAAATCATCAAAGGCGACATTACCACATTGAATGTGGACGCGATTGTAAATGCTGCAAATTCGAGTTTGTTGGGTGGCGGTGGTGTAGATGGCGCAATACACCGGGTGGGCGGTTCTCAAATATTGGAAGACTGCAAAGCCATTCGGGCAAAGCAAGGAAAACTTCAAACCGGCGGAGCGGTTATTACTCGCGCAGGAAATCTGCCGGCAAAATATGTTATTCATACTGTAGGTCCCAGATGGGGAGGCGGCGTTCACAATGAAGGCATAAAACTATCAAATTGTTATCAAAACTCGCTTCAATTAGCTGTTGAAAATGGATGTAAAACTGTTGCATTTCCCAATATCAGTACGGGCGTATACGGCTATCCTAAACAGGAGGCAGCGGAAATAGCCCTGAAAACGGTTTGCGAATTTCTCGCAAAACGACATGAAATCGAAAAGGTTATCTTCTGCTGTTTTGATGAGGGAAATTGCCAAATAATGAATCAATTACATATAAATAATTAAGAATATGCAAAAAAATCATCATTATGTCGGACTGACCGACGAACAAGTTATCGAAAGCCGCAAACTACACGGCGAAAACATCTTGACACCACCTGAAAAAGACCCGTGGTGGAAAGATTTTCTGGAAAAATTCAAAGATCCGATTATAGTGATTCTATTGGTGGCGCTGACTTTATCAATAGGCGTAGCAGTGTACGAATTTGTAACAGGACACGGGACGGCAGGGGTCTTTCTTGAGCCTGCGGGTATTCTGGTAGCCATACTTTTGGCTACCGTTGTCGGCTTCTGTTTCGAACTGAGCGCCAACAAAAAATTCGAGGTGCTTAATAAGGTCAATGACGATACGCTGGTGAAAGTGATTCGTAATGGAAATATTTGCCAAGTCACTAAGAAAGAGGTGGTAGTAGGCGATGTTGTTATTCTTGAAACAGGCGAAGAGGTTCCAGCCGACGGTGAACTGCTGGAAGCCGTTTCGTTGCAAATCAACGAATCAACACTTACAGGCGAACCGGTTTGCAAAAAAACCACTAACCCGATCGATTTTAAGGAAGATGCCACCTATCCTTCAAACCATGCCATGAAAGGCACAACAGTTGCTGACGGACACGGTATCATGCAGGTATTCAAAGTGGGCGATGCCTCAGAATATGGCAAAGTGTACGAAGGCGCACAAATCGACAGCAGTATAGAAACGCCTCTCAATCAACAGTTGGACAAATTAGCGGATTTAATCACCAAAACAAGTTATGGCATTGCTATTCTGATAGTTGTTGGCAGGATAATTAATTATTTCATCGGATTGGATTCATTCGACTGGATTAGTTTTGGGGGTTATTTTCTCAACACAATTATGATTGCCGTAACGGTTATCGTTGTTGCCGTGCCTGAAGGTTTGCCTATGGCAGTCACATTAAGTTTGGCGTTGAGTATGAAGCGCATGTTATCCACCAATAATCTGGTCCGTAAGATGCACGCCTGTGAAACAATGGGCGCAACAAATGTTATCTGTACTGACAAAACAGGTACGCTTACGCAAAATCAAATGAAAATTTACGACACCCAATTTTATGGTATTGAGGGAATTACAGAAATCATAAAAGAGGGTATTGCTGTTAATTCAACCGCCTATCTTGATTTTTCAGACAAAAACAAAGTCAAAGCATTGGGAAATCCAACCGAAGGCGCGTTATTGCTCTGGTTGCATGAAAACAATATCAATTACCTGCCTTTGCGGGAAAATGCAGAAATCGTTGAACAACTTACGTTTTCTACCGATCGCAAATATATGGCAACTATTGTTCATTCGCCCTTGCTCAACAAAAAAGTCCTCTATGTGAAAGGCGCTCCTGAAATCGTTCTTGATATGTGTCAAACCGTTCCGGTTGCGAAAGAAGTAATTCATGAGCAATTGCTTGGGTATCAAAACCAGGCGATGAGAACGTTGGGATTTGCCTGTCAAATCATTGAAGATGATGCTGATTATATTTGCGAAGATAAATTGAAAAATACCAATCTCACATTTCTGGGTATTGTTGCAATTTCCGACCCTGTCAGGGAAGATGTTCCCGATGCCGTAAAATCATGTATCAGCGCCGGTATCGGCGTAAAAATCGTCACAGGCGATACGCCCGGAACAGCGAGGGAAATCGGTCGTCAAATTGGACTTTGGAACGAAAACGAACCGGAAGCACACCATCTCACCGGAACGGAATTTGCAGCTATGAGCGATGAATCCCTGTTAGACAGAATCCTGAATCTTAAAATTCTGTCCCGTGCCCGTCCGATGGACAAACAACGTCTGGTGCAACTGTTGCAAAGGAAAAAGCAGGTAGTAGCGGTAACAGGCGATGGTACGAATGATGCTCCTGCGCTGAACGTTGCACAGGTAGGACTTTCAATGGGTGACGGCACTTCGGTTGCCAAGGAAGCAAGTGACATCACCATTTTGGACAATTCATTCAGCAGTATTTCCCGCGCTGTGATGTGGGGGCGCTCGCTGTATCAGAATATTCAGCGTTTTATCCTGTTTCAACTGACAATTAATGTTGCTGCCTGTCTGATAGTATTGATCGGCGCTTTTCTGGGTACGGAATCGCCGCTGACGGTGACGCAAATGCTGTGGGTCAATCTCATTATGGACACCTTTGCTGCGCTGGCTTTGGCTTCGTTGCCACCCAACGACAAGGTTATGCTCGACAAGCCACGCAAAACCACCGACCATATTATCAACCCAGCGATGACAAAAAGTATTTCGATTGTTGGACTTCTGTTTGTAGTTTTGCTATTCGGTTTTGTTCAGTATTTCAAACATGCTGAAATCTATTCGCTTACACAATTCAGTTTGGCGGATTTCGGGCGCAGTTTCTTCGATTTCAGTCCCGGAAACGGCTTGTCAGCTTATGAACTATCCCTGTTTTTTACAATATTTGTAATGCTTCAATTCTGGAACATGTTCAATGCCAAAGCATTTATGACCGGAAAATCGGCATTTGCCTCGCTTTCCCAATGCAAAGGCTTCTTATTCATCGCCCTGGTGATTATTTTCGGGCAGTGGCTCATTGTCACTACAGGCGGCGAAATGTTTAATGTAATGCCTTTGAAACTTGTCGATTGGGGGATAATTTTCGGAGGTACGTCAGTTGTACTTGCAATTGGAGAGATTAGAAGGCTTTTTAAATAACCGGATTTATGACTGAATGTCTGACTGTTACAAAACAATGTCATTGACAGGTTAATCTTCGAAGCAACCCGGGTTAGACCTTTTTTATTATTCATTAACAATTTGTTTTCATATTGTTTCGGATATTATGCGTATTTTTACGGGCTGAAAAGATAACATAGATGAAGTTGTTTTCAGAAGTTGAGATTGTAGAGAAGTTGCGAAATCCGGATACAAGACGGGAAGCCTTTACCCAAGTGGTTGAGGAGTTCAGCGAAAAATTGTATTGGTTGATTCGTAAGATGGTCTTATCACATGATGATGCAAATGATGTACTGCAAAATACATTTCTGAAAGCCTGGACAAACATTGATCATTTCAGGGGAGATGCTAAACTGTATACGTGGATGTATAAAATAGCGCTTAATGAGACGATTACTTTCCTGAATCGACAAAGGGCTATCAATCAAATTTCATTAGATGATGCAGATGTATTTATGCTTGAAAAACTTAGTGGAGATGAATATTTCGATGGAGATGCGCTTCAGTTAAAATTGGAAGAAGCCGTTTTAACTTTACCGGAAAAACAAAGGATTGTTTTTCAGATGAAATACCATGAGGATATGAAATATGAAGATATGTCCGAGATATTGGGAACGTCAGTGGGCGCATTAAAAGCCTCTTATCATCATGCCGTAAAAAAAATAGAAGCATTTTTAACAAAAGATATTTAAACCTTTTCGATTTCGTTTAGTCATATATTACGGAAAAGATATACATATGGAAATGAAGCAAAACAAATTGGATGAATTAAAAGGAAAGAATCCTTTTAAACTTCCGGAGAGTTATTTTGAGGGACTTACCGGGCAAATTATGGCTCAGATTCCTGAAGCATCACACAAAGAGGCGAAAGTAGTTTCTTTACGTGACCGGATACGTCCATGGCTATATTCGGCAGCGGTTTTTGCCGGGTTACTTATCTGTCTCCGGATATTTATTATGCCCGGCGCGCAGAAGACAGAAGACAGGGGTGAGACTTATTTATATGTCCAGGCGTTAGTATCGGACGAACTGTTACAGGTTGTCCTGGAAGAAGATATAGAATATTTGGAATTTATGGAGAATCAATATTTCGACCGTATATTTGCGGAAGAAATAGACAGTTTTGCTGATGAACCGGATGAAATAGAAGATAGATGAACAAACCTTGTTTTTTAACATACCTCATAGCTGTTCTATTCAATATGGTTACTATAACGGCTTCGGGGCAGGCAAACGATAGTCCAACGTTTGACAGGAATGATTTTTGGGTCAAACGAAATGCTTTTATCTCCGCAGAAATAGGTTTAACGACAGAAGAAGCAGTGAAGTTTATTCCCGTGGAGAATGAATTTAAGACAAAATTATTCGAGTCAGGTCGCGATTGCCGGAGAATGACGCAAGAAAGTCAGAAAAAGAGAAATTTGACGGATGCCGAATATATGAAAATGATAAACTGCTACCTTGATAATCGTTTGAAAGAGGCGCAACTTGAAAAAGAATATTTCGAAAAATTCAAAAAAATATTATCCCCCCAGAAAATATATAAATACCAGCAAGCCGATGCGAAATTTACACGCGAATTTGTTATTGTGAGAAGACCCTCCGAACAACGGCCCAATAATAACAATCGCAACACAGACAGGAATACTGACAGTAATCGACAAAGGAGATAGGTGCAATCAATTCCGAATTGAATGTTTGTTCAAAAAATCCCTGTATACAGGATATACTGTTTGCAGAAAGACATCCGGACTTATCAGTTCATCGTTTAGCAGTTCAGTCAATGAAATAAAAAGTTCCTGATACCGTTCTTCGTTTTCAATCATTTGTTCCATTATTTCTTCGGCGTATTCCAGTCCTGTTTTCATAGCCGAAACAAGAATCAAATTGTCGAAGTTTCTAAACCAAGAATAAAACAAACGCTTTTTAATTAACTATTTAACAAATTATTATCCCATCATTCAAATTTAAATATGATACATACTCTGGGCAAAGATAAAAAATACTGTACATTAATATAATATGACTGCTGAAAACGAATTTTTTTTAGCAAAAATCAGCCAGCCCTTTATAATCAAACTTTATGACCTTCGCTGAATGAGCCGATACGGTCATGCGGTACGGGCAGGCGACGGTTAGGGCGCTTATGCTTTGTTTGTCTGTGAATAAATCGGTTAAAACGGCGGCATGGTTATCCGGAATATGCAAGCTATGAAAAGCTTCGGAGGGAATCAAGATGCGTACAGTCCTTTCCTCACTGTTGAAATTTACAGCGACTAAGATAACTTCCTGCTCATATGCCCGTAAAAAGGCATACAGGCGGTTGTCATCTGTACACAAATCCCTGTTGATATACATCAGGTCAAAAAAACGACCTTGTGTGATAGCCGGCTCTGATCCAGCTATATACAATAATTTGGCGTATGATTGATATAACCTTTTTTGTTCTTCAGTCAATAGTTTTCCGTCAAAATGCTGCTTGTTTATCCAATGCTGAATACATTCCAGACGCCAGTAATCAAAAATAGACGTTCGTCCATCCAAGCCGCTGAATCCTTCTTCATCCATCCCGCGTTCGCCAAATTCCTGTCCAAAATAAAGCATTACAGGGTTTGTGTATATGGTCGCCGCAACGATCATTCCCGGAAATCCGCGTGAACCGGATCCCGCAAAAAAGTCGGATGCCATGCGTTGTTCGTCATGATTCTCCAGAAAATAAAGCATATGATGTTGAATCCCTTCCACTGCCTGCCAGCAATTCGTAATGGCGGCGGTGGAATTCTTTGTAACAATCACATCGCGTAGCGTATCATACAGTCCGACCTTGTCATACAAGTAATCGAAACCTCCCCGCATGATATAATCACGGTAAAGCGCAGGATTATAAACCTCGGCAATAAAACAAATATCGTCAGCCGCTTTCACTTGGGGAATGACCCAATGCCAAAATTCAACCGGCACCATCTCTGCCATATCACACCGGAAACCATCTATTCCTTTCGCTTTCCAAAAAAGCAAGATATGGAGCATCTTTTGCCAGGTATCAGGCACAGGATCGAAATGGCGCGTTCCTCCGCCTGTATAGTCGACGCCATAGTTCAGTTTGATGGTTTCGTACCAGTCGTTCTCCGTCGGATTGGCATGAAAGCAGTCATTGCCGGTTGCTTTAGCCGGAAATTCCGTGTAACCGGAAACGGCTTGTTGTTTTTTATTTCGTAGTTTTAACGTCTGCCCGGGTAGATAATAGAAATTGTTGTTCGGGACGAAAGCCTCTGAATCATTGTCATTGTGTCCCAAATCCAGTACCGTCAATGGTTTTGTATCCGAATGATACTGACGCGCCACATGATTTGGAACAAAGTCGATAATCACCTTCATACCTGCCTGATGCGTTCGTTCTATCAATGCTTCAAATTCCTTCATGCGATGAGGTACATGATCTGCCAAATCGGGGTCTACATCGTAATAATCTTTGATAGCATAAGGCGATCCTGCTTCTCCTTTGACAATGGGGTGATGGTCTTTGCGAATGCCGAATGATGTATAATCTGTCCGGGTAGCATGTTCGATCACGCCTGTATACCAGATATGGGTGATCCCCAGTTTTTTGATTTCAGCCAATACCTTGGGGGTAAAAGCCGAAAATTTACCCGATCCGTTTTCGGTTATCCTTCCATTTTTAACCGGCGCTCTGTTAGCATTGCCGAATAATCGCGGAAGTACCTGGTAGATGATTATCTTATTCATATTTTTGATCATCTCTGTGTAGCTCTGTGTCTTCTCCGGGCAACTCTGTGTAATTTTTTTCACAGAGAACAACAGAG
>Ga0099364_10004366_pt1 | contig 21455 bp, 21 predicted proteins | sample TergutTh196P3_FD_73070 | JGI IMG/M metagenome (GOLD analysis project Ga0099364, IMG submission 73070) | Microcerotermes parvus P3 segment gut microbial communities from Pointe-Noire, Republic of the Congo - Th196 P3 | ecosystem: Host-associated > Arthropoda: Insects > Digestive system > Gut ... | reverse complement strand
CTTTGTTTCCTGTTGTTTCAGCAAAGATAGATAATGAATGCAAAATAAAGCCTATGATAATAACGCTAAAAAACAGAAAACATAATTTAAGTCTCATTTTATTCACCTCCTGCCGTTATTTTATCATCTAGTATTATGAGCTGCTACCTATTATACACAAAAATTCATAACTTCTCTACCTTTTTCATGCTTCAACGCTAGAAAAACCTCCTCGAAAGAAAGTCCTCCAAGCTTCATTTTTGTACAATTGGAACGCGCGATATCGTCTGGTTTATGAGCGTCGGACGACCTTATAATCGTTCTGCCCGAATACTTTGCTTTCCATTTGGACATTTCGCTGTCGCTCACCCGGGGGGAAAGCTCAATGGCGCTGCATTGAAATTCATCCGGCAATCTGCCCAATACCGCTTCATAAGAAAACGACGGTCTATCCATATGAGCCATAATGACAATACATCCCATTTTAAACGCAACTGACGAAATTTCATCGACAGTTCTCATGGCCCCCTGTATCAAAAGAATTTCTTCCTTGTCAAGGATATTATTATCTTTATCAATAATAAACTGATAGCCAAACGCGTCCTTTTTGTTTTTTATGTTCGGCATCTTCAGCCAAAGCCAATCTTTGTATTTATATGCTGCGGCTTCATCCGGAAAGATAATCACAACATGTATATCTTCCATTGATTGAACTTCCATCCCCGACAGGACAAGAAGCGGTTCTCCCGGCTCGCAAGCCGCTTCGTACAAAGCTCTGTAATTTGCAACATGGCTATGGTCGGTAACAGCAATAATGGAAATACCTTCACTACGGCTCTTTTTTACTATTTCAGCAGCACCCATCTCCAGGTCAGAACATGGGGAAAGCACAGTATGGAGGTGTAAATCAACATAATACGAGGCAAGATCAGTATCAGAACTCATTTCAATATTTCGTGCAAACGCGCGCAAACCTCATATGCAGATTCTTTAACAACAACAATTGCTATATTCTCCTCATGACACTTGTCTTCAAGTTCTTTTGAAGGAACTCTTCCTGAAGCAATGACAATCATTGGGAGATCTTTTAAAACAGCTACAGCGGAAACATTAAAGTGTATCAGTATCGTTACAAAAATTTCTCCTTCATTGGCTTCTCCCAAAATAAAACTTAAAAGGTCTCCTACGATGACTCCTTTTATCTCGCGCTCTCCGTCTCCTTTACATATAACGTCAGGGTTCAAGGCATCAATAACTTCATAAAGTTTCATTTTCTTAACATTCCTTTTTAATCAATAATCATCCCGATAATGGGGATGTTTTTTTCGTGCAAAGATTATTAATTTCCGAACTTAAAAGAGTTAGTTTTTCTTTTAATTTAAATATGCAATCCGTAATATCTCCGCGTTCGCGTACTATATCCTCCGCCATCGCGCTGCAGGAAGGACGACCGCATGAGCCGCAGTCAAAGCCCGGAAGGCTTGTGTGAATGCTTTTAAGCTCTTTTAATCTGGATAACGCTATAAAAATATCGTCAGACAATGGAGTCTGTTCCGGTAGTGGTTCAATACGTTTGGAAAAACGCCATTTTCCTTCGTTATAAAGCTCATCGAGCTTTGCTCTTTCCTCTGCCGTGATATCCCAATCAATTTTCAGGTTATCAATTCGCGAAAGCGACAAATAGCGCGATTCTGACGCGGACACCCCCCCTATGCAACCTTTATAACAAGCTCTGCATTCTACAAAGTCAATAAACGAAAGACGCCCTAATTCAACCTCATTCAGAAGCGCAGATATATTTTCCATCCCTGAAACTTCCATCATGTTATAGCGGATATCCGAGAATTTTGTTACATGGCAGGATTCTCCCCCGCTTGCCGCCCATGCAAGCCAACGGGCGCCGCTTTCTATTTCGGGCGGTAGCTCCTCAATATCTTCTCCTTTTGCCAAAAGACCTTTTACTATTTGATTAATATTCATTACATGAGAAATATTACTCTTTTCCCTTCCAATCGGGAAATTCTTCAAATGAGAAACAGCCGGGCACTGAGCGACAAGAACTATTGAAGCGTCAGGATTATTCTCGCGGTAATACTCTGCGGCTGTTTCATAGGGCGAATCAACATTAACTATGTTCTCTACAAGTTCAGGATGATGAATTTGTATATACCTTATTACAGCCGGGCAAAATGAAGATATCAGCGGCGTTGGTCTTTTTTTTGCGGCAAGTTCTTTTGCTATGGCAAACGCCGAAATATCAAACGCTTGTGAAATACTTTCCGTCATGTCCGCAAATCCCATACGCATAAGAGCGCTTGTTAAAAAACTTGTACGGTTACAGTGTCCAACCTGCACATGGAAAGTAGGGGTAGCAAGTATTGAAACATTATTCTGAGCCTTAAGCGTTTCTAAATCATCATTAACCAAAGAGATAGCTTTATATGGGCATACGCTGATGCATTCTCCGCATCCAATGCAAAGTTTTTGTATTATCTCAACCAGTCCATGATTCCCTCTCATTGCTTCGGTGGGACATTTACGTATACATTTTGTGCAATCGCAGCATTTTTTAGCGTCAATACGGATACAAAAACTGTCCTGCATTTATTGTCCTCCTTTAATGAGCTTCAACACCGCAACTAACATGAAAGCTCAAACCCTTCGAAAGTCTCGCAATCATTATTCTACAAGGGTCGCTACTTAATCCTCGCTAAGGTTAGATTCAGTTTTAACGATTTCTATATGCGCGCGGACTTCCGTCCCTTTTCCAACTTCAGAAAGAACATTCATCGCGTCGGAATTCCTCTTTATATTTGGTAAACCCATACCCGCGCCAAATCCCATTTCACGGATCTCGTCGGTTGCTGTCGAGTAACCTTCCTCCATAGCTTTAGATATATCGGGAATACCAGGTCCCGTATCCCGCGCGATTATCTCTATAAAACACGGATGCACTTCGATCCTCATTATACCTCCGCCGCCATGAATAACCAAATTCATCTCGGCTTCATAAGCTACTATTGATGTCCGACGAATTAAATCTGAGGAAATACCAAGCATTTTAAGAGCAGCCTTTATTCTGGTAGAAGCAATTCCAATAGCGACAAACTCTTTTCCATCTATAAAGTATTCCTCTTCGTAAGTTTCCGCAGACAAATCCTACCCCACCTGTCTATCAGGAATTACACAAGGCAGTACGCCTTTTGAATATAGCTTTCCGCAAGCGTCAAACATGCTGCTTTTTGTAAATAAAATAGGCATTTCTGACTCTTTTGCCAGCTTAAGCAAATCATCCTGTGGCATCTTACCTCTAACAAAAACTATTGCAGTGATATCAAGCATTTGAGCTGTTCTAAATATCTGTATGTTTGTAAGCCCTGTAAGCAAAAGCACTGAAGGAGAGGCAAAAGCCAAAACATCACTCATCAAATCAGCTGCATAGCAATTTTCAATATCTGTGTTATGAACGCTATTTTCTCCGCTAAGCACTTCAGCGTCTAGAATTTCAACAACTTCCCGCAACTTCATGCAAACCGCACCCCCACTTTTGTTTTAATAAAAAGCAGCAGATCATATACCTCTTATCTTTATTGTATCGACCAATTTGTATGCTTTATCAATAATACGCAATATGTAAACGTTGCGGACCTCAGGTCTGTGCGTTCTTTGTGATATATTAAGGATTTGATTGCCAAACGGGATATTCTCCGCATTTGCGAGAAAATATATAAGCACCTCCGGCTCTGCTCTTTTACCTTTCTTAATAGCTTCAAGAAGCCATGATACTAACGCGTACGCATTGCCAGCCGCTGTTTCCGACTTTACGTCAACCGCTCTTGTTACCCATAATTTTCGTTTTATGTTAATAAAAACGCCTTCTTCTATATCCTTCATGCTTTGATCAGCAAATACAATACCGCTATACGACGCAAAAAACTCGCTTGGAGCTCCCGGATACCATATTTGAAACTGAGAATCAAGCCCTCTTACGCTACGCCATATCTCCCGCGTCGCCATGCTGCCAACGTGGCTGAAGAGGATCCCCGCCGATTCGGATTTAATTTCTGACTCAAGCAAGCTGAAAGTATTGTAAGTTGAAGGGTCGGTCCAAAACGAAACAACCGGCCAATTAATGTCCGAAAACAAGCGCTCGCAAATAGTGGCTTCTCTTTCTTCGTTATATGAAAACCTGCTCCCGATTATTGCAACGCGATTTTCAAGAGACGGGACAAAAAATTTTTTTGCATATTCGAAGAGCGAAATCGTCCTGTAATCGCGGTACAACTGAAGCGCAAATACATATGGCAAAGGCAGTTCTCCGTCCATTATCCATGTTTCTTCTCCCTGAGACAAAAGGACCGGAATCTTACCATATCCAAGCAATGGAACCAGCAGCCGGTTAATTTCATCAGAAGCAAAATTCAAGGCGGCTATGCACTTTGAATTTTGAATAATTGCGGCGTCTTTCACAATCGTTTTCTCAGTAACTGGCTTTTCCATATAGATAAAAGCCACGTCATTGTCTAAAATACCGTCGGGGTCCTGGTTGATATCCTTCTCAAACCATGTAAGAGTCGCTTTTATCGAAAGCCCTTCATCTGAATCCCATCCGGCGTCCGGTGGAATAACAAATATTTTGAACGTCCAATCATCTGAAGCAACAGCATATGCTGAATTGTTAAAAACAAAAAGCAGAATGAGAACAGTAAGAAAACACAGGATTCGCTTATTCATAATATCCTCCTTGAATAATTTACCGGCAAATTATTGCTTTGTTAACAATAGTTCCGCCAAAAAGCTGAAACCGTGGTTCAGAGCTGATGGCATTATAATATCCGCAAGTTTTAAAACTTCAGGAGCGCAATCATGAGGTACAGCGGCAATATCCGCAAAACTTAAAAGCTCAAAATCATTCAAATGATCTCCTGCTGCAACTATTAATTTGGGGGGGCTAACATATCCTCCACTAATAAGTTGCGCAAGAGCGTAGCCTTTTGAAATTCCCTGCGGAAGAACATCAAGAAAATTATCTCCTCCCCTTGTAATATTGAATCTTTCACAAAAACGCTTTTTTAAAACTATTTCAAGTGAGCGGATTGTATTTTGTTCTCCCCAAAATGCAATCCTGTATACTTTACCTACAATTACAGGAGAATCTATGGCGCTGCATAATAATCCCGTCATCTCGCAGAAATCGCGCGTTTCGGCGTCAGACGCTCTGCAAAATATCCGTTCATCTCCTGTAATTTGAATCTCTAAATCTATGTCCCACGAAAGCTCCAAAATTTCAAGCGCATCTTTGCGAGATAGTTCAAACCCCATAATCTCTCCACAAGTCGCCGCGTTCATTACTCTAGCGCCATCGTAAACTATAGCTGTATCTAACGCGGATATTTGTCTTATATGAGATACGCAGGATTGAAGAGTTCTGCCGGTAGCTATCATTATTTGCCAGCCATTATCACAAAGTTTTCGGCAAGCGGAAACGACTTCATTCGAAACAGTCTCTCCAACGGAAAGGGTACAATCAATATCGGTAATTAGAAGATTCATTTTTACCTCGATTTTCTGTCATCTTCTCGCCCGCGCAAAGCGCACATAAGCGGAGGGTTTTGGCGGTGGGGCATCGTCGGGGCAAATAACCATCGCTAAATAGAATCGTAGGGGTCGGCGTCCTCGACGACCCGCTGTTGCTTTTCTTAAATATTTACGGACGACCGGGGTCGGTCGTCCCTACAAATCTGATTACTGTCAATTGTCGAGGACGCCGTGTAACGGGGCGTCGAGGACGCCGCCCCCTACTTCTTTTTGGCGGCGCCCGTGCTTAAGGCCTGCTTCTTTATCTGCTGAACTACATCTTCTGTTATATCAATTCCACCAACATAAACAGAAGCTTTTTCTAAAATAATGGTAAGCCCTTTGTTCTTGGCTATCGTTCTAACAGCCAACTGAGCTTCCTGAATTATCGGCTCCATAAGGCGCTGCTCTTCTTTTGCAAGCTCCATGCGCTTTTCTCTTATCCTCTGCGCTTTCCTGCTCTCATCAGTCTCTAAATCCGCCGCCTGCCGCGCTTCTTCTTCTTTTCTCTTACTTATTGTTTGAAGCTCCTTCATTGCTTCCTCAAATCTCGGATGCTGCGTAATAACCATCTGCGAGTCAATTACTCCAATTTTATCTCCTGCGCTTGCAACGGCGCCGGCAAAAGCCGTATCCGATACAAGGATAAATAAACCAACCAATAACACGACTATCAAATACACTCTTTTAATCACTTAAAAACCTCCTATTCACTGAATATACTATTGTTTATTTTTTGGAATTAGATTCATCTCTGAAGCTCTTCAATGCGTTCATTGATTGCCTCAAATTCCTCATTCACTTTTCTGAGCTGCATATCAAGCTCATTTCTATCATTCGCAAGTTTTTCCATTCTTTTTAAAAGCCTGTCCAGTTCCAGTCTATCAGCGGCTGTGCCTCTGTATAACACTGAAGGGTCATCCTTTGTTATGTCCCATATGTATACCAAGTCTCCTTTGCCCGAAGTCGCCGCTGAAAAATGACCTAAAATGGCCATTCGAACTTCTCTTTCTTTTTCCAATAAATCCCTGCCTGTTTTTTCATCAAACCTGCTGAACCATATCATTCCGTCGCGTCTTCCTGATAGTTTGAAATTAAACAGTTTGTCATAGTCAGAGGCATTATAAATATTTCTGCCAATGCGCATCCTGAAAAACTTATCCATAGGAGCTAAATATATAGGAGAGCCAAGGACATTAATATCTACGTGGAAAGCGATGTTTTCGTCAAGTTTCAAAGTCCTCAATAAATTATACTTGTAGCGTTCAAGCTCATCCTGAGTCCACATATTTTTTTCAGCCTCCGACTGAACAAGCGCTTCAATGTATTCCGCCGAATAATAAGTTATCCTGAGTTCAATTCTTTGATCATGGGCTGCGTAATTCTCAGAACGAGTCCACTGCCTCAAAATCCTTTCTTCAATTCCTGCTGCAAAAGCCGAGCTTGCCGCTAAGCATATTATACATAACGCCAATGCATATTTACTTCTCACAATAATACCTCCTAAATCAAGGACTAAAATTAAGCAAACATATATTAAATTGTATTATACAATAAAATAACCGTAGGTCATAGAGTTTTCCAACTTTTGAACCCCTTGCCCAGCACTTCGGAAGCGTCGCATATAGAAACAAAAGCCATAGGATCATTACGCCGGAGGTAATCTTTCAGAAACGCAACTTGTCTGCGATCAAGCAATGTCATAACAATAAAACGATCCTGACCTGTGAAAGCCCCTTTTCCATGTAACAACGTCGCTCCCCTGTTAAACGTATTAGTTATGTAGGAAGAAACGTCTTCGGGTATGTCGGTGATGATAAAAAGCTGTTTTCGCCTGTCAAACGAGTGCGAAGTATTATCGATGACAATTCCATATATATAAAGCGCTACAACTCCATAAATTGTTGAATGCAGACCAACGATACCAAGAGACAATCCCAGTATCAAAAGATTTATTACCACTGAAAAACTACCAACTTCAACGCCATATCGTTTGCGGAACGCAACCGCTATTATGTCAGTGCCACCTGTGGACCCTCCTACATGAAGAACAAAAGCGCCGCTTATTCCTTTTAATACTCCTGATATGACTGCGGCTAAAAAACGATCGTCAGGAAGCGTAATATTTATAGCGGAAAAAATTGGCAGCAACAGAGAAAATAGGATAACATAATACGAGCTGAATATAATAAAACGTCTTGATAGAAATTTCCAACCCCAGACAAAAAGAATAAGGTTTCCGAAAAAAATTACCCAAGCCGGAGAAATACCAAATAAATAATTTGTTAAAACGGCCAATCCTGATACTCCTAAATCCGGAAACTTGTAAGGAATGGTAAAATAGGATACAGCAATTGCATTTATTATTAATCCAATGGTCATTGCGACAAAAATTTTCCATTCGTCGCGCATGAACTTATAAAAATTGATAATAGCGCGTAAAAAAAGCATGTAAAATCCTCCTTAGATTTCAATATTTGAGAAAAGAGGTATTATATTGATCATTCCCGTTTTTTTTGATGATACCATAGCTTTGATACGTAATTATAACTCTTTTAAAAAAAGTGGCGATACAGCCGTTTATCTCTCTGACGGCAAAGTGACTTACTCATTGCTTAGTCCGGCAACATTGCGTAAAAGATACAACAATTTATTTAAAAACAGTGAAAGGGGCATTTGATTTGACACCAAAAATACCGGCGGAATACGGGGCGCGAAACATTCAAGTTTTAAAAGGACTCGAAGCGGTACAAAAGCGTCCTGCCATGTATATCGGAGACACAACTTTGCGCGGTCTCCATCATTTAGTTTACGAAGTTGTTGACAACGCCATTGATGAAGCGATAGGCGGGCATTGTTCAAAAATTTACTTAACAATTCATCAAGACGAAAGCATATCTGTTGAAGATAATGGGCGCGGTATACCTACCGAACCTCATCCTTCAAATGGACGTCCCACTTCGGAAGTGGTTCTGACAGTTTTGCACGCGGGCGGAAAATTTGACGACGGAGCGTATAAAGTCTCCGGTGGTCTGCATGGCGTGGGGGTGTCGGTTGTAAACGCGTTGTCCGAATGGTTAGTCCTTACAGTATGGAGAGACGGGCTTGAAAAAGTCCAAAGATTTGAATATGGACTACCGGTTACTGACATATCCGAAGGAACGAGCAGCAATAAACGCGGAACTAAAGTGCATTATTGCGCGGATAAGAAAATATTTGAGGAAGTAAGGCATTCCATTGACACGCTGAAAGCCAGGCTTCGCGAACTTGCTTTTTTAAACCCGGGGGTAAGCATAACAATAGAAGATATGCGAGTAAACGAAAAGAAAGAATACTGTTTTGACGGGGGAATTAGAGCGTTCGTTCAATACCTTGACAAAGGCAAAACGCCCTTGATAAACGAACCTGTAATAATATCGGGAATAAAGGAAAATATCTCCGTTGAAGTAGGTTTTCAATATAACGATTCATATCAAGAGAGGCTTTTTGCTTTTGCAAACCTGATTCACACGCTTGAAGGCGGAACTCACGTAACGGGGCTAAGGACAGCAATGACAAGAGCTATTAACGAGAGCGCCCGCGTGCAGAAACTTTTAAAGGAAAAAGATGAAAACCTCGGCGGAGACGACCTTAAAGAGGGCTTAACATGCGTGATTTCCGTAAAATTATCCAACCCGCAGTTTGAAGGTCAAACAAAAACCAAGCTCGGTAACAGCGAAGTTAAGGGTGCTGTGGATTCCATACTTTACGAAGGCTTGATCACATGGTTCGAGGATCATCCGGAAGCCGTGAGACCCATTGTTGAAAAAGCGATACGCGCCCGCCAGGCGCGCGAAGCGGCCAAGCGCGCGCGCGAACTTGTCAGAAAAGGGGCTATGACCGGAATGAGCCTTCCTGGGAAATTAGCCGACTGCTCAAATAGATCGCCTGAGAATACCGAGCTTTACATAGTGGAAGGAGAGAGTGCCGGAGGCAGCGCGAAACAGGGCAGGGACAGGAACTTTCAAGCAGTTCTGCCGCTACGCGGTAAGATTTTAAACGTAGAAAAGGCAAGGCTTGATAAAATGCTTGGCAGCAACGAGATAAGGATAATAATTCAAGCGCTTGGCTGCGGGATTGGAGACGATTTCGACTTAAAAAAACTGCGGTATCATAAGATAATTATCATGACAGACGCCGATATTGACGGAGCGCATATAAGCACCCTTCTGCTTACTTTTTTCTATAGGCACATGCCGGAGCTTATATCAAACGGACACCTTTATCTTGCGCAACCGCCCCTTTATCTTGTGCAAAAAGGCAAGTCAAAGACCTATTGTTATAACGAGAAACAATTGCGGGAGCATGTGGACGGCTCTGACGATAAAAAGACTTCGATACAGCGCTACAAAGGACTTGGTGAAATGAACCCCGGTCAGCTTTGGGAAACGACAATGGACCCCGCAAACCGTTTCTTAAAGAGACTAGATGTTGAAGACGACATAGCAGCCGACGAGTATTTCACCATCCTCATGGGAGATAAAGTTGAGCCAAGAAGAGAGTTTATTTCTACTCATGCTCATGAGGTAAGAAACCTAGATGTGTAATACCAAATTGAAAATCAAGCGTATGCTTCGTTATTTCAGCGCGCGCTTGCTCGACGTAGGTCTAACTACGCCGTCGCGGCGCGCGCACTGAAGCCGCCTCGCCTACGCTCGATTTTCAATTTGGTACTCAGGCTTCGCAGAAGGATTATTCAAAACTTCGTAGAAGGATTATTCAAAACTTCGCAGAAGGATTATTCAAAACTTCGTAGAAGGATTATTCAAAACTTCGTAGAAGGATTATTCAAAACTTCGTAGAAGGATTATTCAAAACTTCGTAGAAGGATTATTCAAATAATAATTTGGTACTCAAACTTCGCAGAAGAGATTATTTAATTCAAACTTCGCAGTAGGCTATTCTCATTTAAAACTTTGATATCGCTATATATAGCCGCTTCTTCAAAGCGCATAAACCAATTCTGGTGTTCAAAATGGTACTATATAACACAGAAATTGTGTTTATGCTAAAGACAAGGACAAAGACTGGATTGCCGCGTCGCGCTTGTGCCCGCCACGCTTCGCTCGCGGCTAAAGGCTTTTCGCAAAGACGTCTGAATAAGCGTTCACCTTAGCTGAGATGTTCGACAAACGCTCATTTTACACGTCTTCGCGATGTGCGAAGGGCGTGGCGATCCAGTTTATTTGTTTTCTCTGTTTGCATTGTGTTTTCAACGAGTCCCTTGGATATCCCGCTTTTAGGCGTTTGTGGTGAGAAACTTGGATGCTAAATACCAAATTGTAAATCGGACGTAGGCGAGGCGGCTTCTGCGACCCGACGCGACTTGTGGTTAGAAATTTGGATGTTTATTACCAAATTGTAAATCGGACGTAGGCGAGGCGGCTTCTGCGACCCGACGCGACGGCGTAGTTAGAGCTACGTCGAGCGAGGGGCGCGCAGAAACAACGAAGCATACGTTCGATTTTCAATTTGGTCCAAGAAAATCGTCTAATGTTATGAATGTATAACCAACTCTATGATAGGAATCTATTATAATAGGCAAAGCTTCGACAGTAAGCGGAAGCCCAAGATGCAACAGTATTATATCTCCGTTTGCGCGTTGTCTTATGACACGGCGGGACAGCGCGCGCGCCGTTTTCCAGTTTTCGCGGTAGTCTCCGGGATTATTGGTCCAAAAAACGGGAGTGAGCTTCTCGGCGTCGCAGGCTTTTAGAACTTCACTATTATATTGACCTCCAGGCGGACGCATGAACCTTGGGCGTTTTCCCGTGATGGACTCAAGCAGGTCGTTGCAATTCTTTAGTTCGGCGCGTATTTCATCGGAAGTCAGATTTTTCAGGTTTCGATGCGTCATGCTGTGATTTGCTATCACATGCCCGTCGGCGGCTATTTTTTTTACGTCGTCAGAGCGTAATAAAACATCAACTCCCAAAAGAAAAAACGTGGCTTTTACCTTTTTTTCTCTTAGCGCCGCTAAAAGTTCTTCGGTATATCCTTCTTTGGGACCGTCGTCAAATGTCAGAGCTGCGCGTAAGGATTTCCTATCCTTCCTGTCTTTCACATTGCGGATAGGAAAAGCCAATGATTGCGCGGAATAAAGCATCAGTAAAATACATGAAATGAGCAATAAATATTTTGTTTTTATCGTAATCTCACCTTTAGTTTTTACTAAGGCTTCGGCATAACTTTTGTTTCACTTTAGATGCAAGGTGACCGTTACGGCTGCTTATGTTTTCACACCAATCTCGCACCAATCCGGTACAAAAACTATATTTGTAATCGTAGTGGTATTCGCAAGAATATGTTATAGTATCCTCATGGAGCTGAGTGTTTTGAAAGTTTATTTTGATAATTGCTGCTTAAATCGCCCATATGATGATCTGAGCGATAATATTGTCCGTATGGAATGCGAAGCAATTCTATCCATCATTAATATTTGTGAAATTAAGCACTGGTCGTTTTATAGCAGTGATGTTCTTTTTGATGAAATACTTAGTATGACCAACGTTGATAAACAGGAAAAGGTTCTACTGTTGTATCATTCGGCGGCAATCCACATCGCCTTGACAGACGAAATTGTTTCGCGAGCGAAGGATTTGGAACGATTTAATATAAAATCATATGACGCGCTCCATTTAGCAAGTGCGGAAGCAGGCAACGCGGACATTTTTCTTACGACTGATAGTAAGTTGATAAAAGCTGCGCAAAGGGCGGATATTGATTTGAAAGTTAAGAACCCATTGACGTGGCTGACGGAGGTATTCTATGATAGGGAATCCTAGCGCAATAAGGAACGAAGGATACAAAATTTTAACTCAGGGACTTGGCGTAGCGGGTGCTGTTATGTTTTTACGCCAATTCGAAAATGGCGTCGGAAATTATACTGAAGAACGACGGTCAACTCTGAATGAAAACTCAGTTGATCTGATAGCGGAACGCATAAAAAAACGAATAGCGCATGGGAGATAACTAACATAATATTTGTGAAACGAAAAATACAACATTAACGCCAATGCCGGGGCAGATATGTGTGTCTATGTCACATAGATTAAGATAATTAATAATTGAAATGAACACTTTATGTGTTTTCGTTTATTGATGTGTGGAAATGGTTGCCACTTTATGTTTTGGCTCTCATAGCAGGGAAAAAGCAATAGCCCCGAAGGGGCGTTATGTCAATAACCTCCGGTGTCAACCTGAGGTATGAGAATCCTATAATCCTATAAGCCCCAACGGGGCGTTACAATATGCTATGTGTAAAAACTCTCGCCTGTAGTTCTGTAACGCCCCTTCGGGGCTTAAGGGTTGTGGTTACCGCTTTTCCTCCGGTTGACACCGGAGGTTATAATTGTTTCGTCCTTTCAGGACGCTTTTGGATAATTTGCCTTAAGTTAATAGTATTGGGCAAAACAAGGTGAATTCCGGCGAAGCCGGAAGAGAGAGTCCCCTGGGGGATGCCGCCCCTACTAGCGATGGGTATGGTTAATACACGCCCGCCCCTTTGAAAAAAAAGGGGCGGATGTTTGATCATTCTCTTTCTTTAAAAAGTATCAGCTTTGCGACCCATTCGGGCGCTTTCCAGTCTTGCAATTTAGCGACGCGCGAAAAAACTCCGAACATCATAGCCGCCGCGACCGCATATATTGACTGAGTCCAAAGAGCGACTCCAAAACTTATAAAACAAAGTATAGCAAAAAAATCTCTTAAGACCAATTCTGTTACCAAGGCACGCCAAGTAAATAATGCGGCAGGAAGAGCGGAAACCTTGGGAAATATGTGGTGACGATCAGAGTTGGGGTCCATGCGAAAGCTATTATCCAAAGCGTCGGTTTCATCATTTCATTTATTGGAGCGTTTCCAAGCCGTCCCCCAAGGTATAATACCGGCGCCGCCGGCGGGGTTATACACCCAAGCCCCGTATTAACGCCGACTATTGCCGCATAGTGTATGGGGTTGAAATCCAATTGCATTATTATTGGAATCAAAATAGGAGTCGTAAGAGTTACCACGCTTATATCGTCCATCAACATGCCCATTATCACGAGGAAAATATTTATCATAAATAATATAGTCCAGCGATTTTCAGAAACCGCGCGGAAAACAGCCAACATCTTGTTAGGCACATCTTCAAGTATATAAAGACGGCTGAGCATCATGACGGAAAACAGCATTACCATAATAACGCCCGTCGTAATGGCGGATTCGACAAGTGATTCATAAAGCCCCTTTAACGTAAGTCCTTTATATATAAACATTCCAACGGGGATAGAGTACAACACTGCTATGGCAGCAGCTTCCGTTGGAGTGAATATGCCTCCGTATATCCCGCCCAATACGATAACGGGTAAAAGAAGGGCAGGTAGCGCAGACCTTCCGCGTTTGCGAAGAAGTTCCAATTTACGTCCCTCACGAACTTCAGTTGACACTTTTATACTGGGTATATCTTTAACGAGCCAACAGTTCACTATACAAATAAGAGTCGTCATCATCAACCCAGGTAGGACGGTTGAAAGGAAACATGCAAGGACCGACTGTCCGCTTATCCACGCAAATATAATAAGGGTGGAGTTAGGTGGTATAAGCATTCCGAGAAGCGATGCGTTTGACATTACCGCAGTGGCGATTCCCCTTGGATATCCGGCGGCTTCAAGCCGCGGAAACATTATAGCGCCGATGCAGGAAAGCGTGGCGCACGCCGAACCCGTAATCGAGCCAAATACCGCGCAGGAAACCGTGCCGACTACTCCAAGACCGCCCTTCATTTTGCCGACAAAAACGTCGACCACGTCGATAAGCTGTTCTCCGATTTTTCCGCGCTCCATTATCCCGCCTGCCATAATGAAAAGGGCGATTGAAATAAGCGCTATACTGTTCATCTGGGTGAAACCATATGGCAAAAGCTGGGAAGTCGGGTATCCCGCCCCCGTTGGACCTCCGAACCAGAGAAGCCACGCGGAGGAAGCCATAAAGCTCATAGGCACCGGAACTCCCATTACTAGAGTAAAAAGAAGTATCAACATCGCAATGTAAATCATGTTTTTGCGCCTCCTTCCCCTTTAATAAGAGCAATTCCGGTATTGATACACCTTCGCGAAAAGAATATCGCCATAAATATTAGCCCCAGGAATATCGCGACATACGAGGTCCAAAGAGGTATCTGCCATACAGTTGTCCTTGCGATAGCCCTAACGTTCAAAAAGTCTATTGATGTGAAAGTTAAGTCAGTTCCGTTCCATCCAACTGTCAGAATATCTTTCGCAAGCGGACCAAGAAGTCCATACATGAAGAAGTAATACCCAAAATATACAAAAACAAGGCTCATCGCCGACGTTATCAACTGCCTAATAAAAGTTAAAATTAGACGCGGTTTACCTTTTACGTACGCATCTATCAAGTCGGCGGAAACATGCGTGTTGTTATAAGCGCCGTAAGCTCCACCCATGAAATATAGCCAGAACGCTAATAGCTTGACCCATTCTTCATATCCAAAAAGATCTCCGCGCACTATATAGCGCACAAAAGCTGCGGCAGTTATCACAGTTGACAAAGCTATCGAACAAAAAACCATTACTACTCCAAAAAACTTTGTGGACAATTTATCAAATAAACACTTTGGTTTTAAACTTCTTTCCTCAAAAAGCAAAATAGGTTCATTTTCCTTAACCAAACCCTGTTCCATTTTTAAATCCTCTTCCATAGTTTTCTCAGGCATAATTCAACCCCCTTCAGTTAGAGAAAAAAACCTAGGAATATTAAAACAAAAAAATCCGGATTGCTTCGCTTATAAAAGATGGAGCGTGGAAACGAGCAAACGCTACGTTTCGTAAACTATAAAATAGCGAAGCAATCCAGAATATGTGCGCAAACTTTATTAATCAAACTGTAAAAAACTCCAAATAAGCTTCATGATAAACAAAACTATTTTGGAGTGTATTCATTCTTAAATTCGTCGATCATGACAGGATCAAATTTACCCTTTAAATTGTCCCACGTTGCTGAAACAGCCTCAAATATAGGCTTCAGCTGCTCGGGCTCATATGTAAAGACCTCAATGCCCCTGTCCTTCATAAGCTGGAGGTGTCTATCCTGATCCTCCCGCGCAAGGTCAACTCCGATTTGAGTAACTTTAGCGCATGCTTCAGCAATTATCTTTTGATCTTCTGGAGAAAGCTTGTTCCACGTAATTTCGCTCATAAGATAAACCCAGTTCTCTACTGAATAATTAAGCTGATACCAATACTTCATTACATCCTTTAGGTTATCCCACGCGGCGACAGTGTCCATGCCAACCACTCCGTCGCATACTCCCGTCTGCATTGATGTATATACTTCAGCCCAAGGAATGGTGACCGTATTGTAGCCCATTGTCTCGGCGCCCATCTTGTACACGTCCATGTTTGGTATGCGGACAAGCACGTTCTTGTCAACGCCCGGAACAAGCGGCTCATTAACCGGTTTTGAGCTTGCAATACCAATAAACCCCGTTACCTGGAATCCAAGCACGCGGACGCCAAGCTCGCCGCAAAGCTCGTTCATCTTGTTATAAAGCCATCCGCCCTCGGCAAAAACTTTCTTAGCGTCATCATATCCGGAAACGAAGCAATTGATGTAGGTAACTTCAAGATTGGGATTAAACTGGCTTGGAACTGAAATAGAAGCCATATCAATTGTCCCGCGCATCAGCTCTTCAAAAACAAGGGTATAATCGCCCAATTGGTTTGCGGGGTAAACTCTGATCTCAACGCGTCCATCAGTTTTCTCAAGAACCTCTTTTGCCACCTGCTCCATCATTACGGTGCCGGTGTGTTCAACTGTCCCCTGTCCGGCAAACCTAAGCACCACCTCGGGCGCCGCCAGAGAAGGCGCCGCCAAAAGCAAAACCAGCGCAAACGAAACGAATATAAACTTAGCTTTCTTCATCAATCAACACTCCTCTTACTATTTTTTTTGTCCATTGTAAATGGTAAAAACATTTTACACTAATAGTCTCATCTTGTACATTCATAAAGTGAGACTTGCTTCAGCGGTTTTTTAATCCCCCGTTCTTTGCCGAACAGATCCGGAAGCTAGACCGCTCTACGCCGCTTATAGAGGCGGCGGCATTATGACGGGTTAGCCACCAGATAAAAAACTAGCGTATTGTAAATACAAAAAATCTCATTTCCGCATTATTTGGAAATGAGATTTTTATTACGATGGACTTTAAATGTAATCCATTATATTATGTATTATGCTACGCTTATTTCTAATTAAAACCATCTATCCAATAAACCCAAACCATTCAAGAATATTATAGTCATTGCTATAGGAGCAATAACTCTGGCAAGCAGCAGCCATACGTTGTATAAACCAAAGGGATGAAGGCCATCGCTTGTTATTTCCTTCTCTATCTTGTCACTCATCATCCAGCCCGCGAAGAGAGCAATAAATATTCCGCCAAGCGGCATGAGGATTTTATCCGATAAAAACTCCATTGCATCCATGAAACCCATGCCAAATATTTCCACTCCTCCGCCAAGAGACATAGCGGAAGGCACTCCAAGAGCGGTTATCAATAATCCCATTACCCACGAGGCAGTAACGCGACCCCATCCAAGCTCATCCTTAAAGTAAGCGACAACTACCTCAAGTAGAGAGATTGCAGACGTTATTGCGGCAAAGAAAAGCAGAACAAAGAATGCGCAAGAGAAAAACACTCCGCCCGCCATTTGAGCAAAAACTCCGGGAAGAGTAATAAATGTAAGTCCGGGACCGGCGCCGGGCGTTCCGCTCAACGCAAATACTGCCGGGAATATGGCGAGTCCTGCAAGGAACGCTATAAAGGTATCCATTGAAACTATCAATAAAGCTGAATTCGCGAGGTTCTCCTCTTTTTTGAAGTAACTTCCGTAGGTTATCATACAGCCCATGCCAAGCGACAACGAGAAGAACGCCTGTCCGAGAGCAACAAGAATCGACTCGGCATTAATTTTGGTGAAATCCGGACTCAAATAGAACTCAATTCCTTTTTCAGATCCCGGAAGAGTTACCGAGCGAACAATAAGTATTATTAGAATAATGAACAACGCAGGCATCATTATTTTGCACGCTCTTTCAATACCCGCGCCAACTCCGCCGGCAACGATAAGTATGGTTATTATCATAAATAATACCTGATAAGTTATTACCTGATTAGCATCGCCGATGAAAGCGCCAAAATAATCTCCCGCTCCGCCTTCTTGCGCAATAGGCAAAAGTTCCCTAAAACTTGCGATCATATACTTAATTGCCCAACCGGCGACAACCCCGTAGTACGACAGGATGACAAATCCACATGCAATGCCCGCCCATCCTACAAGCTGCCATAAAGGATTTTTTGAAAGAACCGCAAAAGCCCCAACGGCGTTTCTCCGAGACGCTCGACCGATTGCTAACTCCGCAAGCATAACCGTAAAGCCAATGAAAAGCACTATTAACAGATAAACGACAAGAAAAGCGGCGCCGCCATTCATTCCCGTGAGATATGGGAATCTCCATATATTTCCCAGTCCTACAGCAGATCCAGCGGCTGCCATTACGAACCCGAACTTACTACCCCATTGTTCCCTATCATTGCTCATCTACAAAAACCTTCCTTCCATAAATATTAAAATTACGCTTAAGAGTAACCCGAATATGCTAAACAGTCAATATGGATTCTATAGAATTTTTAAGATAAAACTTTGTTATCACTCCCTCGAAATTTATGTAATGAGACGAATTCTATATCTCTGTTATATTTCTTGAAATTAACGCGCTTAACTCATTTACTTCGTCAGCCTGATTTTCATAACCTGCGCGCCCCATCAGACCATATGTATAATTTTTTCCCTGCTCAACCCCGGGTTGATTGAAGGGGTCTATTTCAAGAAGCCATCCCGTCATACCCGTGACATATTCGTAAAATTGAATAAGCGCTCCCAAATGATACGCGTCAAGCTTAGGGATTTTCAGCAAAAGAACCGGTCTTTTTGCTTTGACTAAGGCGGCGGCAGTAGACAAAGCTTCGCTGTTCCTAAGATTATTCATTGATTTTCCGAATAAATACGAAAGTTTTTCAAGACTTTTTTGAGGCGCGACAGGAATAGTAATATCTGTAGAATAATTTTCGACAGTTATAATAGTGAACAGCTTGTCGTCCGGTCCTTCTGTATAAAGCTGGACCTGAGAATGTTGATCAATAGCGCCAAGAGCGCGTATAGGAGTCGTTCCTTTGCCATTTTTACCAACGCTTTCGCCCCAAAGCTGCGCGTACCATTCGCAAAAACGTTCAAGGCTATCTACATAAGGCATAAGTACGCTCATATTACGAGATTTCTTTGAATGCAAAAAAGAAAGCCCGCTCAATATCCAGGCAGGATTATTCAAGACCTCTCCGTTTGACGCTATTAGTTTGTCCATCGCCCCCGCTCCTCTTAATAAAGAGTCGCAGTCTATTCCAAGCGCCCAGCCGGACAGCAGCCCCACGCTGGTAAGCACCGAAAACCGACCGCCGACGTCTTCAGGAAGGATTAAACTTTTGCATCCGATTTCGTCGACAAACGGACGAAGTATGCCTTTATCCTTGTCCGTTATTACAATCACGCGCTCGCGCGCGGCGCTTTCGCCTATCTTGTCGCGTAATCTTTCCCAAAAGAATAGAAAATTTGCCATAGTTTCCGCAGTAGCCCCGGATTTACTCACCACTATAAACGCAGTGCTGTCAGGGTTTAAAAGATTCCATATTGCTCGATTATCAACCGGATCAACGTTGTCGGACATAAAAAAACGCGGAGCGTTGCGCGTCTTTTCTGGAAGCTCATTCCAATATGGGGGAAGCAGAGCGTTATTGAGCATTAAATTTCCAAGAGCAGAGCCGCCGATGCCTATTTGAACTATGCTATCCCTTGTAGCAAGCCATCTGGAAAGCGCGCGTATCTCGTCAACCTTTTCTGAAGGCAAGTTTAACCATCCAAACCCCTCGCTTCTCCGAGCGGCGTTTTCACGCAACCAATTATCTCCGTTTTTGAATTTTTCGCAAAGCGATTCAACATCGGACAAAGAGACGTCATCAATAAAAGCAGCGCCGAAAGACAATGAAATCAATTTTTCATCTGTTAATATATTCATAACAAATTACCTCCTGATAGATGTCTCAAATAACAATTCTTAATGTATTATATAATAGTGAATAGGAGGAATAAACGCTACGCCTAAAATTCGTTATATTTTTTTGTATACTGTAGAAAAAAAGGAGACAAAGTCATGATCACATTGGAATTTTCACGCGCAGACCTGGAAAAGCGTCTTGATCCAATAATTGAACATTACCATGGTAAGCCCGGCGCCACTATCCCTCTTCTTGCCGATATTCAGAAAGAGTTGGGATATGTATCTGAAGAAGCTGTTGAATACACTTCTGAGAAGACTGGTATCCCAGCCGCTGAGATGTTTGGAGCGGCTACTTTTTACGCAATGTTCCGATTTAAGCCACAGGGTAAATACGTTATAAGGCTTTGTAGAGGAACCGCATGTCATGTGCAGGGATCTGCGCGAATAGCTGAACAACTGGAAAGAACTCTTGGTATAAAAGACGGAGACACTACAGATGACAAACTTTTCACAATTCAGTATGTCGCCTGTCTTGGCTGTTGTAGCCTTGCTCCCGTTATGATGGTGAATGATGAAGTTCATGGCCGATTAACGCCTGAAAAAGCCGTAGCTGTTCTTGAGACATATAAGTGAGGGATAAAAATGGTTGCCAGTAAAGATATTCAGATTAGAATTGGTCTTGCAAGCTGTGGTATAGCCTCTGGAGGAGCGCCTCTTTGGGACGTTTTTAATTCGCTCGTTGGAACCAGAGAAGATGTTGAGATTAAAAAAGTCGGCTGTCTTGGGTATTGTTATGCCGAGCCGATGGTTGAGGTAATATACAAAGGGGCTTCTACCGTATACGGAAATGTGAATGAGGAAGTAGCAAATAAAATTATATCCCAGCACATTGGTAGCGGAAAAACTGTCGAAGAGAATATTGTGTTGGCGGATGGAATGGAAACCGAAAACACTATACGGGCGGAAAAACAAATGCGTGTAGTGTTGCGTAATTGCGGGGTAATCGATCCCGAAAAGATTGAGGAATATATCGAAAAGGACGGCTATAAAGCCCTTGAAAAAGTCATTAAGGAAATGACTCCAGAGCAGGTTATCGACGTGTTGCTTGAAAGCGGCTTGAGAGGGCGCGGCGGCGCAGGGTTCCCGACGGGCATGAAATGGAAATTCGCGCGCGGCTCAAAAGGCGACGAAAAATACGTCGTATGTAACGCCGACGAAGGCGACCCGGGAGCGTTTATGGATAGGTCAGTGCTTGAGAGCGACCCGCACAGCGTAATAGAAGGAATGATCATCTGCGGAAAGACAATTGGCGCGTCGCATGGCATAATTTATTGCCGCGCCGAATATCCTCTTGCAATAAAGCATCTTCAAATAGCGCTCGCAGCAGCGCGCGAGATGGGATTTATTGGTAAGAACATAATGGGAAGCGGCTGGGACTTTGATTTATACATTAAAGAGGGCGCAGGCGCTTTTGTATGCGGAGAGGAAACTGCCCTCATCGCGTCAATAGAAGGAGAACGCGGAATGCCGCGACCCAGACCTCCCTTCCCCGCAAACAGCGGCGTATGGAAAAAACCTACAAATATAAATAATGTGGAGACTTACGCAAATGTTGCATGGATTATTCTAAACGGCGCGGAAGCGTTCAATAAATATGGCATAGGTAAAAGCAGAGGCTCGAAAGTTTTTGCTCTCGCCGGAAAAATTAAAAAAGGCGGATTAGCCGAAGTCCCGATGGGAATGCCTCT
>Ga0099364_10004365_pt1 | contig 21455 bp, 20 predicted proteins | sample TergutTh196P3_FD_73070 | JGI IMG/M metagenome (GOLD analysis project Ga0099364, IMG submission 73070) | Microcerotermes parvus P3 segment gut microbial communities from Pointe-Noire, Republic of the Congo - Th196 P3 | ecosystem: Host-associated > Arthropoda: Insects > Digestive system > Gut ... | reverse complement strand
AAAGCCGGCGTAAAAATTCTTCTTGAAAGAAAAGTTGCAAGCATTGCTGGTAACTAACGCTGGAAGCCTTCGCTTTGTTTTTAAGTTTTGCAAGGACAGACGCACCTATATCCGGCATCACAGCCACACTCCAATCAAATCCTTGACCTTTTTCTGCACACGCAATGGTTTTGCGTACTGCAGAAGGTTTGGTATATTCTTTTTCGAGTCTTTAACGTAACCTTGAATCGCTTTATTAAAAATCTCTTTGTCCATCTTGCCCATATAACGCAGACAATCGCAAATTGTACGATCACGATCATAGATATGAACAGCATTTGAGTCAATGCTTCCGTCCGTAACACCAAGATTCAAAAGGCTGGATTCATGGAAATAGGTTTTGATAAATGGGTAATCTATTTTTACTCTGTACTTGGAAATATCCTTATCCACTGCCAAGTGCCACTCGGAGGGGGTGCGGTCACTGTATCCGTAATAAAACAACGCGGTATTCATGCAAAGAACAGCGTCAGGGAATAGACGGTTGATGATATTTACTTCGCTGTTGTTATTCTCATCAATAAAATGGTAATATCCTTGTTTAACTTTTTCGATTACGCTGTCATTCAATAGCTTTTGAATATCCTCATAATATATCTTTGAAGCACGAAGCTCGGCTGTGCGCATAACATAGCCATGCTGCTCAAATATATTTTTGATTTCATCCATCGTTCGCACTATCTCACCTCTGCAAAATTCAATTGTTCAAATCACTCAAGCGGTTGTTTTGATAATTATCCATCAAACTATCGAAAATGTCAATCCTTATTAACTCGGAAATTCAAGCGGTGGTTTTAACAGTAATTCGGACGGGATAGTCTGCGTAGTCGTTAAGTTTGAAGTGCCTACCACCACGGATAGGATCACTTAGTTCTTCCATCATTTTATAGTTATCATCCCCAACAATATCCTCATTCTTCACCATCCTATTTTTCCCATTATTGCACATTTTCTTTTTTCTTTTTGTTTACCCAAGATTTTGTTATGCACCATTCTTTCCTTGTTTTTTCAACGGAATTGTTTATAATAAATCTGATGAACGCAATAATCCTGACCAATAACCCGCTGGTAGCCGCGCGCTGCGCCGATTCCCTATCTGTCGAATATGCGGCTGTTTCCCCTATGGCGGTCCTGGTCATGGTAAGGGACAGGGTTCATCTGGGTCACGCGCTGCTCAGCCACCCGCTGTACGGCAGCATAAAGCCCAATGAAAACCCCTATCGGTCCATCCTGATCTCCGGCAGTCCTGGCGGCGCGTTGGATCTAGACTCCCTGGGCATCATTGAGAACGGTGTGTATGCCTACGAAAAGCGCCAGCCAAAACCCGCTCCGCTATCGGAGGCGCTGCAGAGAGACTATCAGGAAATCGATTACCAGATCCTATCAAATACACTCGCACAACTTTAGCCGGGCCTATACCAAACGCAAGGGAGGATTCCTGTGAAGCTTGAAATCGACAATATCCTAATCAACGATATCCGCCTCTCTGACGAAACAAAGATCGAGAAGGGCGTCCTGTATGTCAATCCAGCCGAATTACGCGCCCAACTGCTGGAGGACCCCCATATCCGCGACGTCGCGATCGATATCGCCAGACCGGGGGAAAGCGTGCGGATCATACCGGTCAAAGACGTGATCGAGCCCCGGGTCAAGATAGAGGGGCCGGGCGGCGTCTTCCCGGGCATGGTCTCCAAGGTGACAACGGTAGGTTCCGGTATAACACGGGTACTCAAGGGCGCAGCCGTTGTGACAGCCGGCAGGGTGGCGGGTTTCCAGGAAGGGATCATCGATATGGCCGGCGTCGGCGCCGCGTATACGCCCTTCTCCCAAACCTGTAACCTGGTGCTTGACTTTAGTCCTGCGGAGGGATTGAGCGCCCATGAATATGAACGCTCGCTGCGCATGGCCGGGCTTAAGGCAGCAGCCGCACTGGGCGAAGCGGGAAAAGACGCCGAACCTGACGAAGTCGTGGTGTATGAGAGCCTTGACCTCATGGAAGGCGCAAAGCAATTCCCGGATCTCCCCCGCGTAGGCTATGTCCTGATGCTGCAAAGCCAGGGCTTGCTGCACGATACCTACGTTTACGGCGTCGACATGAAGCAGTCGCTGACCACGCTCTTGCATCCGACGGAAGCGATGGACGGCGCCATCGTCAGCGGAAACTGCGTGTCCGCCTGCGATAAGAATACCACATACCATCACCAAAACAACCCGGTCATCCAGGATCTCTTCGAGGCGCACGGGAAAACCCTCAACTTCGCCGCTATGATCCTCACCAATGAAAACGTATACCTTGCCGACAAGGAGCGTTCCTCCGACTGGGCGGCGAAACTCGCCGAGTATCTGGCCCTCGACGGCCTGATCATTACCCAGGAGGGCTTCGGCAATCCGGATACGGACCTGGTCATGAATTGCCGAAAAATCGAAGCGACCGGGATACCTACCGTTCTCATCACCAACGAATACGCCGGCAGAGACGGCACATCCCAGTCCCTGGCCGACGCGGATCCCGCCGCGGACGCCGTGATCTCCGCCGGGAACGCCAACCAACTGGTTACCCTGCCTAAAATGGACAAAATCATTGGTTCCCAAGCCTATGTGGACAGGCTTGCCGGCGGTTTTGCAGACAATGTCCTCGCCGACGGCAGTATCGTCGTAGAACTCCAGGCCGTAACCGGCTCCACCAACGAACTCGGCTTCGGCTGTCTGAGCGCAAGATAATCCTAATCAACGAATCGGGGGCAAGCGTATGAATAAACTGAAAGTAGTGCATTACATCAACCAATTCTATGCCGGTATCGGCGGGGAAGACAAAGCGGACTACATGCCGGAATTACGGGAGGGGGCAATCGGCCCGGGTACGGCTTTTGCCGCCGGTTATGGGGAACAGGCGGAAATCACGCACACCATCGTATGCGGAGACTCGTATTTCAACGAACACACGGAAGAAGCCGTCAAGACGATCCTGGCCATTATCCATTTATGCAAACCGGATCTCTTCCTTGCGGGTCCCGCTTTCAACGCGGGACGCTACGGCGTCGCCTGCGCTACGATCTGCGACGCGGTCCGGCAGGTATACGATATCCCGGTATTGACCGGAATGTATAAGGAAAATCCCGGTGCGGATATGTATAAGGACATGCTCCTTATCACGGCTACCGGCGGCAGCGCCGCCTCTATGCGGGAAGCCATTGCGAAAATGATCCCTCTATCTCTCAAACTGGCGCGCGGCGACGCCATCGGCGCTTCCGCGGAAGAAGGCTATCTGCCCAATGGCGTGCGGGTCAATTTTTTCGAGAAAGAACGGGGCTCGAAACGCGCCGTCGACATGCTGCTGAAGAAGATGGCGGGCAAGGACTTTGAAACCGAGTATCCCATGCCGGATTACGACCGTGTACCGCCAAACCCGGCGGTAATCGATCTCTCGAAGGCGAAAATTGCCCTGGTCACATCCGGCGGGATCGTGCCCAAGGGCAATCCGGACCATATCGAATCCTCCAGCGCATCCAAGTATGGGGAATACAGCATAGAAGGTCTGCGCGGCTTATCTGCGGATACCCATGAAACCGCCCATGGAGGCTATGATCCTTTGTATGCCAATCAGGACGCAAACCGGGTGCTGCCGGTGGACATTATGCGCGAATTCGAGGCGCAGGGCCTGATCGGCAAGTTGCATAATACCTACTATGCCACAGTCGGAAACGGAACGGCGGTAAAAAGCGCAAAGGCTTACGCGGCGGAGTTTTCCCAGAAGCTGCGGGCGGATGGCGTGGAAGCCGTCATCCTCACCTCCACCTGAGGGACCTGCACTCGTTGCGGCGCAACGATGGTGAAAGAAATTGAAAGAGCCGGTATGCCGGTAGTCCATATCTGTACCGTCACGCCCATCTCCATGACGGTAGGCGCGAACCGGATTGTGCCCGCCGTCGCTATCCCTCACCCCCTTGGCAATCCCGCCTTGCCGCCGGAAGAGGAAAAGCAGGTTCGAAGAAAAATTCTAACCACAGCATTGGAAGCTTTATCGACAGAAGTAGAACTGCAAACCATATTTCCCGTCAAATAGTAAAGGAGGCCTTGGCGTGAATGTATTTACCGGAAAGAAAGTCCTGATCCTCGGCGACCGGGACGGCATAACAGGCGAGGCGATAGAAGAATGCCTGCGGGAGACGGAAGCGGAGATCGTATTTTCTTCGACTGAATGCTTCGTCTGAACCGCTGCAGGCGCGATGGACCTGGGAAACCAAAAGAGGGTCAAAGAACTCGCGGATCAGTACGGTCCCGGGAACCTGCTCGTCCTTCTCGGCGCGGCGGACAGCGAAGCCGCCGGCCTTGCGGCGGAAACCGTCACAGCCGGAGACCCTACCTATGCAGGTCCATTGACAGGAGTCCCGTTGGGACTCAGCGTGTATCATATCGTGGAAGAAGAAATCCGATCGGCGCTCGACCCGGACGTATACGGCGACCATGTCGCTTCAGCGGCAGCCGCATTGGATGGTCCAGCTATTTCCGAAATTATGGAATCGATGCGAAAACAATTTGGCAAGTATTCTTGAGAACGAGTTGGGTCTGTGACAAATGAAGAAGCGTTTCCTGTTCCCGCGCCTTAACCGGCGCTTTTTACAAGAGGAGGATGCCCATGATCAATCAGTTTTGCCATTCGCCCCTTTGGGAAGTCAGCCGGAACCTGTCCGCCGTGGCGCAGGGCAGCAAGCCGGCTGATATCGTCATTACCGGCGCCCGGCTCGTCAATGTCTGTACCAAAGAAATATTGCCCGATACGGATCTGGCGATCAGCAGCGGAAGAATCGCCCTGGTTGGAGACGCCGCGCATTGTATCGGGGAAGGAACGGAAGTGATCCGTGCGGAAGGGCAGTATATCGCGCCAGGCTTTCTGGACGGCCATATCCATGTGGAATCCTCTATGCTGAGCGTAGGCGAGTACGCCAGAGCGGTCATCCCCCACGGCACGGTCGGGATCTATATGGATCCCCATGAGATTTGCAATGTACTCGGTCTGGAGGCTGTCGCCTGTATGGCGGAAGACGCAAAGCGCACGCCGCTGAAAGCCATGATCACTACGCCTTCCTGTGTGCCCGCGGTACCGGGATTTGAGGATACCGGCGCCTTCATCGGTCCAGCGGATGTGGCGAAAACCATGACTTGGAACAATGTCGTCGGCCTTGGTGAAATGATGAATTTCCCCGGCATTCTCTACTCCGACGACCATGCCCATCAGATTGTGGATGAAACGTTGAAAGCCGGCAAGATCGTTACCGGCCACTATTCCATGCCAGAGACAGGAAAAGGCCTGAATGCTTACGCTGCGGCCGGGATACGCTGCTGCCATGAATCCACCCGGGCGGAGGACGCGCTAGCCAAGATGCGCCTGGGCATGTACGCCATGATCCGTGAAGGCTCCGCCTGGCGCGATTTGCAGGAAGTCATCAGGAGCATCACGCAGCACAAGATAGACAGCCGTTTGGCGGTTTTGGTTTCCGACGATACGCATCCCCATACGCTGGTCGCGCAAGGACATATGGACCATATCGTCCGGCGGGCTATCGAAGAAGGCGTAGATCCCGTCACGGCAATACAAATGGTCACCATTAACTGCGCCCAATGCTTCCAAATGGATCACGAGCTGGGTTCTCTGTCGCCTGGCAAGTGTGCCGATATCGTATTTCTCAGCGATCTGGAGAAAGTGAAGGTCACCCGTGTGCTCATCGACGGCGTTGTGGTCAGCATGGACGGGCGCATGACACAGGAGTTGGCGCCCTATACCTATCCGGCTTGGGTGACAGACTCGATGCATATCGGGCGCAGCATCACGCCTGAATCCTTCGCCATCGAAGCTGCCGGCGACACCGCCGGGGTAAGGGTGATTGAAGTATTATCCGGCAAAGTGGGAAATTTGGAAACCAACGCCGTCTTGCCAGTTGTCGGCGGCCGCCTGCAGTCCGACGTCTTGCAGGATGTGCTAAAGACAGTCGTCTTCGAGCGCCATCACGAAACCGGTACAACGGGCTTCGGCTTTGTGAAAGGCTTCGGCATACAGTCGGGCGCTATGGCTTCCACGGTGGCCCACGACGCCCATAACCTGCTTGTGGTAGGCACAAACGATGAAGATATGGCCCTGGCAGCCAATACGCTGATCCGCTATGGCGGCGGCATGGCTGTGGTGCAAGAGGGTAAGGTATTGGGCTGCGTTCCTCTCCCCATCGCCGGCCTGATGAACGACAAACCTGCCGCCGAGATGGCCGCCCTGGTCGCGGAGCTGGAGGAAACCTGGGCAAAAATCGGCTGCACAATGGTTTCGCCCTTTATGACGATGGCGCTGATTCCCCTGGCCTGCCTTCCCGCGCTTCGCCTGACCAACCGGGGACTGGTGGACTGCAACACATTCTCATTCGTTCCCTTGATTCTTTGATATAATTTGGAAATTTATGGAGGAGGATTCTCTATGCCTGTTGAAAAAAAGAAGTATTGCGTGAATGGAGTCTGGAAAGAAAGCAGGACAGACCGATGGATGCCCGTGACAGATTCCAGCACGGGCGAAGTCATTGCGGAAGTGCCGTCCTGTACGGCAGACGAGGTCGACGAAGCGATCGCCGCTGCGGACAGCGCCTTTGCCGGATGGAGTATGCAATCGCTCAGCGCACGGGTTCAAATGATGTTTAAATGGCGGGACAAGTTGGTTGGGCGCCTGGAGGAACTCAGCTATCTCTGCGCGAAAGAGCTGGGAAAGAACCTGGATGAAGCACGGGGCGATGTGTTGAAAGCGATAGAAGCAACGGAACTGGCTTGCTCGCTGCCGCTGATCACACAGGGTTCCGCTAGCCTGCAGGTGACAACGGGATTCGACACCGCCTCCTACCGGATGCCGCTGGGGGTTGTGGCGGGGATCGTCCCTTTCAATTTCCCAGCGATGATTCCCTGGGGCTGGATGGTTCCCCTTGCCATCGCCACAGGCAATACCGTCGTGCTCAAAGCCGCAAGTTACACGCCCTTGACCGCTATCCGGATCATGGAGTTATTCTGTGAAACCGGCTTCCCGGAAGGCGTCGTCAATCTTGTCACCTGTTCCCGCCAGGAATCCGGGCTCTTTCTGACGGATCCGCGCGTGAAGGCGGTGACCTTCGTCGGCTCGACCGAAGTCGGCAAGCAAATCTACTCCGTCGCCGCGGCAAACGGCAAACGGGTCCAGGCACAGACCGAGGCAAAAAATCACGCGCTGGTCTTGGAAGACTGCGATATGGAAAGCACGTTGAACGCCGTGATCAATTCCACCTATGGATGCGCCGGCATGCGCTGCATGGCGCTTCCCGTGGTCGTCGTACAGGAAAGTATCGCCGATGAATTTGTCGCCCGGCTGAAAGAAAAAGCGGAAGCCTTGACCGTCGGCTGCGCCTATGACCCTGAGACCAAGCTCGGGCCGCTGGTTACGGCGGAGCATAAAGCATTCGTATGCGATTGGATTCAGAAAGGCGTCGAGGAGGGCGCGGAACTGGTACTCGATGGGCGCAACTGCGTCGTACCCGGCTTTGAAGGCGGTTTCTTTGTCGGACCGACCATATTCGATCATGTGAAGCCGGACATGGAGCTGGGCAATCGCGAGATATTCGGCCCGGTAACGGCCATCAAGCGCGTCAAGAATTTTGACGAGGGCCTGCGGCTGATGAACGCAAACCCCTATGCTAACGGATCCGTGATATTTACACAAAGCGGATACTATGCGCGCCGGTTTGAACTGCTGACCGAAGGGGGCATGGTCGGGATCAACGTGGGCATCCCGGTTCCCACCGCCTACTTCCCCTTCTCCGGCAACAAGGACAGCTTCTTTGGCGACCAACATGTGTTGGGGATAGACGGGGTGCGCTTCTATACGCGATGCAAGACCGTCACCAAACACTGGTTCGACGAGGAGTCGAAGAATCGGGTCGTCGGGACCTGGGGCGGCGCCGTCGAACGTGTTTAGTACTCCATAGCCCAATCTATTGACAGTCAGCGTTTCTTTACTATAGTATTACCTTGTCCTCACCGGCAGACAGCAATGGTTTTCTGCATAGGCTATGAAATAGAGAGGGTGAATATCATGAACAAACGGGACCTGCTTTTCACTATGGCAAACTTTTTGGAGGCGCTGATTCACAATGACCCGAAAAGGGTAAAGACGGCCGCAAACTGCAAAGCAACATATGAAGGCGCGCAGACGCCTCTCGGCGCCGGCGACATCTGGGGACGGCCTCGCAGAATCCCCTATCGCCAATCTTTCGTGGACGAGCTGAACCAGACGGTTTGCTTCAGCGGCGTCGTCACCAACAACGTAATCCGCCAATTATGGGAAATGACGGAAGCGGAAAAAGCAGCAATCGTGGACAGCCCCGACCGCTGGATGCAAAGATGGTGGATCTACTTCGCCCGTCTCACCGTCAACGCAGCCGGGGAAGTCTGCGAAATCGAAGAAATCGCCCGGCGGGAAACCGGCGCGGGCATGTCGGTCCGGCCCGAGAATATGGAAGTACCCCGCATCCTGGAAACCCCGCTGCCGGAAGACGCCCGTTCCACGCGGAAAGAAATGATCAAAATCGCTTCTCAGTATTGGGACGGCGTCAACAAGCTCATCGACCCCGACATTGTTCCCATGCATCCGGACGCCAGGCTTTATGAAGTTGGTACGCCCGTCACCGATGAAATGGCCCGTCCCAACAGCATGAAAACCAACTATATCACCCCCCGGTTTAAATGGGACTGCATCAAGCGCCGCTTCCCCGTAGTGGATGAAATCACCGGCGTTTGTATTTCCACCAATCACATGATCGCCCAGGAGATCACCTCGCCTACCGGCTATGTGACGGACATCTTCAAGATTGAATACGGCCTGATTAAGTACATCTATGCCTTCCATGACCACGGCATCTCCTTTGTGGACTGGGAAGGCGTCGGTCCGCAGACCTCAGCCGAATGCGACTGATCCAGGTTAATGGGCTGACCGCGGCATTCCGGCATCCCGGCGGCGCATTTCCAGTCCTCCGGGATGTTTCCTTCGCGATCGACCGGGGAGAAACCGTATGTTTGGTCGGGGAATCCGGCTGCGGCAAAAGCCTAACCGCTCTATCCATGCTGAGGCTGTTCGGCCGGAGCGGGAGCAGCGCCGGTAAACCGTTGCTTTCCGGTGAAATCCTTCTGGATGAAACCGACCTGCTCAAGCTGCCCGAGAGGGAGATGCAAGCCATCAGGGGCCGCCGGATTGCCATGATCTATCAGGAGCCCATGACTTCCTTGAACCCGGTTTTTACCATAGGCTGGCAGATTACGGAAGCCGTCCGCTTACATCAGAAACAGAAAGCCGGAGAAGCGAAAGCGCGGGCGCTGGAAATGCTGCGCCTGGTGGAGATACCCGACCCGGAGAAACGCTATCACGAGTATCCGCATAGGCTCTCCGGCGGGATGAGGCAACGGGCCATGATTGCGATGGCGCTTTGCTGTCAGCCGGATTTGCTGATCGCCGACGAGCCTACGACCGCCCTGGATGCGACCATTCAGGCGCAGATACTGGCTTTGATCGACAAACTGAAGAAAAGCCTCGGTATGGCCGTGCTCCTGATCACCCACGATATGGGCGTCGTTGCGGAAATCGCCGACCGGGTCCTCGTCATGTACGCAGGCCGCATCGTTGAAGAAACAACCCGGATTTCCTTGCTAAACAACGCCTTTCACCCATACACGAAAGGGCTGCTGGCTTGCATCCCCGGGCTGGGAAGCCGGCGCAAACTATTGCCGGCTATCGAAGGTGTGATCCCGGATGCGGACAGTTACCCCCCGGGCTGCGCGTTCAGCCCCCGGTGCCCGGTGAAACAGGAGGCCTGCGATAAACATGTGCCGCTGCTAACGCCGACCGCCTACGGAAAATGCGCTTGCTTTGTCGCGGGAAAATCCGCGTGAACGGGGTCCTGCTGGAAATCAACAACCTGTCGCGACATTTCGTCACAGGCGGTCATACGCTTAAGGCGATCGACGAATTGAGCCTCTCGCTTCAAACCGGTGAAGTCCTGGGGATTGTCGGCGAGTCCGGTTCCGGGAAGACCACCCTTGGCCGCGTCGCTATGCGGCTCCTCGAACCGACCTCCGGCAGCGTTCTCTTTGAGGGCAGGGATATATGGAAGACCCGCGGCAAGGAGCTGAAAGCTATCCGCCGACGCATGCAGATGGTGTTTCAAGATCCTTTTGCCTCTTTAAATCCTCGTATGACCATCGCCCGCAATGTCGAAGAGCCCTTGATCATTCATCGTTTGAGCGGACGAGCCGGCAGGCGTCTCATGGTACACGAAGCCCTGGACGCGGTGAACCTGCCGTCCGGCTGCGCGGATCGCTATCCCCACGAGCTTTCCGGAGGCCAGCGACAGAGGGCGGTCATCGCCAGGGCGCTGGCGCTCAAGCCGGCTTTGCTCATTTGCGACGAAGCGGTATCCGCTTTGGACCTGTCTGTACAGGCGCAGATTCTCAATCTTCTCACCAACCTGAAGGCCGCTTTCGGTCTCTCGTATCTGTTTATCGCCCACGGGCTGAACGTAGTCCGCCATATATCCGACAGGGTGGCGGTCATGTATATGGGGCAAATCGTCGAATGCAGCGAAACAAACGAACTGTTTGAAGCGCCGCGCCATCCCTACACGGAAGCGTTGATTTCTTCCCTGCCCGATCCGGGCGCCGGAGATACGCGCCGGCGGATTATCCTGAAAGGGGATATCCCCAGCTTGATTGAACCCCCCGCCGGCTGCCGTTTCCATACACGCTGTATCTACGCGCAAGATCTCTGCCGCCATTCGGCGCCTGCGCTGCACGCTGAAGCCCATCCCGCGGCCTGCCATTTTCCTTTGAGGTGACTGATGGAAGCCACATTGCTTCGCAACATGATCGACCACATCGATTCGCTGGATCCCGCGCTCTACGCGCAAGATACCCGGCTTTGCCTTCTGGACGCCCTCGGCTGCATTTTATACGGCGCCACCCTGCGCGACGGCGCCGCTGTCATCGACGGGGTATATGGCTTCGGCGCGGGCAATGTCCCGCTTCCGGCTTCGGACCGATGCTTTACGCCGGACGCCTGCGCGCTTGTCATGGGCGCCCTCTGCCATTTGCGCGAGCTGGACGACGTGCATGTATCGATCATCCATCCGGGTGCCTGTGTTGTGCCGGCAGCCTGGAGCGCCGCCTTCTTTCTGGATCAGTCGCTGGGCGCGCTGACGGAGGCGATCTTTGCCGGTTACGAAGCGGCTGCCCGGATATCCGAAGCCTCGGGTTTCCTGGCGCACAGGGAAAGGGGATGGCACGCCACGGGAACCATCGGTCCCTTTGGCGCGGCGATGGCTGTATCGCGATTGTTGCGCCTGCATGCGGAGGAAAGCGTATGGGCCCTCGGCATAGCCGGCTCGCGTACAGGCGGAACCTGGGCCTTCGCCCAGGACGGCGCCATGACAAAGCGCCTGCATCCGGGCATGGCTGCCAGGGACGGCCTGCAGGCGGCTTTTCTGGCCAAAGCCGGAATAAGCGGCCCGGCCTATGTGCTGGATGCGGCGGACGGCGGCTTGTTCCACGTCATGAGCGAGGGAGCGGATCCTTCGAAGCTGACGCCATCCGGAGGTTTGCCGGCTGTAAGCAGCGTCGAATGCAAGTGTTATGCTTCTTGCAAGTCGGTGCATTCGCCCCTGGAGGCTGCGGCGGCGCTGTACCGGATGCGCCGGGAGGCGCTGCGGACTGTGCTTCCCTCTGCGGTGAAGGTCTATATCAATGCCTCCGCCATGCATATGGCCGGGCGGATGTATGACAAAGGCTCCGTCACTTCCGCGCAGCTTTCCATACCCTATGGCGTGGCTTTGGCCCTAAATGGGCGTCAGGGTTCGGCTGCCGACTATAGCGATGAATGCATAGCGGACAATCGTCTCTACGAACTGGCTTCCCTGGTTGAAATGGAAGTCTCCCCGGATATGGACGCCCTCCGCAGAGAAGCGTCTACCTCCTCGGCTGTCGTCGAAGTTCTCTGGGCGGATGGCAGTCATTCGCGGGAATTTGTCAAAGCCGCGAAAGGTTCCATCGAAAGGCCGCTCTCTGCGGACGACAAGATCCAAAAGTTCCTTTCCCTGGCGGCAGCGCGGATCGGGGAAAACGGCGCGGAGAGACTTGCCGATACTATCCTGCATGCAGCTGCAGAAACCAAAGTCCGCTCCCTTTTTCGTAACTGACGCCCTTACCGCAACCATTTAAAACAAGAAATCAAAAGTGTAAGTTGCTAACGCTGCGGAGTCATAGCGCCGCGAAGCGGATGGCATGAACGACAGCCTACGTTGACAAAGGAGGCAATCCACTATCATGGAGACAGCAAACAGCCATAGCGAAGGCTTCTTTGAACGCACGCAGGGCGGCATCCACCCGGTGGTACTCGAACACTATTACCAGAACTTTGTGGCGTCGTCAGCCTCGTCGTCGGGCTATTTACTGGACGTAATGCGCGCCCATGTCTGTATGCTGGCGAAGCAATCCATCATCCCCCTTGCCGCGGGCGCCAGGCTTGCGGATACGCTGACCGGCTGGCGTAAGGTGGGCGGCCTGACCGAAGACAAACTGGATCCGGCTTTAGAGGATTTATACATTAATATGGAGCATCTGCTGAAAAAGGAGCTCGGCGAGGAAATCGCCGGACATCTGCCGGTCGCCAGGAGTCGAAATGACGTCGAAGCCGCTATGTGGCGGATGGAACTGAGAGAGAAGCTGAGCGTTCTGGCGCTGACGGCGCTGGCGCACTGCGCCGTGCTTGACCGGCGCGCCGGGGAACACGCGGGCAGCCTCATGCCCGGCTACACCTATCACCAGCAGGCTATGCCTGTGACCCTCGGTTTTCAGCTGAGTTGCGTCTCCACTGCGATGCTTCGGGATATCGGCCGTATCGTCGATTGCATCGAACGACTCGACGCAAGCCCTTTGGGCAGCGCCGCCCTGAGCGGCACGGGCCACGATATCGACAGATCCTATACGGCGCGCTTTCTGGGTTTTTCCTCGCTGCTGGACAACGCCGAAGACGGCGTTTCGGCTTGCGATTACATGCTGGAATCCGCCTCCTGCTCTCTGCAACTACTCGTGACCCTTGGCCGTTTCGCGGAAGAAGTCGTCAAATGGTGTCAGAACGAATTGGGGTTTGCCGACCTCTCCGACAGTATGATCGATTCCTCCTCTATCATGCCCCATAAGCGAAACCCGGTTATCCCTTCCGCCGTGCGCGCCTTTGCCAGGCTCAAGGCCGGGGATTTCGCCGGGCTGGCTTCCGCCTGCGTCGTCCCCTTTGAGGCAAGCCGCGACGTAACCATCGTATACGCCAAAACCATAGAATTTGTCGCTTCCGCCTGGGATATGTGCGCCATATCGTCCGCTTACACCAATGAACTCCACTTCCATACGGAAAACATGCGCGCAGCCCTGGATCTGGGCTTTTCCTTCAGCGCCGAATTGGCCGATTCTCTGGTCCGCGAGGGGCAGATGACCTTTCGGGCGGCGCACAGTCTTGTCGGCAGCGCGGTATCCCAGCTTTTCGATGCACAAAAAGGCCCCGCGTATTTGACCTATGCCTTCCTCGATCAATGCTGCCGCAGCCTGACCGGCGCCCCGCTTCCTCTATCCGAAGAAGCCTTTCGCAAAGCCTGTGACATGGAGGAAAACATCGCGCGGCGCAGCCATGTAGGCGGGACCGCGCCCGCGCGCGTACTGGAGAGTATCGACGCCCGCGCGAACCAAGCGAAGGTCCTTCGCCTGCGTATCGAAAAAAACCAAGCCCGCTGGGAAGAAGCAGGAACAATGCTGGACGACGCCTGCGCCGCTTTGTCCGATGGTTAACCCGCACTAAGACTCCCCTGCAGTAGACAGATTGCTGCCAATCGAGCTGCAGCGGAAGCCTTACTCTCTTTGGCAAGTCCACAGAACGCAAGTTTGAAAGGAGAGGATCCCTATGAAAAAAACTACCCGTCTTATCGCTTTAACGCTGCTGTTCCTATTGACGCTGTCGCTGACCGCCTGTCAGGGAAACAGCGGCAATCCCAGCGGCGCCGGTTCACAGGAAGCCGCGCCCCCTCAAGAAAGCGGCAGCCCGCAGGAAAGTGGCGGTCCACAGGAAAACATCAGCCAGCAGCCCACTCCCTTTCCGCCGACGAGTCTCCCGGACCTGATCGTCGCCACCGGGACCGACGCCTCTCAGCTCGACCCGCATTTGTGCACCGACTCGGCGACAGAAGTCTTAAATCGCAATATTTATCAAAATCTGGTCCGTTATAACGCCAACATGGAGATTATTCCGGAACTGGCCACCGATTGGAGCGTATCCGGAGACGGGCTTACCTGGACCTTCCATCTCAAAGAGGGCGTATTGTTTCATGACGGTACTCCCTTTAACGCTGAGGCGGTGAAAGTCAGTTTCGAGCGCATCCTTGCCCCTGAGACGGCTTCGCCCCGCAGATCCGTACTGGAGATGATCGAAGAAGTCCGGGCCATAGACGATACAACTGTGGATATTCTCACCGCCTACCCCTGCGGCTCTTTTTTGCAGCAGCTCTGTCACCCGGCCGGCGGCATTATCAGCCCGAAGGCTGTGGAAGAATTTGGGATTGAGCGTCTCCTGGAGAATCCTTGCGGAACGGGCCCGCTTATGCTGAGAGAGTGGCAACGGGGCGAACGCCTGATTTTTGACGCCTTTTCCGGCTACCATGACGGCGCGCCGGCATTTAACAGCATCACATTCAATATCGTACCGGACGACGCCGCCAGGGCGATGCTGATCGAAGCCGGTCAATGCGACATGGCCCTCCGTTTGCCGGTTAACGAAGTCAAGCGGCTGCGCGGTACGGCAAATCTGAACATCATCGAATCTCCCACCATTATGACCATGTATTTTGCGCTGAATAATCAGAAGGATACCATGAAGGATCCACGGGTCCGCCAGGCTTTGAACTATGCCGTGGATATGGACAGCATCGTCAGAAACGTGGTGTCCGACTTCTCCGAACCTGCCGACTCTGTGATTTCGCCTTATACCTGGGGTTATGCGCCTGTCGGCGGTTATCCCTTCGATCCGGAAAAGGCAAAGGACTTACTGAAGGAAGCCGGTTATGAGGATACCTACGAATTTACCCTTTGGACGCCGGTGGGACGTTACCTGATGGATCTGCAGGTTGCCGAAGCCATTCAGGCACAGATGAAAGAAATCGGCGTAACGATGCACATCGAGCAGTGGGAATTCCAGGCGCTGATGGAAGAAGTGAAGAAAGGGGAGTTTGACGCCGTCTTACTTGGTTGGAGCCCCTCTACAGGCGACGCGGACCAGGGTATGTCCCCCGTATTCCACTCGAGCCAGTTCCCGCCCCAGTCCAACCGCGCCCATTATGCCAATCCGGAAGTGGATGCGCTTTTAGATGCGGCAAAGCGGGAAGTGGATCCGGTCAAACGCGCCAAAATGTACGAAGACGCGCAAAGGATCATCATTGAGGAAGCTGCCTGGCTGCTGCTCTACTATCCGAAGCAGGCGCTGGCCACCACCTCCGCGATCTCCGGCGCCGAACTGTTGCCGACGGAACATATCCTGTTTGCCAAAGTAAAGAAAGGCTGATCGAATTGAACGAATTGGGTCTGTGAGAAAAGACAGATATACTATGTTACGATACTTGATGAAGAAATTGCTTCTGACTGCCGGCGTGATTCTGGGAGTAGCGACCTGCTCCTTTTTTCTCCTGCGGGCGCTCCCCGGCGATCCGGCGCAAGCGTTAGCGGGACCCCAGGCCACTTTGTCCGATATCGAAAATGTGCGGAAGGCCTTCCGTCTCGACGAACCGATTTCCAGACAATTCGCCACCTACATCGGCAATCTGCTGCGAGGGGATTTAGGGTATTCGTTCAGGACCCGGCGGCCGGTAATGACGGAGATACTGGCCCGCTGGCCCAACACCTTGCGATTGTCCCTTTTCAGCATGTTGGTCGCCATCCTGATCGGCGTACCTTCCGGCATATTTGCCGCGGGCAGACACGGCACGTCCCTCGACGCCCTGAGTATGACCGGCGCCTTTCTCGGCGTCTCCATACCCTCGGTTTGGCTCGGGATGCTGCTGATCCTGCTGTTTTCCGTCAAGCTCAAGTGGCTGCCTTTCTATGGCATGGATTCCCTTGCCAATTATGTACTTCCCGGACTGACGCTGGGGCTTGGGGTAGCGGCCAATATAGCCCGATTGACCCGGGTCAGCATGCTGGAGGTACTGGGTTCCGACTATGTGAAAACCGCCAGAGGGAAAGGCGCTTCCGAAACACGCACCGTGTATATCCATGCCCTGCGCAACGCCGCCATTCCGATTGTGACCATTATCGGCTTGCAACTTGGCGCGCTTCTCGGCGGTCAGGTAGTGACCGAAACCCTCTTTTCCTGGCCCGGATTAGGCCGGATGATCGTGGATTCCCTGTCTTCACGAGACTACATGATGGTACAAGGAGGGATCCTTGTCCTTGCCGTGACCTTCGCACTGATCAATCTACTGACCGATTTACTCTATGCCCTTCTCGATCCCAGGGTAAGAATCGGCTGAAAGCAGGTCTATGAATCGATTACACCTTATATTGAAACGTCCTTCCGCGCTGGCCGGCGCCATACTGCTGCTATGCATTCTGCTGTTGGCAGTCGGCGGCGCATTACTAAGCCCCTATTCGCCTTATGCGCAGAATCTGGACAATAAACTGCTGCCCCCCAGCACCGCGCATTTCTTCGGGACGGACGACTTTGGCCGGGACTTGTTTACCCGTATAGCCGTCGGCGCGCGCTACTCGCTGAGCGCCGGATTCGTTTCCGTCTTTGTGGGCTTGCTCGGCGGCCTTCTCCTGGGCGTCCCCTCCGGTTATTTTCGACACGCGGACAAAGCGATCATGTTCTTCTGCGACGTGATCCTGGCTTTCCCCGGCATCCTGCTGGCTATGGCCATTTCGATGATCATGGGATCCGGGATCTATACCCCGATGATCGCCGTGGGAATCAGTTCGGTTCCGGTTTTTGCCCGCTTGATCCGCGCCGGGTTTCTGGCCATCCGGGAACTGCCCTTTGTCGAAGCGATGAAGGCCGCCGGCGCTTCGCCGATCCGTATCGCGCTCGTTCATATTCTCCCCAACTGCCTCGGTACGATATTGGTACAGGCGACGCTGCGCATGGGCGTGGCCATCATCACCTCCTCTACCTTGAGTTTCCTTGGCCTTGGCGCTCAGCCGCCCGAGCCGGAATGGGGCGCTATGCTGAACGCCGCACGGGCATACTTCTGGCAGGCGCCGCACCTTGCCGTCTTTCCGGGCCTGGCGATCACCGTCACGGTGATTGGGATCAACCTGCTCGGCGACGCGCTGCGGGACCAACTGGATCCGCTAATGAGAGGATGAGGGCTATGGAAACGAAAAAATCAAGCGCTGCTTTGTTTACCTTCGACTACATCGTCGCGATGATCGGAAATATCGGAACAAATCTGGTGAATTCCTTCTTCTTCCCCACGCTGCCCTTGTATATGGAGATGCTTACCGGCACGGCCTTTTACGGCGGCATGATGACCGCCATGTACTCCGTCGCCGCCCTCGCTTCACGGCCGGTGTCCGGCGGCTTATCCGACAAATTTGGACGGGTCAAGCTGCTCGTCCTGGGTACGGTGATATGCGCCGTATCTTGCGGGCTCTACGGCGCGACGACTTCGGTGGTCATCCTGCTGGGTATCCGCGCCCTCAACGGGCTGGGCTTTGGCATCAACTCCACTTGTTCAGGCGCCGTGGTGGCCGACGTAGTTCCCAATGAAAGGCTGTCGGAAGGGATAGGCTACTTTGGTTTGTTCGGAACAATCATCCAGGCGGCGGCGCCGGGGATCGCCCTTGCCATCGTCTCCGGCGGCGAAGTACAGCACTTTCACAGCCTGTTCATGATTACCTGCGGGATCTGCGTTTTCAGCGCATTTGTCAACAGCCAACTTCGCTATGAACGAAAGCGAAAACTGGAGCAAAGCGAAAAGGACCCCGCGATCATCGTCGCCGATGAACCGGAAATGGAAACCGACAACCTCCCGCCGCCCAAAACAATTTTAGGCTACGAAACGAGGATCCTTCCACTCATCGTGGTGCTGACGATCCAAAACCTGGGCCAGTCCGGCATCATGGGGTATATCACGCTGTTTGCGAAATGGAAAGGGATAGATAACGTCGGCTTGTATTTCACCTTCAGCGCCTGCGGCGTGTTTTGCGCCCGGTTGATGTTCAGCAAGATCGCCGACAGGAAAAGCGCGGACCTGGTAATTATCCCGGGCTTGGCCGGCTTGGCCCTCTGTCATGCGCTGCTTCCCTTTACCAACTCCACGATCAGTCTCGTGGCGATGGCGATCCCCATGGGCTTATGCAATGGCGCGGTTGCGCCGACGCTGAATTCGGTCCTGTTTAAACGCTGCTCGCCCCTTAAGCGCGGCGCCGCTTCCGGCGCTTACTATACCGCGCTGGATATCGGCAACGGCCTGGGCGCCCTGGTGTTGGGCGCCATAGCCGACGCGACGGACTACCGCTATGTCTATTGGACAGCGTCTGTTCTGGTCGCACTTTCCCTGGTTGCGTATATCCTTAGCGCATCCGACAGGCGCTATAACGCCAAATACGCCGTCAGATAGCGCCAAATACGCCGTCCTGTTTCGTTGACATTGCCCGCAATAAATGCTACGATGGACGAGTGCTTTTGGAGAAATAAACGGAGGATTGAGGGAAGAAACCATGAGCGAAACTTCAAGCTATCAAAGCCAATTGGAAATCCATTACTCGGGCAGCAGGGACTATATCGTCACCGAAGAACTCAAAAATGTGGTCAACATCGCCATCGCCCTTCAGAAACCGCTCCTGATCAAAGGGGAGCCTGGTACGGGAAAGACGATGCTGGCCAGCTCCCTTGCGGAAGCCTTAGGCAAAGAACTGATCATCTGGAGTATCAAATCCACTACTACCGCGCAAAATGGGCTGTATGTCTACGATACGGTACAGCGGCTCTATGACTCGCAGTTTGGCGAAGGCGACATTTCCAATATCAGGCAGTACATTAAGCTGGGGATGCTCGGGATGGCCCTCAGCGCGGAGGATCAACCTGTCCTGCTGATTGATGAGATCGACAAAGCCGATGTGGAATTTCCCAACGACTTGCTTTGGGAACTGGACAGGATGCAGTTTTTTATCCCGGAGACAAGGGAGACCATCACAGCCAAAACAAGGCCTCTCGTCATTATTACCTCCAATGCGGAAAAAGAACTGCCGGACGCGTTCCTCCGGCGCTGCCTCTTCCATTATATCGCTTTCCCCGAGCCTGAGCAGATGGCCAAGATCGTATACGCCCACTATCCAAAGATCGATAACACCCTCCTGCAAAGCGCTATGAAAAAGTTTTACGAGCTGCGCGAGGTAGACGATATCCAAAAGAAACCCAGCACCAGCGAGCTGCTTGACTGGCTGACGGCGCTGCGGATTTCCGGAATATCCCCGGACAACGGGAACAAGAAAGACATTCCCTTCCTCGGCGTACTCTTAAAAAAGAACGAAGACATCGACACCCTTGAGGAATTCCTGGAGAAAGGGCCTAAGGCTGTCTACAGAAGGAGATGAGCGCGCCATGTTTATTCCTTTTTTCTATCTTCTGCGCGCCCGCGGCCTGAAACCGTCCATTATCCAGTGGATGACCCTGATGGAAGCGCTGGACCAGAATTTCGCCGACTCCAGCCTCACCGGTTTTTATCACCTGTGCAGGTGTATTTTGTTGTGTTCCGAAGCGGACTTTGACAAATTTGACGAAGTGTTCATTGAATTTTTCAACAGCATAAACGACCGGGGCAAGATGCCGGAGGAAGTGTCCACCAGCCTGATTCCGGAAGAGATGCTGGACTGGCTTGGCGCGCCGGAGGATCCCGCGTTTCTGGAACTCTACTATTCCGAAGAGCATATGGCCATCCTTGAAGGTTTGATGGAAGTCATTGAGCGTATGCTGCGCAAGCTGGAAGAGCAGATCAAGAACGGCAATCTCATCGGCGGCTGTGAGGTTTGCACCGGCTGCGGCCTTTGCTCCAGAATGTTTATGAAGGACGGGAAACTGCCGGAGGAAGCGGATATGATGCAGGGCGAAGGGCAGGGGTCCGCGCCCGGCGGTAAGGGCTGGAAGCGCGGGAGAAACGCGATTGCCATGGCCCATGACCGTATTTTCAGAGATTTCCGCGACGATACCGTTTTGGATATACGGCAATATCAAATGGCCTTTCGAAAGCTGAGGCAGTATTCCTCCATCAACGATTCAAATATCGTCGAACTGGATATCGACCAGACGATCAAGCGGACTTCGGAGAAAGCCGGCCTGTTGCAGATCGTATTTAAGAAGCCCCGAAAGAACATCATCAAGCTGATCGTACTTATCGATTCCGACGGTTCCATGAGCCAGTTCGCCGAGATTTCCAATAAGCTATTTCAAGCTGTGAGTAAGGCGAACCACTACAAGGACTTAAAGTTCTACTATTATCACAACTGCGTCTATGACCACTTGTATAATGACCCTACTTGTGTAAACGGGAAATGGATCGATACGGAACACGTCCTTCGCAACCACGATACCGAATATCGGGTGATTTATGTAGGAGACGCCTCCATGGCGGATTCGGAGCTGTTCCGTATGGGGGGCAATGTGCTCTTTGAACGCTCCAATGCTTTGCCGGGTATCGAATGGCTGAAGCGGATGAAGCGCAAATATCGCCGGTCGGTCTGGCTGAATCCCATAGCGAAAGAGGAGTGGGAACGCCTGTACGGAGGGGCGACAATACAGGCAGTGAAAGAAGTCTTCCCGATGTATGAGCTGACCGTCAAAGGTTTAGGCAACGCCATTAAGAGGCTGCTCTCCGATCGCTGAGCCACCAGCCTTATCCCGAGCATCCTAATCCTGCGCATCCTAATCTGCATATGCCCTCTAATTGGCAAGCGCCCCCATGGGTAGGGGCGCTTGCTTTCTATCATTCTGTCATTTTTTCACATTCACACTATAAATGCGATATGCGTGTCAGCATGGGTCTGAATCCTGTGCTGACCGAAGATTCGCTCAAGTCCTGTACAGGCGTCAACTTGCGGCTGCCAGCGACGCGGCGCCGATAGCGCCCGCGTACACAGGTTCCTCCGGTACCACAAATTTGACCCCTGCTATCCTCTCCAGCGCTTTCAGGAAAGCGCCGTTCTTCACCAGGCCGCCCATAATGACTACGCAGTCCTTGTTCTGCTTGTAGATATCATTGATGGTCATGCTGGCTCTCCAGGCGCAGGCTTCATTCAAGGCCTTCCCGATTTCCTTCAGGTCCGTTCCCCGGTTGGCCAGG
>Ga0099364_10004364_pt1 | contig 21463 bp, 25 predicted proteins | sample TergutTh196P3_FD_73070 | JGI IMG/M metagenome (GOLD analysis project Ga0099364, IMG submission 73070) | Microcerotermes parvus P3 segment gut microbial communities from Pointe-Noire, Republic of the Congo - Th196 P3 | ecosystem: Host-associated > Arthropoda: Insects > Digestive system > Gut ... | reverse complement strand
AATTTCAAAGTCACTCATTGTTTTAAGTTTGTTAAAGTTAAATTTGTTTGTTATGTTGCATCTCCCTGTAAAATAGGATAAAGGCGGCAATGCCTTCGACCTAAACAATCCTTGAAGATCGTTCCAATTTATTTCATCGGGTATTTCGTTCATTCTGCCGTTGAATTATATCCGAAATGCCAGTGCGTCGAAGGTTCTGGCTACCTGTTTTGTCGAATAGTCATTTTTAACCGACAATACTTTGATCCATACGCTAATCCAAAAATGCCAGTGCGTAAGAGGGGGCTGGCAAGCAATCCCTCAAATATACACATTTCTACGTACATTCGCTACGTTCGAATTTTATCCGAACGATGGGATAGCATTTGTAAAACTGATTTTATTTTCTGTATTGCTTTTTGAGCCATAATCAGCTTTACCGCCGATAATTCATTACAAAGCACTGCATTCATAATGCGATGTTCGTTAGCCAAACATCGAACTTATCGGCATTTCATACACTACATCATAGAAAACGAATATTAAAATAAAACCATTTCTACATCTCATGTATATCTACACAGCCATCTGGCACCAATGATAGCGGTAGGACTCGAACCCACATCTTACAATGTCGTCTGTGTTACCCTCGGGCTGTGCTTGCCTTTACTTCACACCACGCTATCGATTAAATCGGGAGTTTCGAATCGAACGAATGTCTCTTGGTTATTAACCAGGTGCTCTACCGTTGAGCTATCTCCCCATAACAAGCAAATGGCAGCACAAGCATTAGGCCATGTAGTTAGTATTCCCAATCGCCACTCTGCACCACCTTTATCCTGTATGAACTACAACCAAGTTTAGGTTAGCTCTTCATTGCTTGTTGCATATAAAAAGCCGGTTCAAAGGTGCTGCGCAAAACACCCGATTCTGGTGGGTGATAGAGATCAACCTATCAATTTCATCCGGCATACTACTTGCCACCAGATGTATCAAAATATAAGTTGGCGTGTTAGTTTTACACTATACCGTCAATTGTCCAGTAGTAGGTCGGTAAGGCTTAATCAGGACTCAATAGTACCGTGCCATGTTACATGGGGGCGTAATATCTATCCGGCTTCCTAGGTTAGTATAGTAACAATCTAACAAGAGGTTGCCACCAAACTACCCTACATCTCCAACTCATCTTTACCGCCGATAATTCATTACAAAGCACTGCATTCATAATGCGATGTTCGTTAACCAAACATCGAACGTATCGGCATTTCATACACTTCATTATAGAAAAAGGAATATTAAAATACACTACTTTCTACGTTTTATGTATATCTACGTGGGAATGTTTTATATTTTACAAAACAGAATTCAAAAGTTTAAATTTCATTCTATTCACACTTTTGATAGGATTTTGTTCATTCTGTAACAGCTATTTTATCACTTGCTGAACTTCCACAGCACAATATTTTAACAAATTCGATAAAAATCTCACTATCTCTGCCTCGACACAAGCCTTGGCTTCATCTGGTGTAAAATAATATCGCAATTTATTTACGTTAAACATTATCGAACCATGCCATCGCCAACCGCCACTGGCACCATAAACAAGCTTGCCAAGTTTCATGTCGCCCTGTAACGTCAGATTAAAATGCGAATCATCGTCTTTGACAAAAGGTTCTTCCCAGTAAAAACGGGGTTTTGTCGTTAATCTTACGTCTATTGTAGAAATGTGTATGCCATCCATTATTTCCTAATTACCTGCTGTTAGGTGCGGTATAAACTATCATAGATAATCACCATTGTGAAAATGCTTCTGCCGCTCTTATGATAGAGGGCAAATGAGGTATTGCTCCTCGACAACTGTTGTATCTATTATATTCTATATCAACCCGATCAACCCCTTTGACAAGGCTGTAATAGCGCAGATAACGGACACGAGGGTAAAACAATACATTGTCAGCTAACTGAACTTTACATCTAGGCATTTTATACTGTGGTAATTTTTTGCGTTTATCGTCCTGACAATAGGCAGTATCGTATCCCCAGAAATAAGAGTACAGTGTAGTATCTTCAAATGCCTTGTGGTGCTGATGCAAAGTATCAAAGAACTCCATCCCCCACATGGAACCCCACAGTTTGTCTGTATATCTTTCGCACCAACTGGGACTGATTGCAATACCTACCGCCACGATGTCTTTTTTCATGTCAGTTATCCGACGAACTAAATCCCCTTGCTTTATATTAAGGGAATGGTACGCTGCCTTGCCGCCAATCAAGAAAAGAGACTCGTCTTTGTAAGTCTCCGGCACACGCTTATCTGGGGTTTGATGCCAGTGTTCAACCTTTTGATTTTTCCCGTGAAGGAGACAATAATGTGTCCAGTTTGCTTCACTTAGATAATCAACGCTATCTGTCTGTTCACGAAATGCATCTAACCACACATGTAACGGTGAACTTTGTTGTGTTCCCCATAACCATTCGATTTCTTGGCTAGCCGAGAAATGACAGTCAGAATGATGATCGACATTGATTATCCTGCTAACCTTGTGCCTATTAACATCAAATGGGTGTAAATCGTGACCTACCGTAACATATACGGGGAGTTGCAGGATATTTAAAATATCCAAAAGCACCAGTGCACTTTCTTTCGGCTCTTTATCGCTAACGGAGAAATAGTCGCAATCAATGGACAGGTATGTTCTCATGCTGATATTGTATCCGATTAAGAGTTTTGTACAATCCCTCTACTTTTCGCATTTATTCGTGATTTGTTATTGCAGCAGTTTATCTCGTAAACGTGTTTCTGATTCAGTGTAACAACGCGGGCAACTCTCGGTTTGAATTTCAAAAGCATAAACGTAAAATGCACTCACGTCATCGAAATTCCGTTTCTGCCTGACCGTTGACTCTAACGGAAATTGACAATGTTTGCAATACGTTTTGATCACAAACTTTGTCGTCGGATTGCCAAATGTGTCTATGAGTTCAGTCGGTATTTTCATTATCTTCTAACGATTAAAGCCTGAAGTTTTATGCGCTTGTTCATAAATTGTCTTCCTCAGGAATATCAGGTGTTTCGGGCGGATCCAACGAAATAATCCCGCCTAGTAATTCTGGTTTTTTCTTTGGTAAAATAGAAGCGTTTGTAAAAATTATTCCAGGTAACTTTTGTTCGCCTTGCAAAAACATTTCCTGCGAAAACTTTGCAATCGTATATCTTTTTGTTTTGCCGTCAACAGTCACCCAAACCTTCCTGCCTTCGAAAAGCAAATCAAATGCATTGGCTACGCCGCCATCATTTATTAAGGCGGCATCACATTTAAATGGCGAATGTAATTCGATAGCGTAGCCGTCATAAACTCTTTCTATTTTCTTTACCTTGTGTGTAATAAGAAATTGTATAGGCTTTTCAAAAACAGAGCGAATTTCAAATTCTTTTTTGATACACTCAAGTCCCGTGACATTACAAGCCACAAACTTTTTGATATCATCGAACAGTTCCCGTTTATATTGTGCGGTGTACGTTATATCGTCCTCGCTAAACTTGAGTAACTGTGTTGTGTACATCCATGCCAATAATTCGTTTATGCGGGTGTCATCGAGATAATCACTCATTTTATCGTTTTGTGTATTTGAATTCTTCCGCTAACGCTTTGACCAATACCGCAATTGTTTGTACTTGGTCGGCGATTGCATCAAGATGTTTCATCGCCTCTTTATTGTCTGGCTGTGTATCTTCTGCTATTCGTATGCGTATTTTTCAATACGTTCAACAAAACAAAAAGCACAATCACGTATTTTTCGCATTGCTTTATTCATCAAGTTTCTCCTATTTGACCAAAAGTGTAAAGAGGATGTGAACAAAAAGTGATAAACACCACAAGTGCTCTACCAGTTGAGCTACTTCCTACTTAATTCAGAAGGCAGGACTTGAACCTGCAACCACTCAATTAACAAATTGAAAGTATGTCTATCGTCATCTCACATCCCTTTTTTACATTTCTACACCATTGATCGTATTCACAAAATGGTTTTCATTGCTACCTTCCGTTAAGGTCGCGAGCAAACTAAACACATTATCGCTAAAGCCACCAATGTTTGTGATGTCGTCTCTTTCTTTCAGTTGCGTGGTTCTGTTCGGCTGTATGTCTATACAAACACAGCGGGCATTGGGATTACGGACTTTGAACTTGTTCCACTCCGCCATCGACCATGTACCTCTTGTATAGCCGCCTCTATCAAACCACGATTCATTATCGCTTACAATGACAAACAAATCACCATTGATGTTTTCGTCGTTGCATAAACGGATAGCGCAACTAATATCAGTTCCGCCTCCACTCCGTGATAATTGCTTGGCTATCGTCATGACGCTATCACGGGAATTGACCGTTTCTTTTCTTGCCGACATGTCAAATGATAAGACTACTGCATCGGGATTCTTCCTTTTGATAGCCGCTCCCACCAACCCAGCTACATCCTGGCATAAAACTTTTGACGTTTGTGCACCTCTGTTACCTGTGACTGGACTGTCCATAGACCCCGAACTATCAATAGCGATAATGACCTTACCTTTAATCGTAGGTACGTTACTAACGCTAATTTCCATAGCGTCCTGTAACGCTTCACGGATATTGTACGGTAAATCATCCGCCATCTTAAAAGCTTGCAACAGCTGATACGGAAATACCTTAGCTTTCGCAATTTCTTTAGGGTCTCTGAGGCGGTTAGCCACAATATCGACCATCGGCGTATCATTAGCATCAAGCACAAACACACTATGCTTCGCAAAAGCATTTAAGTTCATTCTTGTCGTCTGCCATGATGCCTTACAGGCGATATCCGCCCAGTTCGCTTGAGTCAGTGGAAGAGATGTCAAATACTGAAAATTGATATCCGGTGTCTCCTGCCATATAATCCCTTCAGCGTAGTTCTTTTTGAACAACTCATACCGTTTGACTATTTCAGGCAACTTTTCAGCATCATACGGAAAACCGCACAAATACGCAAATAACGCCTCAAACTCTTGATTTTGCGGCTTGGGGTGCGTTAACCTAATAATGTCTCCAATCGACGGATTGTTTCCTACCGTCGAATTGAAAAACTTATTCGCGTCTTTCCAACCAGCGAACCATTGCCTGATACACTTCTTTGCTGCACCGCCAAAGGATTTACGACCAATCGCTCCAGATCGCATAATCTGCACGAAAGAACGTAACATCTTGACGTTGTCGATAACTTTAGGGAACGCCTTCTTGAATAAGGCAGTGTCCTTTGTCAAGAGAATCGCCAGTAACAAACAGGGCATATCTTTCATGAATCCCTTGGTTCGTGAATAGATAGCCGCCTTTGCGATAAACGCTGGCGTTACCTTGTCGCACAATTCCATTACGTCATTAAACTGTGCTGCGGCATCGACATAATACGTATTATGAATCGTGCCTGTGCAACAGAGCGTGGCTAACGCAGCTTCGTCAGATAAAGCATAAGCGACTCCGCCTGCATTGTTAACCGCATCTGTCGGTTCTACCAACTTGCCCGGCGTACTTCTGCTAAAAACTTGTGTGTTCGGCATTTTCGTTCCTTTCGAAAAATAGGACGGCAAAATTTGTGAAGTTGACCACCGTTTGTTAACGGTGGCGTAGGGATCGAACCTACTATGCTATTAAGCAATAACCAAAGTAACTCCAACGGGCATCCGTCCTTTTACAAAATAGGCGAGCAAAAAGTGTTCAGATACGTTGTTACAACCAAAAGTAATGTAATCCGAACGAGCATCTCGCCTTTTATCGAGCTCCTGACATTTCTTTTCCTTTCAAAGGATTATAGAAATTGCGACTTTTGTTATTCTCTAATTGATTATAGAAAATAACAAAACAAATTTATGTGTAATGCGTTAGAATAAATAGCCCCACTTCATATTCTGAGACTGGTACATTGTTCTTTTCGCATAACTCCACAAATTTGTCGTCCAAAAGTGAAATGTCTTCCAGCGAAAGTGCACAGTCCACGTCACGTGCTTCGCCCCAGCGATCCTGTCCATAAGCACCAATGAGAATACCAAACACGCTGTATTCGCCACTCATCCCATCCCCAATGTAGACGGGCACAAAATGCCGCCAATCAAAGATGTCGTAACGATAAGGCTTGAAATCTACCACAGCATCAACAACATGTCTGTATTTCTCAGGTTTCTCGTCCTCTTCTTCAATGTACTTTTTGGGCACGAACGTTTCATACTTGTCCTTGATGCCGTAAATTATAAACTGTTCTCTTTCGACTCCCATAATTTTTGTGGGTTATGTTCCTATGCTATATTAGATTATTTACAAAACGGAAATATTTTGACAACATCCCATTTCCAAAATCCGAACCAAATCACCAGTCCCTTACCTTTTAACTTTGACAAAATCCATGTGTCCGGCGTTTCATGTAACCACATTACAAAAGGTTCGTAAAACTCCCTGCACACGTCCACTGCATCTTGTTCCGAAACACAGAAAAAGTGGCGTGCGGGAGGGACGGTGTGCGGCTTACCTAAAAACCGTCCGGACTTGATTGTCAAGTGAAAGTACGGCATGGCATCCGCTTTTAAATAATCTACGAAAATCTACGATTCTACTTTTCAAACCCAATCGTTCCAAAATGGTAAACTTTTGTTATTTTAGATGTTCGTAACTGTACTTTCTGTCCATCTTTTATAATCCAGACCAATCTACCATATTCTCCACTACCTTTTGAAGCATATCGTTTCTTTCCAACCCACACTAAATCACCAGGCTGAATAGCATATCTTCTACGTCTGATTGCTATCTGCCTTCCAGGCTTTTGCACCTGTAACGATCTGTTATTCTTACGTCGTTCAGCTAACGACAATGGTTCAGGCAATAATTGATTTGTACCACCAGCAATTACAAACGCATCATTGTAATGTTCTTTAGACAAACCTAATTCATTACGTTTGACTTGTGTTTCATAACCAAAAGTTTCAACAGCATCAGGATACTTTTCTAACAATCGCTTACGCAATATGTTCATAAAAGTCTCTGCTTTGTACTGTTTGTTCTTTTTCAACACACTAAAATCATTCATGTCATGCATATTCCTATGGCACGTGTCATGTAGCAAAGCCATATTATCAGGCTTATCTGTACCACCATTAGCCACATGAATTATGTGATGCATCTCTATCCGTTCGCCTTTTTCTATTTTATTACCGCAATACTGACAGATCCCATGCTCTCTAGCAAACAAATAATTACGCAGATTACTGCGGAATAATTTACCCTGCTGATAACCCACACCTTGTATTTCAGGATTATTTAACTTCTGTATGTCAAATGAACCACCCTCAAGTCTAAGTTCTGTTACAGGACAAATAGATTTTAACTTCTCAATAATCCACACATGACGATCTATACGTCTTTGAACACTAGGAGGTACATCCTTATTGCAATGACTCACTCTGTTCTTCCAACGTGAAGGGCGATAACGTAAACGATTACGCCGACCTCGGCGATACATCGCTCGTGTCGATAAACGCTCAGACATTTTATTATCGAGTTTTATCTGACCAAGAACATAACAACATAAACCTACTAAAGCAAATCCTATAAACCCATACCCTTCATCTATGCCTAATGTTATAGGCAGTCTAGTTCCTCCTACATGTTTTGTTAACTTAATCGTGAAAAACGGTCTCGCAGAAACCACTACGGCGCGCCCCGCCTCTAGTAACTTGCGAGCTTTTCTAGGCTTGCAAGGCATAAGAGGTGTACCATTTGCGTCCAGTACAAAAACGTGGGCTTTTACGACAGATACCTTACGGTTCTGTTCAGGTTGTGCTACCCGTTGATCCACTTCGGCGTGATCCAATCCAGTTTCGATAGATAAATCTACCGTCCCCGCCGCACTGTCGCTTTCGCGACTGTTTAACGACGAGGTTACAGAGCGACCGACTAGTGGAGCATCTATCGGTGTGTTCTGAAACTCTAAAGGTATCGTCTGTTTTCTAACCATAATAGTTAAATAGTAACCGCCTAGATCCCTAACTAATGCACAGAATTACATAGGAAATCCTACATAATTAGACACTAGTCATGAACCTGCCTCCAATTGTTGACTTCTATACCGAAATACTTGGTTTATCAAAACATTTTAGAAAATTTCTAAAATTTTTCTAAAATTTTCGCCAAGTTAGGTAGTCAGGTACTTGTGCTTGGGATTATTTGTGCTATGATTACGACATAACTAAAAACAAAGAACTTAAAACATTTCCCATTCGACCAAAACTTTTTTAAATATACAATATTTAATAATTAAACTTTTCGCTAAAACAAAACACTGCACAAAAACTTAAAAATAAAACATTTAATAATTAAAATCTTAAATATACAATATTTTATAATTAAACTTTTCACTAAAACAAAACACTGCACAAAAACTTAAAAATAAAACATTTAATAATTAAAATCTTAAATATACAATATTTTATAATTAAACTTTTCACTAAAACAAAGAACTTAAAACATTTTACTTTTGCAAAAAAAACATAAAAATAAAACATTTTATAATTAAACTTTTAAATATACAATATTTAATAATTAAAACTTTCAGCAAAAAACAAAGAACATTTTTACTTTTTACAACTTAAAACATTTTATAATTAAACTTTTCGCTAAAAACAAAGAACAAAAAACTTTTACCAACAAACTAAGAACACAAAACGTACAATATAAAACATTTTATAATTAAAACTTTTCACTGAAAACATACTGCTTCACAACAAAACTTAAAACTTTTCACTAAAAACTTACAACAAATAACATAAATTCTAACAAATTTCGGATAAATCCAGCGATTTATCCAGAAATTCTCTGCGCTCGTAATCCGATTATTTCTACAGCAACAAAACTCGTACAAAAACAATACGTAACTCTCAAATGATTTAACTCGCGCAAAATAAAAGAGACACCAAAGAACAGTGTCCCATAAAAGAAAATAGCGCGTTACAAACAAAGACACCGCACTATCAAACCTATTGCACCAACCTGCTGGCTTCCAACAAAGGCAACTGCGCCTCAGTGGGAATATAAATTATCTGCCTGTTCGTACCTTCTGCCAATGTTTGCACCCACAGATAGCGAAGATACGCCTCACTGTTATCAAGACTTTCGCCTATAATCCTGTTCGCCTCGGCGACTCCTCTTGCTCGTTCTATTTCTGCCGACGCGAGCAACTTGGATGATTCCATCTGTGCCTTAGCTTCTTCAATACGAATCTGCTTGTTCTGTTCCGCTTGGCGAAGTTCTGCCTCGCCAGCCTTACCAGCAAGCCATACTCGATAGACAGGTATGCCGAACATAGCAATAAGAACACCACCAACCAGCAGCACGACAAGTGCGAGTACGACGGCTCCTTCCACTGATCCTTTTCTCTTCATAATTTTGTAAGCGGTTAAAGTATTTAAATCTATTCTAGATTTAACCGTTTTGGCAAAAACAAAATACGGAAGCTTATACAAAATACGGAAGCTTATTAACTATCTCAAATTCTTCTAACCAACGAACAACCGTATGAAACGGAACGGAATGGTTACTACGTTTCCAATGCGAATAAACTGTCAGTAACGCAAGCCGTTGCATACCTACAGCATCTACTTTTCGCCAATCATACACCGCGTCCATCACCTCAACAGGAACATACTGACACGCCGGAACATCATACTCCTTTGCTAAATCAATATAAGGCTGCATGTATATCAGCTTGATATTCGTGTTGTCAATAAACAAATGTCTGTCATCGCCACGAAACAATTCACCAGACTCTTTTAACAAAGAACGTACGCGATTTATAGTCCAGTCGTGAGCTTCAGCTAAACGCGCAGAATCAAACACATACTTACCATCAACTAACCAAAAGTCATCAGTACTAAATACCAAAGACCCAGAATAGTCTTTTGCACAATCCTGTACCGCCTTTATAAAATCCTGTACTATCCGGCTTTTACCAGAACCAGACCAGCCCCGCATCAAAACTAACATAGACAAATCTCCTAAATAAAACGCCCGCAGAATATCCACGGGCTAAATCACCTGCACTCGCATCAAACGAGGAATATACTTTTGACGCTTATCTTTTTCGTTATGTAGCGAAAGGTCAAGCAAAAACGCCATAGGCTAAAAAACTACATCGGTATTAAAACCATCAAAGTTTCATCAACATCGAAAACCACGAAATCGATGTTGTGCCTTCTGCAAAAGCACAAAAACAAAACTTTGACACAAATCGACTTGCGCACAGATGATTTATTTCGTACAACCACAGCCGCAAATACCACCTTTATATGCTTCGCTACCTGGGAACTTATCACCGCAAATCACCGTTTGCGTGATGGTCTCTGCAGCGGTAATGGGATCGACGGGATTACCGTCCTTGTCCAAAATACGCCAAATATCACCGCTTATCTCGTCGGCTAATTTAACTACGCCATCGAACAACCCAAACTCGACCTTGAAGTCAATCAGTTCGTACTGGTGCTTATGCAGCTCTCTCGCAAGAACTTCGCCTACCAGTTTCGTATATCTGTAACATTGTTGATAGTCGTTTCTTGTAACAAGACCAAGCTTAACGCACGCATCTTCACAAATGCGTGGATCGCCCAATTCGTCGTTCTTGAGCGTAACCTCAACTAATTCGCCCAAATCCTGCCCCTGCGGTACGCCATACGTCTTACAGAACGAGCCCCACGCCTTATTACGCCAAATAAACTCAAGCGGGATCATGTTGAGTTTTTGGCAGAGCATCGTCCCGTTCGCAACATCCGCTCTTAGGAAATGCGTGTTTACATTAAATCCCAAAAGCGGAAAGAAATGCTCCGACAACAGTAGCGAGGCTTTGCCCTTGCCTGTTATCGACAAGCCCTCTGTCTGGTTCGCACCAGGGTCGACTACGCCGTCTGACGAACAGACATCGTCTTTGAACGTGAACAACGCTACGTCACATTTGTACGCCTCATCATAATGGAATGTTACATCTTTCGTCTTTCCCATAAAATTATCTGCGGTTAAAGTGTTTAATCTATTCTAGATTTTAACAATTTGACAAAACAAAAGGTCGAAATACCTCTAACTGTATTTTCGACCTCAAAGATACATGATCACGCACCAGGCGACAAAGAAATAGACTCACCCATGACTTCGACTTGCCCTTTGATCCACGTCTTAATGCAGTTCATGATGCATTCCTTCGCTTCTTCGACCGTATCGTATCCATTAGGATGCTTTTCGATAATTTCGTCAGGAACACCATCGGCATCTAATGTGAAATCGGCAAACCATTTATCATTAATCCGATACACCGTGCCAATGGTCATGTCAACAGCATCCAATCCAATCAAGTCATAAGATTCATCTGCTGTAACAAACTCTGTAGAGTCATCGTCTACAGAACAACAATACTCGCCATCGATCCAACACAGATCGAACACCAACCGCGCAGCTACTTCGCTCATCAAACTTGCTCCTTTCGTAAAAGATTTTATATCACATGATATTCTAGAAAATAAAATTTTGCAAAACTAGCATGATTTTGGCGTAGGGCGATAACCTGATATTCTATCCCACACTAGGTCATCGCCATCCCAAACTTCATCAATGGCTAAATCATTGTCTCGAATAAAATATTCGAGTTCTTTACGGATATCGCTTTTCGAAAAGAAACGTTGGCAAATTTGCCCTTCTTTATACAAATAACCATTCTCCACGCCATTTATCTCGCCTGTCCATTTGTCTTTGATGTTTAGCTTTTCTGCGTCCGCCTTACTAAGCCTATACGAAACTTCATACTTTTCATCTCCAAACAGCAAAAATGCATAATAGTGAACGGTATGTGGTGGAGACTCTCCGCCGCATATTAAAAGCTCTGCCACATTTCTACATAAAACACCAACCGATATTTCTTTAGTCATCTTTTACGATATTAAAATATTTTACAAAACGCCATTCAAGAATCACAATCATCCAAAGCCTCATCTTTAGATACGCGGCAATACCAATCAAAGTTCTCATACATATTCACTTTGTCATCAGGAACTGTTTCATCATAAGCCCTCAACGCATTGTGTATCAGTCTTGCCTCCTCCTTGCGTCTCTCCACACCAGCAGTTACACCAGGCTCTAACTCATGCCAAAACTCTGCTAACTTCGGCAATCCGTATAAAGCGATTTCTTTAAATCTGGTAAAATACAAATCCAGCTCAACAAAAAGATCTAACGCCTCAGCATCATTCAATTCTTCCAGCGGGAAATCCTTTAACGCATCCACCGCTTCTTTAATCATCTTCGGATGTGCCTTGAGTGTATTATTTATTCGAAGAAGTGCACGTGTCACGTCCGTCAATGTAGTCATAAATATAATCCTATTACCAAATTCTAGAAATTGCTAATAGTTCAAGTCAAATACCGTTACAAAATCATAGATGCATCCATACATCGTAACAAGCATTAAGATAACAGTTATTCCATTCTGCTGTAAAGGCTTTCGCAAATCAACTATAAATACTTCACGCACAGAATCATCCAGTAAAACACAATCCGCTGAAAACCGCCCAAATCGCCACGCTGTTGCGTTATATTCAAATATCGAACAAAAAGTACCATAAACGCACAAAAGCCCGTGTACGGGCTTCTACGCAAAAATAAGACTACTTACCAAAGAAATCAATCTAACAAAGAACTAGATTATTACAACAAAAGACACAACTACTATAGAGCTGAATAAATTTTATTGTCATTGTGGTCGAATGTACTGTCATTTTTACGGGAGTCGATCGTCAGTTTCCTACGGTTTGTTACCACCGAGTCTACTCAAACATATCAACGAAAATAACCGTGAATGAGTACAATAATTCAATCTGCTGTTGCGGTATCATTTGCATCTACGTCAATTTTGTCTAGTTTTTCTCTCTCTTTTCTTATTCTTTCGACACATACTTTACACAATTCAACGTGCAAAAAACTATCATTCGTTTCTGATGTAGTCGAATGATAGTCTAATTTTGACTTGCACTCGTCACATAAAACATATAATACTGCCATCGGTTTAATCCCCTAATCCTCGTAATCTTTTGTAATCCTCATACTTTTGTTTTATCATCGCTTCATTAGCATCGGTTTCGACTACAACAGTGTATGTCCAAGCCGCTTCATCCTCTTCTTCTTCGAGGATAGTCCATTTTACATCCAAACGAGGGTCTATTAACAGCACCTCATTCAAAGCTGCGGTTATCGGACATTCCGTCCATTCATTCGTCTGGCGAGATATTTCAGGGACGATGTCACAGTTTCTAAAAACAAATGTATATTTCATGATTTTATAAGTGTGCAAAAACAGCCTTTACTAACAGTAACAAGCCTACTGTAATTCCAGATAAAGGCACTGAAAACAATAACGACCATAGAAATGCAGAATAGCCACAATACGTAATCACCAACCACAATCCTTCAAAGGTCGTGAACAGCCGTCGGAATTCGCTGTCGATATCGATCTTTTCTGAATCAGAGATATTGGCTGCTCTTGATATACTAATTCCGGCTGCAAACATTATCGCAGCATGAATGTAAAGCGACAAGCCAAAACATATCACCATTACAATGCATGTAATCACAACCGATGTCATTAACATTATGTATCTCCTATGACAGCGAGTAACAATATATCAATCTCAAAACGTTATCTGATGTTTTAACGTAATCCTCTGCCAATACCACACCAGAAATCACCTGACTAATGTTTGGATAATACGGTGTGGCTAGATCGTAAATGCAATACGTAACTCCCATATCCGTTCGTACAGGCACAATGGAGCCGCCCACCGTATTTGAACCAGTTGACCGTGCAATCCAATCACCTACAACAGACATATCTATCGCATCAAAAATATAGCCCTGACAAAATGTCGTATCACCTCTAACAATTTCTGCACCAGTATTAGGATTTATATTTACAAAGCATGGCAGATAATACTTTTCTGCTTCGTGATCATAAAAACCTAAACCCTGACACATTGCAGGTGCGGCTGGTGCAGTCGCCCATATACCGAGATCCATAATCTCATATTCAATATCTGCCATACCTATCGCATTCGCTCCTGTCTGATTGGGCGGGAAGTTACTGAATACAATTTTCTTAACATTTACTCCGAATTTATTGCCGGGAAATGCGCCTCGTGATACTGACACGAATGCTTCAATCGTGTTATCAACCGGATTGAAAAGCGTAATCGGGTGATAGGTCATTGCCGTCGTACCGGCTTCTATCGGAATGACTATATCTTTTTGATTTGCTACTGGAGCCGCTGCTGCCGTTGTCCACATAGATAACCGTACTGTAACCGAAGTACCAGCCGCATTAGAAACATAATCAACTCGATAGGGATTAGCATTAACCAATACACTGCCAGCTGAAGCAGTCGTGCCGCCAGCAACAATACTACTCCATTGTGCTCCTGTGATACCTGAATTTATTATCTCACGTCCAGCCGCAGCATCCCATATATCTTTTGTTTTCAGGTCAAGAACTCTTGTCTCGCTATTAGCAGCTTTTATGAGTCGTGTTCTGTCAAACATGGTTTGTACACATGTGCCGGCACTACCGTTGATCCAATTTGCTTGATGTGCCCATTCCCCTAATAAAACACCCTGTGTAGAAATGGGACTGGCATGTGCTCTGCCTATTATTACTGATCGGACAGTGCCTTGTCCTGTATTCTTTATAAATTCTACGGTATGTGAATTCTCACCACCGTCAATAAATGCATAACCTGTTCGGCTGTCCTGCGGCACCATTTCACGGCTTGTTTCTGTGGTGCTGCCCGCAACGTTATAAAAAGTTACATTTTCATTGTACGTAGTCGAAGAGTTTATGTACGGAGGGAGTTTTGTCGCTTTCGTAACAGGATACACACCATCCATCGCATAAATCCCCCAACCACTAGCATTCGCGCCAGAAGTGTGCAAAGACATAAATTGTCCAGGCGGTACGCTAGCGGTCTTTGTACCGCCACGTAACGCCGTTGCAAGCGGTTCGGTGCTAAACGTCCTTGCCAGCATTAACTTCAAAAATGGGGCGGTTATGGCGTTCCTGTGTGTTTCTTTTTTAATGACTTCACCTCGAACGGGATTGCCGTTATCATCGAGTAACGGATTTCCATTGCTATCAACCGGAGGTTTCTTCTCTAGTTGAACTGTAAGCGATCCAGCCAAAACATTATTTGCATCAAGGTTTAATTTCATGTGTAAATTCTCCGTAAATGTTAATATATTCTTCTCGACTCATTGACGAAACATTAGTCGCATCTAGCAATGAACAGGTATGCCCAATAATATCTTTTGTATCTATGATGCGGGCATTATCGATCACGGTAGATTTTTCCACAATGATAGCCCTGTTAATTGCAGGGGTTAGTGCTTTTAATGAATCCGATGTTTTCGTCGTTTCAGCATTCGTATGTTTATGCGGTGCACTTGCTTTGTCTAGCAATTTCGCTAGTTCTTGCATCAATACAGGCAGCTTATTTGGTAAAACGGTGTAAGTTGCATCAGCCAATGCAATCGTTTCTTTTATCTTATCAAGCGTGTCTGGGGCGACAACACTATCCATCAAATTGAGTATTTCTGTTATCTTGATGATGTTATCATTATCTTCTGCTTCGTCTGCCCCTGTCGCCACACACCCGTCTTCTGCAATAATATGTTCTTCTATTCGTATCGTACCTGAAGATACATCTACTTTGACACCCAATAACCGAATCAGTAATTCGAGTAACTCAGCCGCTGTCCAGTCGGGATTAATTTCGGATAAATTCAAATCGTCTTGTAACAATCGTAATTGCTCCACACCTTCATCCCGTATCGCGGTCAGCCGTTGCCGCTGCTGCGATAATTGCTGTGTCAAATTGTCAATGTATTCTTGCGGTTTCATTGTTACGAATTTACTAACTGATACGTGTACATCAGGCGAAGCGTATCACTATCCTCTCGTGTTACCGGCATTGGCAAATTTACAGCACTAAACAAGATACCAGGGCATCGGTAGTCAATGTGTTCGCTTAGTGTGCTTGATCTGTTGGGTGTCCGAAATCTACCTTGCAAAATACCGTATGATGTTTTAACAATGTCGTAAATGTTTTCGGACGATGCACCGATCCCGGCAATGTATTCGCCGACCATCGCACCACCACTATTCGGTGCACCAAACTGCATTTTGACACCAGGGGTAAATGTGGTTCCGCTTACCGGTATCAAAATACCAGCGTCGTTGATAGTCCCCACATAAGGAAGCCAATACTCATCCTTATCAACGTCATAATATCCAAAATGATTATTGGCTGTATCTGTCGGTGCGGGGCGACCACCTAACACAAAAGGTATCCTGCCCATTTCTGTCCACACAGGCTCTGCCGTTACGAGATTATGTGCATCGATACTGGCTTTGACTAGCCTACACCCATTTTCGTCATAATCCAACGACAGGAATATTTCCACGGTCTCTGTGTCTGGTCGCATCACTACGATAGGCACTGCTCCTCTGTTCGTGTCTAACGTGACATCACCTACGGGTGTCACTAAGGTACGGTTCGTAAGCGTTGTCGAAATGTTAGCGGCTGTACCGAAAGAAATATTATGCGCTGTACTGGATGCGCCTGTCGCAGTAAATGCATTAAATGACCATTTTGTACCCCCAGAAGTGAACGCTAGTGCATTTCTTCCTAATGTTGCAGCACCCGCTCCAGTGTACGTATGGTTTGACTTTGTGACGAAATCAAAATAATGCGTGAACGAAGCCGTAACACCGTAATACGCTATTGTTTTATCTGCTAAGTGTTCGTAAACTATCGGGCGATAAGAACCGCTAGCTCCTTCTCCTGTGAAGAAATGTGTCGGCAGTGGTTCTGTGTATCCTACTCCCCAAGGCGATAAATGTCCGTGTACAGAGCCAATAGCAATACTTTTCACAATACCCACGTCACCCGCAGCTTTTACCCATTCAGCGTTAAGGGTATTATTACAAGATTCAAAATGTGCCCGTGTAATCACCCGTGTCATTCGACGGTCTGTTTCAATGTTTTCATTGTGCTGATGCCAAAAAGAAACATCATCCGAAACAGAAACCCAGTCCTCTTTCAGGTAAGGTGGTTTTAACCAAAGCTTCGACCAGTCTATTTCTTTGTCAAGGGCATAAATACCAAATTGCGGTGAATTCAATGTGAGATTAAATCGCTGGCTAGTCGTAATGGTATTATCGAATCCCATTGCGACGGTCATGTTAGTATTGAAATAACGCATTCCACTAAAGAACACAGCACTCAACGCAGCTTCGGAAAGACGATTTTCGGCTTCTGCGAACTGCTTTATATTTCCGTGTGTGTCTTCCGTTTGTACTCTGATTTTCCCTTTAATTCCAATCATTCGATAACTCCCATTGCAAAATCACTAACACTTAAACCAGTAAGATGGACATCTCCACGTGTATTATCTGTTTTGAAATTCGTATAATTTTTAATTTCTATTTTATCTACGATATTGCGTCGAACGTTATTACTAAAACCGCTTGCGTGATCAATTAGCGCTATTCTATCCGTGCTTCTCATTCGCACATTCGCAACCAAACCACAGACGTGTTCTCTGACCTGTATTTGTGAATAGGCAGTGCCGCTTGTCCGTCTACCAGGCACTACCGCACCGAAAGCATTATCCTTTATACCAAAGTGCGGTGTTGTTTTTACATTTCGAATAGAACCAAATAGTTCAAATAACGACTTTCCTAAATCTACATCGACATCAAGTAGGCGAAGCTGACGAATTCCCTCCGCTTTTGCGTCCGTAATCAAAGTACAGGATGCATCAATGTCTGCGGTTATCTTGTTGATTGTTTCTTGCACAGCCTATGATTTCCAGACAGCCTGTTTGATATTTACATCATAACCGAATCTGCTTTTATCATCGGTGTAGTTAGGTGTGGCAGTCACGAAAAGAATAATGGCTGTTCGCCAAAGAATAAATTACTCCGCGGTGGTTTTTTTCTCTAGTGCGTTTAGAGGTATCATCAAAGACATCCACCCTTTTCCTTCGATTGTGGCTATTTCGAAACAAAAAACAATAACAGGTGTGGTAGGTTCCAACTTTCGGAATGCTCTGGGGTCGCTTTCGGTTTGGATCACAGAAAACGTTGAAGTCCATGCCGTGAACAATACATTTAAGAATTCATCGATTATCGATCGTAAGAGTTTTGTCTCGATGTTCGTTGGCGGTTTTCTACTAGCTGTATATTCTCTTCCCCCGCCTAACAGCATATCTATAAGTTTACGAGCGATAGGTGGATTTATATCAAGGATAGCGTTTTCCGATCCCTGCGGCGTTAGAAATTCCAACACATTAAAAAATGACGGATTGTCTAGGCCGAAAACAAAATTTGCATAATGCATGGTTTTGACTGTTAACAGTTTAACTTCGATACAATTGCGCAGGCGTTTAGTCAGTGATGCTTCGAACATGTGGGCACACTTTTCATGTTTTACTTGAAGCGCCTTTATTTGTTCTTTGGCGAGTTTTGGCGATGCGGTCTCTTCATGTGTGGTCATCATGATGTCTAAAATACGATCGACTTCATTTTGTGACCGGTCTACTCTTGCTTTGTTTTCCGTAGAGTCTTCTAAATCAAACAGTGGTCGAGTTGTCGGTTCTGTTTGTCTGTGGTTATCTTCTGGTGATTGTATCGGGTGATTACGTAAAATTTCTTCAATCTCTTCCTCTGTAGGTACAGCATCCTTTAAAAGTATTTTGATTCGGTCTGGGGTAAGATACTGTTCGATTGAGTCCGGTATTCGTATTTCTGTACGGAGACGTGCCGTGATAGCGGCTGCGAAGTCGGGGTCGACTTGCGACAAATTATCTAAAAGGTTACACTGTGTGCTTGGATCTACATTGGTCAAAATTGCTGTTAATGCACCTAATCCGCCTATGCGTGCGTGTTTTGTGTTACTCACACTTAAGCGGATTTCCTTTTCTAGCACATTCAGGACAGACTCTTCTACAGAACCCATCGAGGCTATTCGCAGTGCGGTAGATATCTGTGTTTCGGGCGGAAGTGATTTAATGATGTGCGATGCTTTATCTGGAGGTAAGCAAGATGCGACCACTGCGATTATTTGCGGGTGCTCATCACGTATGGCGTGGAACAGGCTATCGTTGTCTACATGATGGAGAAGTTTTAAGTATTGCATTACGCTATTTTGTTAATTTTGTTACGTTTAGTAATTATAGGGATTCCATTATCTTTTCACAACCATAAATCCACCGCATTTGCATCGAGGTATTGCGGAGAGTAGGGCGTTCTTATCGACTGTCTTTGTGTTTTTACAGTTACAGCATTGTACAATGATTTCTGGCTTATCGTATTTTTCAACCATACGTTCAAATTGTTTCATTACATTTTCAAATTCCTTTAACTTTTCTTCTGCGGACGTGTTTGCTTTTTCTATGCTGCCGTTAAGGGTTTTGATTTCATCTTCAGACAAGGATTTAGTGCTATGCTCTGTGAACGTAATTTGAGTGGGTTTGAACAGCGACAAGATATTTCCCCAAAACTCACTGATGTATTTTATCATGTACATTACGTCGATTTCATTCTTTGTTGCAAACTATTATGTCGTATCTTCTGGGCCAAGACTGCCGCATCATACCAGTTGAAGTTCAATTCTGGATTCGAAGCGAATTTACCTAAAAGGCGCAAAGTCTCTGCACGGTTATTCTCATCATAAATAAAAGCATACTGTTCTGTTATCTTCTTCAATACAATAACGCTTATATTATCCGAGCGAATCATGTCGACTGTTTGGGTATCGTCAGGATTAGTAAAAATGGTTTTACATTCACCGACTATCGAAGTTACGTCTTCTGTAACTTCATCGCGAGGTGGAAACAGGACGTTTTTAAAAAGTCTGTAAATGGTATTTAACATGTATTTTAGTCATTTGGCTTGAAGCCTATTATAGCAGGGGAACCACAAGGTGCATCCCAATATGCGGTTATTTTTCTACCGACTATATGAGAGATGTCTTTGACATTGAACGCTTTCATTATTTCTCGGAACGTGCTTTTTAATGGATGAATCTGGTAGACGGCTGTCGTGCTGTCTACATTATGTATCAAGAAAGAAATTAACGGTGTATCATTTCTTAACAGTACGGTTACGTTTTTTATTACCGCTTCGGTGGTATATTCTTCACCTTTTGAATTTAGCCGCGAGCCTATCTGATTGTTTTTCATATTTTGTGTTAACGGTTACTGAATCTGATTCATTTCAATCTGACCGATAAAGAATCGAACTTTACATCGCACACCCTGCTTGGTTCTTATGGTTACAAGTTTTTGCGTGGGTTTTACCGTTAAACTACGGTCATCGGGTTTTATTCATTACATCTCCTCAATAAATAACATTTTAGGAATGACCGGGGACACCAACATGGTGACATTTCTTGTCAATTCGGTTTACTGACTGGTCTTTCCCCAACTCGTTCGATTTTGGGATTTAGCCCGTCTTTGAACAGTTTCATAAAGTATTTTTTTGCTTTGAGGAGGTCGGTGAACACTTTTTCTGTTGTTTCAGTTACGACTTTTATTTTAAAGTCTTGGTGCGGTGTTTTATGCGGTACGTGTGTCATGGTGATTTATTTTGTTAGTTACTCTACGGTATTATTCGTAGGATTACAAAACAAGTTTCTCACCAGATAACATCTTCTTCTTTTGGTGTAGCGGGTTTGGGCGGATATAAAACACATGTCTTTTTGTAGGGACATGTGTCACATAGTTCTATGGTAGGTGTTTTTTCGGCACAAGGGCAATCGGTCATGATTTTCGTTGTATCAGTTTTAGTATGATAAGTACGAAGTATTTTAATCCGAGTACAGTATGCGTGGCTTATGCAAACAACCGCCTTATTTTAAGGCTTTTAATCGTTGTGCGACTGATCCTGCTACATTACTTCTGCCGAACGCTTTGACTTCAGCTGGGCTAAAATGTTTGCGTTCGACTATTTTTACGTTGTACCGGGTTTCGTAAGCAGTAACGTAATCACGCAGTTTCTTTTTGGGGATTCGAGGTATTTTTGCGCCGTCCAGTAATGGCAAGGTATTATCGTAGGCGGTGCGTTTTATTCGAGTGGTCGGTTTGTCAGCGTGGGGCATGTACGTTCGTACATAGCCGTTTTTAGCGGTCTGGGGGAAAACGAACATGAGTTCGTAATCGATCTTTACGCCGGATTTCGTTTGGCGTTTTATCGGGACAACTCTGAAAATTACAGGTTCGATTTTCGGGGTTTTCATTTTTAGGATCTCCATTTCGATGTTATGATGCACCGCACAATAAGACAATTCATTGTGACTCCATAGTGCTAATGTATTATAGGATTTACTTTTGCGTAAACGACT
>Ga0099364_10004363_pt1 | contig 21468 bp, 17 predicted proteins | sample TergutTh196P3_FD_73070 | JGI IMG/M metagenome (GOLD analysis project Ga0099364, IMG submission 73070) | Microcerotermes parvus P3 segment gut microbial communities from Pointe-Noire, Republic of the Congo - Th196 P3 | ecosystem: Host-associated > Arthropoda: Insects > Digestive system > Gut ... | reverse complement strand
CGGGGAGGACAGTGTAATGAAAGTATCGTCACCGACATTGCGGATACCAAGACCCTTAGTTGTCATTGTGCCGATAAATACTTGCTCTCTCTGATCCATGTTAGCACCAATATGGAGCCACATAGAAGCAGTAACCACGTTTTCGCCGATTGGTCTGCCGAAACGGCCTGTTAAAAGGTTCATTCCGTTGAACTGTGCGTGAGATGCAATCCTGTCAACTTCGTCAACAAGGGCTGAAACTTCAACTTGGATGTACAAACGATCTTCATCGGAATAAATTCCGTTTGATGCCTGTACTGCCAATTCACGCAGACGCTGGAGAATATCCTGAGATTCTTGCAGATAACCTTCTGTAGTTTGAATGAATGAAATACCATTCGCGGCATTTGTAGATGCCTGATTCAAACCACGAATCTGCGAGCGCATCTTTTCAGATACTGCAAGACCCGAAGCATCATCACCGGCGCGATTAATGCGCATTCCGCTTGACAGCTTTTCCATATTCTTATCCAGGAACACCTGGGTAACCTTGAGGGACCTGTCGGCAAACATTGCGCTTAAGTTGTGATTGATTATCATAATTCACTCCTTTGGCTTTTTTCGGCGCTGCCGTTAAATACGGTTTATGCGCCGCGGCTTCCATGCCGTTGTAAAAAAACGATCTGGAAATTTGCATATAACAAACTTCCGTGTGCCATTTGTTCAGTTGCATGATTCCTTGAATCTTGAAGTCAACTGAACATGGAACCCTCGACCCACCGTTCCCGGAAGGGTGAGGATACCCGGATAGATAATGGATTCCCAACGGGCTCATAATTCTTTCCGGCAAAGGGGACTCTTGTGGGAGTTATCCCTTTTCATTATAAATATCGGAATAAGAAAAAAATGCTTTAGCATTAATTAGGGTGGAAAGAAGTATCAATTTAAACTAAAATTAAACTATGAACGATTTTCTTTCTACCCAGGTGGATCTTATCCGCGAAGTTTTCCATTACCAAAGCCGGTTTGAAGGCTCCACCATGGTTTTTAAAATTGACTTTCCCGTAACAGAGGACCCCGGTTTTCCGGGTCTTGTAAAAGATCTGTCTTTACTTGCAAAAACCGGCTTTAAGGTGATAATTGTCCCCGGGGTAAAGGAAAATATCGATGCAATTCTAAAGCAGCAGGGTATCGAATCAAACTATACAGACACCGGCGATTTTCCAATCCGCATTACAACGCAAAAATCCATCCAGTTTGTGGAAATGGCGGCTTTTAACGCGGCAAGTAAGTTTATGACATTTCTTTCCGGCAGCCGGGTGGATGCGGTAATTGGCAATTTTGTGCGGGCAAGAGGGATGGGTGTTATAAATGGTATCGATACAGAACATACCGGCACTGTGGATAAGATTTATATCGATTCACTTGCACGAGTTTTGAATCTGGGGATGGTTCCCATTCTGCCCTGCATTGGCTGGAGTCCTGCCGGGAAGCCGTACAATGTCCCCAGTGATGAAATTGCTCTGGAAGTGTCCAAGGCTCTGGGGGCAATAAAGTTGTTTATAGTGTCGATTAATAAACTCCAAGCTGCGCCAAGCAAGCTTCCCTCAGAAAACATAGAAACACGGTCAAACGGCAGTCTGATACGGCTAACCCCTGAACAGACCGAGGCGCTGATAGCGGCAAATTCTGGCTCTGTTCCCATGTGGGAGTTCAAGCTTGCCCTAAAAGCCAGTCGGGCAGGTATTCATAGGGTGCACATCATTGACGGTAGGGAAGAAGGTTCTGTCTTAAAAGAGCTTTTCTCCAATTTGGGCGTAGGAACAATGATTTATAATGATGAATATGACTCGATTCGATCCATCCGTTCAAGGGATTTGCCCGACATTTTACGGCTTATGGAACCTTTAATGCAGACCGGAGTCCTAATCAGGCGGACACCGGAGGATATCCAAGAAAAAAAGGCCGATTACTCTGTTTTAGTGATAGACGGTTCCATACGGGCATGCGGAGCTCTGCACGATTGGGGCGAGTCTCAGGGAGAAATTGCCGCCCTTGCCACAGACCCTCAATACAAAGACCTTGGCCTTGGCAGAAAGATAGTTGGCTATCTAGCCGAAAAAGCCAGGAAATCCGGAATGAAGCGGGTTTTTGTGCTGACCACTCAGTCCCATGATTGGTTTGAAGCTATGGGTTTCAAAGAGACCAGTATCGATACCTTGCCGGCAAGGAAGCGGGAATTGTATGACCAAGGGCGGGGCAGCAAGGTTTTTGCGTTAAATGTCTAGAACTGCCGTTTATTCAGCTCTGTCCCTCAGAAACCGTCCTAGCGGTGAATCCAACAGCGAGGTAACTCTGCTCACTGCCGAAGAGGGCATTATCAAGGCCACGGTCTTTGGCGGGGCAAAAAGCAAGCTGCGGTCTCACGCTTCCCCTTACAATTCCGGCCAAGTGTGGGTTTACCGCGACCCCGCCAAAGAATACCGCCGCCTCAGCGATTTTGATGTCAAATCATGGCGGCCAGGTTTGCGGGAACTTTACGACCGTACTATGGCGGCAGGCGCTATAGCTGACACCATCCTTGCCTCCCACGGCGGCGGCGGCGAATGGAACGGAGCTCTGTCCCTGGCGGAAAAAGCCCTAGACACCCTAGAAACCGCCGACGAAGAAAAATGCGAACGAATCCTAGTCCGCTTTTTATGGCGCTGGATAGAATTGCTGGGAATCCAGCCGGAGATTTGGGGAGCATTCAAAGAACACAACTCCCTCTCCGCAACCAAAGCCCTAGTCACCGGGATCATGTCTGATGCTATTGGAAAACGGCTGTCCAGTTGGGAATGGTAGAAGATGAAGCCCATGCAATCAATATTCAAAAAGCAACCTTGCATTTGACAAAAGACCTTTGTCTATATATAATTATTAAATTATGGAAGCAAAATTATCAAGCAACAACTCTGTGTCCTCTGTGGTTAATTGCTATCTGCTACCTCCCACTCCACCGGCCTAACAGTCCCGCCCTTCAAAAACTGACTACCGTACACCTGCTCGTCCGAAAAGATAACCGTAAACACGAGCAAGCGCCCTTGAAGCCCCCTCAGTTCCGCTTCCGTCTCCTGCGGATAAATCGCGTACTGAGTACCATCTTCGCTGACGATTCCTGCGTAAATAAAAGGCTCGTTACCAAAAATGACAACACGCCCTGTAATCTGCATAGTGTCCTCCACAGGAGTTACCTCCGTCACCGTTTCCTCCGCAGCAGCGCCATCCGCCCTGTTCACAGTTGCACATGACAGCACGCTAATAAATATTAACGCAATTAAAAAAAGTTTTAAAATATTTTTCATAAGATCTCCTTTAAATAAGTGAGTAGTGAGTAGTGGTTAGTGGATAGTCCTTGTTAGCAAGCCATGCGTGATAATAACAATCATAGCTTACGGACAAAAACTCTACCCACTACCCACTAAACACTAACCACTACTTCCCTACTTGATCAACAAATACAACCTAACTCCGTCTTCCGGTTTGATGATCGTAACAGGAAGAGTGCCTGTAACCTCAAGCCCCCGATAGGCAGGAGGAACATCAAAAATTAAAGAATAAGGATTCAGAGTAGGCGGCCATCTACGGTCGGCATATAAATCATCTTCAATAACATTCCAATACATGAACCAAATATCAAGCGCCGGAATGTTATAAGTAATACTGCCTATGGTGTCTGTAACAGCTCTGTCGTAGGTGTTTGCACCGGCAGGCATATTCCGACTGCTGTAAATCATAGCCTCGCCGTAACGGCTGAACGCCTCTTCAAAAGAAACATTTGCAACAGCCTGCAGAGCCGCTTCCAGTGAAGGAATGCCCGTTGTGTTATTGGAAAGTATTGCCTGTAAAAGACGCGCGCCGCCGTAGTTTCGCAGAAGGTATGCGCCAAAAGCGTATTTTTCAGCGTAAGCCATGTTCGTATCAGCGCCAAAGCCATCCCGCCAGATGTCCAGTCGGTTCATAGAAAACTTACTAAAGAAGTACGCAAACCGTACATTCCAGACAGAAAGTCGGTTGTTTACATCAATCCCAAGCATAGACTCTGTTACATCTTGTATCATCATGGCAAGCATTTCATCATACCATGTCGGAGAAGCTGTGTCGTTTTTCACCATCTTCTGATTAAAATTAATCATGTGCTGGAATTCATGCGCCAAGGCACTATAATAATAATCCGGGTTTTGCATTGCTCCGGGGCCATTTATGTAGAATATTTCCGCACTATTTCTGCCATAAAAATCGCCTGAATAGAAATACCCCGCGACATTTCCGGGTATATCGTAAAACAAAATTTGAATTTTAGGATCGCCGTCTATTCCGCCGTTTCCGTCAGGCCCTCCGCCATATTCATAGCCGATAACATTTGTTACCGCAGGATAAATTATGTCAAATCTTGCTGCCATTGATTCCGCAAAAGCTTGATCAATACAACCGTCAACAACCCAGATATTGCTGTGCGTTCCCGTCGCCATCAATGTAGCAGTTGCTTCTACACTGCTTGGCGCGTTTATATAGAATGATTTTGTCTCACCGATATTGTACGGAACAAGGCTACGCATAACCTGCGGTCCGCTTCCCCGCGTTTGATTTTTTAAATGAGCAGGAATGGGCGGAGGATTAGCGTTGAATTCCGCTACACCCGGAGGGCTGCCAAATGGCAATATAGCGGTATTACTTTGGACGCTGCTTGTTCTGCTCCGCTGTGCTTGCCTGACGCTGAAAGATGAAGAATAAGAAGGCGCAGCAATTTCTATAGCGCCGATGTCTCCCCTTGAATATTCGGTTGGATTCACTATTGAAAGGAAAACTTCGTTATAAGACAAACCCGCTAAGCTAACGCTGTATTTCCCGTCTTCGTCGTAGAGGTCATCAGTTATCTCAATAACACGCCCAACTGCGGCATCAGGGTGGTAATGAAGCACAGTAACCAAGGCTCCAATCTCCTCAATGTTTAAATAAGTGGTGGCCCATATACGAAGAAAACGGTTTCTTTCTGTAGGAGAAATGTTAAGCACCCCTTGATGATCAATTGTAGTCCCCGCGTCAAAGGGTATGTCTGAGATCGGCGAAATAAACCATAGGATATCCTGCGGAGGATTGTTCTCGCCGTGAACCGTACCTGTAAAGGTATAAGGAGTACCTCTTGGCAAAACGATATTCCCTGTATTCAGCGTTATTTTGTCAACAGAAACAACCCTCATCGAATGTCTTTCTTCCATCAACGGATTGGATTTTAAAACTGCGCTTATAGTAAGCGTGAGCAGAGTTTCGTCAGCCGCTACACGGAGATTTACGCTTGTATCATGATATTCAAAATAAGTCCCTGAGGCTTTATTTGTTTCTACGATTGACCAATTAATATCATTTGGTGCTATAGATTGATAATTCGAATCAAGAACATAAAACCCGGCGGATCCTCCTCTACCAATTACATCTTTGTAACGGCCTAGTACAGTTAAATGCAAGCCGTCTTTTTTGACAGTCACAGTCCCATAAGCGGTTACACTTGGAGTCACTGTTGAAGATGCAACTACATAAAGAAGCGTATCAAAAGTTTCATTGTCAGCCAGAGTTAATAATCCGCTATTGCTGATACTCGATCCTGCCGTTGTCGTTGCGCTTCCTGTTGATGTCACAATTCCGCCGTTCATCTCGCCGAAAGACCATGTAACAGTTTGCGGAACAGGATCATATTCATTCGACATTCCGTTAGTCCAGTAACCGGAAACTTCGGCAGTATATTGCTGAGAATCACCCCTTAGCAGTTCAACATTATCCGGCTCTAAGCTTACAGAGGTAGCCACAGCATAAAAATCACCTGTAACGGTAACAGTTGCCGTCCCGCTAATTGCCGGGTTCGCTGTAGAAGTTGCCCGTACTGTCAATAATGTAAGTGTTTCCTCAACATTCACTGTAAGCAGCCCTGTAGAGCTAATGGTAGTCAACGCGTGTTTATCTGTCTGTACAATAGACCATGTAACAGCCTGAGAAAAGTCGCCGGTACCGGAAACCGTTGCGGTGAATTGCTGTGTTTCACCCTTCTCTACACTTGCATTTGACGGATTTACACCTACACCAAAAACAGTACCACTGCCCCTTGTGCCTTTATTTTCTATAATCAGGCTGGTAATGCGGAAAGACATTGTATTTCCGTCATTAGAGACAATGCGAATACGGTTTTGCGCATAATCAGCAGGAAGGCTGCCGGAAAAACTAAATGCCGCATCTGCCCCTGTTACCGTTTGACTTGCCACCCATGCATACGGGGTGTCAGCCTGTTGCGCTATCATTCGCGCATTAGCGGGCGGTGTGCCAATTACATTTCCCGCAACACGAACTTCGTAAATATTGCTTACAACATCTAAGTTTAAGTTAGCAGCGTCAATATAAAGATCCAAACCTGCATATGCCGCAGAACGGCCGGTAACATTGATACCTCCATTAGACACAATATAAGTCGAACTGCCGGAAACTGCCTGCAAGGGACGAGTGCTCCCTGTTACTGCGTTGTTACTTGCAGCAAGAAAACTTGCCAGAGTAAACACCAAATTGCCGCCGACAACAGTAGTATCCCCCAGAGTTTCTGTTATTTGACCACCTGTAACGGTAACAGTCGCTTGCCCGTTCTTGGTTGTATCCACCGTAGAAGTAGCCCGCACCGTAAGCTCTGTAAGCGTTTCCGCAGCATTCACTGTAAGCAGCCCTGTAGAGCTAATGGTAGTTTGCGCATGTTTGTTAGTCTGCACAATCGACCAAGTAACAGTCTGCGCCGGATTGTTTTCCCCGCTGACCGTTGCGCCAAACTGTTGTGTTGCGCCCTTCGCCACACTTGCAGTTGACGGGGTAACCGTTACGGTGCTAACGGTAGGAGTATTATCGCCATTGCCATTAATTTTTATTGAAAAGTCAGCCAAGTATGCCGAAGCCGAACCAATCTGCTGACCTGAAAGGTATAAAACATTACCGGAAGCAACTGCTATAGATGCTTTGCCTGTTACCGTCTGCCATGAACCGGCGGATACATTCGTTTGCGTACTGCCTGCAATCACAGGATAGCCAGGTTGTTGATTCACCTGCCAGACAATTTTTGTTGCGGCAGGGAGCCACACATCCATTGATACTTCAATTTCTACTGTCTGTCCTGCGTAAGAATTTAAAGGATAAGTTAATACCGCCCATTCATAAGCAGTGTTTGGGCTGATATGCAGTACATCGTTTTTACCCTGATAGCTCTGGTGTAAAACCCCTTTTGTCTGTGCCGGTATGGTAAGCCCTTTCCATGAAGTGACAGGTGTTTCACCGTTACCGCCGCTGATTGTTACCGTTGCCGTTCCGCTCTTGGTTGTGTCCACTGTAGAAGTAGCACGCACCGTCAGTGATGTAAGGCTTTCCGCAGCATTCACCGTAAGCAGCCCGGTAGAATTAATGGTAGTCTGTGCATGTTTGTTTGTCTCCACAATAGACCATGTAACAGTCTGCGCCGGATCGTTCTCTCCGGTAACGGTTGCATTAAATTGCAGCGTATTACCCTTTACAACACTCTGCGCTGTAGAACTCACAGTTACCTCGGTAACTGTTGGGCTTTCAACCAGCGGCTCTTCAGGCTCATCGCACCCTGCCATTGTAAATATAATTATCGTAACAAGAACGATAATCCCAAGAGTTCTGAAAAAATTCTTTTTCATATTTACTCCTCTCAAAATTTTCTAAAATCTATCTAAAACTCATAAGAGTCTTATTTACTATCTGCTAATTGCTATCTGCTACCTGCTCCCTCACACTCCCGGCAAACATTCGCCCCAAGACTAAAGCAAGCATCGCAGACCCAGTTGCCACACTTGGGGCAGCGGTTATATTGAACACGAGCTTCAAGACTTGCCTCTTCAAAAGCGATACGGTGTTCATTGCTCCACAAAAGAAGCAGGGCTGTATTGTTTTGCACCCTATCGCATACACCACCGGAAAACAGCTTTTCTTCGCTTATCCATTCTTTCCCGCAGGCATCGCAGAAAAAGCTGAACGAAAAATGCCCTGTGTCGGAATAGTCGATAGATTTTTTTGTTAACGCTGTTCGAGCCATAAGCTTAGAGTAACTGCGTTAAAATATCTTGCATATTGGAAAAAAGTCCAGTTTTACCGATTTTAAGGTGGAAAAAGGTCTAGTTTTGTGGATTTTGGGGGTGGAAGAAAGTCTAGTTTTTGGGTAGAAGGGAAATGGCAGCTTTTGGAGATACCCGAGCATGAATAGAGTAATTTTCTCCATCATAGAAAAACATATATGTCTATTGACTTTATCCTGTAACAAGGTATATTATTAATTAGGAGAATAATACAATGGAAAAGCACGGTTTTGTAGGAAAAAATCCAAATGAGATTTTAACCCAGGAAGAATTAAAGCATTTTGATGAAAATATGCGTTTAAAAAATGTGTCTCGTCCTGCAAGTGAGTTTGATTTTGAAAGGGCTGCCAGATCTGTTTCTAATGATTTAGACAGACTTCTTCCATAATTGTTATTTTATTTATTTTCATGGAGTTTATGTGTCTAATGATATGCAATTTGGTTCCGACAATTGGATAGCGGGAATAAAAATTTTATGTTTTGATTTCCTTAAAAACCTTCAAAAACGGCCTGGCGGGGTTTTTCTCAAATTTAAAGATGATTTAGGAACAGCAGAAAAACCGGGGAAGATTGTAAAGGAATATCATCGGACAGCCAAACTTTTGAAAGAAGTTCTATTTGGCAAGAATGCAAAACAATCGTTTATAGATTATCATAAAATTGCCGCTCTTTACATTCGCTCCTTTCTCAAATTTAAGCCGTTTTTCTTGGATATTCCTAAAGAAACTAAAACACCTGATTTGTGTTTATATACAATGTTGCCAAATGAGTATTTTGCACTTCCTTTTTTAGATGCTGTTTTTAGAGCAGGAAATGAAGATTATAATGGGCAATTAAGGATGGATCAAGCATATAAAGATGACCTAATTAAGTTGTTATATCATTATAAAAACGATATTTCACTTCTTGATCCTGTATCTTTTTCAAACATTATTTTCTTAGTTGAACAAAATTATTTTCATCATAGCACTAAATAATTTTAACCCCTAAGCTTAACCAGCAATTCCGTATAACTATTAACATTCAGCTTGCGGTAGATTTTTTCGCTGTGATTGTTGACATTTGAAACGGAACAACCCAAGTCTTCTGAAATCTGCCTGGCGGTTTTGTCGGACATAAGCAAGCGCAGTACATCTTTTTCCCGCTCAGTAAGCAAGGCTTCTGCTTCTATTAAAGCTTGGGTTTTGGTTCTGGGTTTTTCCGCAAGGCTTGAGCGTTTTTTGTAAATAAAAACGATGCTGCCAAAAGACATAACCAATAGAAGCACAGTAACGGTAATAAATAAATTACGCCGGAAAATAGTCTGAGGGGTGTGCCATTTTTCACCTTTGCCAAAAACACCATCGCCGGAAGGAGAGCCGGTATATGTTAAAATTTCGTTCTCATGTAGAGCATCATTTCTATACAGACGGACAAAACCATCGGTAAAACCCACAAAAATTGAATGACCATACATCTTGGGCGTGCTGTAACCTTCTATTGCGGTATTTCCATAAATTACACCGCCTGTTTTAGAAAACGAACTATCTCCGCTTATAAAAACACCGCCCCCTGCCCGCCGGGCTGTATTGTTTATAATGGAACCGCCTTCCATTGTAAAAATACCAAAATGTGCGGCGAATACACCGCCGCCTAAAGAAAAAGGATTCTGAACTTTGTTAAAATTCCCCTGTATTGTACCGCCCTTCATAATAAATTCCGCAGGACGATTAAAAGGAGGATCAAAAACATTAATAAATACGCCGGAACCATTTTGATACGAATTGCTTGCAGCCGTAGAACTTTTATTATAATTATTTTGCAAGATTACGCCGTCATACATAATAAATTTTGAATCATGTCCATTAAGCGAAACAAGCGGAGCATGAGCCTCTATAGCTGGAGTATTCAAAAACCCGCCGTCTATGACAAGACTTCCCGAGCCATCGCCAAGAGTAAGGTTCGCAGCATCGCCGTTAATCCAAAAAAGAGGCCCATCCAAAAAATCACCGCCCCGCATAATAATTCTATCTCCATAAGGAACAATCCTAACATTGATGTTATCCCCGATTATAATTGGAGCGTGAACTTCTACATCAGATAGCAGGATAATCTCATCAGATAGCAGGTTTGCAGACCCTATTGCTTCATTTAAAGTTTCATAATAATAAATATTTTTACCCTCTGTCCGACTGGCAACCTGTGCGGACAAAACCTGAGAAACAAAAAATAGTAAAATAAAACATCTTTGAAACACTAAATTCCCCCCTTCTCTGTTCTCTGCTAATTGCTATCTGCTATCTGCTACCTGTTACCTGCTACCTGATCAAAAGTCCTTTCCTATTCTTCACATTCAACTTAACATAAATTTTACTACAATGTGATTTTACACCACCAACGGTTAAATTTAAAGTATCGGCAATCATTTTTAATGACATATCTGTTAGAAGCAAGTCATATACTTTTTTCTCATGAGCTGTTAATTCATTGTTTGATACACCGGTTTGTATCTGCTTGCGTTTTATTTTTTTTCTTATTAACAAAAATACAAAAAAGCTTAATACAAGAACCAAAACCGTTATGATAATAAGTCTGCGCTTTAAGGCTTTTTGCTGATTGTTCCATTTTTCACCTTCGCCAAAAACGCCGTTTTCCGAAGGGTGTCCGAAATAACTTAAATTGTCATTTTCGCCGACAGTATCATCTCTAAACTGTATAGCAGGATTATCTATTAAAGCAACAAATACCGCATGACCAAAAACAGCCGGCGACCCCAAACCTTCCAAAGCAGTATTTCGTAAACCTGCAGGCGCATTAGAACCATAAATTATACCGCCTGTTTTTTTGAAAGAAGCCCTGCTCCCAAGATTTACTCCGCCTCCGGCTATGGCGGCAGAATTGTCCATGATAATACCGCCTTCCATTGTAAACAAACCAAAGCCGGATAATTTTACACCGCCCCCGGTCTTATTTAAATTTTGAATGTCATTGACATTACCACGGATAGTACCGCCTCTCATGATAAACTCCGCCAATCTATCGGCAAGATTATCTCTTGTGCGGATAAAAACACCTGCACTTAACTCATAAATACTTGTACCTAAAGGGTCTCCGGCATTACAATTATTTTGAAGCGTTACGCCATCATACATAATCAATTTTGAGTCCGGCCCGCTGACAGCCGCAAGCGGAGCATGAGCAATGACAGGCGGAGGGCTTCCTTCGGAAGCTGTCAAATAACCGCCGTCAATAATAAAATTATTTTCCATGCCCGGTTTTCCAAGAGTAAGGCTTGCATTCTCTCCGCTTACCCAAATTACAGGATAATCCAATAAATCACTGCCCCGCATTATTGTTCTATCGCCATCGCCTGGTACAAGCCTGATATGCTTGCCGTCTTCTATTATTAACGGAGCGTGCAGGATAATGTCTGCCAACAGGGTAATTTCATCAGGCAGCAATTCCGCAGCTTCGTTTACTGCCGGTACTGCTGATACAGCTTCATGTAAAGTATGGTAGTAGAGTACATTCCCGCCCACGACACGGCTTGCTACAGGATTGGGTCTTTCAGCCATTGCTATTGAAGCCGAGGCGAGAAAGAGGATTATTAATAACCAATATCTGAAAAATTTATTCATAAAAATTTTAAATTGACTGAAATTTGCCAGCCGTTGAGTTGAGTAGGTTATCGCTGTTAGATAGTTGACAAGACAACCTAAAGGGAGAGTATAATTGCCCTGTTGCCCGACCTCTGCCCTTATGGGCGTGGCTTTGGGAACAGTTTTTTGTCCATAAAAAGCGTTATTCATAGTAAGTGTATTCTATCACAAAATGAGCGGGGGTTGAAGTAGGTAGATTTGAGCCGTATTGCTTGACAAGGAGATAAAAAAGGTATACATTTATAGTATCTGGGGCATATCGGTATATCCGGTTCCCCTGGAGAGCCTGCCGGGTCGTAAGACCCGGATTTTTTTTATTTTAAATCTTTTACTGACCAATAAGCCATTTTACCGGAATGAGAAAAATATACCCAAATTAAGCCTGTTTCGTACCCTTTTCCCCTAATTGTTCCTGAAAGTTTACTGACTATTGTTTTTTGGGAAAACGGAGAGTCAATTTGCAGAAATACATTATCTGCTTTTTCTCTAGCTTCCTTATATTTTTCCTTTATCTTTCGTTTATTACCTGAAACAGTTTTAAATTCTATTACATAGCCATCAACAACAGCATCAGGGTATTTTTTCTTTTTAATTTTTGGCTGGTCGGCTTCCGGCAACAAGTAAACCGTGCTTCCACGAGACACAAGGATTCTCGCCTGTTCTAGTTCTTTGTCAAGCACATTGATCTGTTCCGCACTGCGGGGCATTCTGCTCTTTGCTATGTATATTCCATTTTCTAGCAGTTCCCACTTTTCATGCGGGTACAAGCCTTTGGCGACAAGAGCTGTTTTTTCTGCGTTTTTTTCTTGCATAATTTGTTCTATTAAATTACTTGCTTTTAATTACTTGGTCAATTAGTGCTCTTGCGTTAACCCCTAAACTTAACCAACAATGAGCAGGGTTTGAGGGGGTAGGGTAAAAGGGGGCAAAACGCAAAGGGGTAGTTTTTTTTCCATATATCCGCTACAGTTAAGCTACATGAAATGGGACAAAAAAGATGTTTCTCCGGAAAAAGTTAAGGAAATCTCATCAAAATACGGCTGTGACCTTTTAACAGCTTCTATCCTTGCGCGGAGAGGGCACACCACCGGCGGGGCTATTCGCTATTTTCTTGAGGATGACATTACCTCTTTACACAACCCCTTTGCCCTTGACGGCATGGAAGATGCGGTTGAGCGAATCCTTGCGGCAAAAGATGAGGGTGAAAAAGTCCTTGTCTTTGGCGATGGTGATGTCGATGGAATTACAGCTACCGCCCTGCTTGCCGGATACCTTGAACAAATGGGGATGGATGTTACATGGCGGATTCCCACAGGAGACGAAGCCTACGGTTTAAGCATGGATGCCGTCGAAGATTTTGCTGCAAAAGACGGCACTCTTATCATTACAGTTGACTGCGGCATTTCCAGATTTACGGAAATTAAAAGAGCCGCTGAATTATATATCGATGTAATTATAACAGACCACCATGAGCCGCAGGAGGAATTGCCGGAAGCGCTTGTCATTATCAATCCAAAACTGAAAGATTCCTCTTATCCATTCCGTGATCTTTCCGGCTGCGGCGTTGCTTACAAACTTGTAAGCGCTCTCCGTTATGCGCAAACAAGTGAGCTTTATAATCAGCAAATTTGCCTTCTTAATACGCGGCCTGCTAATGATTCATGGGTTATTGAAGTTGCAAAAATGCGGAACTTGATGGTTACAAAAACTTTAACAGAAACAATAGTACCGGGAATGGTATCGATAACTAACACAAGGCTTCCTGCATTTTTAGAAGGCCAGCAGATTTTTGTTTGGGATGCGCAGCTTTGTAAACAAACTTTTTCAAATCTTTTTGGCAAAGGTATTGAAATTGGAATGTTGGATATTTCATCTCAGATAAGTAAAGAAATCCCGCAAACGGCAGGTCTTAGCTTGCTTAGGATAAAAGAACTTTCTAAAATTGCAAAATATTCAGATAAAGAATTGACGGAACTTGATGTATTTGTAAATCTTTTTACTAGTTACGCAAAACTTAGGGAAAAAACCGCGCAGAATACCGATTCAGAAAATATCGATCTGCAGCTTGCCGCTCTTGGCACGCTTGCGGATATTATGCCGCTTATTGATGAAAATAGAATAATTGTGCGCAGGGGTCTTCTTTCTTTAGAAAAAAAACCAAGGCAGGGGCTTTTACAACTGCTTCAAAAACTGGATTTAACAGGGCGGCATTTTGATATAAAAGATATTACATGGAAACTGTCTCCCACAATTAATGCAGCGCGGCGCATGGGTAGCGCTCAAACGGCGGCGGAATTATTTTTTGAAAAAGACCCCGTAAAAAGAGATAAGCTTGCCGCAAAACTTGTTTCTATGAATGAGGATCGTAGAAATTTAGAAGAAGATACATGGTTAATGGCGGAACCTCTTGCCTATAAAAGTTTAAAAGAGTTTGATGAAAAGCTTACTATTGTTTACAGTGAAGAGATCAACAAAGGAATTACCGGGCTTGTTGCGCAGAGAATGGTTCGTACTTTTAATGTTCCGGCAATTGCTGTCTCATTAGGTGAAGATGTTTATACCGGGTCTGTCCGTACTGCAAGAGGTTATAATATATGCGCGCTTTTGGAACAATGCGGAGACCTTTTTATAGATTTTGGAGGCCATCAGGCGGCGGGCGGTTTTAGCGTAAAAAAAGAAAATTGGGACAGTTTTCTTGAACGCCTTAAAAAAATTCCGCAGACAATTGAATTTGAAAAACAGCCTGAAGAAGAATGCATCAGTATCGATGCTGAACTTCCTCATGATTTTCTTTCTCCGGATATTTTAAAAATTATTGACCTTTTTGAACCTTACGGAAAAGATAATGAATATCTTGTTTTTATGTCAAAAAATATTACCATAAATGAAATAAACTTTATTGGCAGACCGGATCCAAAACATATAAAGATGACACTTGAAGCGGGAAAATACAAGTGGCCTGCTCTTTACTGGAATAGTGCAGAAAGAGCGGCGAACAAAGAGTTTGCACTTAATGACAAAGTTGATATTGTTTTTACGCTTGCCCGTGATTATTATAAAGGAATAGCAACTCCGCAAATGGTTATAACGGATTTAAGGAAACGAGGATGATAAAACGCATAATATCGATCTTAGTTATTATGCTCCTATCTTCTTTTTCAGCTTGTGCGCAAACAAGCCCCGGAGTTGTTTCTGAAAATATATTAAGATTCGTAGTCATTCCTGAAAATCCGCGCCCCGGAGACCCTGTTACAATTGGCGTAAACAGCGGTGTTACAGAGGCGGTTTTATTTATAAATGACAAACAAGTTGGGAAAGCGCCTTTTTTTTATGTACCCGGTGAAAGAAGACTTCCGGGCTTTATTGCCGCAGTAATCACAATTCCGTCAACAATAGATAGCGGTAATGCAGTTATCAAATTAAACAATGCAAATGGTGAAGCGGCAGAAATAAATATCGAATTAGCTCCAAGGGAATTTCTGTCAGAGGTTATTCACCTTGATCCTGTCAACACCGGAATAAGAACGGATCCCAGTCCGCAGAGAACTCAGGAAGCAAATTTGTTATGGGCAATTTTGACAACAACGGGGGATCAGGTTTATCACACGGGGCCGTTTTTGCCGCCAACTACCGCAACAAGGCGGACAAGTTTTTTTGGCAGCCGCCGTATTTTTCAATATTCAACAGGGGGCAGGGACACTTCTATACATGCCGGCGTTGACTTTGGCGTTCCAAGAGGAACCCGCGTTGATGCGTGCGGGGCCGGCAAGGTTATTCTTGCCCGCATGAGGATTGTAACGGGGAATTCGGTGGTGTTGGAACACGCTCCCGGCATTTATTCGCTTTACTATCATTTGGACAGCATCACCGTAAAAGAGGACGATATTGTCCAAACCGGCGATTTACTGGGCTTATCGGGCTCAACAGGGCTTTCTACAGGGCCGCACTTGCACTGGGAAGTGCGGGTAAACACAGAAAACACCGATCCTGACGCCTTTGTAGAGCGCCAGATTATTGACAAAGATTTAATAATCAGTAAGATGTATGGTAGACGATAAAAAAAGGGGGTGATTATTTATGGCGCACATTACAGTTGATGACAGCGAGATGCTGGAAAAAGCCATCAAGCGGTTTAAACGCATGGTGGAAAAAGAAGGCATTATCCGCGAGTTCAAAAAGCGGGAATACTTTGAAAAACCCTCAACCATTCTTAATAGAAAGAAAAAGGCAAATGCCAGAAAACTTATGAAAAGAAGCCGCAAGGGTAAGGGCGAGTATTGATCAGGTAGCAGGTAACAGAGAGCAGTGAGTAAAAATTTTAGATTTTTTTTGTTGTTCTCTGTATGTTTTTTATTGATAACTGTTTCCTGCTCAACCCTATCTCCTGTTGATTCTAAAGACCCTACTCTTCGTGTTTTATCCTCTGTTGAAGTTGTAAGCTCTGAGGTAGAGTCTGGGTGGCGGGCTCTTACTGATGGGGTGGATTATTTTCATGGGAAGGTTTCTTCTCCGCGGATTGAGTTTTGGGCGTTACGAGTTGATCTTAATGCACCGGGTTTAAATATTGTAATAAATAACGATACTAACACAGTTTCTAATTTTGTTCGCAGCAACAATTTAATTGCGGGGATTAATGCCTCTCCTTATGATGAGAATCGTAAAAATATGGGGTTGGTTATTTCCGAAGGTGCTTTGCTTAACAATCTGGTCAGCCGTTATGATGCTCTTGTCTTTTTCAAAGACGGGCAAACCACCCGTGCGGTTATTGTAAGTCAAGCGGATATTTTTACAACTGCAAATATTGATAATGCCGTTGGCGGTTATCATAGGATTCTTGCTGACGGACAGCCCGCACAAAGAACTTTTAATGAGGGAACTGCTTCCGCACAAAGACATCCCAGAAGCGCCGCAGGAATTTCATCTAACGGCGGTACACTTTATCTTCTTGTAATTGACGGCAGAAGACCGGGCAGCATTGGTGCAACGGAACTTGAAACCGCCCAACTCTTACGCTCTCTTGGTAGTTACAACGGACTCAACCTTGACGGCGGCGGCTCCAGCGCGTTCGCTATTCGCAACAGTGACGGCACTGTCAAAACCGTAAACACACCGGGCGGTCTTGGAAGAGAGCGGGCTGTAACTAGTTGTATTGGCATTTCTTCACGCTAAGACGCGAAGAACGCAAAGTTGTAATTCGATATCTTTACTTTGCGCCTTCGCGTCTTTGCGTGATCAAAAAGCCCGGACGGAACGAACTGAAAGGTCGGTAGACTTGCTGTAGCCGTTCCGATTGCCATCGCTGAAACTCCGACTCCATGCGTAAGTATTATCGTACTGCGACGAAGACCAGAACCAGCCCCAGCCTGTTGTCGGCATAGCAGTAATACCATCTTTGTCATTAAGATGTGCTCTATTCTGATACAGCCAATATAATTCGCCTATACCGGGAAGGAACCAATCGTCTGCTGTGCCTCCTGTATAGTTGTTAGCAGCTCTGGCTGCGTTAAGATATGTGGGTCCTGTTGTACCATAAAACGCAACAATTAAGTCTGTGTTTTTTCTGCCCATGCCTATATCAGCATTTATTGCAGTCATTTGATCTGCAGTAGGCGCGGTTGTTCCACTACCTATTACTGTTGTTGTAATATTTACCAAGCCCGTTACAGATGCACTAGTACTACCTACTCTCCACATCATAGTTGCAGCAGTACCACCAGCGCCACCTGTAGCGTTCGCAGGGGCGGCTTCAAGGTAGTGGGCGGTGTAATTGTCATCAGCGTTCACCATTTGTACGGTAAAACCTGTTTCTCTAATGTAGTAGATAACACCACCACCGGGTCCTATGTCACCTAATGCGTATTGATGATCACAACCGTCTCGTATGCACACTAAACTTTCTGTGTGGTCGTGTTGTCCGTCTTCACAGGGATTGTCGCCACTGCCGTTACATTCTTCACAGTCAGGACAATCAGTGCATTCGCAGTCTTCGCCGCAACATTCACAGGGATCATCTCCGCCGCTGTTACATTCTTCACAGTCAGGGCAACCAGTACACTCACAATCTTCGCCACAACATTCGCATGGGTCATCGCCGGGTGTGTGGAATGTACAGGGGTTTTGCTCTGTACAAGTTTTTATCAGATTTGTAGCGGTACAAACACTACATTCCGTACAATTCTCCGTTTTTGGAGTGTGCCCATCAGCGCAAGGGTCATTGTTACCGCTTGTGTCACAACCGCAATCACAGTCTTCTATCTCGCAGTCATCGTCACATTCACAGGGGTCATCGCCGCCACCGGCAGTCCATGTTGTTGTAAGGTTTACCGTTACTGACAAGTCTTTCATTACGCCCTCGCGTGTTACAACAACTATTAGATCGCTTCCTGTTATTGCAGCAGCACCTTCTGTTGTCGGACGCACACCTGTTACAGTGATTGTCGTGCCTTCAACTGTCGCTGTAACTCCGCTTGGCAACGCCTCGTCATCCAATGTAACTTCACCTTTTGCCGTTCCGCCAACGGTGACGGTTGCGGTTAATGTTGTGTCATTGATTGTTACGCTGGCTGGGGTAAGCGTTAATGTAGGTTTGCTGTCATCTGGACAAGCAACCAACCCGATTGCGATTATAGCCGAAATGGCAATAATCATTAGTCTGTTTTTCTTTCTCATGAAAAACCTCCTGTTAAATTTTTACTCACTGAGTACACTGAGGCACTGAGGACACAGAGGAGAAAAAAACTAAAATTCTTCCTCCGTGAGCTCTGTGCCTCCGTGTACTCTGTGAGTATAATTTCTTGATATGTGAGTATATGGGCAAAATTTTGAGAGAAAATGGATAAATTTGAAAAGTTTCTTCTATATACGAGAGAGAGAGAGAGAGAGAGAGAGAGAGAGAGAGACGCGAATTCGCATGCTAATCATGGTTTGGTCAAAGTTATAATTCATGGGATTATGTTATAATAAAATGGGAAAAGTGTCAATAGGATAGAATAAAAAAATGGCTCACTTCGTTCGCCGCTGGTATGGAAATTATTTTACCGCAGACATGCGTCTGCTCTCCAGATAAGTGTAAATCTGTACTTAATCTGCGTAAATCAGTGTTAATACGTAGCCCCTTTTCACCATCAAGCTAATAACATATACTTCAAGTATGGGCATAATCCGCTATCTGAAACCGGGGTTCTTTATATACGAATGTTTCAGAATAACAATACTGGCATTTACTCTGGTTTACCTTTTACCGGGAACAAGCGCAATCCCTTGGATGGGCATAGCCGCTCCTCAGGCGCTTTTTCCCCTGATGGCACTCTTTATTTGCCTGGACACCGTAAAATACAAAGCGTTTTTACCCCTGTTTATTGCGGGAAAAAGTATCGGTATAATTTCTTTATTGGGTTGGTCTATAATATTTGGACAGGCTAAAATAATTGGAGGTTATTCCAATGCGTTTATTTTGGCGGAATTAATTTTACTGGCAGGAGATTTTTTATCTCTGGCAACAGCATTTTTAATAAAAAAGATGGAGGACAAACAATGCGAATAATTCCAATAGCAAGCGGCAAAGGCGGTGTAGGCAAATCATTGGTCTCGGCAAATCTGGCAGTAGCTTTTGCCCAAAACGGAAAAAGAGTTGTGTTGGCAGACCTTGACCTTGGAGCATCCAACCTTCATTTGGTATTGGGACACCAAGCGCCAAAAAAAGGAATAGGCACTTTTCTTAACAATGTAAAATCTGATTTTTCAGAAGTATTGGCAGAAACCGATGTGCGCGGCTTGCGCTTTATTCCCGGCGACAATGAAATTCCCGGAACTGCAAATTTAACAGTTACCCAACGCAGAGCCCTTGTAAAACAATTGTTATCATTAAAAGAAGATACGGATATATTGATACTGGATTTAGGAGCGGGAACTCATCAATCTATTTTGGAATTTTTCCTGCTTTCAAATCAGGGCATTGTGGTATCCGCGCCGGCGGTAACTGCGGTTCTTAACGCGTATGTGTTTTTAAAAAATACTGTGTTCCGCCTTATGTTTAATTCCTGCTCCAGAGGCTCCCCTGCCCGCGCTCATTTAGAAAAACTCCGCAAAGAAGGAACCGGACACGCTAAACTTTATATCCCTAAAATGCTGCCGGAGATAAAAAAAATCGATCCTTTGTCTTATGAAAAATTTATAAAGCGGTTGGACATTTTGCGGCCTCGCCTTATCATGAACATGGTTGACGAGCCAAAAAATGCCGATGTCGCTATGAAGATTCGCCGTTCTTGTGAAGAATACCTAGACTTAAAAATTGAACACATGGGAATTATTTACCGCGATACATTACAGGACACAGCCCTTGCATCGCGCTTGCCCATTACACTTTACAAACCGCAGTCGCTTTTATCACAGGCTATTTACCGCATAGCGGATAAAATCCTGCAAAGCCCGGATGATGAATATACCCCGGATGACAAACAGATTAACGAAAGTTTCCAAGAAGCAGGATTGGAAGCGGAAATTGATTTTGATTCAAAACTAAATTATGTAGAGGATCTTCTTCATTCAGGTGCTATGAATCATGGTGATTTAATAGAAACGGTAAAATCACAGCAATTAGAAATTGCTAAAATAAAAAAGGAAAATAATTTCCTTAAATTAAAACTAACCCGTGCATTACAGCAGGGTTTTAAAGGGTAAAATTATGTTATTGTCAATTCCTTATCCATCATGGCTTAACCCGGAAATAATTCCCGGCTTGCCTATCCGTTGGTACAGTTTAATGTACATTATTGCTTTTGGCGTGGCGTACTATCTTTATTACAGGCAAATTAAAGAACGGAAATTCCCTATGTCAGAAGACAATCTTTACGGTATGTTTTGCGTTGGAATTTTTGGCTTGCTTTTTGGCGCACGAGTTTTTCATGCGTTTGTTTACTCAGGCTCATATTATCTAAAACAACCCTGGCTGATTTTTTGGCCGTTCCAAAATGGCAGGTTTACCGGCTTGCAGGGGCTAAGCTATCACGGCGGCGCAATAGGCGGTTTACTGGCAGTTATTATTTATGCAAAAGTAAAGAAATTTAATTTCAGAGAATTAGGTGATATGTTTGCCGCATCCATTCCGCTTGGCTATACTTTTGGAAGACTGGGCAACTTTACAAATGCGGAACTCTACGGCAGGGTAACAACCAGCCCCTTGGGGATGATCTTCCCAAACGCCACTCCCCTTCCCGCAAGTGAAAGCTGGGTACAAGAAGTTGCGGAAAAAGTTGGCATAGAAATAACCGGGGCTTATGTAAATCTTCCCCGTCATCCTTCCCAGTTATATGAAATGATTTTTGAAGGGATTGTCCTCTGGGCAATTATCTGGTTTTTTAGAAACCGCAAACCCATTAAAGGTTTTTTAATTAGTTTGTACTTTTTTGGCTATGGTTTTTTCCGTTTTATTATTGAATATTTCCGTGAGCCGGATTCCAACATGGGCTACCCTATAGATTTTGCAAAAGCGGGTCTGCCCACTGCCCTTAGCCACCCCCTGTTAAGTTTTTCCACCGGGCAAATCCTCTGCTTTTTAATGATGGTTTTTGGCGTAATCTGGACACTCTACTGCTCCAAACAGCCTGACAAAGAACCTATCTATGTATATGGTGAAAAACCTCCCAAGATGATCAAAATCAAAAACGAGGAAAACGCCGAGCGGAATAAAAGCA
>Ga0099364_10004362_pt1 | contig 21471 bp, 18 predicted proteins | sample TergutTh196P3_FD_73070 | JGI IMG/M metagenome (GOLD analysis project Ga0099364, IMG submission 73070) | Microcerotermes parvus P3 segment gut microbial communities from Pointe-Noire, Republic of the Congo - Th196 P3 | ecosystem: Host-associated > Arthropoda: Insects > Digestive system > Gut ... | reverse complement strand
TGTCCTTTTCTGCATGAAAATGAAATAAACCGGAATTTTAACGATCATCAGCTTGCATAAAGTAATTCAACAAACCAGAATATATTGAATTCCCGCTTGCAATAGACTTGAGCATTTCAGGTCGTTCAATCCCTCTATCTTCACAAATACGTAAAAATATAATTCTGTCAATAGTTTTTTGTACAACATAATTCAGTTCACGTTCTTTTATAGTATTATTTAATTTAGTAATATTTTTTGCAAGGTTTTCTCTCCATGATTCAATTTCATGTAAAAAGAGAGCGTCAATTTCTTGAGTTCCCTTCTTGTTACCGTTTTTTAATCGTAAAATAGAGCCTTTACGAATACCACTTTGAGAAAATAAATTATATAAATAATCCCAATTTGTTTCAGCTTCTGGGTAACGTGGATTTTTTTGTCCAAGTTCATCATATTTACAATAAAATATTCTAGCTATAGAGGCATTATCATTTCGTTTGGGTCCAAAACTAGTATCATAAACAGCATATTCCGTAAAATTGGTTAAAAGACATATCGGCATTTTTTTATGCCATCCATAGTTACGTATTTGAAAGGCGGAGTCAATATCGGCGTATATATTTACTGAAGGTTTTTTTGCCTCAATATAATATAGTCGGTTACCACCTAATTGAATGCAATAATCGGGGGCTTTCGTTTGACCAGCAATGGTTAACCTGTCTTCATGAATTACTTCACGATAGATTTCATCGTCATTTTTTTTGTTGTAAACATCCCATTCCAAAAGTTCAATAAATTTGTTTAAAAAATCCAACCTTAATCGTGTTTCATTATAAGATTGGCTCATATAAGTAGATTTATGGGTCTTAAAATTGTCTATAAGTAACTGCAAATCACTAGGAATCATAGCTCCTCCCATTAAACTAAGAAATTATACCATAAATGGGTACTTTAGAACAGTACTTTTATTGGAAAACAATAGAAAAACATTTAAAATTCATCTAAAAGTGCCTCAACTTTACATAACCAAACGGTTAGAGTACGCCCCTTCGGGGTTAGGGTTACACAGAGCGAGGTCGGTCGCTACGCTCTCTCCCACGGCTCACTCCAACCACATTTTTACTACCCTGCAAACCGCGTACCTGTACCTAGAATGTTACGTGACATTATATATAATCGGTAAAATATGTATTGACATTGATATATAATTAAATATATAATATTCACGAGGTGTTATAATGTATATTGGTTTAATTATATTTTTTATAATTGCTTTAATTATTATTTTAATATTTAAAAATACATCAAAATATGATGAAAAAGATGAATTTATTGAAAATAATGATTTATTGAATTATGATGAAGATGAAAGAGAAAATGAATATATAAATTTAAAGGAATTGTTTTATTCCAAAATAAAAAATGGGGAAAAATCATATAAATTTTTAAGTGTATATAATCAATTTGACTTAATGTTTATTAAATCTTTATTTCAGTCAGATCAAATACCTCATTTTATTGAGAATGAATATAGCTCAAAATATAGACCCGGAATGCAAATTGGTTCATTTAGAAATACTAACATTTATATTTTAGAAAATGATTATAATGATGCATTATCAATAATTGAAGAATATAAAATAAATAAAAAAAATAATTATAAAGAAAAACAAACGATAAGAAAACCTTTAGAAGTATTGTTTGGAAATTGGACTGTTCCTGAAGCAAATACAATAGATGGTATTGAAATATATTATATGAATAAAAATGAAAAGCAAAACGGAGTATAACAAACATGATAATAATTCAATAATAATATGTTGTGGAAATGCTTTATTTTCTTTATCGTTACCAGAATTAAAATTAAACTGGAAAAAAGAAATAGATAGTTCTACGGCCTTTGAAATTTTTAAAATGAATGAAGATTATATAATACATGGGGAACTTGAAATCAGCAGAATAGACAAATATGGAAATATATTATGGCAAAATATAAGATGATGTGCCGTATCACCAACCCTGATACAAACGGCTGGCTTTTGTGTGTTAACACAAAAGTCTGCCGTTGTATCAGGGACTAGCTGCCACTATCTTTGCGCTCTTTGCTGTCTTCACTTTGCGTGCTTTGCGCGAAATGAATTTGTAACAAGTAGCAGGGGCGTTTGTCACTTCCTCCGTGCTCTCTGTGCCTCTGTGTCCTCAGTGAGAAAAAATTAACAACCCACCCAAAATTCTTTCTTTGCGCTCTTTGCGTCTTAGCGTGAGGATAATGATTATGCAACAGGAGGGCAGCAAGCAGGTAGCAAAATAAGTTATTCCTCATCATCTTTCTGTTCGTAAAAGTATTCAATTTGTTTCTTGGATTTATTGATTGGGAATGATTTACGGCGTTCAAGCCGTTCCCTTGCTTCTATTACAATTTCTTTTATTTTATTTTCAAATTCAGCTTTAGGGGGCAAATGTGTCCAATATTCAGCAACTGCAATTCCGGCTTTATCCATTTCAAGAAGCTCTATTTTTTCCCGACTAGCAGTTGCACAAAGAATAATTCCTATTGGAGTTTCTTCACCATTCTGGCGTTCGTATCTGTTCAACCATTTTAAATACAATTCCATCTGTCCTTTATAAGCAGCTTTAAATACACCAAGTTTTAACTCTACCGCTACTAGCCTTTTTAAAACCCTGTGATAAAACAGCAGATCAAGAATGATATCCTCCCCGTCTATTATCATGCGTTTTTGTCTTTCTACAAAAGTAAAACCATGCCCGAATTCAAGAATGAATTTTTCCAGTTCCGCAAGAATTGCTTTTTCCAGATCAGCTTCGACATAATTTTCTTTTAATCCAAAAAAGTCAAGCAAATATGGATCTTTGAATATATTAAATGGTACAGACGATTCTTTGCTGAGTGCGGAATTAGCAATTTCCCGCCGCTCAAATGCCTTTCTGGATATTTGACGGCGTAGCTCTTTAGCCCCATAGTTGCGTATAGCTGCTTCATTTGCATAATATATACGAGCCTCGTCAGTCTTTAAAGGTAAAAGTTCAATAATATGCGACCAGCTCAATTTTGCCGCCAGTGGCGGCAAAATCTTTTTATCCGGGAAGCGCTCTGCAAACAATGCCATTCTGTAAAGGTTTCGCTCAGAAAAGGTTTTCCCATAACTTCTTATTAATTTTGCCGCTAGTTCCGTCAAAATCTTTTTTCCATAAGCAGCTCGTTTATTATCCAGCACAACTAAATTGATATACTGACCTACTTCCCAAAACATAACCGTTGTTTCTTGAGTAACTTGTGTAATCGCACGATATTTGCGTTTTTCTATTATAGCTACTATTTTCTTAAATAATAGACCCTCATCAATTTGAGTTTCGACCATCACGACATTTTTCTTATTCTTCATTAATACCTTCCAAGATCATTGTTTGGGATTGCTGCATACTTATCTATTGCTTTGTAGTATATTATTAAAACTATGTTTTAGGCAATCACCAACAGCGACAATAATTATCGGGTTTAGGGCAGCTTGTTCCCCCTTAAAAAATCTCCAAAAACCGTGGAAATTGCCTACATAATTACCATTCCCAATATTGATACGAGCAGCCGGCTGGCAGTGGGGGCTGCGAAAGCTCAGGAGGAATTCACCTACATAATCATTAACCTCACGCAAAGACGCAAAGGCGCAAAGAACACTGAGGCAGTGGCAGCTAGCCCCCACTGCCAGCCGCCTGCTTGCTACCATCTTTGTTACATAATCTTTTACTCACACTACTTGAAAACTTTCGCATATATCCCGTATTTGGTAGTTTATACGACACTTTTTGTCGTATAAAAAATAAGTTATACGACATTTTTTTGAAAATATCTAGAAAATACTCGAAATATATATTGACAAAAAGCAATTTTTTGGATAATATTAAACTACAAACCAATGGTGCGTGCGCAAATGGTATCTACTATGGCTTTGCTGTAGTACGTATCAGAATGGTGGGTGTAAAATCCCCCATTTGCGAGGGCGGTAGGGTGGTGGTGTGGGTAGTTTCACACTTTTACGTACCATTGAGTGGAAAGGAGTTTTTATGGAATTATACTTATCAGATGGTTGGTATTTAATTAACCCTAGAGAAATTCGAACAGTAAAATATTTTCAATATTTAGATTATGCTAATGGTAAAAAATTTCCACCAGATAGTAGTTTTAATGATATACTTGATAATTTATCTTCTGAAGATGAATATTTTTGGAAAAAAGAATCTTGGGAAAATGACATACCTCATAAAAGAATTTATTTAGAATTAACTGAACAAGAGAAAGAAGAAAAAAAAAGCAAAATTAAAGAAAAATTAAAAAAAACAATTCAAATAGAAATGTTTGATAAAATTGGGAATGATGGTCATAAATATCCTAATATTTTAAATATTAATATTGGTGATAACAATGAATTATTTAATTATATTTATCAAAATTTGTCTCGTAAATTTGGTTTACGTATCAGAAATAAAGAAATAGAAAAAAACAAAGTAATTAAATTGTATGAACATGGTTTGCCAATAGAAGAAATCATTACAATATTAAATATTAAAAATAAAATGGTGGATAAAATTATCGAGGAATATAAAAACAAAAAAAACGGCATATAACACAAACGATTAACGCTGCACCGCCTGTTCGGCGGCTCGGGTTTCCGTTCGGCTAGGTCGGTCGCCCTACGGGCTCGCTCCCACGCCTCCTTCACCCACATAACCAGCCCCCGCAAACCTGCTGGAAGCTGCGCTGCAAAAAACGGTTTGCTTTATATGGGGGCTGGTATGTCGTTAATCTTGAACGTTATGTGAAATGCCCTGAATGTATTTACATAAATAATATGTATTAAATTTGGAGCTTTATAATATTGGTTAAAAATCCTGCATTCCCACTGTAGTAATGATATAATATAGGTGGAAACATCTGTCAAACGATCTGAATCCATCTAGCTCCGTAAAGAACCTGAAAGTGCTTGACAAAAATAGGAAATTTGATGATATTGGAATAAAAAGGAGATATTAATGGGATCATATTACTTAAATATTGAAGGAAATGATGAAAATAATGGTCTTTCTAGGACTACCCCACTCAAAACCTTGAAAAAGGCTGTTGAACGGGCTAAAAAAGGGTCAATAAAGCGCATCGAAATAAATGGAAATCTTAATGGAAATACCGAAGGGAAAAATACTACATATGCTGGATGTGCATTCGACATTGAAAACACTGGAGTGCATGAAATAATAATAACTGGAAATTCTATTAATGAAACACCTGAATTAAGCGGTTATATTAGCTATTATGAGGATCAATATCCTTATGGAAATATAGAAAAATGTATTGATATAATCCATATTGGTAACAACACCAATATAAAATTTGAAAATATAAAAATAACAAATGGCAAGAAAACGGAAGAAAATAAAGGAATTGGGTTATACATTTCAGGTAAAAATTGTAAAGTGACATTAGGAAAAGGGGTTGAAATTTGCAATAATAATGGCAATGGTATATATATAAATAATAGTGCAAAATTAATAATTGATGGGGGGAAAATATACAACAATAATGCCAATGAAGGTGGTGGAATTTATATTCGTAATGGTGAATGCATTATTAAATCTGGTGAGGTAATTGAGAATCATGCAGAATATGGTGGAGGAATATTTTTATATTATGAAGATGGTTTTAGAGATGATATAATAAAGCCAATTGGAGATAATAAAAGTATTCATAAACCTTATCCCCCAAAATATTATAGATTATCTGGAAATTTACAAATTCTTGATGGTATTATTAGTAAAAATGAAGCTGTTTATACAGGCGGGGGAATATATATATCAAATGGTGCATATCTTTATAATAAAAATGTAAAAATATTTGGAAATTTATGTAATGAAGAATTGGGTAAAGATATTTTTAATCAGAATTTATCTAATACTCAAAATGACAAAAACAAATTACAATTTCCTGAAGATCAAATCACTTATTTAAATGAACTTATTTCAGAATGTAGAAAAATTCCTGAAAAATTTAATAATGATGAAGTATTAATAGAATCGAATTATACTGATTATTGCTCACAAAAGGCATTTGAAATTTTAGAAATGTATAAATCTGATAATTCATTGAATTACAACTTCAGTATGCTAAATCTTATCAATAAATATATAATATCTTTTTGGAATTATATTGTTTCTATAAATGAGTATAAAGCTGATACATATCAAACATTGAATAATTTGATCTTTTCGGCAATTAAAAAATTTGGATTAATTATTCAACTAATGGAAAATGAAGATTATGAAAATGGGCTAATACTTTTTCGTTCATTTTATGAAAATATAATTATTACTGAATTCCTATCGTTTCATAATGAATGTATCAGACCGTTTGAACAATTCTCGTTTTTACGCTTAAAAGATAGATTACCCAAAAATGCATTAGAAAAGAATTATAATTTTCAAGAATTATTTAATGATGCATCAAGTGAATACACTAAAGACATCAGAAAAGATTATGCTTGGGCTCAAACTGTAATCAAAAAAAATGAGATTAATTTATCTGATATTGCAGAAACAATATTTGCTAGGAACAAATTCACAAATGAAATGTATAAAATGTCATCAGAATTACTTCATTCAAATACTGGTATTTTGAATGATTATCACTTTTCAGATGTATTGGGATTGTTGTTAAAAAAATATATGGAAAATTTTGCGATGCCATTTGTTCTTAAGACATTCTTAGATGTTTATCACGAAAGTAACTATTTTGATGTAAATGTTTTTTTGAAAATAGTCGAAATTATTCTTGATATAGGTTATAAGTATAAATTGGACATTCGGTAAGCAGGGCACAGCACTTAACGAGTTGTCGGATTAATCCAAGTTGCACCTAACATTAATAGAAAACTTGACAAAAAAGATGAAACAGCGGTAAAATAGCTCTATTATGGCAAGATATAAAGAAACAGATAACAGCCAAGGGCAGTTTTTAGCAGTAAATTTGAAAGAACAGATAATGCGGGGTACATTTGAATGGACGGTGGATCATATAATCAATCGAACTGATTTGTCGTTATTCGAGAATAAGTATAAAAATGACGAAAAAGGGGCTGCAGCATACCATCCGAAAGTACTTTAAAAGATAATTTTTTTGAGATTTGCTTGATCAAGAAGGTCGCTGACAACATCGGCTCCATTTTCATTGTTAAAAAGTGCCAACAGGGCACAAGCATCAAGAAGGTATTCTTGCATAGCGGGCTCGTTCTGCTTTTTCGCGTTCTTCTCTTGCAAATTCCATTTCCTTGTCGGCACGGCATTCCGCAAGAAAATTCTCTACAGAGCCTCTCGGAAGATGGTCTTGACAACATCCCCGAAGCCAACGATTGGGCTTATTTTCCTTCTGATCGATCTTTCCAGTATCATGGGAAACGAGGGGGGTTACCTGAATAAGCCCTATGCTTTCCATGCTCCGAAGCAGACTAAGAGAATCTTTGTTTATTACTTCTACACTTACAGTCATTAGTTAAATATAGCATAAAAAAGAGAAAAAAGCAAACTCCAGTGAAGCTAGGGGGAGCAGCATAAGCTTTTGCAATGGGGCTTTTTGGGCTATTTCAGCAGGCTTAGGGCAGCTTGCTCCCCCTTAAAAAATCTCCAAAAACCGTGGAAATTGCCCAATAGTTACGATTTTCCAATATTGATACGAGCATGCGGCTGGCAGTGGGGGCACGAGCTACGGGGTTACCATTTAACGCAGATTTACGCAGATGAAGACGCGGATTTATACGGATCTGCTGAGCAGACGGTATCACAAGCCGCGGAAGCGGCGTATATAATAAATTTCCTTAAGATCGCCGACCGCAGGGAGGCATGTCTGCGGTTAAATAATTTCCACACCAGCCTGCTTGTGCCATTTTTATAGTTGAAAAATATATAATATTTATGATATATATAAAAAAGGAGTAAATTATATGGTAAATAAAAAAATGAGAATAAAAAAGGGTTTATTAGTTGTTTCTTTCTTCTTAATATTTGTTGTTGGCATAATCATTGGGGGTGTTTTTGAACCAATTTTGAATGAAATTCAAATGAGAAAATATGAAAATAATATTATAAATTTTGTTTATGAAGAAATTGAAAAAAATTTTGGTTATGTTACACAATATGATGAAGAAAAATATGAAGTTGTAGGCGGTATAGGTTTGAAAGATTTAACTTTTTCAATAATAATTGAAAATGGAGTAAAAACAATAAGGGCTTATAAATATGTTCATGAAAATGACAGGTAATAATTTAATATTAGAAAATTGAATAAATGGAGTACGCCCCCACTTCCATTACTTTTTTCAATTCCGATCCAACACCGTAAATTCCCTAGAAACAGTATTTCCCATTGTATCAACAAGGGTAATCCTTCTTAAGCCGGGGGAAGGGCGGGCTTCCATCTCGTGAAAATTGTAGGTTTCTCCTATAAACTCCCCGTCCAAGTGCCAGTAAATAATACCCAGCTCATCCCGATGTGCCGCAGAAAAAACGAGTCTTCCAAGCCTGCCGTCCAATTCGCGCGGAATATAAATCTGAGCTCCCGGTTCGGGATTAAAAAGAGCTATTGCGGAAACAGCACCGGAAATAGAACTGCCATCTTCCGGCGGCAGGGGTCTGTAATCAAGGTTCCAGCGGCGGTAATACCACTCTTCCGCCGGGGGAAGAACAAACCATTTTCGCTGTACGGTATTTTCGGACACGCCTGCTTCGAGCGTAATTCGGCGGTCTTGCTTTTCATTTAAAACAATGGTACGGCAAAAAGTACAAGCCCTGACCGCAGGCGCATTTCGTGGCCGCAGAGCATATCCTGTAGATTCGCAATGTACCGTAACAGGATAACCCGAACGAGCACACACTTCTATATGCCGTAAATCGATTGCGGGCTGGGAAAACCATCCCGATCTATTTTGTGAAGCCGTACCGATTGAATCAAGAGCGGAAAAAATCTCAAACAGGACGGGAGCCGCAGTTACCGCGCTCCTTAGTTCTGCTCTTCCTTCGCCTGAAGCATTGCCTATCCAAACTCCAACTGTCCATTCGGGCGTTACGCCAATTGCCCATGCATCACGGAATCCAAAACTTGTTCCCGTTTTCCATGCAATACGCCGTGAGCTTGCATACTCCTGCCAAACCGCTTCTTCACCCGGACGAGTACCCCACACAAGAGCCTCCAACGAGAGCCATGCGGCAGCAGGAGAAATCTGCGGCGACGAATTTCTATTAGGAATTTCATCTCGACTAAAAACAGACGGCGTAAAAAAAACTGCCTGCCCGTCGTTTTCCCGTGCGTGAACCGAACGCCCCAATCCTGCATAGAGCCCGGTTATTTCCCAAAGGGTTACTTCCGCTCCGCCTAAAATAAGCGGAAGCCCGTATTGATCGCCGGAACGAAAGAGCGTGGTTAATCCAAGCGACCGTAAAAATCTTGCAAAGCGGTCAACTCCGTAAACACGCAAAGAGCGGGCTGCCGGAACATTGAGCGATCTTGCCAACGCTTCGTCCGCAGGAACTACACCCAAATAAGTGCGGGTTATATTTTCAGGACTGAAACTTCCCACGCGGGTAGGAATGTCGCTTACTAAAGAAGAGGGCAGAATGTCTCCCACATCCAGCATTGCCGCATAAAGAAAAGGTTTTAGCAGACTGCCGGAACTTCGTCTTGATGAAACAATATCAACATCAGGCGCATGAGGTGTTGCGGTATTTCCAATATAGGCGGCAGCTTCGCCTGTTTGTGTATTTATAATCAGGCACGCTCCGTTCATAATTCCATTCGGCATAAATCGATCCTGCGCTCGGTTTAAAATTGCCGCCGCTCTTTGCTGTATTTCAAAATCAATTGTAGTTGTAAATGCCGCCTGTTGTTTGAACGCGCGAACGCCGCCTGCTTGTAACACAAGCCTATCCAGTAAATGGGGAGCAAAACGAGGCAGAGGGAGGGGTTCGTCGGGCAGGGTTTCCAAAATGGAGAGGCGAAACGATTCATCATCAATGTATCCTTTGGAGTTTAATTTTTCCAAAAGGGAATCTCTTTTATTTTTTAGCATTTCACGATTACGACCGGGGTGGATAAGAGCGGGGCTGTTGGGAAGCACTGCCAGCGTTGCAGCTTCCGCCCATGAAAGATCATCGGAGCTTCTGCCAAACCACCGCCATGAAGCGGCTTCCAGTCCTACAACATTCCCGCCAAAGGGAGCATTTGCCGCATACAGAGCAAGAATATCATTTTTTGATCTTCCAATCTCAAGACGGACAGCCATTACCGCTTCTATGCCCTTTGTCAGAATGTTTCGTTTTTGTGCGCCTCGGGCAAGACGGATAGTCTGCATTGTAATTGTAGAGCCGCCTGAGACTGTTTTTTTACTGCGGATATTTTGAACCGCTGCCCGTCCAATAGCCAAAACATCAACGCCTATGTGCCGTCTAAATCTTTTGTCTTCCGCTTCGATTAACGCAATAACAAATTTTTCGTTCAAGGAATCTGTTTCCGGGAAACGCCACTGTCCGTCCGCTGAAACCTGCGCTCCCAAAAGCCGCCCGTTACGATCATAAAGCACAGGCGAATAGGAAACATCAAAGAGCGGACGAGGCAGACATAAGATGAAGGCTAGAAGGAGAATCAGAGAAATGAAGCCAAAGATGAAAATCCTTGGCTTTGATAAAATTAACGCGCGCAGTTTGTTAAGAAGGTTACTCGCAGAGGACACAGAGGCGCGGAGAATCCCGTGCCATTTGTTAATTATATCACGCACTGTTCACTGCTACCTTATCCCCGGTATTAACGCCCTTATCGATTCATCGTACATTGCATATGCGTGTATTGCGGGTCTAAAGAACACGCCGTCGTATGTTTTGTTTACCATAAACCGTATTGTTTTTTCTTCGCCGCGGTTAAGATCAAAATAGGTCATTACCCTGTCGTCACGGACATCCTGATACTTGAATGATGCAATGGGAGCGCTTCTCCCCGTGCCGGAAACAGTTCCAACAGCACTCTCCGAAAGACGAGTGTTAATTATTTCCCATGATGCCGGAACAGGTACGATTAACGCCACCTCTTCTACAACTTGCGTAAATGTATTGCGGACGGTTACAACTACTTCCATGTCATCGCCAAGTTTTAACTCCGCAGGATCAATTACTCTTCCGTCAAGGGTTCTGTATTGAACGGTAAGCGATAACCCTTCCGATAATGCAGGCTCGCTTCCTTCTTCGGGAATTCCTCTTGCTGTTAACATGACATAAACCGGAACAATAGAACGGTTTGTAATGGTATAAGGAGTTCTTGTTCCCGCAACATTCCCGAATAATTGTTCCGCAGCTGCTCCCGCAAACGATGTATTCCCCGAACTGCCGGCAACATTGTAATCCAATGTTAAATTTCCCGCAGCGGCGTTTATGGTCATGTATGGAACCATCGCTATTAAGGCATACGCTGTTTCCTGAGTGGAAAGCCATCTGCTGTCGGATGACAGTTCTTTGGACATCTCTTCGTATAACGGGAATATTCTTTCATGCCCGGCATTCATAAGGACTAAGGTTTCAAGAATCATTGCCTTGTCTCTAAATGTAGAGCCAAACGATCCCGAGAATTCACGGTAAGCTGTCTGCGGTATTGAAAGGTTTTGTATCATGGAGCGGGCAGTATCTCTTTGGCCTGCAAGCCAATAAGCGGCGGCAAGACGCCAGCTTGCCTGCGGCGGAAGATTCTGCTGGCTTCGCAGTCTGTTCATCGAACCAATGTCTGCTTCGTTTGCAAGCGCCAGTGTGTAAAGTCTGTAAGCCTGCTGAATAAAAGCTCTGCTTCCTGCCTGCCATTGAGCGGCGGTGTTCTTTTGATATTGAACCCAGCTTCTAATTACATTGTCAGGAACAGAATAACCTGCCTTGCGGGCTTCCAAAAGGAAATGCCCGGCATAAGATGATGCCCAGTCATTCGCGCCTGAATCGCCCGGCCAATACGAAAAACCGCCCGTCATTAACTGCATTCCTGTTACGCGGGTAATTCCGATATTTACATTTGTACGAAGTTCCGCGCGCTGTGCTTCAGTCATTGGCTGAATTTTATCAAGATACAATTGAGGGAACGCTCCGCTGGTTGTCTGTTCAAGACAGCCGTGAGGATATTGAATTAACCATTTAAGCCTGTATTCAAGATTGATAGGCGGAAGCCGCGAGAAAGCCGCAGCAAGAGTGTTTGTTCCGTCTCTGCCGGGAAGATCGAGGTTTCCTCTCCACGATTCATTAGGCTGAATAAGCTGATACGCGGACTTTGTTACGGGAATTGCCGTTGACCGTACGGCCATATCTACAACATGCTGAGCTGTTCTTAAACCTGCGGACTCGGCCCTTACAGTAAACTGCAATTCACGAGGATTGGCAGGGGCTCTTACACGGAATCGAATTAATTTTTCTTCGCTTCTTGTAAACGAAACATCCTGAGCCGCCTGTCCTATTACTTGAGCACCGGGAACAGCAAGAGTTACTCTTACGGTTCTGTTTCCGTCTCTTAAAGAATTTACATAAACGGGAACTTCCACTTCATCGCCCGGAGACAGAACTCGCGGAAGGGTTGCAAACACCATTAAATCCGATGTTACGGTAACTGCCGTTTCTGCTGTTCCATACGCCCTTTGCGTTCCTCTTGGCAGATTTTCACTGGAAGAAGAAGCGGCAAGAACCATTATTCTTACAGCGCCAATATATGGAGGAAGCTCAAATGTTTCGGTTTTTTCTTCGTTTCTTCCAATTTCAAAAGGTCCAAAAAACCGTACCAGCGGTTTAAAGCGCTGGGTTTCTTTTAAAGGATCAACCTGAATATCATCGCCGCCGCCAATTGCCAAAAGGGTTTCAAGCCTGCCCGAATACGCTCCAATTACATCCTGATACAGATCCCACGATCTTAAAAACGATGCTTCCTTTGCATAAAAGGTATTGTGCGGATTTGCAATATTAAAACGGGTAAGACCAAGGAGTCCTTCATCAACCACTGCTACTGTATATGCCATTGGCCTGCCTGTTGCTTCCCTTACCGAGAATGTAACCCGTGATTCTGCCTGCCAATTTTCAGCCGTCCTAATTCGAGGCTGAAGCATAACATTTGGATCGTTAATTGTTACGGGAACTATTCCAAAAAGCCGTATTGGAAGATCGTTTTGTGTCTGCATATGCGGCTGGAATAGCGTTACATGCACATACAGATTGGGAATCATCGAAGGTTCGGCGACAAACTCAAAACGGGTTTGTTCATTTTCGCATCGTATCCATTCGCTCCTTATTACCTGTCCGCCTTTTTCCAAAACAACAAAGGCCTGCGCTTCCCTGTTTGACGGGAATGTAACCTGCACTCTTTCCCCTGCATTGTAGGACTCCTTGGAAGGAGTCAAAGCAAGCGTGGAAGAAGATTCCTGCCCTGTTGTCTGCGCTCTTCTTGCCCAATGCGGCCAGTCAATAAAAGCAATTTGCGCCGATGCGTGTCCTCCCTGTCTGTCACGGGCAATAATAAGATAACGCCCCCAATCAGGTTCGTTAATTCTAAAAGAATACTCCGCTCTGCCGCCCCGTGCAGTTACTGTTCCTCGGGAAACAGGATTGCGCGAAAGTATCGATGTAAAATCCGCAGCTTCGTTGCCGCTTCTTTCCCACCACCAATTCCACGAAATCTGATATATCGCACAGTCCAGATTAACTTCTTCCTGAACAAGTTTTCCGTCTTCATCAAGAATAACTATCTCTGCTTTATGGTCTATGCCTGTAAAAATTCTGCCGCCGGAAGAAGCGGCTGACGGAAGTTTTAAACCGACATAACGGGGATAGGGAGAATATTCCGTGCTTATTTGTTCCGAAGAAAAAACACCTGACGGTTCAAAAACCCGTGTCATAAACCGTGCCGTTACTTTACCGGGAACAGAAGTTCCGGGATTAAGCCTTAACGGGAAGCTTGCTTTTCCGGCGGCATCAAGAGTGCCTTCCCAAACAGTCTGCCTTTGCGAAGGCACCATTCTAGAAGGATCGCGGAAAGTGTATTCCCCAAATGTTGGGAATGTCGTTTCTTTATCTGTAAATGTTACGGAAACATCCGCTCTAAGTCCGGGAGCAGGCGCGCCGTAAAGCCAAGATGCTTCCAGCGAAGCCTGCCGTTGTCCGCTTTTTATAATATTGCTTCCGGCTTCACTGCCAAAATCCAAATCAATTTTTAATCGATTGGGCATTACTGTTTCTATTCTGACAGCTCTTGTAAATGTTGAGCCGCCAACTCTAACTCTTGCCGTCCAGTTTCCTGTAGGTGCGTTAGATGCAGTAGAAAAATTGATAGGATAAAAACCGTCAACAGAGGTTGTAGTTGTCCGATTGATAACAGAGCGGCCTCTAGGGTCTTCTACTTCAAATGTTATAGGATGATTGCGAGGCAATGTACCCGAAGGGTCTGCTAAAAGGAAAGTTAAAAACACTTCATCGCCCGGACGCCAAACATCGCGCTCACCGTAAATTAATCCGCGCAAACCTGTTGACGGAGAGCCGCCTGCAACATCAAAGTGGCTTACAGAAAGCGGGTTTGAGTCTGTCATTCTAAGGTAAGCTCTGCCAAGATTATTTTGAGCAAACAAAACAAGGCGCGAGCCCGAACCCATCTCGGCGGCTCTCTCTTTGGAAATGGAAGCAGTTCCGTCTGATCCTGTTCTGCCTTGATGCAGTATTCGCCCCTGATAATTGTAAACTATGTATTCCGTATTTGGAGAAGCTTGCCCTGTTAAAAGGTTTGTTGCGGCAATTAACCATGAACCGTCATTTCCCCTTTTTGCAAAAAGCCCAAGATCGGAAACAAGGATATTACGGGCAGGTGTAACATTACGATTACTCCAGTTAGCATAAAAAGCAGGATGGCAGGGATCGTCTCGCCGCCGAGACCATTCGTTATAATTAAAACCCGGTGACCCGTAAATATTACTCCAAAAATTTGGTTCTGTAGAATATCCAATCGAAGGAAATTTGTCATCAGGAAATTCCAAATTGGAAAAATCACCATGCGTTTCCGAACAAACATATTCAACATGACGCGGCCTAAAACTTACTCTTATATGAAGCATTCCGCCGGGGAATCTTCGGCTAAGTTCAGACATATCAAGCCCTCGCCGTACCCATCGATTTTGATCAACAGCATTCCATTGAAAATCATAAGCTTTTGACCAAACAGGTTCCCCTACCCTGTCAAGTTCCCGATTGCCTGAAAGAACAGTATTCGCCTGAAGGAATTGAACCATGTTATTTCCATATATATGGAAAGCTTCTACCAAAATACCTGAAAGATTTTTTGTTTCTATGACAAGCTGCGCTCCCTGAGAAGTCGGCAGAATAACACCATTGCCCGCAAATCTTACTTCCGGAACTTCCCAGCTGTCAGGAACGGTAAATTGAACGGGAATATTAAGGCGGTTTCCGTTAATGTCTTCCAAATCCTGAATTAAAAGCTCTGTTCCTACAGGAATGCCTGCGTTGTCACTCCCGAATATTTTAACTATGTTTGATTCAACAGAGTATCGAACTTCTGTATTGCCGGAAAGAGAAATAAAACCCCTTAAATCCTGATTAGAACTTATTGGGGAAGAAAAAGAAATCTCGATTATTCCATTGTTAAGGTTTAACCCCAGCATTTCAAAATTTCCCATGCCGGGTATTACCACAGTTGTAAAACCTCTTTCCTGCGCTCCAATGGGGGAAGCGTTCCATGTAATTTCTGCAGTTCGTGAAGCATCGCCCCGCGTTACGGGATTAAAAACAAAACGGCGGACACCGTCTTCGTGTGTCCATGAGGGCCTGCCAAGTTCTTTGGAAGAAATGGTCTGCTCAAGTTTTGAATTATCAACATCATCATCAACGGTAACAGTTCCCGAAACTACAATATCATTTGTGTCGAGTATTTGCACAGGATCAAGCTGTACGGTAAAAACAGGAACCGCTGCCATAAAATTAAAGTTAAAAGAAGGAATATCACGAATATTTACATTCACCTGATATTGCTGACCGGGTTTATACGATCTTGAAGGAGTAAACACAAGTGTAAATTCATTGCGCCATGAAACAGAACCCCTGACAGACGGGCTTAAGCTGACAGCATTGGAGGGCAAAGGCTTTGTTATATCCTGATCATGAATAAACTCGATAATTACAGGATCGTTCTTTCCCAAAATCCCGCCGGAAACTGCCGCCACAAATTGCGGATCCGGCGGATTGCTTTTAGCCTTACAGGAAAACATCGATACAAGCGATAAAATTACGATTATTGATAAAAGAGCTTTTTTCATGGGTCCTCCAATGGTTATTGAGGAATTGTATCACGGAATTTGGGGGTTGTAAATGGAGCAACGGAAGGGGTCAGCTCTTACGGGTTTGACAGAGTTTACCCATCTCTTTTACATGCCGTTTCCAGTCACCCACAAATTCTTTGGGCGCTTTAGGAATGGCATTGCTGCCGCAGGACAGTACCCACTGCAAAACCTTGTAGTATTGAGTGCTGGAAAAAGTAATTGTAATGCCATCTTTGTTTTTTGTAATTTTTTGATCTTTTGCCCACTGGCGTTCTGCGGCATAAAATACAGCTTCTCCGTAACAGTCAATCTTAAATGAGTATTTTTCTTCTGCAGAAAAAACCCCAAAGTAACTGTCTCCCGTTGAATCTTTGTAATCAAAGTTTTTTGGAAGTGCAAAAGACTCTTTTGTTAAAACGGCGTTTTTCATTCGGGAGAGTGAAAAAAGACGAATGGCTTTGCGTTCTTCGGAAAAACCGTAAAGATACCACACGCCTGAATCAAACAAAAGTTGATAGGGGCGGACTTTGCGGTTTTTGTAATTTTCATCCCATGTTCCAAAATATTCAAACAAGATGGTACGATTTTCTTTTAAACCGGAAACTATTATTTTCCAAATATCCGGCTCTACTTTTGCAGAGGCAATTTTTGGTACAACGATACGATTCTCCAGCCAGTCACGGTTACCGTCAGAGGCAATGGGAGTGATAATACTTTCCAAAAGATTGGCAGATGCTTCATAAAGCGGAGTTTCACGGTACAGCGACAGAATGCTTTTTGCCATGCCAAGTGCGAGCAAGTCTTCGGCACTGGAGAAGCCTGCGGGCAGACGGTAAGTTTTTTGCGTGTAGTAATAACCGCGGTTGCCTGCGTCATACTCAATAGGGGCAAAAAGCTGATCCCGCATAAACTCAATGTCGCGGCTGATTGTGGAGACGCTTGTCTCACACATTCTTGCAAGACCGTCAGAATTGGGAAATTTCCCGGAAGCAATCTCCGCATCAATCCGATAAATCCGCGGCAGCGCCGTTTTTGGCAGGTTTAACCTTGCAGGCTTTTTTTCTGTTTTCATACTTTTATATTATAACATTGGTCTGTCATGGAGTGCTAGAGCAGTTAAATATTTTTATTTATTTTTATTCCCTGACAGCTTATATCTTAACAATTTTATCTCCGCAGAGGATAACCCGATAGTTTTTTGCAGGTAAATTTCAGCAATTTGCTGAAGATTTTGATCCGTTATTGGAGAACTGGTTACAGCTTTTTTTTCCAACAATGATACGGCATGGTTTTCTTCACTCATTACCGATAAAATCTGTATTGCAACTTGTTTGTCAATCTTTTGCGCCTCGTAAACACTTGATTCAAAAATACTATTAAAAGATAAAAGGTAGTCGCTTATTACATCGTCCAGCTTTGCTCCCATGAATGACTCCAGTACCATGCAGACAAATCCCGTGCGATCAACCCCTGCATGGCAATGAATGAGCCAGGGGCCGTCGGTATTAATAATAAACTTTAGACCGTCTTTCAGCTTCTTTTTAAAACTTTTGCCCGTAACATTAAAATCCATATCAAGAGCAATAACCCTGTCTTTTTTAAAAAGAGAATTGTACCAAGGAGCAAAAAACGCTTTTGAATTTATGCCCGATCTTGTATCGTGTAAATTGAGTACTGCCGCTATTCTTACCTTACCTGCCAGCATGGAAATTGCCGTCTCCTGCTCATTGTCTTTAATTGGGTGACTGCTCCTAAAAAGAGTACCGGGTGCAATGCTACCCATGCGTATTTCCCTAAAGTTTACCGCTTGGGCATCGTTTGAAATAATTTGATTTTTTTTCATTTTTTCTCCTTGATATAAATATAACAGGCTGGTCTGTCAGGGAGTGCTAGGGTGAAGAAAAATCATTTTTAGGAGGAATCGAAGAAAAACGAGGTTGACAAAACTTGAAAATGACCATAGAATTAAATTATGCCTGAATTAAGTCGTTTTCTAGGAATGGTTATATCTATCTATTTTGATGACCATAATCCTCCGCATTTTCATGTGGAATATAATGAATATGAAGCGGTCATTTCTATAAATGATTTGCAGATTATAAAAGGTAGTTTGCCTTCGCGTGTTTTGGGGCTTGTGATGGAATGGGCTGATTCTCATAGAGATGAATTAATGGATAATTGGAATTCGGTTAAAGAAAATGGGAAATATACCAAAATTGCACCTTTGGCATAAAGGATAGGAAAAATATGTTGATTTGGGTAACAAAAGCAGAGTTGTTAGAAGAGTATAAAATCTATCTTGAATTTAATGATGGATTCAAAGGGGTTGTTGATTTTCGAGATAAAGTATCAACAGACCATAGAGATATAATTAGAGAATTGGCTAATAAGGAAAAATTTAATAAAATAAAAGTTGAAAGACATACATTGTGCTGGGAAAATGGCGTTGATTTTGCACCCGAATTTTTATATGCTCAGATAAAAATACAGAAAAAAGCTGCATAAAAAACGAACGATAACATTAACTTCAACCTTTCTACAATTTCCCTAGCACCTCATTGATAAATTCGACTAGAGTTTCTGCTTGGGCATTTTGATCAATACTTTCGTCATTTAATTGCTTTAAATATTCGTCTTTTAATGGGAAAATAATAAAAGCAATTCTGTTAAGGTTGGCAAAGTCAAAACCTGCTTCACTGTAATATTTCCCTGAAGTTCCAATAAGCTTGTTTAATTTATCCCAAGATTTTACAGGGCATAGTCCTCCATCAAATTTTATCCCAAAGCAAGATTTGCCTTCCTTGTTTCCTTTACAGATATTACCTATCCAAAATACAGGGATTTCTTCATCAGATAATATTTCTATATGGTTTCCAACACTGGAACTGCCCATTTCACTTATTAATGACAATTTTTTTGTACCTATTTTGTTAATTGTTTTTTCCAGTAGTGCCTCAAACTCTGATGGTTTTATTAAGGATAGATTAATACCTTTTTCCAAAAACCGCTCCTTCCGTAGTTTATCCTCTTTGCAGAGTTTTTGATTTTGATTTAATTGTAAACAGGCTGGTCTGTCATAGAGTGCTAGAGTGGAGGGAGTCTTGCTTTTTTTTGTCTTTTCGGCTATAATCGAGAATAGAGGCTGGGGGAAAATGAAATTTTTTTATACTATAATGCTATTAATATTATTAACTTCATGTAATAGGAAAGAAGAAAAAATCATAACATATATAAACGAAAAATCTACAGAAATCTATAATACCAATGAAAATGAAAGGGTTCTACCGGAAGGGACATTGCAATATCTAATTGAATTTCAAAAGGATGTTGAAAGTATTGAAAACAGAAATTATGATTATTATATAATAGCAGATGGAACTTTAGTTGATACAAGAATCAGCCAAAACATCGCAGCGATTATATTAAATCGTTTGATTGCTATGGAAGAAGGAGATTTTTCGGCTTTTCGTGCTACATTCGATGGATATGATATGCAGGATGGAGTAGGAATGAATCAATATTTACACTTTGTAATTAAATGGTTTGGAGATATACTAGAAGTTAGCTATGACCCCCAAGCAGATTATACGGATGAAATTCGTAATAAAATAGCCTATGATGAATTTACGCCAAGCAAAAGATACATGTGGAAAACTATTGAAAAAATAGAAGTTGTTGTTCGTGAAAATGATCCAGATGGTAAACATTTTTTAATTAGTGTTGATATATTAAATTATGAAGGAGAGTTATTAAATTATATTTTGGGGAATATGTTTTTACCCAATTCTCTTGGAGGAACAGGAGGCTTCCAAAGGATGAGAGATATAAATAGTTATTTTGGTTACAATGATTTTTAATTTTACAAGATTCTATTGGAAAATAAAGCTGGGCTTTAATCCTCTTGTGAATTTCTTATCATTATTATTTTCCTGTAATAATTTGTACCGTCGTCTTTTAAATCTATAGTCAAATATATATATCTACCATTAAAATATATATCAACAACATTTATTATTTCGCAATTTCTTAATTCATTTGGAATATAATCAACTAAATTATATCTATATCTATTTTGTAAATAACCATTTTCCAAAATACTTTGTTTGTTATAATAAATGGCTGGTAATACACGAAAAATATTGTTGTTATATTTTTCTAACAACAAGCTTTCCAATGAATTCTGTTCGGTTATTCTGACCATATCTATTATAGTTGTTTGTCCATTTTCCATATATTTTTCTATTAAATATTCCTCAAGAAGACTTGTATGATGTAATCCTAAATTATCATGTACTATTTGATATACTATCATATTATTGCCATTTAGACCAATTAGATGATCTATAACATAACGTTCTCTGTCCGGGGTTGCGTATGCAATCGAAACAATCAAAAAGAGAAATGTAATAAAATAATATTTCTTTATATTCATATGAATAATTATAACAGATTATTTGTGTTTGTCAATCGCTCTTTATATCAATCTTTATATCAATTTAATACAATCTATCATACAAGGGTTTATTGGTCTAGCCTCTTGAATCATTCATATCCAAAATAAACAATTGAATGAATCCTTAACCTCTTTGCAGATACTCTATGAGCATAATTAAATCTACTAAATAGCGGATTATTTGATAACTTATTATTATATATATTATAAAACCCATAAACACTATAACCGCTTACATTAAACCAACCCTCAGTATCGCGTGGAATAATTCTATCACCCATGGTAGGCGGAATAACCCATTCATTGGATATGGAATTATATAACCCAATATGTTCCTCCCTTGACCCATCATTTGGAACCATGCTGATGGAATATAACGTCGTAGCGCGCAAAGGATAGTTTACATTTCTATTAATTGGTTCAATGTAATAAACTGGATTGTTTCCTTTAAAACGCCCCCCACCGTTGCTTTCTGTTTTAATAGTTAAATTATCAGGTATGTTTTTTAAAAGTCTATTAATATCCAAAGTATCGGTATACCAAAATAAAGCGTCAAAATTCAACTCCCGATTAAAATGAAAATCATTTTCCCTATATGGCAAGTGCCTTTCCATTGCAATTTGTTCAATAAGAGTATCTGGACTAATATTACTTTCTAAA